>Ga0126381_100006284_pt1 | contig 13124 bp, 11 predicted proteins | sample PanSoiMetPlot_28_FD_96465 | JGI IMG/M metagenome (GOLD analysis project Ga0126381, IMG submission 96465) | Tropical forest soil microbial communities from Panama - MetaG Plot_28 | ecosystem: Environmental > Terrestrial > Soil > Tropical forest > Bulk soil | place: Panama | collected 2016-02-17
CAGTCTGACCGTCCTTGAGAACCTCGGGCAGCGTCGTCGAGGCGTGCTTGAGCTTGTTCTTGATCTCAGCACGTTCCTTACGAGCCTTGGCGGCCTTCTCGAGAGCGGCGGCCCGCTGGTCGGGGGTCAGTGGAGGAAGAGCCACGCGTGGTCACCTCGGGTTTCGTATCGAAAAACCTGTTCGCGAGGGGAAACTAGCGAGTTCAGGCCGCCACGGCAACGCGAAACCCGCGTTTATCACGTCACAATTCATCCATAATCACTTAGTGAGAACGTCCGAGTGCCTAGTGTAACCGCCGAGGGTACTACTGACCAGGAAAGAATGGTCTTGCGAAGCAGTGCCGCCCACGAGGTGTTTATGGGAGTTCGCGCGTTTGGCTCCTGCGGCGCGCGAGCCCGCTGCGTCCGGCGTAAATCCAGCTAGCGGCGATGAAGGGCGGCTGACGTGGCGCTACCGGCCGGCCGCGGGCTGACGGCGACGCAGCGCCGTCGCGAGCGCGGCCGCCGCCGCGCCCGGATCAGAAGCACCGGTGATTGGCCTGCCGATCACGAGCAGGTCAGCGCCGTCACGTAGCGCCTCCTGCGGGGTGGCGACCCGTGCCTGGTCGTGGCTGGCCTCGCCGGACAGGCGGACGCCCGGGGTGATCAGCGTGATGTCGGGACCGACCTCGGCTCGCACGGCCGCGACTTCCTGCGGCGAGCAGACCAGGCCGCGCGCTCCTGCCTCGACGGCGAGTGCGGCGAGCCGACGGACCGCGTCTCCGACCGGGCCGACCATTCCGATCTCGACCAGATCGCGGCCGCTCAGCGAGGTCAGGACCGTGACGGCAACGATGGTCGTGGCCGGCAGCGCCTGCACGGCCTCCTTGATCGCCGCGGCTCCCGCGGCGGCGTGCACCGTCAGCAGGTCAGGGCGCACCTTCGCGACCGCGCGAGCCGCGCCGCCGACGGTGACCGGAATGTCATGCAGCTTCAGATCGAGGAAGACATCCACCCCTCTAGGCCCGCGCACCGATGCCACGGCCTCCGGCCCGAACCGCAGATATAGCTCGAGCCCGACCTTGAGCGTGCTGACGTACGGGGTCACCAGGTCAGCCCACTGCGCCGCGGTGTCCAGGTCCGGCGCGTCGAGCGCCACGGCGATCGGGGCGCGGTCGGTCATCTTCACTCTCCTCGCAATGCGTGCCCTGGCCAGTGCCGCCGCAAGTGCGGCACCTCGTTACCTGACGGTTCCCATGCTGCGGCCTGCGACCCGCATCTCGTGAGCGAGGCCGATCACCTCGGAAAGCCGCTGGATGCCGCGCCGGGCGAATTCGTCCTCAAGTTCGCGCAAGATCCGCGCGCAGGCCGACGGATCGTGGAAGATCGCCGTCCCGACGCTGACCATCGACGCTCCGGCCAGCATCAGCTCAAGAGCGTCCAGCCCGGTCATCACGCCGCCCATCCCGATGATCGGCACGTCAGGCAGCGCCTGCCTGACCTGCCAGATGCAGCGCACCGCGACCGGCCTGATCGCAGGACCTGACAGCCCGCCAGTCAGCCCGGCAAGCACCGGCCGCATCGAGTCGGTGTCGATCACCATGCCGAGCAGCGTGTTAATCAGCGAGAGACCATCGGCGCCTGCCGACACGCATGCCCGCGCAATCGCCACGATGTCTGTGACATCGGGCGACAGCTTGGCGAATACCGGCAGGTCGTACCTCACCCGCGCCCTGACCGCCTCGATCACAGCGCCCGCGTCGACCGGATCACAGGCGAAGACCTGGCCGCGGTGCTCGACGTTCGGGCAGGAGATGTTCACCTCGATCGCGGTCACGCCGGCCGCGTCCGACAGCCGCGCGGCGAGTTCCGTGTACTCGTCAACGGTGCTGCCGGCGATCGACACCACGGCCCTGGCTCCGCGCGACAGCAGCCACGGGAGATCACGCTGCAGGAACGCGTCGATGCCAGGTCCCTGCAAGCCGATCGAGTTCAGCATGCCGCTTGGGGTCTCGGCCATCCGCGGAGTCGGGCGGCCCGCCCTGGGCGCGAGCATCACCGACTTGGTGACGATCGCTCCGATCTTTGAGACGTCGACGAACTGAGCGAGCTCCCGCCCCGAGCTCGCACAGCCCGATGCGGTGAGGACCGGGTTCGGCAGCTCGACGTTGCCGAGCCTGGTGCGCAGGTCAGGCGTCATGGGCCTGCCTCCGCGCTGGATTGGCCGCACGGCGCTGCCCGGGCTGGCCTGACGTAGCGGTGTCGTCATGCCCGGCAGGCCCGCCGTCACCGCTGCCTGCCTGCGGCCCACGCGCGCTCCTCGGCTCCCAGCCAGGAGCGCCGAACGCGTCGAACGGGATCGTCCCGATGTCGTCCCATCGAACCCGCTCGCCGCGGAACACCGCGCCATCGACGCAAGACCTGACCATGCGCGTGATCCCGTCGGATCCGATCACCGGCAGCACGCAGGTCATGCACACGCCGGTACCGCACGCCATCGACTCCTCGACCGCTACCTGGACGGGGATGTCATACCTCCTGGCAAGCGCCGTGACCTGCCGCAGCATCGGCATCGGCCCGCACGCGTAGATCACGTCAGTCCGCGCCTCGTGGATCACCTGGCCAAGCATGTCCGTCACGATGCCGCGCACCCCGAGCGAGCCGTCGACGGTCGTGATCGTCGCCGAGCGCCCGGTTCGGCGAGCGGTCAGCGCTCCGAACACCCGGTCGCCGCTGGCGGCGCCGAGCAGGAAATCGACCGAGCAGCGGCGCGCGCGCAGCCGGCCGGCCAGGGCGAATAGCGCCGCGCTGCCGTAGCCACCGCCGACGAGCAGGCAGCTCACCGGATCCCTTGGCACGGGGAACGGGCGACCAAGCGGACCGACCAGGTCGAGCAAGTCCCTGGCCCGGCGCTCGGCGAGCCACCGAGTACCCCGGCCGGTCACCGCGAACACGAACTCAACGGTCCCGCCGTGATCGGGCCTCACGTCATGGATCGAGAACGCGCGGCGCAGCAGCATCGAGGTGTCGTGCCCGCCCACGCAGACGGCTACGAACTGGCCAGGCTTGAACCGTGCCGCAATGCCGGGAGCGACTGTCGTGATCGCGTGATACGCGTCCACCTGGCGAACGGTAAGCACGGTGCCGCGCACCTGCATCGGCCCGGACTCGCTCTCGTGCTCGCTTGCTGTCATCCTCGCCTGCTCACCCGCCCGCCTGGCCGCACAGCAGGCTGGCTTCTGCCAATGTGCGCGGCGTGCTCCTGCAGTGAGCGCACGCCCACCTCGTTCCTCATGATGGCCTCGATCCCCTGCACGATCGCCGCGAGCCCGGCCATCGTAGTCACGCAGGGCAGCCCGCGCCGCACGGCCGCAGTTCGGATCTCGTAACCATCACGTCGCGGCCCAGGCTGGCCGGCCCAGCCGAATGGCGTGTTCACCACGAGGTCGACCTGCCCGGCCAGGATCCGCTCGACGATCGTCGGTTCGCCGTCGGGACCCCGGCCGTCGCTATGTTTACGCACGATGGTGGCATGCACGCCGTTGCGCCGCAGGACCTCGCCGGTACCGCTGGTCGCCCAGATCTCGAACCCGAGGTCCGCGAGGCGCTTGACCGGGAAGATCATCGCTCGCTTGTCCTTGCTCGCGACCGAGACGAACGCCCGGCCTTTCACAGGAAGAGCCCCGTAGGCTGCCGCCTGCGACTTGGCGAAGGCGGTACCGAAAAACTCGTCGATGCCCATGACCTCCCCGGTCGAGCGCATCTCGGGGCCAAGCAGCGTGTCGACGCCGCCACCGCCCGGCTCGCGGAACCTGCCGAACGGCAACACCGCCTCCTTGACCGCGATCGGCGCGTCCAGTGGCAGGCTGCCGCCGTCGCCGGAGGCCGCAAGCATCCCCTCAGCCCGCAATTCGGCGATCGTCGCGCCAAGCATGATCTTGGTCGCGGCCTTGGCCAGCGGAACCGCCGTCGCCTTGGACACGAACGGCACCGTTCGCGACGCCCGCGGGTTGGCCTCGAGCACGTAAAGCAACCCGGCCGCCAGCGCGTACTGGACGTTGAGCAGCCCGCGCACGCCGATGTGGCGCGCGATCGCCTCCGTCGATGAGCGGACCGCGTCGATGTACTCGCGCCCGAGCGTGATCGGGGGCAGCGCGCAGGCCGAGTCGCCCGAGTGGATCCCCGCCTCCTCGATGTGCTCCATCACACCGCCTAGGTAGAGTTCCTCGCCATCGAAGAGCGCGTCAACGTCGATCTCGATCGCGTCGTCGAGGAACCTGTCGATCAGCACGGGATGCTCCGGGCTGGCGAGCGTGGCCCGTTGCACGTAGGCCTCAAGCGTCGGCTCGTCGTAGACGATCTCCATTCCTCGGCCGCCGAGCACGTACGACGGCCGCACCAGCACCGGGTAGCCGATCTCGGCCGCGACCTCCGCCGCGTCACCAGCAGAAAGAGCCGTCCCGTGCCGGGGTGCGAGCAGCCCGGCCGCGGCGAGCACCTCGCTGAACTCGGCGCGGTCTTCGGCCAGGTGAATGGACTCGGGCGGAGTGCCGACAATCGGCACTCCCTCGGCTGCCAGCGCTCGCGCCAGCCCGAGCGGCGTCTGGCCGCCGAGCGAGACGATCACGCCGGCAACCTCGCCGGCCGCTTGCTCGGCGGCCACGATCTCGAGCACGTCTTCAAGCGTCAGCGGCTCGAAGTAGAGCCGGTCGGAGGTGTCGTAGTCAGTAGAGACGGTCTCCGGGTTGCAGTTCACCATGACCGTGTCGAACCCGGCCTGCGACGCCGCGAAGCACGCGTGCACGCACGCGTAGTCGAACTCGATCCCCTGGCCGATCCGATTCGGCCCGCTGCCCAGGATGATCACCTTCGGGCGAGCCGAGGCCGACACCTCAGACAGCTCGTCATAGCTTGAGTACAGGTAAGGAGTGCCGGCCGCGAACTCCGCGGCGCAGGTGTCCACCATGTGATAAACGGGACGAATGCCGAACTCCCGGCGCATGCCCATGACCTGCCGATCGGACAGTCCGGTTAGCTGAGCGACCTGGGAGTCCGAGAACCCTGAGGCCTTGGCAGAGCGCAGGCTGGCCGGCGTGAGCGAGTCGGCCACCGCGAGTTGTTGAGCCTGTTGTTCTATGCACTTGATTTGCTCGATGAACCAGGGATCGATGCCACTGGCCGCCGCGAGCTCGGGCACGGTGGCCCCGGCCCGCAGCGCCTGGTGCAGCGTCGAGATGCGGCCGTCGTGGGGCACCGCGCAGCGCGCTGCCAGCGCGGCGCGGTCGCCTGGCTGGCCGCGCCAGTGCAGCGGCGCGCTCGGCTGCTCAAGCGACCGCAGCGCCTTCTGGAGCGCCTCGCTGAACGAGCGCCCGATCGCCATCGCCTCCCCGACCGACTTCATGTGCGTAGTCAGAACCGGGTCGGCGCCTGGGAACTTCTCGAAGGCGAACCTGGGCACCTTGACCACGACGTAGTCGAGGGCGGGCTCGAAGCTGGCTGGCGTCTCGCCGGTGATGTCGTTGCGTATCTCGTCAAGCGTGTAACCGATCGCGAGCCTGGCGGCGATCTTCGCGATCGGGAACCCGGTGGCCTTCGAGGCTAGGGCGCTTGACCGGGACACCCGCGGGTTCAGCTCGATCACGACCATGCGGCCGGTGTCCGGCTCGATGGCGAACTGGATGTTGCAGCCGCCGGTGTCCACCCCCACGGCGCGCAGCACGGCGATCGCCAGGTCGCGCATGCTCTGGTACTCACGGTCGGTCAGCGTCATCGCCGGCGCGACTGTGATGGAGTCGCCGGTGTGCACGCCCATCGGGTCGACGTTCTCGATCGAGCAGACCACGACCACGTTGTCGTTGCGGTCCCGCATCAGCTCAAGCTCGAACTCCTTCCAGCCGAGAATCGACTCCTCGAGCAGGACCTCGCTTACAGGACTGGCGTCCAGCCCGTGCCCGGCGATCCGGCGCAACTCGGCCTCGTCGGCTGCGATGCCTGAGCCCGAGCCGCCGAGCGTGAACGAGGGCCGCACGACAAGCGGGTAACCCAGCTCGGCCGCGGCGGCGAGGCAGTCGGCCAGCGAATGGCAGATCGCGCTGCGCGGCACCTGGCCGCCGACGCCCGCGACGACCTCCTTAAACGCCTTGCGGTCCTCCCCCGCCCTGATCGCGCCGATGTCGGCACCGATCAGCTCGACCCCGTACCTGGCCAGGGTGCCTGCCTCGTGCAGCGCAACGGCGGCATTGAGCGCGGTCTGCCCGCCGAGCGTGGGAAGAAGCGCGTCGGGTCGCTCGGCCGCGATCACCTTCTCAAGCACCTCGAGCGTGATCGGCTCGATGTAGGTGGCGTCGGCGAACTCGGGGTCGGTCATGATCGTCGCGGGATTGGAGTTGACCAGGCTGACCCTGATCCCCTCGTGGCGGAGCACCCGGCAGGCCTGCGTGCCCGAGTAATCGAACTCGCTGGCCTGGCCGATCACGATCGGGCCCGAGCCGATCACCAGCACCGAGTTCAGGTCAGCGCGCCTCGGCATCGCGCCTCCAGCAAGAACCCGGATCAGTCATCGGGCGCGCTCCATTACCTCGCAGAACTCGCCGAACAGACCGGTCGCGTCGTGCGGGCCAGGCGAGGCCTCCGGGTGGAACTGCACGGCGAACGCCGGGGACTCAACCAGCCGCAGTCCCTCAACCACGCCGTCGTTAAGGTTCACGTGCGTGACTTCGGTGGGGCCGAATTCGGTCTCGAAACCCGCGGCACTGTCAGCGTCGCGCGGGTCGGCCACGTCCGGCCTGCTGTCGTGTGGCTCGGCCACGGCGAAGCCATGGTTGTGGCTGGTGATCTGGACCCGCCCGGTGCGCAGGTCGCGTACCGGCTGGTTGACGCCGCGATGGCCGAACCGCAGCTTGTAGGTGCCAAGCCCGAGCGCACGACCGAGCACCTGGCTGCCCATGCAGATGCCGAAAACCGGGACGCCCGCGGCGAGCACTTCGCGCATCGACTCGACCGCGTAGCCGCACGCCGCCGGGTCACCAGGCCCGTTGGAGTAGAAAACGCCGTCCGGGCCGCCGGCCAGAATCTCGTCCGCTGTGCTGGTCGCGGGCAGCACGTGCACCTCGCAGCCGAGCCGGGCCATCGCGAGCGGCGTAGTGGCCTTGATGCCAAGATCGACAGCGGTCACCCGGAACCGTACCGGCCGGCCACCGGACGGCCTGACCACGTATGGCTCGGGCGTGGTCACCTCACGTGCCAGATCCGCCCCCGTCATCTGAGGGCTGGCACGAACGCGCCTGACGAGCTCGACCGGGTCGGTCGTCGTCGTGCTGATCGCCGCGCGCATCGAGCCGCGTTCGCGCAGGTGCAGGGTCAGCGCCCGGGTCCCTGTGATCGCGATCCCGGTGATCCCGGCCGACCGCAACTCGTCGTCGAGCGAGCGGGCAGCCCGCCAGCTCGATGCGACCGGGCTGAGATCGCGGATCACGAAACCCGTGACCCAGATCCGCCGCGATTCGTTGTCCTCGTCATTGATTCCGGTGTTGCCGATGTGCGGCGCCGTCATCGTCACGATCTGACGGCAGTACGACGGATCGGTCAGCGTTTCCTGGTAGCCGGTCATCGCCGTGCTGAACACCGCCTCGCCGAAAGTCTCGCCGCACGCCCCGAACCCCGCGCCGCGGAAAGCGCTGCCGTCTTCGAGCACGAGCAGGGCGGGAGCGCTCACCTGGCCAGCCTCCCGTTAAGCACCGTAGGTCGGCCCCGGAGGAATGTCGCGACGACCCGCCCGGGAAGCTTGAGGCCAGCGAATGCGGTGTTGCGGCTGCGGGAGACGTGCGCGCTGGGATCGACGGGAGCGATCGGCTCAGGGTCGTACAGCACGAGATTGGCTGGAGAACCCGGCGCTATCGGGCAGCCGTGCCGCTGGTCGCCAAGGCCGACGGCAGGGGCGCCGATCCGGCCGATCTCTGCTGGCCTGACAGACATCCGGTCGGCGATCCCCGACCAGTCAAGCAGGCCCGTGCTGACCATGGCCTCGTGCACGACCCGCAGCGCGGTCTCCAGACCCGTCATGCCGAACGAAGCCTGCGACCATTCGGTCTCCTTGGATTCCGCCGGATGCGGTGCGTGGTCGGTAGCCACGCAGTCGATCGTGCCGTCAGCCAGGGCGGCTCGAAGGGCGGCGACATCCGCGGCCGTCCGCAGCGGCGGGTTCACCTTGTATACCGGGTCGTACCCGACCGCGAGATCGTCGGTCAGCAAGAGATGGTGGGGGGTGACCTCCGCGGTCACCTGCCAGCCCTTGGACTTGGCCCACCTGATGATTTCGACCGATCCGGCGGTCGAGGTGTGGCAGATGTGGACCGCGGAGCCGACGTGCGCCGCCAGCAGGCAGTCGCGGGCGACGATCGCTTCCTCGGCCACCGCCGGCCAGCCGGTCAGGCCCAGTCTCGCGCTGATCTCGCCCTCGTTGACCTGCGCCCCGGCCGTGAGCCTGGGCTCCTGAGCGTGCTGTGCAATCACCCCGTCGAAGGCTTTCACGTACTCGAGCGCCCGCCGCATCAGGGTCGCGTCGGCGACGCACTGCCCGTCGTCAGAGAAGACCCGCACCCTGGCCGCGGAATCCGCCATCGCGCCGAGCTCTGCGAGCTGCGCTCCGCCAAGGCCTGCGGTGACCGCGCCCACCGGCCGCACGTCGCAGTTCCCGGCTTGGCGGCCCAGCCGCCAGACCTGTTCCACGACGCCGGCCGTGTCGGCGACCGGCTCGGTGTTGGCCATCGCGTGGATCGCGGTGAACCCGCCCAGTGCCGCCGCGGCAGTTCCGCTGGCCACTGTTTCCGCGTCTTCCCTCCCCGGCTCGCGCAAGTGAGCATGCAGGTCGACCAGGCCAGGCAGGGCTATGAGGTTGCTGGCGTCAAGCACCGTGACGCTTGTGTCGTTCGCAACATCAGCACCGCCATCGTCAGCCTGCTTTACCGCCGCGATCGTAGTGCCTTCGATCAGGATGTCCGCCCGGTCGCCGCCGAGCGGCCTGGCTCCCCTGATCAGCCAGCGCGCGGGCCCGCGGCTTCCGTTCGCCGCGGTCATCTTGCCGCCCCCGATCCAGCCGCTGACCTCGCCGCGGCCGCCGCCGCGACGACCGGGGCCTCACTCTGCTCGCGCGATCCGCCAAGCAGCAGGTAGAGCACGGCCATCCGGACGGCCACGCCATTGGTCACCTGCTCTACCACAGTGGACCTCGGCGAGTCGGCCACGTCGGCCGCGATCTCCACACCCCGGTTCATCGGCCCGGGATGCATGACGATCGCGTGCCGGGGCAGCAGCGCCATCCGATCGGCGTCGAGCCCGTACCTCCGGCTGTACTCGCGGACGCTCGGGAAGAACGCATCGGACATGCGCTCGTGTTGCACCCGCAGCATCATCACCACGTCGCTGTCAGGGAGCACAGCGGAGAAGTCGTAACTGACCGAGCACGGCCAGCCGTCGACGGCAATTGGCAGCAGCGTCGGCGGCGCGACTAGGGTCACCCGAGCACCGAGCGTCCGCAGTAGCCATACGTTGGAACGCGCCACCCGGCTGTGCAGGATGTCGCCGACGATCGTGACGTGCAGCCCGTCAATTCGGCCGAGCCTGCGCCGCATGGTGAACGCGTCAAGCAGCGCCTGGGTCGGGTGTTCGTGTGTGCCGTCACCGGCGTTGATCACGCTGCCTGCGACCCACCCGGCCAGCCGGTACGGTGCGCCGGAGGCGCTGTGCCTGATCACGACGGCGTCTGCACCCATCGCCTGCAGCGTGAGCGCGGTGTCCTTCAGGCTCTCGCCCTTCGCCACGCTCGAGCCCTTGGCCGAGAAGTTGATCACGTCGGCGGACAGTCTCTTCGCGGCCGCCTCGAACGAGATCCGCGTCCTCGTCGAGTCCTCGTAGAACAGGTTGACTACCGTGCGCCCGCGCAGCGTGGGGAGCTTCGGTATCGGCCGCTCAGCGAGCCTGGCGAGCTCCTCGGCCGTGTCCAAGATCGCTACCGCGTCGTCCAGGCTCAGCTCGGCCGCCGAGATCAGGTGCCTGTTCATCGGCCCGCCTCCTGACTGACCTGGAGGGTGACGCCATCCTCACCGTCGGTCTCGGTCAGGGCCACCCTGACCGCCTCGCGCTTGGATGTGGGCAGGTTCTTGCCGACATAGTCCGGCCTGATCGGCAGCTCCCGGTGGCCCCGGTCGACCAGGACGGCGAGCTGGACAGCGCGCGGTCGGCCGATGTCGCTGAGCGCGTCGAGCGCCGCTCGGACGGTGCGGCCGGAGTACAGGACGTCATCGACAAGGATCACCACCATGCCGTCGATGCCCGAGTCCGGCACTTCGGTATGACCGAGCGTCCTGGCGGGGCGCAGCCTCAAGTCGTCGCGGTACAAGGTGATGTCGAGCGAGCCGACGGGAGCTTCGACTCCCTCGGTCTCGGCGAGCCGCGCGGCAAGACGACGAGCGAGCGGCACTCCCCTGGTCGGAATGCCCAGCAGAACCACGTCACCGGCGCCGTTGGTACGCTCGAGGATCTCGTGCCCGATCCTGGTCAGCGCCCTGCGGATTTCATCGGGCCCGAGGACGGACTTGCCCGCCCGGCCCAGGCTGGCCGCCGCGCCTGAAGGGTCAGGCCTGGCGACATGGTTGGTCCCAGCCATCAGCAGACCTCCTTCCCCGCCTCACGGGACGGGCCTTAAAGGACGTCGAACGGGCCCAACCTATCAGCACGAAGCGGTCAGCTCCCGGCAGGCGTGCCGAGTCGGTGGCTCGTGGCGCGGGCCGGCATCGTCGCGATCGCGGCCGCGCCCCGCGCGGCGATCCGCGGCCGCGCCCCACCGTCATCAGCAGCCACGCGTAAGTTCACCCGATTTTGGTCGATCGGCTTGACCTTGTCATGCTCTTCGGCCTACCGTCACTGTCCGTAACCATCAGTACATCTGCCGGATTGATACGTCAGCACGCCTGCCCCGTCGCTACGTCCGCCCAAGCAGCAAAGGCCAGGGAAACCGACCATGCCGTCCGATTACGCGAAGACACTTGGTGCCAGGTTGCGCGCCATTCGCACCCAGCAGGGCCTGTCCCTGCATGGCGTGGAGGAGAAGTCCAGGGGCCGCTGGAAAGCGGTGGTGGTCGGCTCCTACGAGCGCGGAGACCGGTCGGTCACCGTGCAGAAGCTAGCCGAGCTTGCCGACTTTTACGGGGTTCCCGTGTCGGAGTTGTTGCCCGGCGACGCTGGCCCTGGCGTCCTGACTCCGGCTCCCAAGCTGGTCATCGACCTGGAGAAAATGGCCCAGCTACCACGCGAGCAGGCGGGCCCCCTCGCCAGGTACGTCGCGACAATCCAGAGCCAGCGCGGCGATTACAACGGGCGCGTGCTGTCCATCCGCCAGGAGGACCTCCGTTCGCTCGCCGTTATCTACGACAAGACGCCGACCGATCTGACTGAAGAGCTGATTGGCTGGGGAATACTCGACTCCACCGCCCGCGGAGCAGTCGACACCGCCTGAACGCGCTGTCTCAGATCGCCGCGGGAAGCGGCAACGAGGACTGCGCGGGGACGCCGAGCGCCGTTTCCGCAAGCGAGACGAACGTTGCCGCGTCGCGCAGCAGTTCGTCAGCCTCCCGCGCCGTTACCGCGCGCGGCAAGCCCGCCTCGGCCGCCGCGCGCTTGCTTGCGCCGGCCGCGAAGAATGCCGCCCATTCGCTGAGTGTCGGCTCGACGCGCGGCAGCAGTTCCCAGACGCTCAGCGGCCGTCTGCGACGCGGCGGGGCGGGCTCGGCTCTCGCCGCGACGATCGCCGCTGCAGCGCGCAGGGCAGCCAGGTGCGCCCCCACATAGCGGCCGCCAGCTGACATGTCCGCCTCGGCCGACATCAGCCCCTGTCGTGCCGAATCCAGCAGCGCGAGAGCCGACGGCGCCACTCGGCAACGCACCCGGTCCTGCCGTTCCTGCGACATCGAGCTCATCGCACGGTCCTCCACTTCGGCTGCGGGCGGGCCGGGCGCGGTCCTTCCCCGCACCGCGCCCGGCTGCTGCCCGCACGCTGGCACAACCGGCGTGGCGGGCGTTTCCCACCTACATATTCGAACATAGATTCGGCTCACTGTCCATTCGATTGCCACTGCGTTCGAATGTATCGAAGGGGTCTGACAGCGACTTGTACTGAGCCTCACGCGTCGCCCTGCACGCGGCCGATGGCGCCTGCCACCGATCGCGTACCCTGAGCGGGATGGCGACCGCCGCTGCGCTCAGCGACCTTGGGCCGAGGGAGTTCCTCGGCGAGATCGATGTTCTGCTCGGCATCTACGCCGACGCGATGGATGCCGACGCCGGGCTACTGCCCGGCCGCAAGGAACTCATGCGCAGACACGCTGGCTACCCGGCGTTCAGGGCCCTGCGGGCGCTCGCCGCAGTGCCGGGTGAGCGTGAAGGCTCATGTGCGGTGCTCGGCTTCAGCTACGGATTCCACGGTCAGCCAGGGCAATGGTGGTATGACGCGGTATCCGCCGCGCTGAGCCGCGCGATCGGCCCGATGCTGACCGCCGGCTGGCTTGCCGATTGCCTTGAGGTCGCCGAGGTGCACGTGCGCAAGGATCAGCAGCGCAGAGGCATTGGGAGCAGGCTGCTGACGGCACTGACGGCAGGACGCCCTGAACGGACGGCCTTGCTCTCGACGCCCGACAGGGAGTCTACGGCTCGCCGCCTCTACCGGCGGATGGGCTTTCGCGACCTGCTGACCGGTTACAGCTTCCCAGGCGGCAGCCCGCCCTACGCGGTGATGGGCGCGGTGCTGCCACTGCGCGACCCGGTCGCCGCGGCCAGCCTGCCCCGGTCGGCCAGCCCGAGGGCCTGATAGATCTCCATGGTCGCTCGCGACCCGTTCAATGTGTAGAAGTGCAGTCCGGGAACATCCTCTTCGAGCAGCCGCTGGCACATCCGCGCCGCGTACTCGACGCCGATCGCGCGAACCACGCCACGATCGTCTGCGTGCTCGTGCAGGCGGGCGGCCAGGTCGTCCGGGAACCGCGCTCCGGACAGCAGCAGCGCCTTGTCGATCATCGGGACGCTGGTTATCGGCATGATCCCCGCGATAACAGGTACCGAGCTGCCGAGCGCGACGACCTCGTCCCTGAACCGCA
>Ga0126381_100006285_pt1 | contig 13123 bp, 8 predicted proteins | sample PanSoiMetPlot_28_FD_96465 | JGI IMG/M metagenome (GOLD analysis project Ga0126381, IMG submission 96465) | Tropical forest soil microbial communities from Panama - MetaG Plot_28 | ecosystem: Environmental > Terrestrial > Soil > Tropical forest > Bulk soil | place: Panama | collected 2016-02-17
AATTCGAGCGCTATCCGGGCATGGAGCAGGACGAGCTTGGCATCTGGACATCGCCCTCCGGCGGCAGGGTGGCCTGGTTCAAGGACCCTGACGGGAACACGCTCAGCATTTCGCAGCTCCAGTAGAACCCCTGCGTTCCCTGGCATGAGGACGGCCTGGAATTCGGCATCCTTGCTCCACACGGCGCGTATCAGTTTCTCTTGCATTGATGCCGCTCGTGCGTCCAGTATCGGCTTCGAGCGTCTGGTCGCGAGCGTCACTCGGTTCCCGAGCCGTCGCTTCGCCCGACCGGGAGGCGTTCCTGGCCGAATCTTCCCCGGACAGAGCCAGCAAATACGCATGCCGAAGCTGACGCCCAGCCGGACAAGGGAGGTTAATCTTCATGGGTGGCGGGCCTCTTGCCGCGGAGAACCAGGTCGGCAAACTGCCTCAGCAGCTCCCGGTACTGCGACTTGACCTCGTGACTTCGATCGGTCTCTCAACGAAGCCGGATCGCGTCCAGCTTATGGCGCCAGTCGTCTTCCAGGCTGGGCAACCCATTTGGGGGCTTCCATCGACTTGTAGCCATTTTGATCGCAGCCTTCCTCAAGCCACCTGCCAGCCACGTGGGGAATACTACGCTTAATTGCGTGTATCCCATTGGCTCTCGGAAACATCCGCGGCCGCCCCACTTCGGAAGCCCCAACCGCGAGGCATGCTTCACCGGAGTAGTTCCGAAATCGCCGTTCGACCGGGCGGCCGCGCTATCCTTCATTTGATGCCCCGCTACCTGGCCGTAGTCCTGTTCACCGCCTCTATGTTCGCCGCCGAACACCGCGACTGGCGGGCATATGGCGGCGGCCCTGCCGGTATCCGCTATTCGCCCCTACAACAAATCAGCCGTTCCAATGTCGCCCATCTGCGGGTCGCCTGGACCTACGACACACACGACGGCCCTGGCGACCCTCAGACGCAGCCCATCGTCGTCGACGGTGTGCTCTACGGCATCACTCCCACCCACAAAACGGTCGCCCTCGACGCCGCCCATGGCCGCCTGCTATGGACTTTCGACTCCGGCATTCCCGGCCGCGGCCCCAACCGTTCCGTCGTCTGGTGGTCGTCCGGCCGGGAGCGTTGCCTCTTCGTCGCCGTCCAGAGTTTCGTCTACGCACTCGACCCCGCTACCGGCAAGCCGATTCCCACCTTCGGCGCGGCTGGCCGCATCGACCTCCGCGAAAATCTGGGCCGCGAACCCGCCAAACAATCCTACGTCCTCACAAGCCCCGGCATCGTCTACCGCGACCTCCTCATCGTCGGCGGCCGCCTCCCCGAAGCGTTGCCGGCCGCTCCCGGAGATATCCGCGCCTACGACGTGCGCACTGGCGCGCTTCGCTGGAGCTTCCACACCATCCCGCACCCCGGCGAATTCGGGTACGACAGCTGGCCGCCGACTGCTTGGACTTACTCCGGCGGCGCCAACAACTGGGCCGGCATGGCTCTCGATGAAAAGCGCGGAATTGTCTACGCTCCCACCGGATCTGCCGCTAGCGACTTCTACGGCGCCGACCGCCTCGGCGACAATTTATTCGCCAACTGCCTGATCGCTCTGGACGCCGCTACCGGCGAGCGCCTCTGGCACTTCCAAGCCGTCCGCCACGACCTCTGGGACCGCGACTTTCCTTCCCCGCCTGCCCTCGTCACGCTTACGCGCAACCGCCGGTTCATTGACGCAGTCGTCCAAACCAGCAAGCAGGGCTGGCTCTACCTGTTCGATCGCGTCACCGGGGAGCCTTTAATGCCGCTCGAAACCCGTCCCTACCCGCCCAGCGATGTTGTCAGCGAGCGCGCGGCTCCCGAGCAGGCTCTGCCCACTTGGCCTGCGCCCTACGCCCGCCAGTCACTCACCGCGGATATGCTCACGCGCCGCACCGAATCGGCCCACAACTGGGCTGTCGCCCAATTCGCCAACCTGCGCAACGGTGGCCAGTTCCTTCCTTTCACCACCGGCGCCGATACCGTGATCTTCCCTGGCTTCGATGGCGGCGCCGAATGGGGCGGCCCCGCATTCGATCCCACTACTGGCCTGTTCTACGTCAACGCCAACGAGATGGCCTGGACATCCGGCCTCTTCGAGACTCAGCCCGAGAACTCCGCGCGCCGCCTCTATCTCGCGCAGTGCGCCTCTTGCCATGGCGACGATCTCCGCGGCGCGCCGCCCCAGATCCCCGCCCTCGATGCCGTCGCCAGCCGCCGCACCGCGCCGCAGGTCGCCGCCATCATCCGCGAAGGCGGCGGCCGGATGCCCGCTTTCCCCAACCTTTCACCAACGGATGTCGCGGCGCTTGCCGACTACCTTCTTAGCGGCTCTAGCAAGGAGCTTACTCCTTCGGCCGTGCAGCCCACCCCGCAGCCCCGCTACCGCTTCCGCGGCTACCACAAGTTCGTTGACCCCGATGGCTACCCAGCTATCGCCCCGCCCTGGGGGACGCTGAACGCCATCAATCTCAATACCGGCGAATACGCCTGGCACGTCCCGCTTGGCGAATATCCCGAACTGGCCGACAAGTCCACCGGCAGCGAAAACTATGGCGGCCCCATTGTCACCGCCGGCGGACTGGTCTTCATCGCGGCCACCAACTACGACCGCAAGTTCCGCGCCTTCGACAAAACCACCGGCAAACTGCTCTGGGACACGACTCTGCCCATGTCGGGCAACGCTACCCCCATCACTTACGAGGTCGCCGGCCGCCAGTTCGTAGTCATCTACGCGACCGGCGGCAAATCGGGTAAGTGGGGGCCGTCCGGCGGCATTTATATGGCATTCTCGCTGTGAGAGACGCTCCTTTCTCGAAGAAATTCTTTGCCGACTCTTAACGTGGCGGTCTTCACCCGATGTTTCCGCCAACTCGCAAGCAACCACATTCGCCACGTTAACCAGTTGCTTCTGTTGAAGTTGCCTCCTGGGCAGTTTATTTAGAAAAGGGGGACGAGCCGCGGCTTTAAATTCGTACTATCCGATCGCAGGCTCGGCCTATTAATGTTCGCTTTGGTCCTTTCCAGCCTTTAGCTGTCCGCTATGATTGATTCGTGCAGGATCGACAACACGCCGGGTCTCCCCCGACATCCTCAGACACCCCCGAACCTTCCCTCGCCGAACGCGCTCGGACACTCGCTTCCATCGCGCGCATTGGTAGCCTCTCTACCCAATCACGCAAGTTTCCGGGGTTTCCTTTCGGCTCGATGATGCCGTTTGCAATCGACGATGTCGGTCGTCCCGTTTTCTTTATCAGCAGCATGGCGATGCACACCCAGAATTTGCAACTGGACCAGCGCGCCAGTTTGCTGATCACTCAGCCAGACGTCTCCGACGATCCTCTTGGCGCCGCCCGTCTGACCCTCATCGGAACTGCAGGCGTCAGGCCGGCCGCCGAAGTGTCCGAACTTTACCTATCGAGTTATGAGAACGCACGACACTGGCAGGACTACGCCGACTTTGCTTACTACCGACTGGATGTTGCAGGAGTTTACTTCATCGGCGGGTTTGGCGTTATGGGCTGGGTTCCGGCAGAGGAGTATGCGGCAGCGGCGCCAGATCCCTTGGCGACGGCCGCACGCGAAATCATTCAGCACATGAATTCGGACCATGCAGACGCCTTGCGCCGCATCGTTGCACGGAATGCCGGAGAAACTCCGGATGACGTATCGATGACTACGATTGATCGTTTCGGCTTTCACGTTCGAATTAAAACCGGTGACCGCATGCACGGGCTGCGTGTCGCGTTTCCGCGCCAGGTAAAGGACACGAACGAGGTGCGATCTATTTTCATTGAGATGCTGCGCGCTTCCCAATAACCATTTCCTGCTCGGGCCGACTCGATTTGCCATGTCCCGGCCGTCCCCGCCAGGTTGATCGGGGCTCATTTTAAGGCGTTAAGGCGTGATCGCTAGCTTCGTGTCTTGGTGGGGCTTGGAATGCGCTCTTCGGGACAAAGCGGCGGCCTTACACTGCTCAGCGTTCAGCCGTTCTCAGCAAGGGGCCTTACCTGCCCGAGCACCGATTGGCATGGTGATCGCGCGTGTGAGTCGCCGTCTAAGGTCCGTGACGAAACGCGTCAGTGCCCTCCAGTTGCGCAGCACGCGGCGTAGAATAGGAGCGTCGCCTTGCAGATACAACCCCCTTAGACTCTTATCTGGCATGGTTAGGTCGGTTGCGTACCCGTCCATCCTGATTAGGGAATGACAGAGGCTCGATATGAAGTCCGACGATCCCAGCCGCATGGCCCAGTTGGTCGCCCGCCAGCGAGCGGCTCATCAGCTGCTCGATGAGGGCGCAATTCTCGATGACCCTTTTGCCATGAAGATTCTGCGCGAAGACGAAAAGGACGTGCTTCAATTTGCGAACGAACGCCCCTTGGCCAGCATCGGACGCCTGTTTACCGCCGCGCGGAGCCGCATCGCGGAAGACGCCCTATCAAAAGCCGTCGAGCGCGGGGTTCGGCAGGTCGTGATCCTCGGTGCCGGGCTCGACACTTTCGCGCTCCGCAATCCCCATGGCGCTCGCATAAGCATCTTTGAAGTGGATCATCCCGCCACCCAGGCATGGAAGCGCCAGCGCCTCGTGGAGGCTGAACTCGCGGCTCCGCCATGGCTCACCTTCGTGCCCGTCGATTTCGAGCAGGATGATTTGCAGCAGAAGCTCGGCAGTGCCGGTTTTCAGCGCACCTCCGCTGCGTTTTTCACTTGGCTCGGCGTAGTGCCATACCTGACACACGGCGCTATCGGCCGCGCTCTGGACTACATGGCGTCAATCCAGAACTCGGAGGCGGTGTTCGACTACATGGAACCTCCCGAGGCATTCTCAGAAGAGATAAGGGGAGCGGTAACGGAGAGGACCGAACAGCTTGAGAAAACTGAGGAACGTTGGGCCAGCCGTTTTGAGCCGGCTGGCATTGCGGCAATTCTTCGCGCGCACGGATTTTGTGACATCGAAGATATCAGTTTCCAGCAGATCGCGTCCAGGTTCGGCCGTGACGTTCAAGGGCTCGCGGCGTGCCAGGCCGGCTTTCATGTCGTCCATGCGAAGCATTAGCAAGCCGCAAGTCTCAATGGCGGAAGCCGCAGCGAAGACTGGTTAAATTTGAACAAGGGTCCGGGGGGCTTAGGCCAAAATGGAGCCACCGGGTCGGTAATCCGGCCACCAGCTACGAGGGTAGTTGCGAGCGCTGGGCTCGGCCTACCTCCCGAGTAGACGGATAATCAGCTCATATGGCGCATGGTCTATCCCTAAATTTTCGACAAATGGTCTCCCCAGATCGATCTCGATGGGGCCATCATGATGGGCAACGATTGCGGTTCGATCTCTCTCGGCCCCGCACGGACACGCCGAACGGGTCAGAGTTTGGTATTGTGGGTGCTCGTAAGTTTTCGACAGTCAGACCCGAAGAAGTTTAGAAAAAGTTCGTCAGGGCATATCCGTCCAGAAACTTCTTCAAGGGATAGGTCGTAAGATGCAGCAAATTGATGATCCAAGAAAGCGTCCGTTATTGACGGCTGAACAACTGCAGACTATTCGTGACGCCTCGAGGAGGACGAAAAGAAGAACTCCCCGCCAGGAGTTCGAGAACCTCTTCCGGCGCCTGCCCACCACCCGACAAAAAGGCAACGGTTCGTCAGGATGATACCCGCAACGCGGCCCTTTGACCCGGTCCCTGGGTTACGACGGTATCCGACGATACGCTTCAGTGGATTCGCGCCGTCGATCACGCTCCAGATTCCCTAGGGCAAAGGGTTTACCCATCGGCTCAAACCCTCGTGGATCCTCTCCAGGGAGACTGTTCCTCCCTCGGCGAGTAACGCCGCCGTTCGCGGGCTCAGGCGAAGTTTCTCTCGCGGTCTGCTCTGAGCTTACTTGCACAGAGAGACGGACCTTCCTGGATCACAACGCCGTGGGTGTGGAACAGCGCGACGGGTCTGTGGTGGCAAGGAAGCGTCTGGATGGCTCCCCCTTCTCTTCCACATCGAACTGGTATGCACCTGCGTTTTGTCGATGCTCAAATCCCCTGGTACCTGACTTCCATTTCGCCTCCCTTCGGAATTGGCAGCCAGGCCAGCCACAGCCCGAATGTCACGAGTTAAATGTCGCTGGTCGGTTCGACTGTGGGTGAGGAATCGGGCCCGGCCTCTGGCGTGTCATCCGACGACGCGCCGCCTGCCGATGCCGTGCGATTTTGTTTTCGCTGGATTCGACGCTCGGCCTTTTCCTTTTGCCGGTCCAATCGTCGCAACTCTTTTTGGCGCTTCTTGAAACTGTCCATGTGTCCCAATTACTGCCCAGCACCGGCCACCCGCGGCCAGTCGTGCCGATATACCCTACCACTGAGGCTCCCACCCCGGACGCCCACCGCTGTCGGCGCCGCGCGAGAACCCACCACGCTCACTTTCCATCCCCGGACGCGCTACGTTAACGTTGAGCGCCCAGCCTTCCATGTCGGCCCCGTTCGGGGCCGCAATTGCCCGATACGCCTCGACCGAATTCGTCATCCCGACGAAAGCGAAACTGACGGACCGCCGGTGTCCCGGTCCGTGATTTGGTTCACCTAGTCCGCCTTTCCGTACGTCTCGAAAAGCACCCTCGCCGATGACTCGGTGGCGGAAAATCCAGATTACCTACAAAGATGTTTTTCACCTTGCAGCTTCTGCTGTCCTTCAATCGTGCGGGCTAGGCGAGGCAGATTGGAACAACCGAGTTCTGACGAAACTATTACCAACACTGTTATTCTATCACCCCGGCCATGCCCGGAGACCCGCGCGAGTCGCGCCCGTGGGCTGGTCCACAAAAGCGTAGTTCAGGGCTAGAGGCGTGATAGAGTGAACCCAGAAATGTATTTAAACCGTGAGAGCCATCTTGACGGGATTTGCGAGTTCCTGTTTAAGAATCCAGGTGTGGCGTTCTGCGACGAGTGCCTGCGTTCGGCGTTGGGAACCTACCGTAGTGTAGTGCCAGAGCGGTGTCTTTCAAAGAGGGCTGCAGAACGAGGATTCGTGAGGAGGCGCGGAATATGTGCTGGTTGCCGCCAAACGCTAATGATTACGCAGGCGACTGGCAACCGTCACTGAAGGGTCGACGAGACTGCGCAGACTGGCGCACTTTTAAAGCGGCCGAATTTGGGCCATAAGATTCCCGGGATAGCTGATTAAGATGCTCCGGCAGCATCCTGCTACTCTTGAGTCATCATGTCAGCACTCAATGGAGATAAAGCACGCTTCCACCGCATACGAAAGCAAAGGCTCGCGAAGAGAGAGCGCGACCGGGCACTGAAGAAGAGATTGATGGCGTCGGGGCCACGGCGTCCGGACGGCCGCGACTTATAGGCAGAGCAAAAAATTCTGCCGCAACCGGCATAAGAGCTCGAGTAGTCTGCGCACTGGCGGTGTTTGGACGCGTCACCCATCCCGCGACCGTCTTACACCGCGCGTCGAATCAAACCGCGGCCGGCACCGCGCCGGCCCGGCCCAAAGGATCGCCAGCGCCGTTGCTGGGGCTTCACGACTGCGCAGTCCTGAGTTTCGAAGAGTTCTCCGTTCTCCTTGTACCGGGTCAGTCGGATGGCGAGTGTTCGCTCGATCTCAGCCACGGCGGAGCGCTCGGAGCGCGTGCCGAATGTCGAGGCCGTGCCGCGGGCGCCTGCACGGCCGGTGCGTCCCACGCGATGAATGAAGTCTTCGGGGACCTGGGGAAGATCGTAATTCACCACATGTGAGATGCCCTCGACGTGGATGCCGCGGGAAGCCACGTCGGTCGCCACCAGAACGCGATAGGAGCCATCCTGGAACCCGCGCAGCGCTTGGTTGCGCTGGTTCTGGCTGCGGTTGCCGTGAATCGCGGCAGTCTTGACGCCTTGGTCCGTAAGCCTCCGCGCCAGCCGGTCGGCGCCGTGTTTGGTGCGGGCGAACACCAGGAACGAACCTTCCTGGCGGTGCAACATGCTCCGCAGTAGCCCGAGTTTGCCATCCTGCTCCACTTCATAGAAGTGCAGGTCCACCAACTCGGTGGGCTTAGTGGTGGAACCAAGCTCGATGCGAAGCGCGTTAGGGACGTGGGTTTCCACCAGGTGCTTGACCGAGCTTTCAATGGTGGCGGAAAAGAACAGAGTTTGATGTGAGGCTGGAAACGCGGCTAGGATCCGTTTGATGGTCGGAAGGAAGCCCATGTCGAGCATGCGATCGGCTTCGTCCAGCACCACGATACTTGCCGCACTCAAGTTGATCAGCCCCTGAGTGAGAAAATCGTGAAGGCGGCCAGGGGTAGCGATGAGTACCTGCGCGCCTTTTCGAATCGCATGCACCTGCGAATTCTGACTAAGGCCGCCGACCACGGCGGCCGCGCGGACGCCGGTGCCGGCGGCCATCTTAACGAATGTCTCTTGAATCTGGAGAGCCAGTTCGCGAGTGGGGCTGAGTATGACGGCGCGTATTCCAGTGGGTGTTGGTTTGGCCGCAAGAGCCTGAATTACGGGCAGCACAAATGCCAGGGTCTTACCGGTTCCGGTCTGGGCGGTGGCGACCAGGTTATGGCCTGAGAGCGCCGGCTCGATGGCCATCGCCTGAACAGGGGTTGGCTCAATAAATCCGTGAAGGGCTAGGTTGTTTTTCAACCGCTGGGACAGAGAAAGATCGGAGAAAGTTTTCATCGTTTGAGTTGTCAGGAAGGAAAATCAGCGAACCACCTGCCGGTGAGGGAAGAAAGCTAGCAGATCGGACTTCGTATAGACTTAATTCTATCACGCCCGGAGAACGCGAAGTGCGCGACGAGTTAACGAGATTTTGTCGACGGCGTTTTTACGCCCGTTTAAGGGCAGGGCAGTCTGATGCGGTGGGCCATCACCGTCCGCGAGACCGATCTCGCCTCGACACCTGGTCCGGGTGAAGAATGTCAGCAAACGATTGGAAAGACCAGCGGTTCTGACGCCGGAGGAATTTCACACAGTGCTACCGCAGATTCGTCAGCCGTACCGGACCGGTCTTGATTGCGGGCTACTTGGGGCTCCGTACCAGCGAGATCGTGGACGCTTGCAGTGGTGGGACTTCGATTTCGAAAAGTCGACGCTGCTTGTCCAATGGGGCATCATGCATGGCCGTGGGGAAAGACGGAATACTCACGGGATGTTGCGCCAATCGCTCCGGAGCTAAGCCAAGGAGTTGTTGGCGTACCGCGAGGGCCGCTACCCGACCGAACAGGGCTGGTCATTCGCCAACCCTGCGACGGATCTGCCATACCATCAGGAGAAAGTCCAGAAGAAACCCACCCGGGCAGCTGCCAGGGCGGCGGGCCTCACGTTCCGCGTCGGCTGGAAAACATGGCTGGACAGACCGACGCTCCGATACGGGTCCAGCGGGAGTTGATGCGCCACGCGAGCATTCAGACGACGATGAATGTGCACGGCAGGGCGATGACAGGCAGCAAGAGGCGGACACATAACAAGGTCGTTCCGATGCCCCGCGCATCCGGGAAAGAAGAACTTGACAAGGAGCACCAGGAAGTAATCGTTAATGTGGTCCAGGATGGTCTTGGGACTTGCGCCCGAGATTTCACCGGATATTTATCCGATTTCACTTTGATCGTCATCCGCGCATAGGCCCGTAACGCGAAACGCTGTTCCCGGAGGCTGCTGTCAGAATAGAACTGCAGCGAGTCCTGAATCCATAGGCCCGGCATCCACCGGTCCATGAGGGCGCTGGTACAGTGATGGATCCGCGGTTTAGACGGGATCCGGTTCTTCGAGTTTGCCCGGAGTTCCGGCCCGGATCACGCGCCACCGCCGCTGCGTTTAACCCAGAGATCCCGCTTCGTGGGTCATCCATCACGGCGTAACCGATTTGTAGTGATTATACTGACACGAATGCACCACTACCTAGCCGAAACGAACCTCACTGATCCTCCCCGTGTGGAAGGGAAGGTCAAGGTCCTTCGGGCAGTCGCCGTATTCTGTCAGAGGAACGGTTGTGAACGACATGCCACCCACCTTTTCTGGAGTCGGACAGGTCCGATGGAGGCATACTGCGAATCTCATGCCGAGGTCATAGCCCAGCGCAGGGGCATGGAACTGCCGACGGAGACCCCGTCGGGCTTTTTTCACGAAGTCGTAACGACGCCGGAAGTAGAATAAGACCCGTTCCTTCATTCACAACCATGGAACAAGCGGGATCGCCGTCCAAATCCCCTAACATTGCGGTCCCGCTACGGTAGTTGTCTAACCGAAGTCGTGTACCGTCGGCACGGTCGTTTCAGTGCCGGCGTGTCGCGAGAGCGTCGGCGCCGCATCAAATGCACGCCTGCGGTTGTGTGACAACAACCGTATCAGCATAGCCTTAACGCGGGGCTTGGCTGGAGCGAGGAGTGACGCCGACTGCACCTCAGTCAAACACGCCTGCAAGTTCGACTTTTTCGACAGCCGCGTCTAGGCGTGGCTGGCTGGGCCCTTGAACATATCCAGGCGGGTTAATCTTCTATTCATCTTCTGAATTCTATAATTGGTCTCTTTCCAAATGCGTTCCTTCTTGCCGATCGCTGGAATAACGCTGGTCTTCTGCTCTCAGATCGTATTGGCACAGGACAAGGTCGTGGTCGCCTCCCCTCCGCTGACGCTCACGCTACGTGACGCGATGGACCGCGCCCGGCAATATAGCCAGCAGGTCTATTCCGCCAATATCGCCGCGCAAACGGCGCATGAATCCACAATCCAGGCGAAGGCCGCCCTTCTGCCGAGTGTCCAAGCGCAAAGCGGTTATATCTACACGCAACCGAACGGCACGGCTACTGGAATCTTTATCCCCGCCGACGGACCGCACGTTTATATCGATCAACTCAACGTTCATGCTGACCTCTACGACGCCGTAGCACGCGCCCAATATCGCCAGACTATGGCCGCGGAAGCCCTCGCCAAAGCCCGAAAGGACATTGCCGAGCGCGGCCTGATCGCGACCGTATCCCAGGATTACTACGGGATGCTCTCGGCGCAGCGAAAAATTGGCACCGTCCAGGCCAGCCTCAAAGAGGCGCGCGACTTTCAGGATTTCAGTGAAAAACAGGAGCGCGGCGGCGAGGGGGCCCTGGTCGACGTGATCAAGGCGCGCATGCAAGTCCGGCAGAGGGAGCGCGAGTTGCAGGACGCGGGGGCCAATCTGGAAAAGGCGCGGATGGCCTTCGCAGTCATTCTTTTCCCCACCTACAATGTGGAGTTCAACGTCGCTGACGACCTGGAAACCGCACCCAAACTTCCCGAGAGGGCCGACGTCGGATCCATGGCGGCAAAGAACAGTCCCGACCTTCGGGCCGCACAAGCCGCCTTGCAGCAGTCCACGTTCGGGGAACGCGCGGCCCGCGCGGGATACCTGCCAAACTTGACGTTCGATTACTGGTACGGAATTCAAGCGAACTATTTTGCCATTCACAATCCCGACGGCGTAAATCAGCTCGGCTCCAGCCTCGCCGCACAGTTGAATATCCCCATTTGGAATTGGGGCTCTACCAGGAGCAAGGTTAAACAGGCGGAGCTTCAGGTACAGCAGGCGAAGAGCGATCTCAGCCTGACCCAACGCACCCTTCTTTCTCAGCTCGATAGTTATTACACGGAGGCCCGGGTCGCCTCCACCCAAATTGAGTCTCTGCGCGATTCCGTAACGCTGTCCACGCAGAACCTCCGTTTGACGCGCCTGCGCTACGCCGCTGCTGAATCGACCGCGCAGGAAGTGGTGGACGCCCAGAACGGCCTGGCGGAGGCGCGCAATGCCCTTGAGGACGGCCTTCTCCGCTACCGCGTCGCAATAGCGAACCTCCAGACCCTCACGGGAGGTTTCTAGCCATGAAGAAATATTTCACTCTTATTACCGGGAACAATCGTACCGGTCTGTATCCGGTGTTGTGCGCAGTATCGATGCTCGCCGCAAGCAGTTGCTCGCAGAGGCAGGAAGCAGCCGTGGCCGAAGCGCCCGCTCCCGTGCAGGTGACCGCGGTGACGGAAGACACGGTGCGGCGCACCGTCACGGCCGACGGCGTTCTTTTCCCCCAAAATCAATGGAATGTGATGCCGAATATCACGGCGCCGGTCGCTCGATTCCTGGTCAATCGCGGCGATAGGGTGACGCAAAACCAGCTTCTTGCCACGCTTGAGAATCGGGGCTTGGTCGCCAATGTCGAAGCCAACAAGGGCCAGGTCGAGCAGGCGCAGGCGAACCTGCAGAATACGGAACAAGCCGCTATCCCCGAATCGATCGTCAAAGCCGAAACCGACGTCGAAAGCGACCAGCAGCAATACGACGCTGCTAAAAAGGTCCTTGAGAACCGTCAGGAGTTGCTCAAGGAAGGCGCAATGTCCCACAAGTTGGTGGACGATGCTGCCGTCTCTCTCGCCCAGGCCAAAGCCCAGCTCGACACGGCCAAGGAGCATCTCCGCGCGCTAAAGGCCGCCGGCAAGCAGGCGCAACTCGATCAGGCGAAAGCACAGGTTACCGCCGCGCAGGGGCAGTTGCGCTCGGCGGAAACCCAGGTAACCTATTCCGAAGTGCGCAGCCCCGCGGCCGGCGTCATCGCCGACCGGCCGCTTTACCCCGGCGACATTGCGCAGGCCGGCACGCCGCTCTTGGTAGTGATGGACGTCTCGTCGGTGGTCGCGCGCCTCAACGTTCCCACCGCGGACGCTTCTGGTGTCAAAGTTGGGCAAGACGCCACCATCACGATGGCCGACACCGGAGAGGATGTCCCGGCGAAAGTCAGGGTTGTGAGCCCTGCCACCGACCCCAATAGTTCCACCGTCCAGATTTGGGTGGAAGCGCTGAATCCCGCCCTCAAATTCAAAGTCGGCGAAGCTGTGCACGTCGCGGTTACCACCGAGACGATCAAGAACGCATTGCTGATTCCGGTAGCTGCGGTGCTCCCCGGAGAGACCGGCGGCACTGCCGTGCTGGTGATCGATTCCGACCAGGTTGCTCACCGGCGCGCGGTGCAGCTTGGCGTGAAACAGGGCGATAAGGTCCAGGTCCTGAGCGGCGTTACGCAACGCGAAGATGTGGTGGTCGTGGGCGGGTTGGGCGTGGATGACAAGCAGAAAGTGAAACTGGTGCAGGCCAACGCGCCCGGCGAAGACGA
>Ga0126381_100006287_pt1 | contig 13122 bp, 12 predicted proteins | sample PanSoiMetPlot_28_FD_96465 | JGI IMG/M metagenome (GOLD analysis project Ga0126381, IMG submission 96465) | Tropical forest soil microbial communities from Panama - MetaG Plot_28 | ecosystem: Environmental > Terrestrial > Soil > Tropical forest > Bulk soil | place: Panama | collected 2016-02-17
GAATACTTCCACTCTGCGTGCAGACGTCATTATGTTCGAGATGGTTCGAAACCGTGAGAAGGGTGCGATCGTACGGAGTTGAATTTCGGGGCTAGAAGGAATGGCGCGCCCTGAGAGACGATTTTAGAACTCTGGCGGTTTCGGAGGGTGAGAGTTGCACGCACGATGAGCGATGTTAGCGATTCCTCTTGAAGCTTGATGCTTAAAATTTTGCAGAATGCGTCATCCCGACTGGGTGGGGGCAAGGCGCGAGGCCACAAGCCTCATTGCCACGGCTACGACTTGCCCAATTACCTGAACCTCATTCCGGTAGGCATAAACGCGCGTGCGCTCCGGCGACAAGGGGTGGCGGACAAGCAGTAGAGAGTCGCCATTTCGTTCGCACCAGCAGCAGAAAAACCGATCTCGCGTCTCCAAAAAATAAATCGGCCGCTCGTACTCGTTACGCCAGCCGCCCTCCAAAATAACCTTTTTCGTATCATCGATCTGCACTAGTGATCCCGGCACCAGCAAGGGATACATCATCCTGTCACTCCTGCCAATATAGCCGTATTTGCAATCGGCTTGAAATAGATGGTTCAGGTACGCCATTGGCAATAGTTTCGTCTCCCGGAAGTCGACGCCTCCTTCGCTCTGCCGCTGCGACGAAAGCCGCAGAGGATTAGCCAGATGGGTATCTGGAAGCGCAATGGAGGGTTCTTGTGCGGGATCATCGATTCCGTAGAACTCCAGAAGGTCCACTATGCGTCTGCGGTAGATCGACGCAAGTGAGTACATCTTGTGCATTCCAGGTACAGCATCGGCGTTTTCTATATCCGAAATCGCGCTCCTTGAAATCTGGTATCGCGCATCTCCTCTTTTCTGCGCAATATCTGCAGAGGCGACCTCGACATCCCGAATAGCCAAGCCCAGTCTTTCCCGCAACATTCGAAGTCGTTCCCCGCCCGTCATGGAGCAGATTGCCATTATCCAGCCTCCTTCATTCCCTCGATTCTTAAGCCATCAGAAATTTGTCCGGTTTTCTGGACAAACTTCATCCAAGATTGTTGTGCGATTGATTAAGATACCTGCCGCTCTCTATCCATTTCCTTCGTGGGACAGCTTGGTCCCAAGTCGCGCTCGTAGCCAAGAATAGCGATGGCTCTGTATCGTGACAAGATATTAAACCGCAAAAATTGCTGTCCACTATTCCGGACACCGGACGCGATCCCTTGACTCCGCAGCGAGCCGACACTTAGCCTCTCGCCGCGCGGGCTCAAACGTACGAACCGTGCGTTTCAAGTCGGATGGCCAAAGTTTCTGTCGGGGCGAATCTTCGTTTTGTTGAGAGGAAAACCAGATGCATATTGCCGCGAAGTACGCTCTGCTGATTGGGGTGGCATTGTGTGGCGTTGCTGCAGGGCAACAGGTTGTTCGCGATCCGCAGGGCATCGCTGCACTGACTAAGGCTCTAACGGTTGCCGGAGGAAGCACTCTTCTTAGCGCCATCACCGATGTCACGATGCAGGGAAAGGCGACCTATTATTCGGCGGAGCCGCTCGAAGGAGTCGTGACGGTTCGCGGTCGCGGCTTGCACGAGTTTCGTTTAGATGCCTCTCTCCCTGACGGCCAGCATTCGTGGATTGTGAATGCCACCGGTAGTTTCGCGAAAAACTCTGACGGAACCACATTGGCGTTGCCGGCGGAAAATACGGCCAAGATCGCAACAGTTACGTTTCCATGGCTAACCTTACTTGCTGCGATTCAAGACACCGCCATCAGCATCACGAACCTCGGAACTGTCGCGCATGGTGGTCAGCAAATGCAGGAGATTCTGATTCAAAGAATTTTTCCTGCCAGTCAAGACCCCGGGGGCGCTCGCAGCAAAGTCACCTTGGCACACATCTTTATCGACCCCGCGACGATGACCGTGAAAGCGATCGTGGATACCGCTTACGCCATACGGGGGCTCGGCGAGTACCCGCACGAGATGCAGTTCTCGGATTATCAGCCAATCAATGGCGTTCTTGTTCCGATGTCGGTAATGGAACTGATTGGCGGACAAAAGACGACATCGCTTCAACTTACCCAAGTCTCTTTTAACACTGGCTTAACTGACGCCGACTTCCAGTAAGGCTTCGGTCCAACGAAGCCTTGGTGTCGCTTGACAGATGTGTCACGGACGGCAACGAGGGAGAGCAGAGGCAATGGTGGGCTGCGAGAGGAAACAAAAAACTGAGGATTACACAGCAGGGCTACTGATCGCTTTCCTGGTTGTGATGGCGGGGATGGCAGCCCACGCGCAAGATTATCTGAGCGCCAGCGGAACGCCGTCGTTTGTGTCGCCCGAGGCAGTTGAGCAAGGGTTCACCGACGCCGCTAACGGCAATCTGCACCTGGAATTTGTTTTCGGGTCCTATCCGCAACGAGCCGGCCAAACTCAAACTGTGAAATACGTCTACGACAGCAATATGGTTTGGGGGGCCGGTTGTTCCGGATCAAGTTGTTCGTGGGCGCCGAGCAACTCCAACAATTATGGTTGGCGCATGGCGACCGCAGGCGGAACCATCACGGGACTCAACTACGGCGCCGGTTATCAAGGCGGCTATGCTGATTGGGCCTTTACCGATGTTCTCGGGACGACTCGCTATTTTCACCCTCCAGCGACTGCGTGTCCTGTTGCCAGCACATACGCCACTGATTCGTCCGGGTACATGTTGAACATCTGCCAAGAGGCTGTCTATGCTCCGGATGGCACCAACGTTTGGTCAACGACATACATGCAGCAGGCGGCTCCCGGCGTAGAAGACTCGAATGGCAATTACGTCAATCCGTATGGAACTGACATGCTTGGACGCACTCTGTTTGGTAGCACCATGCAGAACTGCACCTCCAACCAGACGTGCTATCAGGTTCCGAATTCTCAAGGGGGAATGTCCACCTACACCGTTACTACGGCAACGATCTCCGTCACCTCGGCATTCCACCAGAGCGGAATAACCGATTGCACCGGATGCACGATGAACGTCGTCCAGAGCATCGGGCTGCCCGACGGCACGAGCTACTCATTCAAGTACGACTGCGACTCGGGATCAAACCCTGTGTGCAGCTCGCCATCCGGTCAAGGGGCATACTACGGCCTCTTGACCAGCATGACTCTTCCAACGGGCGGAACGGTCAGCTACGCGTACACGAACTTCAGCGATTCCTACAGCAACAAGGCGGAATGGCTGTCCTCGCGATCGACGGTCGGTGGAACATGGTCTTATCAACCGCAAGTGCTTTCGACCTGCAGCTCGACGCAGGTGGGATGTCAGCAGAAAGTGACGGTGACCGCGCCAAGTGGCGATTACCGCATCTACACATTCACCCTGAACAACGGCGCGTGGCCGGTTACGATTCAGAATTACGACGCTTCGTCGACGCTGCTGAGCACGACAAGCAACACTTATGATTTTTCACAAGCTTGCGTTACCTACAACTGTCATGGTGCCGCATTCATTCGGCTCACCAATTCCCAAACGACTGTCTCTGCGCCTTCTGGCAGCCTGACGAAACAAGCTTCGCTTCAATACGACAGCCCGCAGACCGGCAATATCACCGCAAAACAAGAATGGGGCTATTATCCCGGATCGTTCCCGGGCGTTCCTGATCGCGCAACTTACACGCAATATCTCAGCACCGGCACGAACGACATTAACCGGCCGACGAGCGTGACCGTCTGCAATAATTCTGGCTCCGACTCCGCATGCCCCGGAGGAGGTACTCGCGTCGTACAGACGCTCTATACGTACGACAATTATTCCGCCTGCTCGTCCGGCCTAGTTGCCGTTACCGGAGCGCAGAACCACGACGACGGAAATTTTGGCACTGGCTACACGGCACGCGGCAATCCAACACTGGTTCAGCAATGGGTCAGTGGCTCTTCTTACTTGAACGCGCAGTTATGCTACGACACAACGGGTCAGGTAACGCGGCAGACCGATCCAAATGGAAATGTTACGACGTACAGCTATGCGGACCAATTTTATTCGGATAATGGCACGAATTCCCTTTCGTCCTACGTGCCATCCAAGCCGACGAACGCATACGTCACGAGCGTTACGCAGCCGCTCATCGGCACGAGTACCTTTGGCTATTATTACGGTAGCGGTAAGCAGGCCTATTCCACGGACCCGAACGGCGCAACGGCGTACTCCCACTTCATGGATCCTTTTGATCGCTCGACCGAGAACGATTACGCGCTGACCGGTTGGGATAAATCCATTTACACTTCTCCGACTCAGACGGATGTTTATCTCGCGGTCGCTGACACGACCCCATCATCCGGTTGCCAGAGCTGCCAGCACAGCCAGATCCTGCTGGATGGATGGGGACGCAAGACCTCTGAAAAGATTGCAAATTATCCCGCCGGAACGGTGAGCTCAGATACTTCATACGACATCAACGGTCGGGTTTACAGCGGTACCCACCCTTATCAGGGCGGGTCGCCACAGTACGAGTATTACCACTACGACGGGCTTGACCGCACCACGCAGCAGACGCATCCGGACAATCAGTACGCGAGCGCGTTTTATGGCCCGGCGATGACGGCCAACGGCGGCTTGGCAACTCAGCTCGGCTCGGCGACAACCTATGGGTACGGCTATCCGGTTCTATACAAAGATGAGGCCGGAAATCAGCGACAGGAGTGGTTTGACGGGTTGGGCAGGCTCATCGAAGTTGACGAGCCGATGAGCGCAGCGGCCGGGTCGGTAACGGTTGGCGGCTCAGAACAGTCGAAGCAGGTCCAGACCGGTGGCCCAACACAAGCAACGGCGACGATAAACGTGACTGGCGGTGAGCAGCACTGGCTGCACCGCCCGTGCACGGAGCAATGGCAGCCTTGCAGCGTCTACGATTCCGGTGATGTCTATATCTTTAGCGACTATGGCAGCTATAGCCAGGGCAGCACGCCAACCAGCGTCGCCACCAGTCTTTCATCTGCCATCTCCGGCGATTCCTCCTCGCCGGTGACTGTGACCTCGCAATCCGGTGCCAGCCTCACGCTCACGACTAAGGCATCCGGCAACGCGGCGAACATATCGTTTAGCACCGGCTACGATTACGACAATTACGACACCAATCCCGTCACCGGCGCTCCCCTGTTCACGGGACCATCTTTCCAGATTTCTCCATCGTCGGGCGCGTTCAGCGGTGGGCACGACGCGACGTATGGAACACGGTACGACTCGGGCACGGCAACTATCACGGTTGCCGGACATAGCGACTCCTATGCCTGGGGGAGCGGAGACAATACAACTTCGATTGCGGCAGGCTTGGCTGCAGCGATCAATGCAGACAGCTCTGCGCCCGTGACCGCCAGCGCCTCAGGAACAACCGTGACCGTTGTGGCAAAGGATGGTTCCGAGACTCAATACTCGCTTTCAGCCTCAACCACCTATGACACGAACGATTTCGGGTCTTCGTCCTTTTCTTTCTCGAATCCTGGTTCCCTGAACGGGACCTCGACCGCCATGGTCGGCACGTATTACGCCTATGATGCAGCCGACCACGTCATGCAAGTTGTGCAGGGCATTCAAACCCGAGGCTATGCCTTCGACGGTCTTGGGCGCGCTACTTCCGTGACAACACCAGAAGCGGGAACAGAAAACTTCTCCTGGACGGGAGCAGGCAGTGTATGCAGCGGCGACCCGAACAGCCTTTGCCAAAAGACCGATGCGCGCGGCGTCGTGACGAATTATTACTATGACTCCTTGAACCGGCTCGTAGGAAAGAGCTACACGGTTCCATCCGGCGTGGCGCCAATGCCCAACGTTTGCACGACCTCAACCGGTCAGTCGGCAAATACGTGCTTTGTTTACGACCAGGGCGGCGCGACGGCTTCTGCTCTCGGAAGAAAGACACAGATGATCGATCCGTCGGGATCGGAGAGCTACGCGTTCGATAAAGCCGGGCGGATCACCCAGCTCACAAAAGTAATCGGGCCGAATTCTTACACAATTGGCTATCAGTACAACGCGGCGGACGAAATCACGCAGACCACCTACCCGTCTGGACGCGCGATCCAGAGGAGCTACAACAACGTCGGCCAATTGTGTGAAATTGCAAACGCGACCAGCTCATGCGGCAGCTCAGGCTCTCCGTACGCTACTGGCTATGCCTACAACGCGGCAGGGCAGCTGACGAACTTCAATTACGGGAATGGCGTTTCCGCTACATTCGGCTATTCCACAAATCGCTCACAGCTTACGTCGCTGCTCTACGTCAAAGGCTCAAACACTCTGCTCAACCTCAGTTACTGGTATCAGCAGGATTCCACGAATTGCCCGTCGGGAATAACCACCGGCAACAACGGCCAGATTCAGTGCATAACGGATAGTGTGGATTCTGGGCGAACGGTCAGCTACGGCTATGACCCGGTGGGACGCCTTACCTCCGCTCTGACCAAAGGCTCGACAGGATTCCCGCAGTGGGGCCTGGCTTGGACATATGACCGTTACGGGAACCGTTTGGGGCAGTCGGTCACAGCAGGCAGCGGTTACCAGGATTCGCTCTCATTCGGAAACCCGGGTGGCGCACAGACCAATCGTCCTGACGGCTGGTGCTTCGACGCGAGCGGCAACTTGCAGTCCGAGAATCCCTGTCCTCCGGCCAGCCCCATCGTCTACGACGGGGAAAATCACATGACGAGCGACCCCAATGCGGGCGCGACCTACGGCTATGACGGCAACGGCTTGCGGGTGCAGAAGTGCGTCTCATCGAGTTGCACGGTTTTCATCTACGCCGATTCCCAAGACATCGCGGAGTACGACAACGGCGCCCTCCCGACTGCGCCTTCGAGGGAATTCGTTTATACCGATGGCCTGCCTGGCCCTTCCGGTCTATTGGCCTCCATCACCGGAGGCACAACGACGTACTTCCATCCGGACCACCTTGGCTGGCGAGTCAGTACGGATGCTAATGGAAGCGTATACGGTCAGCAGGGTGCGTATCCCTTCGGTCAGTCCTGGTATTCCACAAACGGAAACCAATTCGTCTTCACGAATTATCAGCGCGATTCGGAGAGCGGCTTGGATTACGCGTTCGCGCGCTACTACGATTCCTCAGTCGCACGCTTCTGCTCAGTTGACCCGCTGGGTGGCCAGATCAACGACCCTCAGACGTTGAACCTCTACGCATATGGTCGGAATGATCCAATCAACATCACCGATCCCACGGGTCAGGGGTTCTGGGGATGGTTTGTCGACGCGCTATTGGGTATTGCTGACTATTTTTCGGGAGGCGCCCTGACGCCTGCACTACTGGCGGATACAGCTCATAACACCGGCTCTGACCGGCTGCTGTTTGATGCCATTGCAGCAGCAGTTGAAATCGGGATGCAGACGACGCCTCAGGGGCAGAATTTACAAAAGCAACCACAGAAATCACCGCCCACACCCTGCTTCGGAATGTTTTACGTTATGCGGGGCAATCCTAGGACGATTGGGCACAGGGGTGCAATGTCACGCCCTGTCACGAAGGACTCCGCAGCCGTCGATCCGGAGCAGTGGGGTGCCAAAAGGGGAAGCGACATGCGCGGATACTCTGACGACGTGAGCGGCGACATTTCAACACCGGGGTACGGAAATGGTCATTCCAGCTTCGGTCGTATTCGTGACGTTGTAAATAACAACAATATGCGAAGTGGTTCTACGGGCGCTCAGGCGCGTGCTGAAATTCGGAACCGTGTTCCAGACGCTACGGTCATCGAATTGCCCGGCCTAGGCAGTGGGCCTCACGGAAGGACAGGAGACCCGAGTTCCTTGCCGAATCACAGATACAAGGGATTGCCAGGCATCTTGTACGTTCCCTCTGGAAGGCCATGCCCGGATGGGACAATTGGGCCGCCGGGTGTTCCTTCTCCCCCAGCACCTTCCATGTAGGAGACTACACCAATGAAGAGAATTCTGGCTTGGGCGTGCGTTTTAGCGTATTCGCTGTGCAGTAGTGCAAGCGACGTACGCTGGCCTGCGATCAAGAAGCAGCAGTTTGTATTTCATTTCATGAAAGGGAAATCGGATTTTTTCAGCGTACCAGTTCTTTCTTCTGAAGGTCACCCTGTTTATCGTTTGGACTGCGCTGATGCGGAGGGTAGTAAGAACCTACCCTCTGCATCGGATGTGTGGACCGGCGATTTGGAGTGTCATCTGCTCAGTTCAAGGGAGGAACATCCCAGTTATCAGTCGTTGCTAGTGGCCAAATCCGACCCGTCGGTTTCGGCTGGCCGTGCCGTCTTCGTGGCGTACATGCTCAAAGGCAAATGCGCCGCCTATCCAGACTGGGGCCTAGTCAGGCCGTTTTTTCTACGCGGCATGAAAATCGTATTGGCAGTTTCAGATGTGGTCTACGAGCCCTATTCAAGCGAAACACATTATCAGGGAATTAGGTCAGCCACCCTCACGATCAGCATATCTCCCGATGCTTCAGCAACTTCATCATTAGCTTTGCCGAGCCGATATGCGGAGCCGAAGATATTGAACCCCGACGAATCGGATCAAAACAAATATCGCGTTGACTGCGCAGATGTGCGTCATCGCTAGAAGGGCCTGGTTGGGAGCTGCTGAGAACACAAATAACGTCTTCAATTTCTTCGTGACTCGCCACCAAGGATAATTTTTGATTTAGTTCAGTTCAGGGGCTCATCGCGATCTCCAAGGTGGGTCATATTGGGAGTCGTATTTTTGATTTTCGTCACGTTGTGACCGGCGAGCGAATCGCTGGCCGGCAGATCCTGACTTGTTTGAGAACCGAGATGCGTCTCGTCAGCACCTCAGCAGCCGAAGCATGATTATTGATGAAACACGTGCGTGGGCGAGACGAATGTTGCGATGTTGTTGCATTGGGCGGCAAATCGCTGGCGCGATTTGCCGCCAAACGGGGAGGCCCAAATTTCCCTTATACCCTTCCCGTTAAAGGGGTCTCCTCAGGGAGGCGGGGATTTGATGGCTGCCGAGGAGGGTGCCGCCATCCCCGATGTGCAAGGCTTGGCAGACGAGCCAGCCGCCAGCGGCGTGCTTCCCTGAAGTCGGACTTGGCACCACGCGCTGTCCGACGCAGATCGTCGTCAACGCACTCGGACTGCGAGATTTCGCCGCCATTTGCATGACGGTAAGTTGCTTCGCCGGTGTCACTGACACGACACCGAGCGCGGACGCGGCTTTTGGGAGCGGTAAATCTCAGCCGAGATTCACCGGTCAAAGGCTTCGCCGCGCGATGCCTTTGACCATTCCATTAACGAGCCACCCTCAAGGGTGGGTCTTGAGGGTGGCTCTTGAGGGTGGCAGAGCCACCCTCGTTGTGGCGATAACCGAAGCAATCAATTCGCGTAGATTTTCCCTAGAACAAAACTTTCTTCTCGATAGGCGTTTGATTTTGCCGATTTGCCTGGCATTAGGAAGTGTGAGGCTGGCGTTGTCCAGGTGTCGGGTCATTACGGCCAGACGATACCGAGGGACAAAATTTTTCGTCAATGCGCTAACTTTTGCTGACTTGCTGGCCATTTAGTAGAGATAGAGACAGTCAAGAGGCCGTAGAAACAGTGAAAGGGGGCCGGTTGCCTTTTTCCGGAAAGAGCGACCATTCTTGCTAGTGTCACGCCCATTAGTCCGAGTAGGGCCCTCGGCTTGTGAGCCCAATGAGTAGATGGAACCCCGGAATGCGGAATCGAGGGGCCTCTCAGCATTGTTTTTTGACTTTTTCACCTTAGACGCGCGGAATTTTCCCGAATCGATGCCCATTAGTAGATATAGAAGGGCTTTTTAGCTGCGACTCGTAATGGGAGCAGAGCCGCTCAGTCGAACGTCGTTAAGTAAAAAAAATGCAGAGCGCAGCAACTTTGCCACAACTGCTGCGTTCAGGCTCTTGACCGACCGTAGCCAGCCTTGGTGAACCATCGACTCCGCAAGACTCCATAAACCCAGACATCCACAACCGAAATTCGATCTCGATTGGAGGTTCTCTATCGTGGTGTCTTTTCGCAGTCGCTCAGATTGCATTGACGAAATCTCAGAGAGTTTCCTGAAATTGCTTGTTGCCCTTGGCGGATACTGCACCGCGTCGCAAGCACAGCAGTTGTTTCCTCAATCAGCAAGTCAAGTCCGCGGTCGGCTGAAGATGTTAGAGCGGCTTGGCTTTTTGCGCCGTATAACGAAATACCCGGTCGTGTATCAGGTCACGAAATCCACGACTCGCCTGCTGACGCAGGATTCGAGCAGCCGACGCCGGCACACGCTGCTCACGGTGCAGGCACGCCTGCTGGGAGTGCATTTCTATCTAGAGGCTCGCGGACAGCAGGCGGAGTTTGTATTGGAGCATGAAAAGAAAATCGCCGTGTTCACCGAGAATGGCTGCCCCTTGAGCGCATTGCCACAACGCGGCGGTAATCCGTATTTGCGGGAGCACTTCGTGCTCTGGCAGCCGACCTGTCTGACCATTGCGATGATCGACCAGCCACAACCGAAAGCGTTGTCTCAGCTACAGGCGTTCATCAAACAATTCCTGCCGGTGATTGGGCGCTGGCGCAATGAGCCGGAGCTTTTCATCGTGACGGCGGACAAGGCCCGCGCTTACCATTACGACCGACTGCTCAAACGGCATCGTGCGATTCTCAAGCTCGGCCTGGGCGAGTTGCACAGCCGAGTCAAGCCGTACTCCGTCAAGCCGCCCGTGCCGACTATAGCCGAACTGACTTGGCCAAAAGCAACCGAGGACAGCGATTTCCTCGAAGTCACAGACGGACACGACTTCAACCACAGTCGAGCCGACCAAAAACACTCACACGACCTGATATACGGCTGACACGAAAGCCGAGCGGCTGCCCGGCTGTGCCACAAGAGAAACAAGCCACGCACAAACACCCGCAGCAGCGGGCTGAAAGCCCGCCGCTGCGCGGCCTCGAATCACAAAAGGGAAAGCCACAGGGCGGACTCCTTTCCCTTGACCCATTCTCCCTTACCCATTCCTTTGACCCACTCCCATTCCCTGTCCTTGGCCGACCAGGGACAGTTTCGAGCAGGAGTGCAATGGAAAATCGAAATGTTACGCAGGAAGAGATTGTCGCAATCCCGCAACCGTCAACTGAGCATTCGATATCTGAGAGCTCGCTGAGCGAAGCAGAACTGCGTTCGCTGGTGCAGTTCTTTCAACTGCTCGACCGCTGGGATCGCGAGGTGGTGCAATGAAGTCATCTTTCTGCCAGTGTGGAGGTAATGCTGGGTATTCCGTTTGCGTGCTCATTTCAGCGTTAGGTGTGCGACCGCGCCGCCAGAAATGTGGCCGAGCACAGTTGTTGTGCGCTGCCTGCATACAGCGGCTCGCGCTTGAGCAATGGACGCAATGCTCTGCCGTAGTGCGGCAATCGCTCAGAAGCGCGTATACAGCGATTGCGGGGCCATCCCGAGGAGAATCCGCTCCAGCAGATAGCACTCAACAGTGGCGAATTCCCATTCAGTGAATGCGTAACTGAAACCGCTCAGCGTTTCGAACAAAACGAACAAATCGAAACTTTCCAGTTGTAACTTTCGCCCCTAACCGTGGTTAGATTTGACAGGAGGTCTGAAATGCGGCAAGCGGTAATGTACGCGCGGGTTTCGTCGAAGGATCAGGAGCGCGAAGGATACTCGATTCCGGCACAGCAGGCGCTCTTGCGCGAATATGCGGCCAAACAGGGATTGAGGATCGTTCGCGAGTTCGTGGACGTGGAGACCGCGAAGGTTGCGGGACGCAAGGAATTCGGCAACATGGTCGCATTTCTGACGAAGAACCGCGAATGCCGCGTGGTGCTGGCCGAGAAGACAGACCGACTGTATCGGAATTTCAAGGATTACGTGGTGCTAGAGGATCTCGATGTTGAAATCCACTTGCCCAAAGAAGGCCAAATCATCAGTAAAGAATCGCGCTCGCATGATCGGCTGATTCACGGAATCAAGGTTGTGCTCTCACGCAACTACATCGAGAACTTGAGCGAAGAAGTACGGAAAGGGATGAAGGAGAAGGCGGCTGAAGGAATTTATCCGACGCGACCCCCCCTTGGATATCAGAACAACAGACTCGGTCACACCATCGAAGTGAATCCCGAAACCGCTCCGGTTGTGCAACGCATGTTCGATCTGTTCTCGAAGGGCAACATCTCCGTTGCGGAATTGCGGCAGAAAATTCGTCAGGAAACCGGCAGATTGTATGCAAAGGGATATCTGCACAAAATCCTTAAGAATCCCTTTTACATCGGCTTCTATCAATGGGGTCAGACCACGTACAAGGGAACGCATCCGCTGTTCCTCGATGCAGCGATATTTCAGCGGGTGCAGGACATCTTTGCTGCATACAACCGGCCCAAGCATCGGCATCATGAATTCGCCTTCGGCGGTGGACTGCTGCGCTGCGGTTATGACGATTGCCTCATCACCGCGGAGATCAAGAAACACCGATACGTTTATTACCATTGCACGGGCGGACGGGGGAAATGCGAATTGCCCTACTTCCGCGAAGCGGAACTGTCGGATCGCTTGGTCAGAGTTTTGAAGGACATCTATGTGCCCGATTCAGTTGTGATGGATATTCAGACATCACTCGCAAAAGAAAAGAATGGCCATGCAGATCGGCTGCGCGCGGAAGAAGCGCGACTGCAGCAGCGCCTCATTGCCATTCGCAGCAGAATGGATCAGGCGTATCTTGACAAGCTCGACGGAAAGATCACGGCTGAATTTTGGGAGCGCAAGAATGCGGAATGGCTCCGGGAAGAACAGCAGGTGCAATTTGCCCTTACTGGCCTCAAGCAGGCTGATGAACCGGCGCGGCTCCTGACCGCTTCGCGCACTTTAGAACTCGCGAATAAGGCCTATCCTCTCTATGTTAGGCAGAATCCGGCAGAACAGGCGAAATTGCTAAAAATGGTGCTTTCGAACTGCAAGATCGACGCCGTAAGTATCGAGCCTGCTTACAAAAAGCCCTTCGACCTTATCTTCGCGAGGGCCAAAAATGAGGAATGGCGCGCCCTGAGAGATTCGAACTCCCGACCTTCTGGTTCGTAGCCAGACGCTCTATCCAACTGAGCTAAGGGCGCTCCGTCTTTACCGATAATATATCACGCGAACTTTGGGATGC
>Ga0126381_100006288_pt1 | contig 13117 bp, 10 predicted proteins | sample PanSoiMetPlot_28_FD_96465 | JGI IMG/M metagenome (GOLD analysis project Ga0126381, IMG submission 96465) | Tropical forest soil microbial communities from Panama - MetaG Plot_28 | ecosystem: Environmental > Terrestrial > Soil > Tropical forest > Bulk soil | place: Panama | collected 2016-02-17
GGACCTTACATCGCGATGACATTCGACGACGGACCAAGCGCAACGCTCACGCCGAAATTGCTTGATATACTCGCTGCCCATCATATCAAGGCCACGTTCTTTGTCCTCGGCGAAATGGTAACGGAGCATCCCGAGATTCTTGCGCGAGCCGAACGCGAAGGACACGAAATTGGGAATCACAGTTGGTCGCATCCCAATCTCGCCAAGATGTCGCTGGAAGGCGTTCGCAGCCAGTTACAGCGAACCGACGATGAAATTAAGAGTGCCAGTGGGAAACGTCCCACTTTATTTCGGCCGCCATATGGATCGATCACCGAACGCGAAAAGCGATGGATCCATGACCAATTCGGATATGACATCATTCTTTGGGATGTTGATCCGCTCGATTGGAAACGACCTGGCCCGGCGGTCGTTCGCAGTCGCATTCTCAAAGAGACCCGACCCGGTTCGATCGTTCTTTCCCACGACATCCATCCGGGAACGATCGAGGCAATGCCTTCTACTTTCGACGAGCTGGAAGCCAAGGGTTTCAAGTTTGTTACCGTATCGGAACTGATTGGCATGGCCACACCGGTGACGCCGCACCCGAAGACGACGCCCGCGGAGAAAGCCGCCGCTAAAGTTGCTCCCTCAGCTGTCCCCGCATCTTCTTCTCCAGGCGACTAAGTCAATTCACTGATGTACTAGCCACCGGGCTGTGGCCGGTCGAGAGTTCAAATTGCTTGCTCGATTACGGACGATCCGCAGGGCCTATGGCTACAGCGCCGAAGCATTATTTCTTTGCTGCACCGCTGCCGCCCGCCGCGACGCGCTGCTCGCTTTGGCGACGCGCGATAACAAAATGATTGTTATCACCGTAGCTTCGCCAAGGACCCGGAGCCACATCACGAACTTCCACAAATTGCCAGTCGGTTACATCAGTCGGCGCTAGCCCCAAATAATCCCGAACCGCCGGGGAAACGTCCAATCCAGCCCCATGGTTGAGATTCGGCTTCGGCCGCTCGTTTCCAAAAACGTATTGAAAATGGTCGGTTCGAAACGGCCCACAATCTTCCCATTGCGCGTAACAAACGCGATTCCCTTTGCGAATGGCTATCCAACGATGGCGGCAGACCGACTGTCCAGCCCCAGCGTAAGATTGCTTGAACCAGGGGATCACCAGCGGCGCTTCTGGCTTGAATTGACCGTGCGTGACGTCGTTATAAGGCAACGCGAAGTAGAAAGGATTCTGCTTCGGGACAAACGCGATTGGTATGTAATTCCGGCGCGCGCCCGGCTCTGGACTGTCCGTGCCGCCGTAATTCGCCGTCCAATTGAGATCCCAGCAACTCTTGTAGTTCGGTACCGGATTGTTTCCGCCCGCTTCTTCCCCCACCCAAAACACGGTGGTGACGATATTCATTTTCCAAGGATACCTCTGGACAGCCGGTCGAGAACTCGTCGGGATAAGCACCTGCGGTTCCACTTTGATCAACGCCTGTTCCCGCAGCTTCATCGCGTACTTCGCGAAATCTGCTGCGGTGGCGTAAGGAGAAGTGGATTGTTCGTCCCCGAAGACTTTCGGGGCGCCAGCAACTGCAAGACTGAAACAAACCGCGATAAGTCTCTTCATGCAGACCGCCGTCTCTTCTATCCGATTCCGTGCCGGGAGGCAAGCTTAAAGTTCATGATGCGGCGATAGACCACACGGTCCGGAGGTCAAAATTCGCCTCAGTAACTTCATCGTAATCGTCGTCGCCATTTTAGGCCAATCGGATGTTGTCGATTAAACGAGTCTTGCCAAAAAACACCGCTACCAGGAGCACCGAGTTCGCACTGACCACCTCAACCGGCTTCAACGTTTCTGCATCGACGACTTTTACGTAATCGAGTCGTGCCAGCTGCGCTTCACTGATAACTTTCTGCGCGACTGCGACGACATCGTTAGCAGATCTTTTGCCGGCATTTTTGGCCGCCTGGAGGGCTTTGTATAGGACTGTTGCCTGCTTCTGTTCCTCGGGATTCAAATACTGGTTGCGCGAGCTGCATGCCAGGCCGTCTTCTTCTCGCACAGTTGGCACGGCGATGATGTCGACGTTGAAATTCAGATCGCGCACCATCCGCCGGATAATCGCCAACTGCTGAAAATCTTTCTCCCCAAACACGGCCGCATCAGGGGCGAGAATGTTGAACAGCTTCGCGACGACTGTGCAAACCCCGCGGAAGTGTCCGGGACGCGACGTTCCTTCCAGCGTAGCCGACAACGAAGTTTCTTCAACGAGTGTCGAGCGGTCGGTTGGATAGACCTCTTCGGCTGACGGACGAAATAAAAGATCGACACCAGCGTTCCGGCAGAATTCTTCGTCTGTTCTTTTCGGACGCGGATATCGCTCGTAGTCGCTGCCTGGCTCAAACTGAAGCGGATTAACAAAAATGCTGACCGCGACCTCCCCGCCTTTGCCGGCGGCTTCGCGCGCTACGCGAATCAACTCGCCGTGGGCCTTGTGCAACGCCCCCATCGTCGGCACGAGCACACGCCGGTTTGCGTACGGTTGCGTCTGTGCGTCGGCGATGGTGGACAGAATTTTCACGGTAGTAGCTTCGCTTACCTGCCTCTGGAACTCATCTCAATTAGAGAAACAGGATAAACGCACCGGTAATCATCAGTGCGAGCATCCACACCAGATCGATGTTGAACCACGCCCGGCGCAATATCGCGACCCCAAGTTTTTCGTAAACCACAATCGCCACGAGCCCCGTCGTTAAGAGATACGCAAATGTGTGGATTACGACCGCCGCAATGAGCAGAGAAGGCGCGTTAAAACTCGCGAATGCCCAGGCGTGTATTTCGTGAGCGCCGTGATGATGCGATTCTCCCGCAGTCGGTGATGGCAGAAAAAACGGGACGAGCATCAACCCTGCGCCATGTGCGGACGCCATCACGAACGACCAAAGCGTCAAATCGCCGAAGCCGACTTGCATCCCGACCCAGTTCGGATGACGCGAACGCAATAAACGATAAAAACCAAACGCAAACAGGATTGCGGCAGCAGCAATTTTCAAAGTGTGATGAGGTAGGCTGACTCTGGCCACAAGAACCGCAGCGATGATGATGCCGATCGAAAGCGCGTGGCCGAGCACCATTGGAGGCAAAGAGCGAAGCACAGCTGCGCGCTTTTGCTCCTGCAGGCCAAGCGCAACGGCAAACAGCCACCCCATGGCAGGATTAATCCCGTGAAACACCCCCAGCCCAAAGACCGCCAGCCAGGGCCAGAGGTCGCTCACGGAAAACAATAAGAATCGCTCGAGGAGTCGCCTCCCTCGAGGCGAACTTGATGAACGCGATAGTCGTTGCTCTCGACGAAAAAGTTTTTGTCGAGCGTGATGCCTCCGTTCGGACCAGCATCGAGCTTAACCATCCAGCTGCCCACGCCGTCGGGGTAAAATTGCTCATCCCATGCCGCATACAGCGAGTTGGTAAAATAGATTCGCTTGCCGTCGCGGCTGACCTCCACCATTTGCGGTCCGCCAGCGAGCGGTTGGTCAGGGTTCTTCGGATGTGGCGTACGATTCACAATGCCACCAACACGAACGGAGCCGGTCTTCTTTGGTTTGAACGGGTCAGAGACGTCGTATTGCAAAAACTCGCCCGTTCCGAAGCACGAAACGTAAAGGAACTTGTCATCCAGGGATAAGTTGATGTCCGTCACCAGTGGCGGCACCGCTTTAAAACCCTTCAGCAGCGCCGGCAGCTTTTCCGGCTCGGCAGGTTCGGCTGGAATTTCGATTATTTTCTTCAGATCCCACGTGTCGTCGTCACGATGCCACAGCCAAACCGACGCGGACAAATCCTTCACCGAAACCACTACGCCGACGAACCCGTAAGCTTTCCTCGGGTCATGCGCGGGCCGCATCTCGAGGACCATCTGCTGCTCCTTGCCTAAATCGAGCGCCTGAAGATGTCGCCGCCGGCGCAGATCCCAGACGTGCATTTGATGCCCGTATTTACTGCCTAACAACAGATCGGCTTGCACGCCGTTCTCGATCATGTTCGGCGTACCCCATTCGCTGGTTAGCAGCGTATCGAACCCGAGGTGCCACCAAAAATCGTAATGCAAAAACTGCGAGCCACGGTCGACTTCCCACTGACCGAGCACTTCGAACGTCTCGCAATCGAGCATGAAGATGCCGCCCGGGCCGTCGCCGTCAGGATCCCCGAGCGCGCTAACGTAAATCGCTTCCGGACCGCAGTGGATGGTATGCGGACGGGAATAATTGGTGCGCGCAAAAACTTCTTCCGGCTCAATCACTTTGACGATCTTCGGTTTCCGCGGGTCTGGCTTTGTATCAACGATGTGAATCCGGGAGGACCGCAGCCCCGGTACGACCAAATATCGTCGTTCGACGTGCGGATGCGGCGCGTACGGACACAGCGCCGAACTGCACGCATTCCAACCGAAATGATGCAGCTCATCGCCAAATTTTGGCATTCTCACCTCGCCAACCCGCTGACCGTATGTCGCCGACTTAGGATCAACATCAACAACCAGCAAGGCATCATTCAGTTTACTGCCGGGAGGATTCAGTGCTGCAATAAACGCGTGCTTTTCTGGAGGAGCTTGCATCGCCAGGCGTGGCGAAGGATAAAACGTGGGATCTGGTTTCAGTAGTGGCATAAATGCTTGAATGTTTGGTGTTTTCTTTACCCTTCCCTCGGATTCAATTCCCTCCCAGAGGCTTGCAGATTGAAAAATTTAGTTTGGCCGTCAAGACAGAAATGTAGGGTATTGCCTGACGACGCGTTGGATAAAATTTTCTCTGAAGCGTGGCAAATCGCCTCATGTGCCGGTCGTAATAGTTTCGTCGCACCCGGTTTCTCTTTTCAATTATGCATGTTGACGACCCGAAGGTCGAGCCGCAGCTCGAATCGTCATTCCAGCCAAACCGCTTGCCTCGCGAATCGAAATTTTTTACGAGCGAAATTTTTCCAGCCCGCTTGGATCGCGAGGTCGCGCATTTCGACAAATGAAAATGCCCGGTCGGCGGAAAGACGCGCATCAAACCGCGTCATCGGTTCGCGAAAAATGAGTGCGGTCAACATGTAAACACCTGCCTGGAGTAGCAGTCCGCGCCGTAAATCCGATACCAGCACAAATTTCTTCGACAATTCGCGGCATCGCCGGAGAAGTTTTACCGCATCTTCACCGCTAAAATGATGAAGAACTAACGAACAAAGCGCCATGTCGTAGCCTTGGGGGCGATCCCATTTCAGGATGTTTGCCGCGTGGTACGAAATTTCCGGGTAGCCTCCGCTCAACCTCCGAGCGATTTCCAACGTCGCAGCTTGCTGATCCACTGCATCGATCTCGATTTGCACGCCAATTTTTCGTGCGTGATCCACGATCAAACGCGGAATATCGCCCGAACCCGTGGCAAGATCGACCACGCGCATTCGCCTCCCCGGTATGATCCATCGGCGCATGAAGTTTGAAACGAGATGGTGGCTGCCGAACCAGCGATTAAGCTGCCGAAGCCTTTCAAGATCGCGTTCCAGTTCGGGCGAAATCGGTTGTGGCCGGTCCATCATTTCCAGAACGGCCGGATCGAAGCTTCGCTTCATCAAATTGATGGCGGGGCGGTTCACCGAACCACCTCGGGGCGATTGGGGTCAATCGCCCCTACCTAAAAACCTTTGCCAGGATTCCGGCAACTCCGCGTTCTCGATCTCGCTCGCAATCCGTCCCTCGAATTCGGGATGAAAGATCGTGCTTGTCCCGTAAACCATGATGACATCTTCCGCGCCTTCGGCGCGAATAGCGTGCGCCACGCCAGGTGGAACCACGACGCCGACGTTATTGTTACTCCGATGATTGTCGCCGTCGATGAACAACCGCATAACCCGCCGCGGCAATCCTGCTCGGATGTCGCACAGAATCATCTCAACCCTTCCCTGCAAAAAGAACATCACGTCCCATTGCTCCTCGTCGTAAGGCCGCAGCGAATAGTTTTCAGGTTCATCGACGAAGAGCCGGCGCAGCCAGTCTGCCGCGACGCTGCCTTCTGGAATATTCGGCGGATGAACGTGGAAACCCTTGGCGGTGGCCGCAAACATGCGCGCAGCGGACCATTGCTTGGGCCACAAGCCAATTCGTGCGAGCATCCCCTCGTCGCGCCGAACAAATTCTCCGAAAAATCCCCGATGGCGTTGGGGGTGAATTTTTCGTGTGAAAATTTCTACGCCCGGTATCCAGGCTTTTGGGATCTCGCGCTGCTTCTTGTCCCCTGCCACAAGTTCGCCTGCGTCCACCCCTCGTCGCGCCAGTTCCTCCGCGAATGATGCCGTGCGATAATCACGAGGTGTGAGTGTGTTTTGAACGTCCGGATCAATTCCTAGCCAAAGATCTTGTTCGCGCTTGGTCATCTTATTTAGGAATGGTTTCTAACGAGAAGTCGGCGCGTTCGCGAGAAAGATTTGGATTGTAATAAGGATCGCCCTCCAAAACATTCGCCCAACGCTGTCGCAAAATCGCATCGCCACTGGTGTCTTGATCGTCATTACGCGTCGCATGCCAATGGAGTTTTGCGAAAGGAGTATAAACGATGAGATAATCTGCGCGTCGGATTTTGAGGCAAAAATCGACGTCGGCAAGCGCGCCTGACAGGCTCACGTCAAACCCCCCGGTTTGCTGGAAAACGTCACGCCTTGTCAGCACGCATGCGCTCGACACTGCACTGGCATTGCGGGTTACCTGCAACTGCCGATTGGTCCCGGGATGGTCCGCAGGGAAACCATAAAAGGCGGGCTGTGCAATTCCATTCACACCCACCACAATTCCCGCGTGCTCCACCATGCCGCTCGAATTCAGTAAACGCGCGCCTACCGCTCCGACCTCGGGCCGCTGGACATGCTCGGCCATGATCGTGAGCCACTCCGCATCGACAATTTCGATTGTGTCGTCGAGGAAAAGAAGCCATGGCCCGTCGCTCTCCTTTGCTCCGTAATCTTTGGCCGCTGAATCATTCGGCGCACCTGGGAATTGGAGCACACGATGCGGCACACGCGACAAGCAAGACGGCGCACCTGAGAAGTTATCACTCCGGACAACGAGAATTTCGTAATTCGGGTACTCCGTTTTGGACGTCAGACTTTTAACACATCGCTCGAGCGCTTCGTCGCCGTGAAAATTCGGAATGATAATTGAAACTTTTGTCCGTTCCGACAGTTCGCGTCTGACGCGAAAAGCATGAGTGCGCCAGTCGACGGTAACATGCGCCGCTTCGCCACGCCGCCTTAGATGATCTTCAATGGCATGCCGCGAGGAATCGAGCTGTTCAGGCTTTTGCCGGACACTGATCGAACTGGAGCTTTCAGTTCGGCGCCAATGATAAAGGACCCGCGGAATATGGTGAATTTGGCTGGTTAACTCACTGACACGAAAAAACAAATCGTAATCTTGGGCGCTGTCGAACTGCGAACGGAACCCCCCGGCTTTCTGCACGAGATCGCGGCGCACCGCGGTTAAGTGACCAACATAATTGTATGAGAGAAAAAAATCGGGTGACCAATCCGGCTTAAAGAGCGGCGCTTCGAAGCCGTTTTGCCCAAGCTTGTCTTCGTCGCTATAAATCAAATCGACATCAGCATCACCTTGTAAAACGTTCGCAATTTGGAAAAGCGCATCCGGTTCGAGCACATCATCATGGTCAAGAAACGCGACCCACTCTCCTCGAGCGAGCTCAAGTCCGCGATTTGATGCCGCAGAAATACCTTCGTGTTTTCCCAGATTCGCGAGAACGATTCGCCGGTCGCGCTGAGCGAATTGAGGCAGGGTGCGCAGCACGTCAGTGTCAGTTGATCCGTCATCTACCAACAGGAGTTCCCATTTTTCATAAGCTTGTGCTATCACGGATTGAACTGCTTCCTCGAGGCGTGACACAGGCGTATCGAAAACCGGTGTAATGATGCTAATCACCGGTTGGAACGCGAAAGTGCGCGCCATATTTCGCATGCGTTCCAACCCCTGCGCCTTCATGCGATGATGCTCAAACCACTTCTGATATTCGGTTGTCGCGCGATTTTGCGGCTCTCGATGAATTCTTTTCCAGACTGATTTCGCCAGTCGGCTCGGAAGGCGATAAGGCGCGAGCAAAACCTGGCCTACCCTGCGCTCCGCAGATTTGCGCAACCGCCGCCTCTCCTCTTTTAGTTGCTTCAGCTCACGCTGGTATTCTTTAAGTTTCAGCAGCTTTCCTTCTAACGCAGCGATATGCTCATGCGCGTCGTCCAACTCGGAGTCGCGGAGTTCAAGGGTATGCCGTACGGCAGCCATCTGTCTGCTGAGCCTTGCAAACGCTGCTTCAGCCGCACACGCTAACTCGCTGGCCGGTTTGCTCGGGAAATACCCAAGGCACACAGCGCCGGCCTTCAGATCCGTCAGGTCGCATGCGTAGTCAGGTATGAATTCAAAGCGACCGAAAGATCGAACCAAATCGGCGCGCCGCTTCGCGGGATCGACACCAGGACCGGGAACGAGAACGATGTTGTCTGTCAGACCTAAAAGCGCTGACGGCATGCGCTCATCGTCGTCCCGTTCTGAAGGATAGAACCAGACTGTCGTTTCAAAGTGGCCTGTCGCCGCGCGCTGACTCCGTTTGGAAACCAAATCATCAGTTGAGCAGGCCACCGCTTCTCTTTTCTCTTCGGTAAGCTGCGACTCAATTTTGCCCGCATCATCGCCGACGATTAGAAACCGGCCCTGCTCGAATTTCCGCGACAGAGCGCGGGCAAAATCGGCGTCCGAAGAGGCGGCGGAAGGCAGCGGCACGCGCCATTATATTGGTTGAAGCAAGCTGCAGGCAAATCTACCCTGCCGCGCCGAAGGTGGAACGTGTTCTCTGAACCCGTTTATCGTCTTCGGAGAAGCCGATCCACCTCCTCAATGCTCGATTTTGTCGTTTACCTCCTTTATCGCTCCGGCTCAGCCGTTGCCGCCGCGCTGCCGTTGCCGTTCCTCTTCGTGTTCGGAGAATTCATCGGCGTTTGCGCGTGGGCCGTTTCGGGGAAATATCGGCGTCTCGCGACGCGCAACCTTGAGATGGCGTTTGCGAGTGAAAAGTCGCCGCGCGAATTGCATCAGCTTGTGCGCCGCCATTTCCGGCGGCTCGGTGCCAACTTGCTTTGCAGCGCGAAACTCACGCAGATGCCCCCAGACAAAATCCTCGAGCGCGTGGAGGTCGAAAATATTGAGTCAATGGCGCGCGAATTTCGCGCAGGCGTTCCAGTGGTGCTCGTCCTGAGTCACCTCGGGACATGGGAGGTGTTTGCGCAATTGATGCCGAAGTTCGTTGGGTTTGTTCGAAACGCGAGCGTGTACCAAGGCCTGGGAAACCGCTTCATTGACAAGCATGTGCGTCGAACTCGCAGTCAAACTGGATTGGAATTGTTCGATCGGCACGATGGCTTCGAGCCGGTGATCGAGTTGCTGCGATCCGGTGGCGGCGTCGGTGTCTTGTCGGATCAACATGCCGGCGATCATGGCGTTTGGACGCCATTTTTTGGGCGGCTTGCATCGAGTTCGCCTTTGCCGGCTCTGCTCGCCAAGCGTACGCGGGCAGCGGTGATCGCCGCTGGAGTTTACACTACCGGTCGCGCGCGGTGGCGCATGGTATTCACCGAGCGGTTCGATCAGACCGGCGCTTCCGTTGCTCTGCTGACATCGAAAATTAATCAAGTCGTCGAGCAACAAATTCGCCGCGCACCCGAAGACTGGTTCTGGGTGCACAATCGCTGGAAGACGCCCCAGCCAAATTTTCTTCTCGCGAACTACAAACGCGGAATTTATCTGCCGCCGGGAACTTCGCCTCGTGATCTAAAGCCATTTCGAATGCTCATCCGTTCGAGTAACTGGCTGGGCGACGCGGTGATGAGCGTGCCAGCGGTCCGCGCAATCAAGAATGGGCGTCCCGACGTTCATGTGACAATCGCCGCCCCCGACAAGATCGCGCCGATGTGGAAGCTCATTCCAGAAGTGGACGCCATCATTCCTTTGCAGAACGATTCACTTTTTTCAGTTGTTAGGCTGTTAAGAGAACAAATGCCCTTTGACGCGGCAATTCTTTTCCCGAATTCGTTGCGCGTGGCGCTTGAAACGTCGTTGAGCGGAATTCCGCGAATAGTGGGTTATCGCGGCCACTCGCGAAGTTGGGTCGTTAACCAAATCGTTCGAGAGCCACGAAAACTCGGCCCGCCCGAGCATCATTCTCTCCGCTTTTTTCGGATCGCGCGCGAATGTGGCGGCGAAACATCGAAGATCGAACTTCCAAATCTAAATCAAACATCAAACATCAAACATCAAACATTGATCGGTCTTTGCGCGGGCGCGGAATACGGCCCGGCCAAACAATGGTTACCGGAGCGATTTGCTGAAGCAGCGGCAAAGATCACTGCGCAATCGGCGGCGCAATGGGTTCTGCTTGGTACGAAGAACGATGCCGCAATAGGCGAACAGATCGCCGCTGCAATCGGCGATCAGTGCGTGAACCGGATCGGCCAGACCACACTCGAGCAACTTATCGACGAACTGCGGCAGTGCCGGTTGCTACTCACCAACGACACCGGCACGATGCATCTTGCCTCCTTACTCGGTGTTCCTGTGGTCGCCGTTTTCGGTTCCACCGAACCGCGCCTGACCGGGCCACTCGGTAATGGGCATATTATTTTGCGACACCATGTCGAATGCAGCCCCTGTTTTCTTCGCGAATGCCCAATCGATTTCCGCTGTATGAAAACGGTGACCGTAGAGGAAGTGGCGAATGCCGTTACGTCAATGCTCGCGAACCCGAACGGCGTCCGCTAGCAATCCTGCGCTTCGCTTCTGCGAGATAAACTTCATCTATTTCAAACCCGATAAATTTCTTTACGCCGCAGCGCTGCGCCGCCAGGGCAGAGTTACCGATGCCGAGAAAGGGATCCAGCATCGATCCAACACGCGAGCCTGTGTGCAATTTGATGCACCATTCGGCGAGTTGAACAGGGAATGTCGCCGGATGCGGTCGTTCTTTCTCGCGGCTTTGAATTGTTTCATAGGGCACAAACCAAGTGTTCCCGCGGCAACGCAGATCTTTCCCTCGAGTATGCGACCAGCGCGCAATGTTGCTCTTATCCTGATACGGAACACCGAGCGCCAGCCTATTTAGTTCGACACAACCGGATTTGGTGAAATGGAAAATGTATTCATGGCAATCGTTGAGGAATCGCGGCGAATTGATCGGCTTGAAATGGCCGAAGGTCTTGAGGCTGGATTCAACCCTCACCCGGCGCTTCGCGTCCGGGTTGGGATCGCGACCGGGCGGAGTGGTGAGAGGATTGCGGTGAGGGCCGCGCGCGTCTTTTTCTTCGACCGTGTCGATCGCAATCGACTTAATCCAGTGAATCGTGTTTTGCAGCACGAAAGACTCGCGCAGCGTCATAACGATCTCGTGCGGCAGCATCGGATTTGACGGCGCGGCGCCGACATTAAGAAAAAAAGAGCCGTTTAATTTTAAGATGCGCCGGATGTGCGCTGCCCATTCGCCACACCAACGTAAATACGATTGTCGATCCTGGCGGTCGGAATACTTTCCGTAGCCGATTCCGAGATTGTAGGGCGGCGATGTGACGACAAGGTCAACGCTTTCATCGCCGAGTCGCGACATTCCTTTGATACAATCCTGCCGGTGAAGGTCGAATTTGGTCACTGCCGGAATGTGGCGTGATTGATTAATTCGTACAACCGGAAAATAAACGGGCCCGCCGGCCTTTTTGGAGGGCAGCGCCTGAAGCGGCAGCCGTGTCGGCTGCGAATTCCAATGCGAGGCAGGCGACACGCCTGCCACTACAGTGCAAGCCTGCTCTGCGACCAGCGCGATATTCGCGCGCTTCCTTGAATTCGATTATTCTTTGCCATGGCTGATAAGCCTTCGAAACTGAAGATCGCCGATCGCGAGTTCACATCGCGTCTGCTGGTTGGGACTGGAAAATTTGCATCGAACGAGTTGATGCGAGATGCGCTCATCGCCAGCGGCACCGAGTTGGTCACGGTCGCGCTGCGCCGCGCCGATCTCTCAGGCAAACACGATCCGTTTGCGAACATTCTCGATTTTATTGATCCCAAACGCTTTCTCCTCCTGCCAAACACCAGTGGCGCCAGAAATGCAGAGGAAGCCGTGCGGCTCGCTCGCCTGGCGGCGAGCGCAGGTTTGCCGACGTGGATCAAGCTCGAGATTCATCCAGACCCGCGCTATTTGCTACCCGATCCTGTTGAGACACTCGCGGCGGCAGAAGTTCTGGTGAAAGAAGGGTTCGCCGTTCTGCCGTACATCAACGCCGATCCTGTGCTCGCGAAACGATTGCAGGATATTGGCACGGCCACTGTGATGCCACTCGGGTCACCAATAGGAAGCAACCGCGGCATCGAAACGCGCGCGCAGATCCAGATCATCATCGAACAAGCTATCGTTCCCGTTGTCGTGGACGCGGGACTTGGCGCACCGAGCCATGCCGCTGAAGCGATGGAAATGGGCGCCGACGCAGTTCTCGTGAACACTGCCATCGCAATTGCATCCGATCCGGTTCGCATGGCAAAAGCATTCAAAAAGGCCATCGAAGCTGGACGTGAAGCGCGCGAGATCGGGTTAGCGGATAAACTCAATGCAGCGTCAGCGACCAGTCCGTTGACTGGATTTCTCACGAAATAATTCCGCGGCAAACGGTGTAGTGTGCGCTGTCTTCAGCGCAAATCCCTTCCGCACAGCAAGCCAACCTCCGCTGAGGACAGCGGACACTACAGCACCGTTTCGGTCATGACTTCTTCGCGATGGCGGATGCCGCGTTTCGTTTCCTTCTGCAACCGTTTCAGGCGACTCGACAACGCTGCCTTCGCCGCAGAGCTCATCCGATCGATGAAGAGAATTCCGTGGAGATGATCGTGCTCATGTTGGATCGCCCGTGCGAGAAGACCGCTCGCCTCGATTTGGAACATCTCGCCCTCCAACGTCTGCGCGCGGACAAGCACCGATTGCGCCCGGTCAATGTCACCGGTGATCTCGGGAAAACTTAAACAACCTTCCACCCCCACTTCTGTTTCCCCGCGTAGCTCGA
>Ga0126381_100006289_pt1 | contig 13117 bp, 19 predicted proteins | sample PanSoiMetPlot_28_FD_96465 | JGI IMG/M metagenome (GOLD analysis project Ga0126381, IMG submission 96465) | Tropical forest soil microbial communities from Panama - MetaG Plot_28 | ecosystem: Environmental > Terrestrial > Soil > Tropical forest > Bulk soil | place: Panama | collected 2016-02-17
CGTGCATAGACGCCCCAACGCCAAGCAGTTCCAAGAGGCGTAAAAGAGCAATTCTGCATCTACGCTTGCGTTTTTTGCTTTTGGCGCACAACGTTGGCCTTGTTGTTTTTATGCTTGAGATGTTGCCGAGCGTTGATTGCGTGTGCACGCGCAGGCAGTTGGCAAAAATCCTTGGCATTACGTCTCGCCGGATTGATACGCTAACGAGTGAAGCCGTGTTTAAGCCAGTTCGCCTTAGCAGTGCATTAAGAGGCAAAGGGTTTCGCTTGGCTGAGGCGGTTGCCAATTATCAGGCTTACAGCCGCGCCTGCCTTATTAAACAATATTCGCGCAACGGCGATGAGGCTTACAACGATGCGCGCAGCCGCCGCATGGCCGCACTTGCAATCGTTGAGGAGACGCGCGCACGGCAGCTGGCTGGCGAAATACTGAGCCGCGCCCGTGTCCTACTTGTGGTGACAGGCTTGTTAAGCACAATAAAAAATCACGTTTTGGCCATTCCAAGCCGTTGCACGCGGCAGGTGTTAGGGCAACGTGACGCAAACAAGGTGCGGCTGATTTTGGATACGGCCTGCCGTGATTGCCTGCGTGAAGCAGCCGACTTTGGCTCACATTCCCTCGATGAAACGAGCAAAAACGGACGGCATTCGGCAACAGCTACTGCTGCTGGCGTTTAAGCTCCTTGTAGCGATAGCCCGTTAGTCAATGCTGCACGTCTTCGTAAGTTTCCACGGTGCCATGCAGTATCTCTATGTAACATCGGTGGTCACATGGCTCGCCGCTTTCCCTGCGGCAGTCGTGCGTGGGTAACAGCGCTGCAAAATCGTCCCTAAATAACTTCGGCACTCCGTTTTGCACTTGCTCAAACGCCTCGCGCACAACGGCCATGCATCCATTGACGTGCTCTACGGTTCGGATGAGGTCTATCGCCATCAACTTGCGCGCCTCGTCGCCACGCAGGATCACTGCTTTGCGAATTGTTTCCGGCGCTTCTGGCGCGTCGGAGCCGTTGTTGTTGTTACCTGACGGTGGTGGTGTTTGTTGGTTTTTGTTCATATTTTTTTGCAGCCGCAGCCAGCGGCTAGGTGCTTCGTGGCTTGTCGTCGTAAGCGACGCCACGCCACATGCCTGTGGACGGATCGAGGAAAATTGCCCCGTCCTTTTTGGCATCGTTCCAAATCCGCTGCCGAATCTCCGGTTGGCGCGATAGCCACTCGGCGGCCTGCGATTCCATTATGTTAAACGGACGGCCGTGCACAAAATGCGGCAGCGGCGGCATGCGGCGCGCGGCCAACATCGCTGGCGGCAGCTTCATTCTTTGTTTTCTTTGCTCACTCACGTATTAAAAAAGTTGTGTGGCCGCCCGGCGAAAGGAAAGGCCGTCGGCCACTTGCGCGGGTTGTTTTCCACCAGCCGACGGTCACTCCGCGCTTGACCGCTCTCCTGCATTGCAAAGTAACTGGCTTGCATCCGTTAGGCGACTGCTCCTTGCCGCCGCCACAAAGCGTGACGGCGGGCAGGAACATCCTCCCTGCGTTGTTGTAATACATGGCGGGGCTTTTTGTTGGCCTGTCCATGTATTACATGCACAACAGCAGTGGCTGCTTTCATTATTGCGCCTTGAGCCACTTTCTGCGCCGCTTCAACTCCTTGCGCGCTTCGGCGGTTTCTTCTTTGCTTATTGGCTTATCCTCGTCAGGGCCCCTAAGCCGCCAAAAGTAATCCCCGTGGTCTTCATCTACTGCAGGCACAATCTCTGCGCTGCCGCAGTCAAAAACACCGGCGATAACGCGCGTAGCGAAACCCTCTCCGGTAGCTACAGGCTCACACGTCCCCGTGGCGTATGCCGCTTCGCGCTGGATCAGCCAGCCAACAACATCAACCGTAATGACACGATCATCGTAAACGTAAATTGCGCGCCAGCCGCGCCCATCTGGCTTGAAGTCCAAGGTCTCCCAGTCAAAACGTATCTTCGCTCTATCTTCTGCCGGAGCGGCGGCCTTTGGTGCTGTGTTTGTTTTATTCATTTTCACAATCCGTGACCGTTGCCCGTCCTCTTCGAGCCTGATTTCGCCTGCCTCTTCCAACTGGCGGAGATGGCGGTAAAAAGTCCGCGCGCTTATGCCGCGAACCTTAGCGGCGGCGAACCACTCGCAAGCACGCATCGGCTTTGTGAGTAGCTCCAAAACTGCGGCGGCGGCGGCGCTGTCGGTGTGCGGCTGTGTTGGTTGATTTTCAGTGCTCATAAAAATGTGTCTCGGATTGGCTGCCTTGTTACTGCCAGCAAGATTGTGTTGCCTTCATACCAGCCCGAACGCGGCAGGATAGTTAGCTGCAGGCCAAGCAGCCTAAGTTGCTCGGCGTATGCGCTCAGGTGCTCTTGGTCGGCGTGGTAAGGCTCAGTCGTGAAAACAAGCTGGCCTTGCTCATCGCGCCACATGGCCGTGTGATCCAGCAGCGGTTGCCCGCTCCGCTCACACAAACAACGCGGCCAAGGGCGGCTGCCTTCAAAGCGCAGGCAGCGGTTGCCTGCAACGCGCCGTGGGCAACAAGTGCCCTTGGCAGGCCGCCAGTGATACCAGCGCTTGAACAGCCGCTTGCGTTTATCGAATCCGTTTTCAGTTTTCATCGTTTTTGCAGCGCCAGTAGCTCAGCGCGTGTTGTTCCGGGTGACATTCCGCTGTTGCTTGTGTGCCGATTGGCACGTGTTTACCGCAAGCCTTGCCATAGTCCGCCACAGGACAGCACAGGACTGTGGCAGGCAACACCCCTTCGGGGTGGTGTTGCTTGCCTGCCAAAGTCCCGGACTGTAGCAAGCGCAACTCTTGCGAAAGTCCTTGCGAAAGTCCGTTGCGAAAGTCCTTAGATAAGCGGTTGTTCATGCCGTGAAATTTTAATGCGCGGGTTGGTTTTGGGGCGCTTGATTGGCCACTCAAATGCGCGGCCTTGCTCAATCAACTGCGCCAAAAACATACGGGCTTTTTTTGCCGCGATCCGCTTTTCGCCACGTGCCTCATCAGTGGCACTCGCCAGCAGTTCATCTTGCCAGATCGCGTCCGTTGGCGGTATCAGGCTGAGCAAATCTTCAATGGTTCCCTTTGTTGCCATGCTACGCCCGCCGCCGCCGCCGCCCTTGCCGGTGACTTCAACATGCCAATGTTCCATGTCGAAATCGTCGTCGCGTGTGTAGTGCATGGTCTCAAAGTCGAGGCGAGCGGCGAACGCTTCGAATTCTGGCGCATTGTTGGCTTTGCCACTGCCGATAATGGCGACGCTGTTGTCGTTTGGTTGCGCCTGTCCCATGTTTACCACGGCTCGCATCTTCATGGATAAAACCTTTGAGTTGCGCCCGAAGCATGCGCGGTCCCAGCCGGTCGTTTTTTGTGCGCCAGCTTTACCGGGTGCGGCGTGATGCACGATCAGTGGCAGCCGCCTTGGGTTGCCGTGCTTTATTGTGCGGCACAGATCGCGCACCGTCTCGTCCATCACGCGATCAGAGTTTAGGTCATCAAGGCTGAAATCACGCAGCGGATCACAGACCACGACATCTGGGGCGTATTTGGTGATGGCCTCACCAATGCGCCTTTGATTTTCGGCATCGAGCGCCAAAAAGCCGTCATCGTCTTGCTCTAACGTGTGGAAGAAAATCCCCGCCTTGATGTGTTTTTGCTCTTTAGGCGTGTATGCGCTGAGCATTTTCGCTAGTTCAGCCTGCAAGCGGCGCGATTGGTTTTCAGTCTGCAAAAAGAAAAACCGCTGATCACGCCCGTTGGTCGTCCAGCCAAGAAAATCACGCCCCGCGCGGCAGCACATGGCAAGCTGCATCGTTAGGCGCGTTTTGCCAATGCCGCCGGGCCCGCATATCGCCGTAGCATCACCCAATGTGAGGTAGCCATTTGGCAGGATTAAATCAGCGGCATCGAACGTCATGGCGAGAATTTCATCGATTGTCCGGATAGTGAGCGGCGCGCGTCGCCCATTGTTTGTGTTTCCAGCTTCGGCAATTTGCTGTTGCAGTTCGCGAGCGATGGCCAAGTCTGGTGGCATGGTGGTTAGCGCCTTTCAAAGATTGGCCGTGTTGTAGGGGATGGGTTGAGGTAAAGGAGTTGCTGCTGGCACGCGCCAACGCCGCCAATTTTGCGTGTTACACCCGGCAGGCGCGCAAGGCGCGAAGGGTTTTTGTTATTTTGGCAAATGCCAAAGCCTGCAAGCAGGGCATAAATTTGCGTGGCGTTGTCGCGGTAACTTTCCTCGTTAGCGCAATCAAGTTTTATCCACGCATGGGCGCTGCGTCCGCCGCTATCAATTATGGCTGCAACAGGCAGCTTTAGCCGCGCCCAGAGTGAAAGTTGCAGCCCAATCGGCAGTGAATCACTCTCGAGTAACAAGAAACGAAAACTGGCAACGTCGCCGTCAGTGTATGCGCCGCCGTCTCCGCTGCCGTGTAATTCCGTGACGGGATTTGGGCGAATCCACGCGCCTGCCGCGCTGTGCGGTGCTGGCGCGAAGCGAAGTCGCCGCAGCCAGTTATCACGCCCAAGCGTTTCGCCAGCGCCATGCGGACAAGCCTTCTCGTGTCCGTCTTTCGTTTTTTCGAGCACGTAAGCCGTGACCAAGTTAATCCGGTCGGTTGCATCGTAGAGGGCAGCGATTAACTGCGCCGCATCTTTGTGCCAATCGTCGCACGGACGCCACGGCGACACGTGCCATAAGTCCACGGCCTCACAGCGCCAGCCTTTCAAGAAACCTTCAGTGTTGTGCTGTGCTTGCGCAGGCGTAATACGTGCAGGCGCAACGCGCCGTGGGGCTGTGATGCTTTTGCCGCAAGGCTGCGGGTTCTTGCCGCCAGCCCACGTGACAATGTTTACAATCTCGCGATCTGAAACGTCGGCGTCATACATTCCGCGCAGTTGCGCAAATACAGCATCGCCGCTCAGTCCTTGCCCGAGCATCGACACCGCGAGCTTTATGGCTTGATGATGCCTCTCGCCTTGCGGCGCGGGATTTGCCATTTCGTCGCGTGTGCGCCGTGGCAGTTGAGCAAAGCCCGCCGCAGTGCTATCGGTCGCAGTCGCAGGCAGTTTATTTTGGGCACGGCGAGTTTGAGGCTCGCCGTTTCCATTTGGCGGTCTAGCGTCAGCGGCTCTGTTCATTTGCCGAGTTCCTTTTGCGCAACTGGCGCAGGCGGCTTTGACCGCGACGGCCGCGTTTGCGGCTGAGGTTTCCAGTGCGGCACAGGCGCGTGAAAATTTTGATTCACTTTGCGAGTTGGCCGCACGTAACGAAAACTGTGTTTCATTGCGTGCCCCGCCCTTAAATGCAGAGGTTCTCTATGCGTTCGATATCAGAGACGCGGAAAAGCAAAGCTGCGCGCTTGCTTAACTTGAGTGGCCTGACTCCAAGCTGTTGCAAACGCCTGAGCGCCGTTGCCCGGTGGCAATGCCAGCGGCTGCCGAGCTGATCAAGATCGTAAAAGGGCTTTGGTTCTTTTTGCGGCTGTTGATTCGTCTTCATAATTCACAGTGCGAAAAAACAACAGGCAGCAAAAAGTGTCAATTAAATTTTCATCGTAAGTTATTGAATACGAGTAGCTTATTACACGTTTACACTCGTGTAATTCGCAAGCTGTTGATGTTCGTTGAGTTACGAAAAAGCGAGTGCGCGCTGGCGGCACAAAAAATTTTACAAATGTTCGCAAAAAGCACGGCACGGCGCGCACGGCAGGCAGGACAAGTGACGCCTGCTCACTTGTTTTACGCCTGCGAGATCATTGCCAGCGGCAAGCGCGCACTTTAGTTGCCGTCGTGCTCGGGGCTGGCATTGCGCCTCAGAAAACAAGCACAAAAACAAGCCTCAGCCTTATTCTGATCGCCGCAGACTACCTTGTAAGTCATTGATAATAAGGCGTGCACCGTGTAGGGATCGAACCTACGACCCAGTGATTAAGAGTGCTTTGGTTCGCATGTTATCAACTGCGCGTAATCGTTGCTTAAAGTAGCGTTGCTACAGGCGTCTTCCGTGCTATTTGTGACGAATGGACGAAAACGCTTCAATACAGTTAAGCACGGAACAACACAAAAAAAGTAAGCACAAAAGTAAGCACACGGCTCGGCTACGGCCATCGAAGGCGACTGCGAGCTATTGGAAAACCAAAATCTTTCAGCGGCAGCAGGGCGGCAGTTTTTGGGTGCAGATTCAACACGGCGGCCAGCCACAGAAAAAAGTGTCGCTGCGCACGCCAGTTGAGCACACTGCGGCAGAGCGCGCACGTGACGTTTATCTGGCGTTAGCCAACGGCCAAAGCTGGGACGAAGCACTCGCACAGTGGAAACCGCAGAGCGCACCGGCTGGCGACGCCGCTTCCACTATCGGCGATTTTCTTACTGAATTGAAAGCCAAAGCTGATCTCAAGGCCAAGACGCTCGAAGGCTACGCCGTTGCGCTGCGCAAGATCGTTGCTGACGCTTTCGGCATCGATGGCGGCAAGGAAAAATACAATTACCGCACTGGCGGCTATCAACGCTGGCTCCAACGTGTTCACGCGATCAAGCTGGCCAAACTAACGCCTGCTATTGTGCAGCAATGGAAGCGAGCGTTTCTTGCCCGCGCAGGCGACGACCCGATTCGCTCGCGTGCCGCGAAAATTTCAGTCAATTCATTCCTGCGGCGCGCAAAGAGCCTGTTTGCGCCCCAAGCCGTTAAGCATTTGTCGCGTGTGCAGCTCCCCTCGCCCTTGCCATTTGATAAAGTGAGCTTCGAGCCGCGCCAATCCATGCGCTATCGCTCGACGATCAACGTTAAAGAACTCACAGCCGCAGCGCACAAAGAACTGGCGCAAAACGACGCGCCTGCGTTTCTCGCTTTTCTGCTGGCGCTCGGCGCTGGCTTGCGGCGCATCGAGATTGATCGGCTTGAGTGGAGCGCGTTTCGTTGGGACGACAACGTTATCCGCATCGAGCCAACTCAACATTTTGACGTTAAGACCGAGCACTCGATTGGCGACGTGCCTGTTGACGTTGAGCTAATGGAGATCATGCGCGGCTACCACGCCAAAGCGCGTTCAAGCTTTGTGATCGAGTCGCGCAATCTGCCGCGCAAGCGCGCAACGTTTGAAAATTACCGAGCACAGCACGTGTTTGAGCGCCTGACTGCATGGCTGCGCAGCAAAGGCGTAAGCGCGCAAAAACCAATCCACGAGCTGCGCAAGGAATTTGGTTCGATGGTAAATCGTCAACATGGACTAACCGCTGCGTCGCACCTGCTGCGGCACGCCGACATTGCAATAACTGCGGCGCATTACATCGACAGGCCGCGCCAAGCGACGAGCGGTCTCGGCGCACTGCTAAAAGCTGCCGACAAAACCATTCCACTCAAAGCGCGTGTAGCTGGCGCAGGCCAAGCTTAGTGGCCGGGCGTTGGCGTTACGAAAAGAGATCGCATCATCCCACGCTGCCATTCGTCGAATGCTTCATCGAATGGATCGCGATTTTGTTCTGCTTGCTGCTTTGCCAAGTATGAAAACACAAGTGCGATGATTGAAAGCCCTAATGCCAGCCATGTAACAAGGGAACGCGTCCAAAAGTCTCGCATCCATGCGCGCGTTTCCAGTTCAAGTTCAGCTGCCGCGAAATTTGCTTTTCTTAAAACGACCATCTCCTTTAGCGTGCTGTCGCCTTGTTGCCGGAGCGAATGATCTCGCCGGGGAAAAAGCAATTTGCGCAACAAATGTTCAATCGTGTCGTCGCGAAGTTCTTTCATCACGCGACAGATTCAATCACAGTGTGCCGGGCGATTTAAAGCCGTAATTTTGCGTTCGCGTGGGCGCTTGATGCGTTCGCGGCTGCGTGAGATGGTTGGAGCCGGACAATGAGTAAGCTGGCATTCGGGGCACACCGGGTGGATTTAACCTTGCCGCTGCGACTGCGGCGAATTTTCTACAAGTTATTAAGCGGCCTGCGCTACCAACACGATGCCGCCAGTTATCGCGCCGTGCAGCGTGTCGCTGTGTTGCTTGTCGAAATTGAACGTGAAGTCGGCACAGCGCGGCTAAAGACAATCGTGCGCAAGGTCGAACGTAGCGTGGACACGCCGCACTAGCGTTGCCGTTAAATTGTAAACACGGCCTAGCAAGTCCAACTTGCTCCGCAGCGGCATCTGCTGTTATTCGTCCAAACGTGATCACAACGCCGTTTAGAGCGGCTGGTGGAAGCGAGGTGATAGAAGATGGCTGAAGGCGTGCGCCAATACACAGCCACGTTTGCCGTAGGTGCCAAGCTGCTTGGCAATTTCAAATCCGTGATGGCCGTGGCTGAGGCCCGCATGCAGCACCTGCGCGCGGCTGCCATGAACGTTGGCAGCAGCTTTAAGAAACTCACCGGGCTTGTTGGCACGTTCGGCGCGGCGTTTGCAGGCTTTGGCTTTGCCAAAATGTTTTCGAGCCTCTTCGAAGGCGCAAACGAAGAGGTAATAAAAACGGAGCGCAGCCTTAAGGCCATTCAGTTCACGCTGCTGAAAAACAATAAAATCATGGCAGCTGGACACGGCGACATGGCCAAGTCACTTGCCTACGCCAAACAGCAGCAGGAACTGATAACCAACAACAACGCGGCACTGGCCAAGCAGGGCGTCCTTTCAGAGGACATTTTCAACTCGATGTCGGCGCAGATGGCTATTGCTGGCATACCGCCCAAACAGATAATGCACTCGGTTGGCGCAATGGCCGATTTGTTAGTGGCCACGCAAGGCGTTACGGCCAGTGAGGAAGAAGCGACGGCAATGGCGCGCATGCTGAGCCGCACCATTATGAGCGGCAAGCCACTGCGCGGCCTGCAAAACTTGGGCATCTTTTTGCCGAAGGATTGGGGCAAACAGTTCCGCACCTACCAAAGCCGCTTGGACGATTTAATAAAGCGCATGGCTTTCGCCAAAGGCCGAAACTTGGGTGAGGCCATTACGCCGCTTGGCCGCATCCAGAAAATGCACAACGAGATGGAGCGCCTGCGCAAAGAGATCGGTTACAGAATGCTGCCGCTGCAGGTGCGGCTGGCGGAAATGTGGCTAACAATCTTTGGCTACATCGACACAAAGGTTCTTCCGGCACTTAACAGGCTGGCCGCTTGGGCGCAGCGCAACGAACTGTCCGAGCGCCTTGCCTCACTGGCAAAACAGTTTGGCGTGCTAACTGCCGCAGTGGTGGCGTTAGGTGTCGTGGCCTCAGTTAATCCGATTGTGTGGGTGGCCACTGCTGCCGCTGGCGTTTATTTGCTGGTAACAAACTGGCAAACAGCCAAAGCAGCAGCCGAGGCTTACATTAACGCCATCAACGCTGCGCCTGCCGACAAAAAGCCGTGGTGGTATGAGTTTGCCGCCGCTGTTGTTGAGGAGCTAAAGGACATCGGTGTTGTGCTTATTTGGCTCTATGACGCCATTTGGAAGCCGCGCTTGGAAGGCGTGAAGTGGGCAATAGAAAATTTGTGGATTAAGCCGCTAAAAGAAGTGCACGACTGGCTCACGAAGATCGGCAGCGCCATTGGCGGCATGCCGTTTATTGGCGGCATAATCAGAGGCTCAGTAGGTGCAGGCGCTGCAGCCGCGCACGCCATTACAGGCAGCCACGCTGCAGTTGCACCAGCGCAACACGCGGCTGGCAGTGCTGGCGTAAGGCAAAGTGACGTTGACCAAGCCAAAGCAATCATGTCCGGCGCTGCTGGCGTGGATATTCCTGCGCCCGGCACAACAACCGGTTATGCCAGAGGCGGCATAGTGCGCAAACCGACCATCGCCACGCTGGCAGAGCGCATGCCCGAGGCCATAATTCCAATGGCGCGCACCAGCCGCGCACTAAGTTTGCTTGGCTTTGCCGCAACCAGACTGCTTGGCACGCGGCCTTTGGCCACTGGCACGGTTGCCGCCGCTGGCGCAAGCAACCTGACCTTCAACGCCAACATCACCATAAACGGGAACGCCACCGAAGAACAGCAGGCGGCAATGGACACAAGGCTGCGCGATATATCGCGCGAATTCCTCGAGCAGTTCACACGCGCGCAACGGCAGGCGCGCCGTTTGAGCTACGAAGGCGGCTACACTTAAAAAGCGTAAGCAGCGCCGACAAAAACGCGCGCCCCAGTTCGTAAAACCGTAACGAAGCTGAGGCGCGGTAACGGAAACAAACCCAGCTGCAAATTGTAGCGGCTGGCGCGGCGGCGAGCAAACAACAAGCTGTAACAGGCCACGATAACACAAGTGGCAACAACGCTTGGCGGCAGCTGTAACAACGCCAAAGCATTTTTTTGCTTTTGTTTCCCCACAGGCGGCACTATCAATCCAAGCCGAGCAAAGCAACACTGCCTATGGCCTACAGCGAACACGGTCAAAGCATACTCGAAGAACCACCGTTTGCGCCGCGCCTTAGCCCAAAAGAAATCGCCGAACAGGCACGCGCACTGCGCGAAGTTGTATCAGCGGCCAGCACGGAAGCTGTAGCACGTGACCTCGCGCTGATGCGCGATTTGAATGACGGCGCGTCGTTATTGCCAAAGCCACCGCGCATCCAGTTGCGTTGTCCGCGCCTGCCAAGCGATCACGCGCAGCGCGTTGCTGATCTTACGCAGAACATCTACGAGCGCGGCGTGGCGCTTAACAAAGGCAAACTGCTGGCGTTAGGCAAAGCGCGCTTTGCACAACTGCTTAAAGCTGATCGTGCGGCTCGCACCGAGCGCGTCATTGGGACACGCTGTGACCTAAGTTTGTTCGCCAGCGTTTATTTTGCATTTGCGCAATCCGGTGCCCTGCAGCTGTTACCAGTGCCAGCCCCGACCACGCACGAACAATACGCTGGTGTCAGTGCAGGGGCGGAAGAAGCGCGCAAGGTCGAAAGCTTTTGCGATCTGTGGAAATTTTACGCGAGTGAACCTCGTGCCATTAGGGCTGTGTATGCGTTCCGCGACCTATTCGAGGCACTCATTTTTGGCCAAAGCCTTTTCGTGTGGCTCGAAGATGACGGCCGCGTTTATCACGAGTTTTTTGCCCGCGGGAGCGGCGATAAGGCGCGTTATTTCGAGGCTTGGCTTCCAGCACGCGAAGGCGCTCATTACCGCGTGTTAATCACAAACGCGCTGCCAGCACTTGTTTTTTGGTTAGCTGGCGAAAACACGCCGCCGCCTTGCCCGCACGATCTTGCACAACAGTTTTTTGGCGTGCGCGTGCCACAGCCGCCGCAGATTACGTTTGCACGCGTGCTGCTTGAGGGCTGGTTGTTGAACCACAAGGGCTGGCAACTTTGGCAGCACGTTGGCCGTGCCACACGGAACATCCCTGACAAAACACTGCTTGAACATTACGCCGAGCAACTCCGTGAACGCTTCCGGAAAGTTGCCATGTGGCACAGGCAGCTGGCCGCATCATTCGTGCGCCCTGTCACCGATCACGGCGAGTTTGAGCCAGTGCGCCACCGCGAGTTTGTGAACACAACGCTGGCGCAGTTGCGCGATTGTATCGCGGCACTTGTGGCATTGACCGTAGAAGAAAACTCGCCGCGCGACGCCGCGCCAGTTGTGGCGCGCTTTCGTGACTTTGTTCTGTGCCGTGGCAAGCCAAAACCGCACCTGCTTGAGCGCATAATGGCCAAACTGGAAGCAACGTTCCCTAACTCGAACTTCAAACTGGAAAGCGAATAATCCCATGTCACTTAACGCACTATCATTTGCTGTCGCGCCGCTACTAAGCCACGACGATGATCCGCACTGGAAAGTTATCCGCATGCCTTTTGCGGCAGGCACCGGGCCCGCCTTGGCCACGATGCAGCCGGGCTACCTTGTAAAGTTTGACACCGCGCGTGCCAACGTAAACCCGGCACTGGCCACAGACGATGCGATTCTCGAAGGCGTGATTGTGGATGTGCCAAACGATCCTGCCAACCCAGCAGACACAAGCGTTGCCGTTGCACTTAGCGGCTCGTTTAACCTCAACGCCCTTAAGTATGCGGATGGCACAGCGCCGATTTCTGTCGCTGGCCTGAATCGCTTGCGCGATGTGGCCATCTTTTTAGATGCCGCAACGAAAGGCGGCCCTTTTGCGCCTTAACAAATGCACACGCTCGTCGCTATCCAAAGCATCCAGATTGGCTCGCAGCTATTTCGGCACGGCGATGAGTTGCCACCGGGGCTATTACCGTCAGAGGCCATCGACCTGCATATTGATCGCAGGCAACTTGAGGAACAGGCCGAGCGCCGCAGTCTCTACCGTCTTTTTCCACATTTTTCGGGCTGCTTAGCAACAACAGAGCGCCTGAGCGCCGAAGAACATGCCAGTTGCGCTCTTAGTTAAACGCCATGCTTAACATGCACTTAATTGGCAGCGCTGGTAGCGCGCACGGCTGCGTTATGCTGTGCGGCGCGAATGCGACACTCAAAAACTTCAAGCCAGAATGCGCACTCAGCGCCGACGATTTCCTTGCCTGCGCGCAACGCATCGCTGCCACTGTGGACGCGCATCCGCCACCTGCGGCAGCAGAAGCACGCGCCGAAAGCTTCGGCGAAAAACTTGATCGTGCCGTGAAAGCAAAACTCGCTTTGCGCACACCGCAGCACAAAAACATGCGTGCGAGCGCCAACGCCAGCGAAAGTTTTGGCGAAAAACTTTGCGCCGCCGTGCAAACGCGCTTGGCAGCACGCACGGGCTTTAAGAAAAAAGCCGCAAGCCAGCGCTAATGCGTTAAGCGTCATGGCACAAACGCCGACAAAGCCAGCAACGGCACGCGGCCGTCCTAAAGTTGGCTGTTATCAGTTGCACTGCATTTTGCCTGCGCGGGTGCTGAACGAGCTGCTGCGCGTCGAGAACGACACTGCCACTTACCGGACACGTGTCGCGGCCAACGTGTTGTCCGATTGGGCAGACAGGCAGGCATTTACCCGCCACAGGCGTTTGGGGATATGAGTGCGAATCCCAAACGTTGCCAAATATGCGGCGGCGTTGGCTGGCATAACATGGGCTGCATGCGCTTTAGACCACACCATCACAACGACGGCATGGAAGACGAAACGCAGCCGCGCACTTACAACACCTTTTGCGTTGGCGAGAAGCTGCTACTGCGTGACACCGAGTTGAAAAGATTTGATGC
>Ga0126381_100006290_pt1 | contig 13117 bp, 12 predicted proteins | sample PanSoiMetPlot_28_FD_96465 | JGI IMG/M metagenome (GOLD analysis project Ga0126381, IMG submission 96465) | Tropical forest soil microbial communities from Panama - MetaG Plot_28 | ecosystem: Environmental > Terrestrial > Soil > Tropical forest > Bulk soil | place: Panama | collected 2016-02-17
GGCTGCGCGAGCCCGGGCGGATGCGCGCACATGACCGTCGCGCCTTGATGCAGCAGGAAGCCCGGCATCACGTCACCTCCAGCGCGCCACCGTTGATCGAGACGCTCGCCGACGTGAGCTTGATGCTCCACTTGCCGTCGGTGATCTCGATCGACTGGGCCTTCATCGCGATCTTCCTGCCGTCCTTGGTTTCGATCGTGACACCGCCGTCATCGCCGGACAGATCGCTCAGCGTGAGCGTCGCCGTGGCGGTCTTGAACACCTTCTTCTCCTGCTTCCCCATGTCGGACGGCAGCTCGTCACGCTCCCAGAAGCAGCCGCCCCAGATCGGTCGTTCGGTGTCGCCGGCTTCGAATTCGACCCACACGTTGGCGCCGACCGGTGGAATGGCCAAGAAGCCCACCCCCGGACCCGCATAGGGTGCGCTGGGCATCGCCCAGCTCACCTGGCCATCGCCGAGCACGGAGGGACAGCTCACCTGGATACGGCCCAGGCGCCGTTGGTCGACATTGTTCTCCACCTTGCCGCGATACTTGCCGTAATACCCGGTCATGGGACGACCACCGCGGTGAGCGCGCCCGTGCCCTCGCGCGCCAGGCTGAAGCGCTGCTTGTATTGGCCTTTGCTGATCGCGTGGCTGACGCTCTTGACGTAGTAGAGCCCGTCGTAGGTTTGACCTGCGCCGCGCAGGCCGACGGTCCCGCGCGCCTTGAGCAGGTCCCCGTAGCGCAGCGCGTCGAGCTCGCCCTCCGCCGTGACCGTGCTGTCGGTGGACCTGTCGGTGATGCCCTGCGCCCGCGCGGACGCCTCGGGTGGCTCGAGTCCCGAGCTCTGATCGAGCAGGCTGGTGCGCATGGTGGGAGCCGGGTTCGCCACGAGGGGCGGCAGCCGCATCCCTGTGCGCGTCATGACCGGCACCGCCTTTTTTCCGTACTGCACCGCATCCTTCACGATCGTCGGAGCCAAGGCGTCGTACGCGAAGCTGATGGAGTCGACGTTCGTCTCCGGCCCCTGGTTGACGGTCAGCGCGCGCTGCTGCTGTCCGTCGCGCTTGGGCGGCCCCCAATAGGCGACGTTGGTGCCCGGGATGCGACCGGGCTCGACGTAGAAGACGTGGCCGAACCGCTTCCCCATCTCTCTGAGGTGTTCGAGATCCGAGCGTTGCTGGACCGGCGTAGGGTCCGATGGTGACGGCTGTTTGATGGTCGGAGGTCGCATGACCATCGGTATGATCCTGTATTGGGCGTAGCTGCCGATGATCCGCCTCGCGATCGTCATCTCGTCCATTGCCAGATGCCCGGCGCGCTTTTTCTCCAGATCCATCGCGATGCTCAGGTCCTCCCCGGTCAGCGTAAGCGTTGCGGCGCCGGGCTGGTTGGCGGGCACGAACTGCTGGTTGGTGATGAGGCCGTCCATCAGCACGCGCGGTTGCCCGCCGAACACCACGACGAGGATCACACGGTTGAACGGCCGCAATAGCGGATTGAGCAGCAGCCGATAATCGAGCAGGTCGGTCGGACCCGCGCGTCCGATCTGCATCACGATCTGGAATCCCGAGCGGCCGTCGTCATTGTGCGTCACCGATACGCTCTGCACGGCCTCCGCGATGTCCAGCGGCGCGGGCAGCGGGACGCTCGGCCCGATCAGCAGCGAAAGATTGACGCCGAGCAACATGCGTCCTCCGGCGCTCACATCTGCGGCTGCGGAATGCGCAGCCGACGGTTCGGATCGTTGGCGACCTCGTCGAGCATCTCCTGCGGGTCGATCGCGTCGTTCGCGTCGCAGATGCGCCAGAACGCCAGCGGATCGCCCAGCGTGCGATTGCTTACGAGATCGATGCGCTCGCCCGGTGTCACCGCCACCTCGGCAAGCAGCGGCAGGCTGCTGCCGGGCGGCACGAAGCGCCGTCGCACGTACGACACCACGCGCCCGTCCGGCAGCGTCAGGCTTGCGGTCTCGATCGCGTAGTAACGACTCATGTGATCGAACATCGTTTGCTCCTTGTGGCTCTACAGCAGGCGCACATTGCTGCCGGCGACCGCCGTCAGATCGCTCACGGTGCCGACCACGCTCAGCGTCTCCTTGACGACCTGATGCGCCAGAAAGACGTAGTAGCCGGGGTCGGTGACCGAGAAGTCGTTGGTGCTCAGCACGCGCAGGCCGAGACCGACCTTGGCGCGCATCGGATTGAGCGCCTGATCGTGTGCCTCCTCGGTGATGCTGAAATCGGTGATGCGCACCGGCAGGATGCGCTTGGCGCCCCAGATGAACAGGGTGAGCGGCGCGTCGGGCGGGATGATTTCGATGGTGCCTGCCGCCAAGAGCGCCGTGTTGGCGATCACCAGCGCGCTCTTCGGGTAGACCAACATCTCGAGCGCGGAGAGCTGCGGATAGATGCCGAGGCTGCCGGCGATCGCGTCGTTCTTCTCGAGCTGGTCGGTCGCGTCGATCTCCACGTCGACCTTGATGGTCTCCTCCGGCGGTCCGGTCAGCCGCTGCACCTCCGAGCGCGCCGCGTCGCCGCCCGGCGCGCGCGGCCTGAGCGTGCGTGTGAGCGTGTCGGGATTGTACTGAAAGATGATCACGGTCGGGACCGGCACGCTCGGATCGACGCCAACCAGGGCGCCTTTGAGGATGCGGGGAGAGCCAGGAAAAGTGGTCATTGCCGATCAGCCTCCTCGGCCATCCCGTCGTGCCGGGGCGCGTCGGCGGTCGCAGCGCTCGGCGCCATGCCGCGGTAGATCGCCTGCGCGACCTGCACGCCGACCGCATCCGGCGTCGCGCCGTGCGGCACGATGAACGATCCTGCATCCAGACGATGGCCGTCGCGGTGCGCCCCGCCGCCCCGGCGCAGCCAGTCATGCGCGCCCGGCTCGCACAGCAGACGCGCAAGCTCGCATTCGATCGCGCCGGCCACCTGGTGGCGATCGATCGGCGCGAACCCGTGCAAGACCAGCTCCTCGATGCGCAGATCGAGGGTCGGCGCGGTACCGGATCGGTGGGGTGCGTGGTCGGCCATGTCAGCCCCACCCTCCGATCTCGCTTTCGGTCAGCGGGCGCTCGAGCTTGGCGTACTCGGCGCGCGCCATGCGCAACAGGTGCGTCATGCTGACGGGCTGGCACTCGTCTGCGGCGAGGAAGGCCGCGCCGAGCGCGATGTTGCGGATGTTGCCGCCCGCCACGTTGAGCCGCGCAAGCTGCGCCACGTCGAGATCCGCGGTCGGCGTCGCGGGCGGAAACACGCGCTTCCAGATCTCGGCCCGCTCGGCGGCGTCCGGGAACGGGAATTGCACGATGAAGCGAATGCGGCGCATGAATGCCTGATCGAGCGCCTGTTTCATGTTGGTGGTCAGGATCGCGAGGCCGCGGTACGCCTCCATGCGCTGCAGCAGATAGCTCACCTCGATGTTCGCATAGCGGTCGTGGCTGTCCTTGACCTCGCTGCGCTTGCCGAACAGCGCATCCGCCTCGTCGAACAGCAGCACCGCGCCGGCGGTCTCGGCGGCGTCGAACACGCGGCGCAGATTCTTCTCGGTCTCGCCGATGTACTTGCTGACGACCTGGCTGAGATCGATGCGGTAGAGATCGAGCCGCAGCTCGTTCGCCATGATCTCCGCGGCGAGCGTCTTGCCGGTGCCGCTCGCGCCGGCAAAGAGCGCGCTGATGCCGAGCCCGCGGCCGCTCTTCGCCGCAAAGCCCCACTGATCGTACACCCGCCCGCGCTGGCGCACGTTCACGACGATGTCGCGCAGGATCTGCATCTGGAACGCGGGCAGCACCAGGTCGTCCCAGGTGGCCGACGTCTCGACGCGCTGCGCGAGGTCGTCGAGACGGGACCGCGCCAGACCGCGGCACGTCTCCCAAAGCTGCGCCGCGGTGGTCTCGGGCGGCACCTCCGGCCCGTGGGTCACCGTCGCGCCCGCGGTCGCGATGGCGGCAGGGCCGAGATTGAACTGGTTGACCAGGCGATCGATGGCATCCTCCAGCGCCGGCCGGTCGGCTTGCTCGCCGCAATCGCCGGCACCCAGACGCTCCCTCATGCCGGCGAGCGATCGCCGCCACAGTGCCGACTGCTCGGCGCGATCGGGCTTGTGAACATCGAACCGCGCCAGCGTGCGTCCGCGCAGCCGCAGGGGCTCGCGGCCGGCAACGATCAGTGCCGCCCGAGCCCGCTCGACCAGCGCCCCGACCGCGCGCTGGCCCTCGGCCTGATCGGCGTCGTCCATCATCACCAACAGCGCGCTGCCGGCGAGCCTCGCCTCGCGCTCCCAGATGCGGGTGAGCAGCTGTCGTTCCGCCGGCGGGCCCGGCACGTCATGCGCCCGGATGATGCGCAGATCGAGTCCGTGATGCCGGCACGCCAGCGCCGCGATGTCCGCGAGGCCCGTATCCTCCTCGCCGATGAGCTGCAGTGGCGGCCAGGGCTCGTCGCCGTCCGCGGCCGCCGCCCACAGCGCGGCCATCCGTTCGGCGATTGCGCGATGCCCGGCGGGCTGCTCGTGCCGCGCCGAATGGGGTCGCGTGACCCATTGCAGGCGCTCGTCCGTGTATGCGATCCCCGCCAGAAAATGCAGCACCCGCTCGTCGATGTGCAGCGGTGCGGTGACCAGGACTTCGCTCGGCCGCGCCTCGATCATCCGCCAGTAGCGCAGCGGCCCACTCGGCGTGATCGCGCTCCAGTGGACGCCAGGCAATGCCGCCAAGGCAAGGCCGAAGGTCGGCCCGGCATTGCCGCCGGCCTCGCGGCACAATGCCACAAATGCGGCGTCGAGTTCGACGCCCGCACACAGCAACAGGAGATCGCGCTCGAAAGCGGACAGGCCGAATCGATCCACCAACAGCTCCAGCGCGGGCTGCGCCAACATTCCCTCGGGCACGGCGACGTCGCGCACGAGCGCGTCGCTCGCCTGAGTGCCGTGCGCCGGCGTGCGCCCGAGATGACGCTCGATCGCGCCGCGTACCCGCGCCAGAGAGGCGGTCAAATAAGCCTGGTTGTCGGCGGCCCAGTCGCGCGCGCGCGTCCTGCTCATGGGATCGTTCCCTTCGGCGCGGTTGGGACGCGGTTGGCGTCGAGCTCGAGCGGACTCTCGGCGCCGTCGATGCGCACGCGAAACACATAAGTCCCTGCCGTCACTCCGCTCGCCGCGAACGTGAGCTGCGTCCCGGGATTGGCGAGCGGCTGGGCGCGGAATGTGTAAGCCACCTGCTGACCGGCCAGCATTTCCAGGGTCGCGGTCTGGGTCGGCGCGACCGCGGGTGCGACGCCGACCGTGATGGTGGCCGAGCGCGGCGCGGCCCCAGCACCCTGAACGTTGGATATGGCGACGTCGTACTGGCCGGCGGTCTGCGTCACGATGGGCTGCAGCACGAACGTGCCGAGGTTCGACGCGAAAGCCGGCCGCGTGCCGCCGTTCGCGCCGATCGGCACGCCCTGGCGGATCTGGATGCTGTGCGGGCCGGCGGCGAGGGTCGTCGGCAGCGTAAGCGTGACGCGGTCTGCCTGCCCCTCGCTCGGGCCGACCGGCGCGCCGTCGATATCGACCTCGACCGCCTGCCCCTGCAGATTGAGGCCATCGATCTCGACCGCCGAGCCCTGGGTGATCGGCACGCCCTCCCCGGCCCGGGCGACGACCTGGCGGATGAAGGGTTGCCGGATCGGGACAGCGGCCAGATTGATCGCGCGGGTTGGCAGGCTCGGGCGCGGCGTGAGCGGCCGCTCCACCAGCACGACCGAGGCTCGGTAGGCGACCGAGAGGACATACTGCACCTGCAGCATGACCGACCACAGCCGCGACAGCTCTTCGAGCGACATCGGCATGGGCGTGAAGCGCACGAGCTCGGGCTGGTCGGCGAGATCGGAGTTGGCGAGAAACGGCTTCGCCGCATCGGCGATCGCCGCCTCGATCTGCGCCCGCGTGATCAGCGGCTGCGTGTGCAGGAACGCAACCGTGCTGCCAAGCAGCCGCTGCGGCTCGAGCGCGCCGTCGTCGCCATAGAAGCTCATGAGGTAATGCAGATCCAAGGCGATCTGCGGCCGCTGCACGAGGTCGCCCTGGGAGCTGCGGGTCGGCAGGTCGAGATTGTTGCGGTGCGGATTGGGCGCGACCTGGTAGAGAAAGAGATTGATACGCGCCGGAGGGGTCGTGGTCGACGCGGCATCGTTCGGCCGCAGCGTCAAGACTCCAGCACCCGGCACGTCGGCCTGGACCGCGGCTTGCAGCACGCGCTGCAGCGTGGCGGTCACGGTGGCGATGGCGCGAAAATTGCTCATCCGCCCTTCTCGCGCTGCTTAAGATAATCATCGAGCGACATGGTCGGCGCCGGCGCTCGCGCCCGTGCCGGCGAGGGCGGCGGCGCATAGACGGCCCTCACCTCGACGCGACCGATGCTCACCTGGACGCTCGGTGCGGCGAGCGGAGCGGCCGGCAGCGGCGCATGACGCGCATCGGACGCGCGCGCGACCTCGCGCGCCGGATCGCGTTGCCGCGGCGGCGCGATCTCACCTCGTCGCGCGAACGCGGATTCGGCCTGCAGCGCTGTCGAAGGCGGCGCCGCGCCGCGCGCCACCGGGGCGCGACTCGACGACACCGGCGTTGGTTCCGCGACTTGGTCGGCCGGCAATTGGTCAGGTGACGGAGAAACGGACGCAACGGACCCGATGCTTGGCACGGCCGGAGTACGCGCGGGTGCCGAGGACGTCGGCGGCTGACGTGGCGGCTTATCGCCGTCGCGGCCGGGCAGACTATCGGCAGCCGGAGCCGTCGGCGAGAGGGATGTCTCGACCGGCGTGGAAATCGGCGACGCGGCGCGCGGCGGCGACTGGACGGGCGCGCGACGGTGCGCGTCGGACGCCAGGCGCGCCGGCACGCGCGCGGTCAGCGCGCTCGTGCTTGCCGGCGCATCAGAGACCTCGGCCGGTTCTTGCCGTCCGCGCTGCGCCTCGGTCGCCTGGGCGAACAAGGCGGCGTCCGCTACCACGACTGTCTCGCCGAACGCAGGCTCGGGACTTGGACGTTGCTCGTAATGCGACCGGCGTCTCGGCACGACTGCGCCGGAGGCACTGCGCGCCGCCTCGGCCTCCCCGGGCATGGCTGCCGCGGGCTCGAGCGATTGGAAAGCAGGACTAGCGGCGGCAGAGGGCGCCCGCACGCTTCGCTCGACCAGTGACCGGAAAAGACTGGTCATAACTCGATCAGGTCCCGATAGCGCTGGCGCCGCTGCGGGCTGAGCGCGAGGATCTCCCCCTCGCTCCAGCCGTAGCGCGAAGCCAGAATGTGCACGTCGTCGAGTGTCCGCGACGCCCAGCCGTCGAGCTCGCTCCACAGAAAGCGCACGATGTCGAACGGCGCGCTCCAGGTCGTGGCGCATGCCGGGCACGCGAGCTCGAGCGCGATCTCGGCCAGCGGATCCGCCGCTGCGACCGTCTCGGCAATCTCGCGCTCGAGCGCCGCGACGATGTCGGCGGGAATCTCGAGTGGATGGCGAGCCGAAACGACCGACGGCGCCGCGGCCGCCGCTGGAAGCTCCGCGCCGTCTGCCGCAGCATCGTCCCTCTCGACCGCAACGATGCAGCGATCCGCCAACCACCGGCCCATCGGCGAGCCGCCGACACGGCCCTCCTTCTCCAGCGCCGCCAGATCTCCGGCACTGGGAAGGCGATAGGTCACCCGATAGCCGCCGGAGCCGAAGACGAACGAATCGGCGGTCTCGGGCGGCGCCGTGGCGCGCAACCGTGCGACGTCGACCTCGAGCTCCAGCAGCACCGCACATCGCGGGCAGCTCGCCTGTGCGGGCAAGTGCGGACCGAACAATCGCTCGCAGAACATCAGCAGCGCCGCATCGCGCCGGCCGACCGGCCAACCGGACAATGTCGCTGCGGGCGCTTCCGGATGGGCGGCGCCCAGCAGGATCAGCGCGCGTTCGCCCGGCGAAGCGTCGCAGCCTTGGTCCCAGGCGTCGAGGAGCGCTGCCGTGGAAGTCGTCGCCATCCCTTCCCGCTTTCAGCCATGTCTCCCAAAGTCGTGTTCGGACCGTCCGCCCGCACGAAGGGCGCGCTCGGTCCGTCGAATGGCCGCGTTTCGGCCGATCGCCTCGTCGCCTGCTCCCTCGTCGATTGCGCTGGAGCTATTGCGGCTCGACGAAGCTCGGCTCGGAGGGCTCGGGGACCGCGGTGTCGCGCTCCCAGCCTTCGTTCTCGAGCTTGATGTGCTGGATCAGGACCGCGTTCGCATTGGCGTCGAGGTCGGCCTCGGCCTGGAATTCCGACACCCAGCAGCGAAAAACCCTGTAGGCGATCGCGAGCTGGCCGGCCTCGTTATAGACCTCGATGATGATGTCCTTGCGGAAATCCTTGAGTGACACCTCGCGGCCGAGGCCGGCGCCGAAATTCCACACCTTGTTCGCCCACTGCTCGAACTCCTTGTCGTGCGTCACGCCGCGCTCGAGCATGATCGCGTCGTATTCGGTGCGCCCCGGAGATTTGCGCGAGCTCGACGGATCCCCGCCCTCGCGATGCTTGACGACCTCGGTGGTGCGCTTGAGCGCGCCGACCTTGCTGACGCCCGCGACGTATTTGCCGTCCCATTTGACGCGAAACTTGAAATTCTTATAGGGATCGAAGCGCTGCGCGTTGACGCTGAAAGACGCCATGGAATTCCTCCTCAGGTGGCGACCTGGCCGGCCAACTGCTGGATCGTGATGATCACGAATTCAGCCGGCTTGAGCGGCGCAAAACCGACGATGACGTTCACGACGCCGAGGTTGATGTCGTTCTGCGTCGTGGTTTCCTTGTCGCATTTGACGAAATAGGCGTCGCGCGGCGTCGACCCTTGGAACGCACCCTGGCGAAACAGGTTCTGCATGAAGGCGCCGACGTTGAGCCGGATTTGCGCCCACAGCGGCTCGTCATTGGGCTCGAACACCGCCCATTGCAGGCCGCCGTAGAGGCTGCTCTCGATATAGAGCGCGGTGCGGCGCACCGGGATGTATTTGTATTCGTCGGCAAGCTGGTCGGCACCGCGCAGGGTGCGCGCCCCCCACACGACGCTGCCGGCGAGCGGAAAGGTGCGGATGCAATTGATCCCGAGTTGATTGAGCTCGCCGTTCTCCGCGTCGGTGAGCGGCACTTTCAGCTGCGACACGCCCGTGACGGTCGCCTCGAGGCCGGCAGGCGCCTTCCACACGCCGCGGCTCGCGTCGGTGCGGGCGAAGACGCCCGCGACGGCGCCGCTCGGCACGAAGTCCTCGATCTGGTTGTTGTGCAGCGGATTCGGATAGCGCAGGCGGGGGAAGAACAAGGCCGCGTTCTTGCTGCGCGTCCCGACGAAATCGGTCCCGGTGTCCGTGAATTTGGCTTTCGCGGTGGTCTTGTCGACCCAGTCGCTCGGCGGATCGACCAGCAGCATGGCGCGGCGCTGCTCGCAATAGGCTGCCGCCTCGGAAATGAGCGCGGTCTCGACGTCGCCGCCCGCCGTATACGACGGGATGCACAGCAGGTTGAAGATATCCGTCCGCTCAAGCGCATAGAGCCCGCGCTTGTTCGCCTGCGCGCTGGCGGGCGTAAAGCTGTCGGCCTTGGTGAGCGCGATGCCGTTCGACGCGGCGATGGCCTGCTTGGCATTGGTGAGCGCCGTCTGTGCCGCCGCGATATCCGCCGGCACCTGCGGATTGGCCGCTTGCGCCGCGGCGAGCTGCTTCTGCGCCTTGGTCACATCGTCGTCGATGGTGGTATTGGCCGCCGGGATGGTTGGCAGTGGGTTCGGCGGCCAGGTGCCGTCCCAGCGCAGCAGCGCCGATTGCCCCCGCAGCACATTGTCGACGCGCCGCGCGCTGTCCTTGACGGTCAAGTTGCGGAAGATCTCGCGCGACACCGTCGCTCCGCTCGCGTCGACCTCGGTGACCGTGAGATTGAACAGGTCCGCACTCGTCAGTCCGAGTTGCGCGGCCACGTCGCCCGAGACGGCCGAGTCGATCGAGGCGCGCAGGTTGGTGCCCCAGGCTCCCTTGGAAGCCGCCACGAAGGTGAAACTGCCGACTTTCACCTTGCTCGCCGGCGCTCCGGCATTGGCTCCGGTCTCCGGATTGTACAGCCGCACCACAATGGCTTGGCCGCCGCCGTTGAGGAAGAAGTCGCGCACCGCAAAGCCAAGCGTGCTGCCGACCCAGAGGCCACCAAAAATCCGCTCGAAATCGCCGAAGTTGTTGATCGTCACCGCCATGTCGTCCGGCCCGCGCAGTGCGCGGCCGATGAACGCCGTGACGGAGGTCGCGACGCCCGTGATCGTATGAACACCGCTGGGTATTTCCTGAATGTAGACACCCGGATACGTAGCAAGAACCGGCATGGACAACTCCTTTTCCGTTCTGGGTGCTTTTTTACCTCAAACCTAATCGTGCGCGGTCGGCCAAATCCGACGGCGTTCAGAAAAGCGATTCAATTTTGTGTCGGGTTGAGAAAAGGTATTTCATACGTCGCCCCCAACCCGTGCTTGCAGAGCAAGCTTTGTTGCGCGGTTGCAACGTGACGCGAAGGTTAATCTCAGGCGATTCGCCGAGTCAATTGCCGAGAGCCGCGACATATGCGCGAACAAAAGCATGACATGATTTTTTGCCGCGCAATGTGAACCAGATCACACGTCGATCGATAAGTGCGCGTCACTGATCGGCGTGATGCCGCATCAGGGACTGCGCAATGAAGGCCATATCGGTACGATGAGGCCATCGCGCGGGGAGCGCTGAGCGGGGGAGCAGCTGCGCATGGCAACCCCACGCGGTGCAAGAGATGAGGAAAGAAAGGAGAGGCCCGAATTGGATTGATGCCGTGCCGCGACCCGCCTGGACGCAACGATCGAAGTCCAGATACGTTCGCCGCGCTTGCAAACAATCTATTTTGCGACACAGGACGATTTTCCGGGGAGAGCGGTCATGACGATGGTCGAGATCAAGCCCGACGTGCAGCACAGCCCGGACGCCAAGAGCGAAGCCGCGCCGCCAGCGGCGCCCGGCGCCGCCAAGGCGGACGGCGCGGATGCGAAGGTCGCGCACACGGTCGCCGCGATCGTCGCAGGCGCGCGAGACAGCGGCGGCGAAAAAATCGACTGCGTCTACTTCAAGCGGCTCGACTACGCGATCTATCGGCGCGGCACGCCGCCCCAGATTGTCGTCGCGTATTCGGACATCGCCGCGACCGCGGACCAGCAGATCGTCGCGATCAGCCCCCTGCTGCCGCTGCGCGACCACCTCATCCGCCTGATCGACGATCTGCCGCCCAAGGCCCAGGAGCACTATCGCGCCCAGATCGCCGACGCGCTGCGGCTCGGCCTCGAACAGCAGATCGCGCCGGCGCAGGCCCTGCTCGCCGAGGCGGTCGACGAGGCGCTCGCCGCGCAGGCCCGTCGCGGCCGCCTCGTCTATCTGCAATGGACCGGGCTTGCAATCGTGCCGGCGCTCATTCTGATCCTGTGGGGCGGTTCCTACGTTCAGGCGCACGCGGGCGTGCATCTCCTCGTGATGGCAGCCGGGGCCGGCGCGCTCGGCGCGGTCCTGTCGATCGCGATCGGGATACGCAAGCGCACGGTCGCCATCGAAGGCGATTGGCGATCGAACGCCGTCGACGCCGCCGTCCGCGTCGGGATCGGCATGATATCGGCGGCCGTGCTCTTTCTCCTGCTCAACTCCGGCATCTTGGTGACCATCAATGCGGGCGGGGTGGCGCTGACCGGCAGCGACATGAACTGGCAGGTCGCCCTCGTCGTCGGCTTCGCGGCCGGCTTCCTGGAGCGTCTTGTGCCCGATCTCTTGGATAGAGCCGCTCCGCCGTCCTCCCCAAATGCGGCTCCGACAACCCCTGGCGCCGGCGTGGCTCCGCCGAGCGCGCACTAGAACCGGAGAGGGCCGCCATGTTTGCGCCGAGGGTGGCGAAATCACCCGCGATGAGCCCGGAAACGCAGACTCACGAACTGGCACGGCGACCCGCCACGCTTCGAGCGCACCCCTCCAGTGGCAGCGCAACCCAACCGGGGCGCACGTTCTCAGCAAGCATCTTCGATCAGATAGCGCTGCAATCAACGGCGCCTTTGAGCCTGCATGGGAACCAATCCCCCGCAGCGCATGATGAAGATGGCCCCGGAGAATGCGATTGCCGCGAGGTGCCCCGTGATGGCGCGTGGGATTTCAGCAAGATCGCCATTGCGCAAGGCGGCCAAGCGGGCGAACGGTCAGGGCCGTTCCCGTTCGGCGGCACGCAGCTTGCTGGAACGATGCAAGCAAAGCTGATGATCAATGATGTTGCTGATCCGTTGGAGGACGAAGCTGATCGCATTGCCGCAAGCGTCATGCGTGTCCCGAATGACACTGTTTCCCAGGCGACCGGTTCGCCACGGCTCTTCCGCAAATGTGCCGCCTGTGAGGAGGAGGAAGCGAAGTCCTTGCAAATGAAGCGGGCGCCATCCGAGGTCTCCGGCACGCACGCCCCCGCCCTGGTGCATGAAGTGCTGCGTTCGGCGGGCCGACCACTGGATGCGGCCACTCGCGCATTCTTCGAGCCGCGCCTCAAGCATGATTTCAGTGCCGTGCGGATCCACGACGATGAACGAGCCGCCGCCTCCGCTCGCGCGGTCGGCGCGCTCGCCTACACGGTCGGATCGGACATCGTATTCGGCCACGGCGCGCGCGCCGACCGCACGGATGCCGGGCTGCGACTGTTTGCGCACGAGTTGGTGCACGTGATGCAGCAAGGCGGGGCCGAGCGCCGCTTGCAACGCGCGCCGTGTCGCAGCAGTGCGCAATGCCAGGCGGCAAAGCCCGGCGATCCCGCCGACTTCGCCAAGAAGGTCGAGAAGGACGCCCAGGACCGCGCGGCGGCACAGGCTGCCGCACCGATCGGAAGCGCGGAGGCGGCAAAAAGGGCGCGCCGAGGCGAGCGCGCAGTCCATTTCGAGAATCTGCTCACCAGCCATGGGATTCCGTTGCGGACCGAGGTCGGTGGATTCTTTGTTGACCCCGCGCGACCACCCGACGTGTTGGGAACGGTCAAATGCCGATTTTTTCCGGGCGGCAGCCCCGGAACGCCGCCGGTACCCGAGGACAAATTCTGCGTCATGCTCGCCGCCGAGATTGA
>Ga0126381_100006291_pt1 | contig 13115 bp, 7 predicted proteins | sample PanSoiMetPlot_28_FD_96465 | JGI IMG/M metagenome (GOLD analysis project Ga0126381, IMG submission 96465) | Tropical forest soil microbial communities from Panama - MetaG Plot_28 | ecosystem: Environmental > Terrestrial > Soil > Tropical forest > Bulk soil | place: Panama | collected 2016-02-17
GCGCCGGCAATCTGGCCGACCATCGCGCCGCCTTTCGGATTCCACTCGAGGACCTGCGGGTCGAGCGCGAAGACTTCGAGCTTGCGCTATCGCAGACAAGGCCCTCGGCGCTGCGCGAGACGCTGATCAGCATTCCGGACGTGTCCTGGCACGACATCGGCGGGCTCGACGCGGTCAAGAAGCGCCTGCAGGAGACCGTCGAGCTGCCGCTGCGCAATCCCCAGCTCCTGACCGCGAGCGGCCTGCCGCCCCACGTGGGTGCGCTGCTCTACGGGCCGCCCGGCACCGGCAAGACGCTGCTCGCCAAGGCGCTCGCCAACGAATGCGGAGTGAATTTCATCTCGGTCGACGGACCGGAGATTTTCACCAAGTGGCTCGGAGAATCCGAGGAAGGCGTGCGGCAGATCTTCCGGATCGCGCGTCAGGTCGCGCCGGCCGTCATCTTCTTCGATCAGCTCGAGGCGATTGCGCCGATCCGCGGCCAGCACGCGGGCTCCATGACCACCGACCGGGTGGTGAGCCAGCTTTTGGCGGAGCTCGACGGTGTCGAGCAGCTCTCCCGCGTGATCGTCCTCGGCGCCACCAACCGCATCGATCTCATCGACCCCTCGATCCTGCGCCCCGGCCGCTTCGGCGTGCATATCGCGGTTGGCCTGCCGGACGCCCCGGCGCGCCGTGACATCCTGCGCATCTGTCTGCGCACCGCGGCAGCAGCCGCTCCCGAGCTTGCCGCCATCATCGAAGTCGTGACGCCCTTGACCGAAGGCTTCTCCGGCGCCCGCCTGCGCCAGCTCTGCGACGACGCCAAACGCAGCGCCATTAAGCGCACCGGCTTCAAAGAGGTCGCTGCCCCCACCGTCGCCGACTTGATGCAGGCGCTCGAAGCGGAACGCGCGGAAAGTGGGGAACAGCCAAATGCCTTCCAACGAAAATTGGATTGAACGAATCCTCCGGAACTTGCGCGGTGGGCGCGGGCCAACAATCGACGCCCCGCAGGTTTTTGGGTGGTGGCGCTTTGATTCAAGGCAAGCTGTTATCCTGAAAGCGGGCTCCAGTCAGTCACTCACTTTCGTTCGCCACGAACCGCCAGATGCCAGCCTGTCCCTTGCTGAAACGCCATACCGTAGGTGGATGCGTTTCGACTATGTCGATGACGAACTCAGCTATCCATTGCTGGTGGAACGACGCGAGATGAAATTGGAGTCCGGCCATGTGACCTCGATCATATGGCGCGTCGATTATGTTCGCTCCCACCTTTTATGGGCGCGCGAGCAAGGCATCGCGGCTCCAAATCCTTCATATGGCCAATGGTGTCGTGTCGACGATTGCGTCACCGATGCCCTGGCTCACTGGCCAGAGCACCCCGAGACCGGAAAGCCGCCCGGTACCATCGCGTTCAATGGAGGCTGGTTCAACGGGCACTGGGAGCGCGACTTTTACCGCCATGTCAGGAGCGGCCTGGATCTGTATGGCCGCGATCCATCGAAGGATCCGGTCATCGATCAACCTTGGGCAATACCTCTCGATTCCCCCGCACCCGCACCGTGGCGGCTTGGCCCCCGCCCAGATGATCGTGCCGGGGAATATCGCGCTCCCGGACGAGTCGAGCCGAGGCAGATCAAGGAATTCCTGGATGAGATTGTCCATTCCCGCTTGCACTTTGTCAGCTCGGACGGAAAGCGGAAACTGATTGTACTGCCGCCTAGCCCGGAGACACTGTTCAACGAGCGAATCGGCGCCCGCCTGTTGTATGCTGACCAGGATATCGTCACAGACGTTTTGCAAGCGACGACTCTAGGAGAAGACGGACCAACGCGGGCGCACTGGGGCACGACCTTCGATCGCAGGTTTCCCTCTGCGATCTTCGATCCTGGCGCTCCGTCAAGCGTGCTTGACCGCAAGCGTGCAGACTTCATCCCGTGGGTCATAATCGAGGACCGCGCTCCGCGTCCATTCCCGGTCAAGTGCCTGCCCCTATGGGTCGCCCGGCGTCTCGGCGAAGCCTGCATGAGCGTCCTGCTCTCCTTTCCGCGCACATTGCTGGCCTACGCGCGCGTCGAAACGAGCTTTTCGGGTGAGCCCAGCGACAAACCTTCCGAATCGGTTTCGGTTGAGGCGGGATCGAGGGGCGGCATGGGAAGCTCCGAAATCATTGCTGCGCGATCGCTGGTGGAACGCGCGAGCGATCGCGGGCCCTACCGTATGGCGCATATGTTTGACGAAAACCTCGACGAGGCGTTCCGCCCTCGCGTGACCCCCAAGGAAAGATGCTATTGGGACTATGATGCTTCGTCACAGACTCTTTCGAATGGCTCGGGGCAACGAATTTCATTTCAAGGGAATGTCAGACCGCTCGATTTCGCACAAACCAATCTGAGGTGTTTTCTCTACGAAGACCCCGAGCTGCAATACCCCCTCGTTGTAGAGCGCCCGGCCGATACGGTAACGAAACAGACCCGATATATCTGGCAAATCGATCATGAGCGATCCGCGCAGCTTTGGCGGAAACTCGGCAACCATGATCAGCCGGTTCCTTCATATGGTTGCTGGCGGCGCGTGGAGGCGTGCGCCACCGATGCATTTCTTTGCTGGCCGGGATCGGAAGCAACCGGCCCCCGGCCCTGGCGCGTGGAAAGCAAGGGCGGCTGGCTGAACGGCGCCTGGCTTCCGACGCTTAGGCGCCGGTTCGATTCGAACATCGACTACAAGTACGGCGCACAGCCGCAGTTCTACTATCGCAACATTGATGACGAGCCCCCGGCCGAAGCGTTTCTCGACCCGCTCGATACGCCCCGCTTCACCTGGGAATACGTCGACTCTCGTGAAATCGGCAGGAGCGCCGACCTCGATTTCATCGACATTCGCGGAAGCGGGATCACTGGCTTGCGGCGTGATGAACGTACAAAATCTGGTCTGTCATATCTTCCGGAAGGGAGCAAGTTGACCGGATTCGAGAATTCGATGCCAAGCCTGCGTCGATCCGACGGCCGAGCGGTCATGTTTCCAGCGGGTCTCAGGAGCGATCGGGGTCCCCGTGGCGAGGGGTATTATCCAAATCCGTTTTTTCTATACGCCGACGAGGATGTCGCCCTCCAGATAGCAGGAAACTCCTACGGAGGCTCTGAAGGCCTTCCATCCACTTGGTTCTTTAAGCTCGACCACGTGTTCCGAATTGCTTTGCGGCGACGCGAGCAGTTCGATCCAAACCACCCGGAGGTGGCACCGCCGGATTTATTTGTCCAGTACACTTCTCGGTTTTTCATTTCGCGGCATCCTGCCGTCGCATTTTCCCGCAAGCTCACCGCTGCGCTTACGGACGGATGGATCGCCTGGACCGGAACCGATCGCCGCTTGCTGGACGATCCGGCAAAAGTTGCCGAGATCGCCAGGGAAGACCCCTACGACACGCCACCGCTCGAAAGGAGCGGCATCGACCTCAAGCAAAAGAAGAGAGTCAGCGTCGAGGGCGGGTATATCGGCGGACGCTACAGCTCAAGAAACACGGTGACTGTATGGATTGATGAAGCCTGAACCGGCATGCAGGTTAGCCCCTGGCGATCGAGGATCGCATTATGTCCTGCTATGCGCTAGACTGGACTAACTTTTCGTGGGTCTTAGCCTTTCAGGCATGGAGGAACCGATCATGCGATGCTTTTCGACCGCAAGCGTGATTGCCGGCTGCCTGCTCGCGCCCCTGGCGCTATCGCCCGCGCAGGCGCAAACGGATTTCTACAAGGGCAAGACCATCTCCGTGGTGATCGGGGCGAAGACCGGGAGCCTGGCGCTCGCCGGCCAGATCGTGGCGCAGCATCTGGGGCGCTACATCCCGGGGAACCCGACCGTGATCTTCCGGCAGATGCCGGGCGGCGCGCATCTGGGGGCAACCGGCTATGTCTACAACGCGGCCGAGCCGGACGGGCTCACCGTCCTGGCGGCCAATCCCGGAGTCGGCATGGCGCAGCTTGCCGAGCTGCCGCAGGTCAAGTTCGACATCCGGAAGTTCGAATGGCTGGGCTCGTCGGGCTCCGACGGATCGCTGTTCTCGATCCGCGCCGACCTGCCGTACAAGACCTTCAAGGAGTTCAAGGACTCCGGGCGCGAGCTGATCGCAGGAACGACCGGGCCGGGCTCGAACGCCTACGACATGCCGCTCCTGCTCAAGGAGTTCGCCGGCGCGCCGCTGCGGCTCCTGAAAGGCTATGCCGCCAACAGCGATATCCTGCTCGCCATCGAGCGCAAGGAGGTCGATGCCTATGCGGCGCTCGGCACCACCATCAAGCTCGCGGTCGACCGCGGCGCGGTGCGCGCGCTGGTGCGGGCGCGCGCGCCGGTGCCAGGGTTCAACGACTTGCCGATCGACGAGGACCTCGCCACCGATCCGGTCGGCAAATCGCTCATGGCGATCCGCGGCATTCCGCTCCTGATCGGACGGCCGTTCGCCGTCAGGCCGGGAACGCCGGCGGATCGGGTCGCGATCCTGCGCGCGGCGATGGCCAAGACCATGGCCGACCCGGAGCTTCTGGCCGAGGCCAAGAAGGCGCAGATCGACATCAACTTCATCTCGGCGCAGGACGTGACCAAGAGCTTCACCGAGATGATGAGCCAGCCGCCGCAGGTGGTCGAGGCGATGAAGAAGTATCTCCAGCCGGCGGAATGATACGGCTTCCGCGAAAGAAACGATATCGGCACGCGCATCAGAATTTGGCGCAAGGCGCTGATTTCTGGCTCAGTCTGCGCCCACTAAAGGCATTTATTGTTTCATCAACGCAGGTGTCGTCAGACAGCTGAACCCTTCGGATGACGGTTGATCCCTGTTTCTTGATGTCGATGATGCGTACCGTCGTCGTCGCAGAGGGATTATCCTGCGCCAGCGCCGGCGAGACCAAGCTCAGCAGCGCGGCCTCCGCGAACAACGCCCTGGTGACGATCCATCGGGAAACCTGCTGGTCGGGGTTCTGAAGCGGCCTCAGGGTCACAAGTATGTCGCCGCTCGGACAGGACACCAGGTCGATCGAGTAGTTTGTGCTGGAGCTTGGTTTGACGTGATCGATATTGTGGAGGCAATCGACGTTGCGCTCCCACGCCTTTTCCTGCGCCTGAGCCTCAGAGACATTTGCAAACGGCGAAAGTCCCAGCGCGATTGCCGATCCCCATTGGTAGATCTGGGGAACTCCGGCGAACAAGGCGATTATGATGGTCGGGTACATCAGCACCCACTGCCACCATCGCTTTGGCTCATCGCTCATGGCTCGCCCTCCAACCCCATGGCCCTTCGGCTCAGCCGCGCCGCGGCCTCGAAGCAGCGATACGGCTGCCGAAGAGATCCGATCCGGTCAGCCCGGCACCGTCCCGCCTGTCGTATCGTCAGATATTGGGCAGCGGACCGACCGCATTCTCCACCGCCCGGATCGCCTGGGCCGCAATCGACAAGGTTGGATTCGCCGCAAGCGCGCCGGGTATCACCGAGCCGTCGACGATGAAAAGGCCAGGATAGATGGCTTTCGGATCGGTGGTTTTCTTGCTGCCGTCATAGACTTGGCCGAGATTGTTCACCACGCCTTCCGCCATCGTCGCTCCTATCGGGCAGCCTCCGAGCGGATGCGTGACGATCAGTGTTTTGGGTCGAAACACCGGTTCGAGCCCTTGCCAAGTCGGCAATGGAACATAGTCGCCGCCCATCGCCTGGCTCAATTTTCGCAGCGTATCTTCAATTCTGGCAAAGATCGGATGACTGCTGATCGGCTTGTCCCAGTCGAGATCGAGCCGATCGTTGACCAGAGTGAACCGCCCGCTGGCGTCGTCCTCACCCATGGCGTTGAAAAAGAAAACATCGTCGATCAATTCGGCCTCGGTCGCGTGATCCTGCTTGCTCGGATCCGAATTCTTGTTTCCGAACAGCGAGCTGATTGCCGAAGAGCTTGCGCCCCCCACGAAGCTGACCGGGTTGAGCAGGCCGAAGAGCGCGTTCCGATCGTCGATCCCGGTCCGCACGATCCGCGCGAACATCGACGGGATCCCGCAATCCTCGACCGTGAACTGCCTGCCGTCGATCGCAAAGCGAAGATCGCAGGTGTTGATCGGACCGCGCGTCGGATAGACGCTCATCTTGGAGCGGTCTGAATGCTTGGTCGCGGTGGCAAGCGCGCCAAAATCGCCGTTGGTGGAGAAGCCGGAGCCCACAGCGTCGCTCAGCTGCAGCCCGCCTTGATTCCGCGACCTCAAGAGGATTTCCGAGGTGCCAAGCACCCCGGCCGCAAGGAAAACCTGCGGGGCACGCGCGCGAACCTCCCGTCCGTCAAAGCTCGAGCCGCGGCGGTCAAGGTACATCACCTCATAGCCGTCGCTGGTGCGGCTGATCCATCGCACTTCCGACTCTGGCGACAGGACAACGCCCGTGTTCTTTGAGAAGATGAACTTATAGAGGGTCTTATTCAACGTATGCCGGGCCTGCGGCAGGCAGCCAAGGAAGCATCGTCCTTGACGCTCGCAGAATGTGTGCACGGCATCGGACTCGCTGCCGGCGCCATGCACATATTCGGTGATCGACAACTTGAGCGGCGACCATGGCATGGCGACCCCGAGCTGAGGCTCGACAATTGCAGCGGCATCGCGCAGCGCGCGGCTGCGATCGAGAAGCAGGTAGCCCTTGTCAGCCAGCCTGTCCTTGTCCTGCTGCGGGTCAAGCTTCGCGCCCAGCTGCTCCGGGGCGACGCCCGGAGGGAGCGGAATCTTCGTGACGACCGTGCTCAGCTTGCCGCGATACGTTTCCATGAAACGTTCGGCTCGGTCGTAGTCGATGCCCTGCAGCCCAATGCGTTGCAGGACGTCGTCTTTCGCCCGCAGGTTCACGTTGGAATAGATCAGCGAGCCACCGCCAACGCCGCTTGCCGTCAGGATATGGGCCTGACGAAACATGCTGTAGTGATGCAGACCGTAGGGATTTCCCGCGTGATACCGATTTGAAAGCAAATCCAGCAGACCCAGCGCGTGGTCGGGACGAGACCAGTACTGAACCCGCATCCCATGATCGGTTGCCCACTTCGCGAGCGGAGGAGCTGCGGAAGGAGCCGGGCTTCCCAGGGTCTCAGGCGTCACCCAAAACGTGCCGCGCTCGATGACCAGAACCTTCTTGTTCCTGGCATTGAGGGCCAGCGCCGCGATGGTACCGCCGAAGCCGGTGCCGATCACGATGGCGTCGTAGGCTTCCTGCGCCACCGCTTCTCGATCGGGGACGACGCTGACGCCTGCGGCAATCGCGCCTGCCGCCGCGCTCTTGACCAAGGTCCTGCGTGTCAGCCGTGATGCCACCTCATCCTTGGACATGCGTGCCCTCCCCTGAAATCCAAAGTCTGCCACATGCAGACTGACACCCTCGCGCGAGCATCGATGCTATGCTCGCGTCGTGACCCGTTCAACGATTCGCGTCGCGCTGCGCCTGTTAGTCCCAGCAAACTTCCGACGTCAGCGTGAGCGATGGTTTAAATTTACCTTGTCTGATTGGTTGAATTTGCAACGACGGTATCGGGAGATGGCAAGGCAGCAGCGGCATGCTTGAGCCTGGACGGGCTCGCGCGATCTTCTCTCCAAGATTTGTCAAAGAATGCGTCATCGTTCTTGACACCAGATCGTCGGCACTCTCTCAGCGTATCGAAACCGCAGCCTCGATAAGATGAGGTGACAATTGCGGATTCCGCAACTCCGCTCCGTGATCCGACGGCGTGTACGTCAACCCGATCGGGTAGACCGTCAGTCCTCCGTCAGTTCGAATCCGAATTCGCAGAAAATTCTTGTAATGGCGGATGCGAAGTGCAGAAAACGCCTCATCCCAGTGAACACAAAACCAGTTCAGGGACAGGAGCAGATAAAGCCCCATCACAGTTGCGGCGCCAAGCCCGCCCGCAACGCCAATATAAGCCAGCAGGACCCAAATGTTGTCGCCGAGGGGCAGCAGGCGCGCGGCAATGACCGTCAGCAGGACCGCCACTGCGCCTTGAGCCAGGGTGTGGACAAACCCCGCGACGATGCGCCAATAACCTTTGTAATCGGCAAAATAACAGTAGCCGGCGAGCACCGCGAGAAAGAGCAATGACGGCCATGGAGAGGTCAACGCGAGAGCGAAATAAGCACGCAATGCGCCGCCAAAATCAATCGGCACCGTCAGCGCCCGGGCAAGCGTCATGCCGTCGATCAGCGCATTGGTGTGGAGCAGCCAGGCAAAGATGATGGAGAAAATGCCGAGCGTGGCAGCATAGTCCCAGTTGTAAAAGGCGAAAGCCAGATTGCGCCAAGCCAAAGCGCGCGACGTCCCTTGCTCAGGAAACACATGGGCCCGACCGTTGGGATCGCGTGCAAGCGAAAAGGACCGAGTGTAATTCTTTTGTCGCACTTCTCCTGGCGCCAGCGGCGGCACTTCCGGACCGTCGGGGGGAGGCCACAGCCACTGGAACGTTCGGTCCTTGAGTTGATGCGTTGGATGCAGAAAAGCCCCGCCCCCGCCGGCAGTGATGTAATTGCGGTCGCCCTCGGTATAGCGCGAGTAGTGATGGCTGTCCCCCGTCAGTACGAGCCGGACCCGATGACCCTTCTTCGCCTTCCTGGCGAGACTTTCCATGTAGGAGAAATGATCGAAAGTCCTTTCGGGATCTTCTGTGTCGACGTATGCCCAGTCCGGTTGTCCGGTGCAGATAATGAGGTTTGAATTGTCGCCCATCCAATTTCGCGCCACATGATCAAAGAAATTCACCTGTTGCTGGTCGATGTAGTCGGAAAGCTGGATATCGAGGGCCCACAGCCACCAGTTTTGCGGCAACTTCAGCGCAAAATAGCTTCGCGTTTGTCGCGTCCGACGCCCACCGATGGGTCCGCCGGGCCGCGCAAATGACCACACACCGTCTCGCTGACGCCAGCAAAAGAGATTCAAGAACGCGGAAAGCCCGTCATACCAGTCATGGTTTCCCGGAATCGCGTAGAGGTCAGGCGCCTCCGTGTCGGGCCATGGATTTTTGCGGTAGGCTTCGAAAAAAGGATTCTCGAGCTTTTGCTTGTAGTCTTCCGCCGACGGAGTCGGATAGACCTCATCGCCTCCCATGATGAGGACGCGCCCCCGGGGAAGATTCTCATTGCAACCAGACGGATTGATATGTTGGGCCGCCAGCAGCCGCGCGACCGCGTAGGTTGAGTCCCACCCATCCCCGGTGTCAGCCATGAAATCGAACCAAAAGTCATCCTGGAGGCTTTGGCGTGCGTAGTCATATACAGGGTCGATGTCCTGCGGATCGAGCGGACGCTCGGCGGCCATCGAAGGGCGTCGGTCGGCAAATCGGCCGAACACGGTCGAGATTGCGACCCGCACGCCGATCGACGCGAGCCTCGGGGGACTGAACCACCGCGTCATTCGCGGGCGCGCGGACATTGTGACTCTCCAGTGCGTTCCGATCAGGAACCGCTCTGCGACCGGGAGTTAAGCGAATAGATTCCGCCCCGCGGAGCGATGCCGTTGAGGGGCGTCCCGATCGCGGTGGCGTCAGGAGATGCGCGCAACAAAGTGAGGCCGGATTGCAGCTCGCAGTCCCAGCAGCGCCTCATGGCACCCACCCCCGTGCGAACGACGCAAGGGTACAGCCTCGACTCCATGACTGCAACCAATAAGGGCGCCGCAGGGATAGTACATCTTTACCATCGGGGCGCGGCCGCAAGGCCGCAAGTCGGCTGTAGCCGACTTCGGCTTCCAGGCGATGTCGGGTAAACCCGACATCGATGCGACGCTCCTCATCAGGATGAGGGCTAGCTCCGCGGAAACGCGAACTCGCCGGCGTATTTCTTCACCATCGCTTCGCGCTGGTCCTTGCCGATCCGGTTGACGGGCGGAAACTTGTCCTTCCAGGCCCAGGGGCGCACCGCGTAATAGATCGCGCGCGAATTGGTGTGGGGGCCGTTGACGGTGCGCTCGGGCGGCATGCGCGGATCGAGCGGGCTTGCCCAGCAGTTCTCCACCACCTCGATGTCGGTTGCGGGGTCGACCCGGGTGGTCATCGCCCACAGCACCTCGTCCATGTTGGAGGGGTCGATGTCCTCGTCGACGATCACCACGAAGCGGCCGTTGCGGCCCGAGGCGGACGACCCGATGACCGCCATGCCGGCCTGCTTGGCATGGCCGGCATATTGCTGCTTGATCGCCACCACAACAAAGAATGAATGGTGCACATAGGCGCCGACGATCCCGGGCACGCCGGCGGCCTCGAGCTGCTCCCACAGGATGCCTCCTTCGAAGCGCACCGCATGATGCGGCGCGCCCGGCCATTGCGGCGCCATGTTGAGCAGGATCGGCTCATTGCGATAGTAGACGGCCTTGACGCGGATCACCGGCTGCTCGTCCGCCATCCCCTTGCTGCCGACCGTGTAGTAGCCGGGCCATTCGCCGAACGGGCCTTCGAGCCGCGTCTCGACATCGGGCGGCGGCATCTCGCCTTCGATTGCAATCTCCGCATGGGCCGGAATGGGCAGCCCGGTCAGCGGGCCGCGGATCACATCGACCGGGCGCCCCAGCATGCCGCCGGCGCGGTCGAGCTCGGAAATGCCGAACGGGAATTTGGTGTAGGAGAGAAAGAACAGGAGCGGATCGCCGCCGAAAGTGGCCACTACAGGGCAGGCCTTGCCTTGCTTCCAGTAGCGTTCGGCGATGAGGCGCCCTTGCTGACCGGGGCTTTGCCAGATGCCGAGCAGGTTGCCCTCGTGCACCTGCATCCGGTAGGTGCCCATGTTGACGTAGCCGGTTTCCGGATCGCGGTTGATGAAGGTGCAGCCGGTGCCGATGTAGCGGCCGCCGTCGTGGCGATGCGACTTGAGCACCGGAAATCTCAGCAGGTCGACCTCGTTGTCGCGCATGATGTTCTGCATGACCGGGCCGCTTTCGACCTCCCGGGGAGGGATCGGCGCCGCCTGCTTGATGCGCTTGGCCGCATGGCGCACGATCTCCATCTTGGGGGTGTCGGTCGCCAGGCCGAGCGCAATTGCCATGCGCACCCGGGAGGCCGTCGGGATGCTCAGCACCCGGAAGCCCTTGGGATAACCCGGGATGTCGTCGAACATCAGGGCGGGCGGCTCCTTGACCAGCTCCGACACGGTCTCGGTCAAAGCCCCGATCTCGAGGTTCCAGTCGGCGTTGCGGATCACCTTGACCTCGCCGTGCTTCTCGCATTCCGCCAGGAAGGAACGCAGTCCGTCATAGTGCTGCATGCTCATTGACCTTCATGATTGTCGCAGCGCGGTCGCCACGGGTTTTCCGGCCCACAATACGTGATAAAGTCGCGATTGAAAGGCCCGCGATCCGAAGGCGTTCGGGCGCGGGAACGACCTCGAGGGAGGAAGTCATGGAATACAGGAAACCGCGGACCGCAGGATCAGACCTGGAGGTCGCCGGCAACGGACTGCTTGACCGGCGCACCCTGCTCGGCCGCGGGATCATGATCGCCGGCGCGGCGGCGAGCGGCGCGGCGGCGACTACCACGGTGGCGGCAGCCGAGCCGCTGCAGGACCCGCCCTGGTCAAGGGCGCCGGGCGCGGTCACCCCGGTCCTCCAGACGCCATCGCGATTCGAGAAGGACGTGGTGCGCACGCTGAGCAACCCGAGCGGCACCCCACGTACCCAGCATGCACGCACGCCCCACCAGCTGCTCAACGGCACGATCACGCCGAACAGCCTGCACTTCACCATTCTGCATACCGGCATTCCCGACATCGATCCGGCCCAGCATCGCCTGGTGATCCACGGGATGGTGCGGCAGCCCAAGGAATTCACGCTGGAGACGCTGATGCGTTACCCGATGGTGACGCGCAATCACTTCGTCGAGTGCGGCGGCAACAGCGGCCCCTTGTTCAACAACGAGCCGGTGCAGGCGACCGTGCAGCAGCTGCATGGACTCTGCTCCTGCTCGGAGTGGACCGGCGTCCTGCTCTCGACCCTGCTCGACGAGGTGGGCGTCGACCCGAAGGCGGTCTGGATGCAGACCGAGGGCGCCGATTCGAGCGCGCTCGACCGCAGCACGCCGGTGAAGAAGGGCTTCGACGACGCGATGATCGCGCTCTACCAGAACGGCGAGCGGCTGATGCCTGGCAACGGCTATCCGATGCGCCTGCTGCTGCCGGGCTGGGAAGGCAACATGAACACCAAGTTCCTGCGCCGCATCAAGCTCTCCGATCAGCCGGCGATGAGCTATTACGAGACCCGCAACTACTCGCCTCTTCTGCCAAGCGGCAAGGCCTACCGGTTCTATTTCATCAACGAGGTGAAGTCCTTCATCACGCGTCCCTCGTTCGGGCAAAGGCTGACCGACAAAGGCTATTACGAGATTTCCGGCATCGCGTTCTCCGGCAACGGACGCATCGCCAAGGTTCTGGTGTCGGCCGACGGCGGCAAGAGCTGGGCGCAGGCCGCTTTGCAGGAGCCCGTGCATCCCAGGGCCTTCACCCGCTTCACCATGCCGTGGCGCTGGGACGGGCAACCTGTTGTCCTGACCAGCCGAGCCTGGGACGAGGGCGGCAACGCGCAGCCGCTGCGGGCCGACTTCGTGGCGGTTCGCGGTCAGACCAAGGCGCCGACCAACAATCCGTTCCCCAACAATCACTACAACAGCCTCACCAGCTGGGGCATCGACAGCAAGGGAGAGATCAAGCATGTCTACGTCTAAGTTGCTGTCGACCGCCGGCCTGCTTGCGCTCCTGCTTGGCGGGAAGGCGCTCGCCGAATCGCCCAATCTCGGTCAGCCGATCTCGGAGGCCGATATCAAGGCCTGGGACATCACCATCCTGCCGGACGGAAGCAACCTGCCCCCCGGCAGCGGCACTGTTGCACAGGGCGCCAAGCTCTTTGTCGACAAGGGCTGCGTCGCCTGCCATGGCGAAGGCGGAAAGGGCGGGCCCAATGCCGCGATGGCGACCAACGAGAAGCTCGACCACATCGACGCGAACAAGACCATCGGCAATTTCTGGGGCTATTCCACCCCCGTGTTCGATTTCATCCGGCGGGCGATGCCGTATCCCCAGCCGAGAACGTTGAGCAACGAGGACGTCTACGCGCTCACCGCCTATGTGCTCTATCTCAACAAGCTCATCGGCGA
>Ga0126381_100006292_pt1 | contig 13115 bp, 15 predicted proteins | sample PanSoiMetPlot_28_FD_96465 | JGI IMG/M metagenome (GOLD analysis project Ga0126381, IMG submission 96465) | Tropical forest soil microbial communities from Panama - MetaG Plot_28 | ecosystem: Environmental > Terrestrial > Soil > Tropical forest > Bulk soil | place: Panama | collected 2016-02-17
TACGTGGAGAACGCCGGTAAGGAGCAGCACTTCACGATCCGCTACCTTGCGGTGTACGCGAAGATCGCCGACCGCTGGCAGATGACCGCCTGGCAGTCAACCAAGGTGCCGGACGCCTAGTCCGCGCACTCAAGCCGCGACGACGGCGTAGAGGCGCTACTTCCGCGCCTAGGAGCTGCTGTGCCAAGCGGGCAGTGCCTGAAAACGGGTGTTATGTTACCTATGATCGGACGCGCCCCAAAATGTGCCCGGCAAGCGTAAGTTGACGCTAGCGCAGCTCGCGGGGCAGCGGGAAAACGACGCGCTCCTCGCGGAGGGCGTGCTCCTCGACGGTGGCGTCGAAGCGCGCGCGTAGACATTCGACGCACTCGTCGACGACCGACTCGGGGACGCTGGCACCGGCGGTGATCAGCACGGTGTCACTCGGCGTGAACCATGTCGTGTCCAGCTCGCTCACCCCGTCGATCAGATGCGTGGGCAGGCCGGCCTCGGCAGCCAGCTCGGCGAGCCGCCGGCTGTTGGAGCTGTGGCGGCTGCCCAGCACGACCGCGATCGTCGCCTCGCGGGCCAGCGTCCGCATCGCTTCCTGACGATTTTGGGTGGCGTAGCAGATGTCCTCCCGGGGCGGTCCCACCACGCCAGGGACGCGCTCCTCCAAACGAGCGATGACCCGGTGGGTGGCGTCGAGGGAGAGGGTCGTCTGGGTCAGGTACGCCACCTTCCGTCCGTTGAGGTCCAGCCGATCGACATCGTCCGCCGACTCGACGAGGACGGTGGCGTGAGGCGCTTCTCCCATGGTACCCGTGACCTCGTCGTGCCCGGCGTGGCCGATCAGAACGATCTGGTACCCCGCTCGGACGTAGCGCACGGCTTCCCGGTGAACCTTGGCCACCAGCGGACAGGTGGCGTCGATGGTGCGCAGGCGGCGCTCGGCCGCGATGTCCCGCACGGTGGGGGCCACCCCGTGCGCCGAGTAGAGGAGACAGGCCCCCTCCGGCACCTCCCGGACGTCGTCGACGAAAATCGCGCCGCGCTCGCGGAACCGCTGCACAACGTGCGTGTTGTGAACGATCTCGTGGAAGACGTAGAGGGGCGGGCCGAAGCGCTCCAGCGCCCGCTGGAGCGCCTCGACGGCCATCTCCACCCCTGCGCAGAATCCCCGCGGACTGGCCAGGAGCACCTGCATCACTTCACCCGTCCGATCACATACCGGAGCATCTCGCGCAGGAAGCGGCGATCCTCGTTGTCCCGCTGGAACGACAGCCCGCGCGCGTCCAGCTCGAGGGCGCGCTCCGAGAACTTGCGGGCGAGCGCCCGTCCGTGCGCGAGCGAGCCGGCGGCGGTCATCGCCTTCAGCAGCCACTCCACGTCGGCTTGCTTCTTGTCGGGCCGCCGCTTGCGCAGCACCCGCAGGGCTCGCGCCCGCACGGTGGGGGCGGCCTTACGCAGGAAGTGCAGTAGCATCACCGTGCGCTTGCCTTCCCACAGGTCGCCACTGGTTTCCTTGCCGTATAGGGCCTCGTCGGCCTCCAGGTTGAGCAGGTCGTCGTGGATCTGGAACGCGATGCCGGCGTGGAACCCTAGCTCGATGAGGGGGACGAGGTCCTCCTCCAGCGGCGCCAGCCGCCCCGGGGGCGATCCACAGATGACGCCGATGCGCAGCGGAGCGATCACCGTGTACCAGCACGTTTTCTTGTACGCCATGCGAATGTAGTCGCGATCGCCGAGGTCGAAGCGGCCGTCGGCGATCCACCCGAGCTCGATCGCCTGGCCCTCGACGGACTCGCGGGCCATCCGCTCGATCTCGCGGAAGACCTGCAGCGCCTTACGGACGCCGATGACCTCCGTGTTCTGGAGCAGGACCTCCATGGCCAGCACGTTGGTAGCATCGCCGACGTTCACCGCGACGGGCACCCCGTGCGCCTGGAACAGCGTCACCTTGCCCCGGCGGAACTCGGAGCCGTCCTCGACGTCGTCGTGGACGAGGAAGGCGTTGTGGAACAGCTCGAGAGCAGTGGCGGAGAGCAACGCCTGCTCGGTGCGGCCGCCCACCGCCCGGCACGCCGCGAACAGGATGGCCGGCCGCAGCCCCTTGCCCTCGCGAAACGGATAGTCGGCGAGCAGGTCGTAGAGCGGGCCGTAGCCCGTCCGCCGCCGGCGCGAGAAAAGCCGCTTGAGCTCGCCCTGCACGTCCTCACGTGCCTGAGCCAGCACCCGACTCACGAGATCGACGTCGTAGGTCATGAGCGGTCGCCGACCTCAGCCGGCGCGGAGCATGGCGCGGTCGAGTTGGGTCGGGGCGCCATCGCACGGTACAATCACCACGTGAATCTCGCGCGGGGACCGCTCACTCGCCTGGCCGACCTCTTCCTCAGAGAGATGGACGCCCTGACGCGATCGCTGGCCACTCGCGTGCGCGAGGCGGTCGACGACGCCGGCGCGGTCCTCGCCGCGCCGCGTCCCTCGAACGGAGTGCTGCTGACGCGGCTGGCCGATCTCGGCCGCGCGAACTGGTTTCGCGGGGCCGAGGTCGTGCTCGACGCCCACGCGTCCGCGGGCCCGCTCCTGCCGTCGGCGGCCGCGCGATGGCCCCGGCAGCTCCGCGTCGCCGTCGTCGCCGCCGATCTGTCCCTCGCCTACGCCACGCTGCGGGAGCGGGCGCGCCAGTGGCCGAGCCTGGTGCACGCGACGGATTGGGAACTGCAGCATCGCCGCGGCGCCGCCCGGGTCGCCGCCGTCGCCGCCTCGCTCGGTGGCTTGCTGATCAAGGCCGGGCAGATTGCATCGGCCCGGCCCGACCTCGTTCCCGCCGCGTACGTCGAGCAGCTCGCGGCGCTGCAGGACCGCGTCCCGCCGCGGCCGTGGCACGTCATCGCGCCCGAGATCGCTCGCGCGCTCGGCCGTCCGCCCGCTGAAGTTTTCGAGTCGATCGACCCGGCGCCGATCGCCGCCGCTTCTCTCTCTCAGGTGCACCGGGCGCGGCTGCGCGACGGCCGCGCGGTGGCGCTGAAGATTCAGTACCCCGACGTAGCCTTCATGGTAGCCGCTGATCTCGAGGCGCTGCAGTCGATCGTCGACGCGCTGGGCCGGCTCGAGGCGGGGCGGCCTCTGGGGACGATCGTGGACACCTTGCGGGCGACGCTGCCCCGAGAGCTGGACTTCCAGCAGGAAGGGCGCTCGATGGCCATCCTGCGCGGCGCGCTCGCCCATCGCGACGACGTCGTGATTCCCGCGCCAGTGGAGGAGCTGACCTCCGAACGCCTGCTCGTCATGGAACTCGTGGAGGGCATCAAGATCACGGACCGGGAGGCGCTGGACGCCGCCTCCATCGACCTCACCGTCGTGGCCCGACGACTGAACGAGATCTACGCAGAGCAGATTCTCGTGGCCGGCGTGCTGCACGGCGACCCGCATCCCGGCAACCTGCTCGTCCAGCCAGGCCCGCGCCTGGTGCTGTTCGACCACGGGCTCACCCTGCCCATCCCCGACGAGATGCGTCGCCTCCTCGGGGCGATCGTGCGCGGCCAGGCGAGGGGCGACCTCGATGCGATGAGGACCGCCCTGCGCGGCGCCGGTGTGCGCATCGACGAGGGAACGGACCTGAACGGCCTCCTCACCCTCATGAGTCTCGTCACCGGCCACCGGCCGACGGGCTTTGTCGGCGATCCGAAGGGGGCCATGGCGGTGAGCTTGGGACGGCTTCCGGTAGAGCTGATCCTGGTCGGGCGCGCCCTCGGCCTGCTGCATGGCATCACGCGCCAGCTCGACCCGACGCTCGACGTGCTCGAGGTCGTCGCGAGCCATGCCGCGCGGGCGGCCGCGTCCTGACGCGCGCGCTACCCTTCTGCCCCACTGCGAGACCGAAGCCCGGCAACAGATCGATCCACGCCGTGCGAGCAAATCCCGCGGATGCGAACAGCGCGCGGAACTGCTCGGGCGTGTGGAAGCCGATCCAGCCCGGATCGGCCCACTTCGCCAGCGGCGCGCTCAGCTCTGTGTACCAGCTCGGTCCGGGATCCATGACGCAGTAGACGCCGCCGGGGCGGAGCGCTCTCAGAATACATTCGGCAGCCGCCGCCGGCTCCGGGTAGTGGTGATGCGCGAGGGAGCTGTACACGACGTCGAACTGGCCCTCGAATCGGCGGGGAAGGTCGGTGACGTCGGCCTGCACGAAGGCGCAGTTGTCGATGCCGGCCGCGCGCGCCGCGGCGGCGGCCGCACGCACCATGCCGGCGGCGAGGTCGATCCCGACCACCTCTCCCCGCGGCACCGCGCGCGCGACCATCCGCAGCTCGCGCCCCGCGCCGCAGCCAGCGTCGAGCACGCGGGCCTCGGGCGCCAGATACGTCGCCATCGCGATCATGGCTTCCTCGAAGAGCGGCTGCGAGAAGGGCTTGACGTAGGCGTCATAGACCTCGGCCATCCGATCGAACTCGTCGACGAGTTCGGCGTGCCGACCGGCGTGGGCGAGCAAGATGGGGCCCGGATGATCACGCGAGAAGTGCGGACCGAAGCCGGGGCGAGGAAGATCGACGGGAAGATCTCCGACCGCCTCTCCCGGCGCGTAGAGGCCGGCCCGCTTGAGGGCCTGAGCCGGATAGAGCACACCCTGCGCGTACGCCCACATGGCTGCCACGAGCGCACCGCGATTGGAGCCGTGCTCTCCGCTCAGACCGGCGACCTCAGTCGGCCGATGCGGAGGCGGGCGCCGAACCGGCCTTGCCGGCCCGGCGTGGCGCCCGCCCTCGACGCGTGGCGGGCCGCGGTGGCGTCGGCTTGCCGGCCGCGGCTGGCGGGGCGCTCGGGCGCCGTCGCAGCACGAGGTGCACACGGCCACCCCAGACACCCGGAACGGTGATGTCGCCGCGATAGCTCACGCCCGTCTCGAGCTCCCCGGGCACCGTGGCCATGACGCGAACAAGGATCTGCTCGCCGGCATCGAGCGTGACGACCTCGGGCTCGAGCACGAGCGCGGGACGGACCTCGCGTCCTGACGGGTCGACAAAGCTCGAGGCCACCACCGGAGCCGACACCCGCTTGACCAGTCGGTTCTCGACGAGGAACGCGCCGACCGCCTGGCCGCCGGCCTCGGCCTCCAGCACCATGGTCGGCGCCGGAGGCGGCGGCGCTACGGGCACGGGCGGGGCGCCGTGCGCCGACGGCGAGGAGGGCGCGGGTGGCGTCGCCGCCGTCGCGATGGTCGACCCCGAGCGGTCCAGCCGTACCGGGAGTTGCACCTCGCCGATGGCGCCCACGAGGATTCTCAGATAGTCGGTGGTGAGCCGGCCCAGTCCTTCGTAGTAGTGGATGTTCGCCTCAAGCATGCGCGAGAGCACGCGGCCCAACCCCTGCCCGTCCATCACTGGCGATCCGCGGAATCGCGATGCGCGCAGGGACGCGGACAGTAGAAGTGGTCGTACCAGTGATGGACCTGGTCCATGCAATCGTCGACGTCGATCTCGTGACAGCAATCGACGCCGCGGCTCGACGTCGTCACCGTCCAGCGCAGGTAATGGGTCCGACAGCCGCGCACCCAGATAAGCTGCTCGTACGTCTGGCCATGCCCGGCGGTAGCGGGCACCGTCTGCGACGCCACGGCCACTCCGCGCTCCATCGGGCCCAGCGACAGCGTGGCCGGCGTGATGGTCACGGTGCTGTCCTTACCGGAGGCATCGAAGTGGATCGTAGCCGCGGCCACGTCGCAGTTGGTCACGCGGATGCGGATGGACGCCGTCCCTCCAGGGCACACGTGGCTCGTCACCTCGCCGAGGGAGACCGGGGCCCAGCACGGCGGCGGGATCTCGCAGCCGCAGGCACTGCGCGACTTCAGCTTAGACATCGATCCCGTGAGTGTCTGCTTGACGTCTGCCATCGAAGCCGCGGCCAACGTCTCCAGCAGCTGCAAACCCAGACGCGTACTCTGCAGCAAGAGGTCTCCGATCGTCTCGGCGGTCTGGGTCAGCGAGCGATCGGGTGTCGTGTTCATCACCTGAGTTCCTCCTCGGAGCCTCCGTCAATGATGGTCACGCGAACCGAGAATGCGGCCTCGTCGAGCGCCCATACGCCCGAGTATGTCCGACCCGGTCGGAGTCGCTCCGGCAGCTTGAGCGTGGCCCGGACCTCGCGTACTTCGCTGGGCTGGAGCGGCCCCGCGCCCTCACGCACCTCGATGCGAACGGGGCCGCCGCGGCCCTCGGCGAGCTCGTCCACGAGCCGGTCGGCGCGTCCGCTGGCCGAAGTGGGTGTCGCGCCGGCCGGGAGCTCCGCGCCCGTGGTCCGGCTCAGCGCCCGGTCGAGCGCTTTCGCGTCGACCATCCCGAACACATAGCTGCTGCGGACCTCGTAGGGGACGTTACCCGTATTGAGGAGGGCAAACGCGACGGTCACCTCGCCGCCCGCGCGTGCCTCCGTCTGCATGCTCTCCGGCACCGTGCGCAAGGTGGGATTGGCTTCGATCTCGACGCTCAACGCCACGGCGCGCTCGCCGAGCCAGATCTTTCCACCGTACCGGCCCGCCAGCACCGTACCGGGCAGGCTGAGGCGCAACTCGACGTAATCGGGAAGACCGGACGGAGCGGCCAGCGCCATCAAGGGGACGGCGAGCGTGTGACCCGGCACGTCGAGGTCGACGCGGAGCCAACCCACGCCGCCCGGCGGCATGGGCGCGATCGCTACCAGCTGCTGCGGGAGACCGCGGAGGAGAACGCCGCCAGACGCGTTCCGGGACGCCAGCATTGGCGTCTACCCGCGGCCGGCGGCGTCGGTCGTTCCGGGAATGCGGGCCTCGCGCCCGCAGTGCTCGCACGGATTCGGCTGATATGGCTCGGTGATGACCTGCGCCTCGCCGCACAGCCGCACACACAGCAGATCGAGGCCGAGCACGGAGAGCCCCACAGAGAAGTCGGCCGGGAGGTGAGCGCGGATCGACGGCAATTCCTTTAGGCGTACGTTCAGGTCAAACGGGTCGATGCCCAGCGAGATCTTCGGCAGCGAGTCGATGGCGAGGTGGACAGGATCGACCCCGAGGGTGACCTTGGCGATGTTGTCTAGATTGATGTGGAACGTGCTCGGGATGCCCGCGACGGTCACGGGTCCCACCGGCCCGACGCCGCTGACTGCGATCGGCGTCGTCAAGGCGGCGGAGGTGGTCAGTCCCGTCTTAAAGTAGATGTCCTGATCGCTCATGACAGGCCCCCTTCGTCAAGTGCCGGGGATTATCACCTCGCGCGCTCGATCACGTCAAGGATTGCCGGGACCTCACTCACCCTCAAAAATCACCCCCCGCCGTCCTCCGCCAGCAACCCGAGGCGGGCGAGCATTTCGTCCTCGCGACTCTGGGCCTCCCACGGGGAGACCGCGGTCGCGGGGACGGCCGGCGCGGCGCCGCGCAGGGTCTCAGCCAGTGCCTGCAGCGCCGGCGCCCGCGCCGACACGTCGAGGAGAATCTCGATCGCCACGAACATGCGGCTCACGTCGTCGGCGGTTCCGGTGACTCGCAAATATCCCTGGAGAATGGCGTCCGTCACTTCAAGGCGTCCGTCCAGGAGCGCGACCACGGTCTCCCGGCTGGTGGCGCCCTCACCGTCGATCGGAGCGTCAACCGTCGCCGGCTGCACGTCGAGCCCGTGCGGCACGAAGGCGACGTCGATCGCCTCGTCGTCCAGGGCGATGCGGGCCCGCCGCCTCCCCACGACGCGCTGCATGCGGGCCAGCGCCTCCGGATCTGCCTCGCCCAGCCGCGCAATCAGCGCCGTCACGTATTCCCCGAGCGTCATGGCGCGCATCAATCCACATGCTCGATCATGCCGAGCCCGGAGGCGGAGACGTCAACGCCACCGACGCGGCCCCACGATGTGAACCGTCCGGCGATCTCGTGGATGAAGCTGTAGCCGTGGGCAGCGGGGTCGGCAGCCACGAGCTGCGTGGCGCCCTCGGCGATGAACTCGATTTCCACGTCGTCGATCCCATCGCTCGCGGTGATGCGCATCGACGCCGGCAACGCCGGGGCCAGGCGGTCCTGATGGAGCGCAGCCAGGCCGCCGGGGAGCCGGCGCACACGACTCACATGCAGCATCCCGGGCACGACTCCCACGGCGGAGCCGACGAACGTGCGGCGCGTGCCCGCCGCGCGCACCGTCAGGAGCGGCTGCCCGAACTCGCGATGGGCGCGATCGGTAGTCCGCGTGAACACGAGCGCGGGGCCGGGGGCGGGCGCCAGAAAGCAGCCCCACTCCCAGCCGAGATCGTCGCCCCAGTGCCAGCGGCCCCAGTTGTGGTCGAAATACGCGCTCGCGTTCGAGAGATCGTGGGCTCGTCCGCGGATCGTGGCGACGCCGCCAACCGACAGACGCGGGACAGCGTACCAGGAGAGCCATCCCGGGCCGAGGGGAAGTGGATCCTCGACCACCAGTGGAGTGGTAAGGGCCTGAGCCTCAACGTCAACCGTCAACCCGTCGCCGGGAAATAGCACGGAGGCCAGCACCCGCTCGGCGGGGTGATTGACGGCGAGGGCCACCTGGGGAAGGCCGATGGCCGCCAGCCCGATGCGCGCGTCGTCCATGGCGCTCACCTCCACGTTACCGACCCAGCCGGCTCCGGGTGTGTGAAAGACGCCGGTGCCGATGGCCCGCGCGCGAGGATCGTCGGGGGCGCCGTGCAGAGACACGTTGATCACGCCCACGCTGCCCGAGGCGTGATCGAAGATGTTCAGATGCAGCCAATCCTTGTAGGCGGCCCGCGTGGAATCGAAGGCCACCGGAGGGCGCAGCGAATCGATCAGCATCAGCGCAGCAACGATCCCTCGGGACTCGCGGGCGTCGCCCCGGACACGGCAACCACTCCGGCGGGCGGCAGGGCAGGCGCGGCCAGCACCTCGACGGCGCGCACGACCTCCGTCGAGAAGGCCCACAGGCCGAGCACGAGGTCGGCGAACGTCACGGGCTCCGGCTCGCGCACGTGGCTCGCGCCGGTGGCCTCGCCGGGAACCGGCGGCAGCTCGAGCGCCGCCTCGAGGTCGTCGGCCAGGAGCACGGCGAGGTCATTGCGCAGGTGATCGAGGATCGGACTCGGGGGAAACACCGACGACCACTCGCCGATGCGGAGCGTCGACCACAGCAAGTTGCCGTTGCCTCCGGCGCGCCCGGCGTCAATCGCTTGTCGCATCCGGGCCCCGTCCGCCGTGCGGGCGGCGTCCCGCCCGAGGGCGGCCAGGCTCGCGGTGAGCGCGCCGACCGCATCAGCGCCCGAGATCAGAGGAAGCACTCCGAGCCTGGCCGCCACCGAAGCAACCATGGTCACGGTGGTGCGCGCGGGCGCGTCCGCGGCGTCGACGAGGCGGACGCGGGCGACCGGCGTGCTCATCGCCGCCGCCCTCCTCGACGGCGCCGCTTGGCCGGTGCGCTTCGGGACGCAGGGCGACGTGGCTTCGCATTGCCGTTGACGGAGGCGGTGGACACGGTCACGACGACGGAGGTGCCCCCGTTTCGGAAACCCTGCAGGAGCAGCACGCCGCGGTAGGTGCCCGCGGGCAGATCGTCGGGAAGCGGCAACACGATGAGCAGCGTGGCCACGCCGCCTGGTGGCAGGAGCGCGGACGGCGGCGAAGCCTCGGTGGCCGGGAACCAGGTGGCCCCCGACGAGGCGACCAGCGGCGACATGACCGGCGTGGCCACGCAGTGCGCACGCTGCCGGTTCTCGATCTCGAGCCGCAGCTGCACGCTGGAACCGACCACGCCTGACGCCTGTAGCTCGCCCGCCGCGTCCGGCATCATCACCGTGCCCGGCGTGGCGGGGGCGAATGCGCCCTGGAGCAGTCGCAGGTAGCGCAGCGTCTCGGTGGTCAAACGAGTGTGAAAGTCGCCTTGAAGCCGAAGCAGATCGGCGAAGGGACCACCAGATTCTTGGTTCGGATCGTTTCCCAGGCGCACCAACTGGCGTACCTCGTCTGAGTCTCGAGCGCACCTGGCCGGGTCAGGGATCGTTCGTTGATCGCCCGCGCAGGTCATACGAGCTACTCGCTCCGCCGCCATTCTGGGGCGGGAGCTTACTCGGGTCAAGCGGGGAAGAGCCCCTAACGCGGGGCCAGTGGCCGCCTGAGGTCAGCGCGCCCGGATGTGGCGCCAGCGACTCCCGGGGCGGCCAGCGTCCGAGTCTAGGAGATTATGTCACGGGGGCGGGGCCACGAGTGTGGTGCACCCGCCGCCGGAGGGCGTTGATGTTGCCTTGTTCCAATCTCGTGCGCCGCGCTCAGGAGCTCGGCTATACGCTCACCATGAACCACAGCCCCGTAACCCCTTCCCCGGCGGCACCGTGAGGAAGTTACTTGGGAGACGACTCGGCCCTGGTAGCGGCGCTCGTAGTAGTCCTGGCCGCGGTCGACGTAGTCGGTGCCGAAGCGGAGCATGCACTCCGAGTTCGCTCGCCTAGACAAACCTCGCCCTGAGAGCACCGTGAGGCCACCTTCCACCGACCCGCGTCAAGGGAACGGCGCCTCTTTCAGCTCTTTCCCGACGCGACACTCGGCGAGGTTGCGCGGCAACTCCAGCTGTCACCCGACCACTGGGAATTCAACGTCACGCCACCGCCCAGTCTCGAGCCGCAGCGACGTGACCGTCTGCGTACCCGATTGGACGAGACGCTGCAGGCGCTGGGGATCGTCCCGGGCAGTACGATCCACTTCCACCGTTTCGACCCGCAACTCGCTCACGCCCGCCGAGTCACGCGACCTTGTCACCGCGCCCGGCGATCTGTTCAAGCGCCTCGGCACCATGAACACGAACCCGACGAGCAGTCAGGGCCGTCGGTATGGCCCTGCCGTGCGTCACATCGTCATGCGCGTCGTCGCCGGCCGCTAGGTCCTTCTAAATCGGACCCGATCTCTTTGGACACTGTCTCGACTACGATGACAGGAGCCAAGGAGGTCAACGATGGGTGCGAAAAAGCGGAAGCCGACTCCGGGCAGTGAACCGTCAGCGGTGGAGGTGCCCGATCTGCCAGAACGCTGGAGCGCGTCGCGGAAGACGGAGTTGGTGCTGCGGCTCCTGCGCGGCGAGCCGCTGGATGCCATCTCTCGCCAGAGCCAGGTGCCCGCGCACGAGCTCGAGAGCTGGAAGCGAGTCTTCCTCGAGCAGGGCAGCCGCGGCCTGCGGATCCGCGGTGAGCCCGAGGAGCGCGAGCTGACGCTCGCCCGCGCCAAGATCGGGGAGTTGATGATGAGGTTGGAGCTGGCCGAAGACCTCATCGAAAAAAGGGGCGTCACGGACGAGTGGAAGAGGCGCGCGCGATGAAAGGCCGGGTGAGCCCGGGCCCGCAGCGGCCGTATCCGCTCACCATGGTCTGCGAGATGTATCGGGTGCCTCGCTCGAGCGTGTACGCCGCGGGAGCGCCCACGGGCCCACCGCAGCCGGCCAGGAAGCCGGGGCCCCAGACGCAACACAGTGATACGGAGGTCGTCGAGGCGATCCGCGCCGTCCTGGGCGCCTGTCCCTTCCATGGGGAAGGTTCTCGGAAGGTCCGGGCGCGCCTGGCGCACCGCGGGCTGCACCTCGGCGGCAAGCGCGTCCGGCGGCTGATGCGGGCGCACGGGCTCTTGGCTCCCCGTCGGCTGGGGCCGCCGAATGGTAACCCGGCGCACGACGGGACGATCATCACGGATCGTCCGGACGTGATGTGGGGGACCGATGCGACCCGCTTCTACACCGAGCGGGAGGGCTGGGGCTGGTTCTTCGGAGCCATCGATCATCATCTCGACGAAGTCGTCGGCTGGCACACGGCGAAGCTCGGCGATCGGTGGGCGGCCCTGGAGCCCATTCGCCAGGGCGTCCGCCACGCCTTCGGCCGATTCGGCAAAGACGTGGCGCGGGGGTTGGCCATCCGCTGTGACTGGGGCCCGCAGTACATCGCCGACGCCTGGATCAACGAGGTGAAGTGGCTCGGGTGTACGATCTCGCCGTCGTACGTCAGCGAACCCGAGTGCAACGGGATCGCCAAGCGCTTCATGCGGACGCTCAAAGAGCAGTGCATCTACTTGCGCGAGCCTCGAGGAGGCGCGGCGGATCATCGGCGAGTTCATCGCTCGCTACAACACCGAGTGGCTCATCGAGCGCCTCGGCCATCGGACCCCGGCCCAGGCGCGAGCTGAGGCCTTGGCGAAGGTGGCCTGACGATGATGAGGGGGCTCGTGACGAAAGCCGAGGGCCGTAGAGGCTCCCAGAGACGACTTCAGGAGGGGGGCGCTATCTGGGTATTCCCGGAAACGGCGGTTTTGAGACGTCACTGGCCGGCGGCGAGCGAGACCACGATCGCCATTCGATCCTCGCTCAGTGTCCAAGAAACCGGGTGCGGTACACCGATTCCGGTCGCGCTCTTGAAACGGTAACTGTCCTAAGAAGAGTTCCGACGATGCCGCGGAGAAGTCATCGAGGCTCCAGCGGGATACAAAGCCCAGTAGAACAAAGGTCTTCCAACGCCTGAATCACCTGCCGCTGCCGGGCTGTGCTTACTCGCGTGTGATCTCCGTTGTGGCCACCGACTCGTGCCCCAGCAGGCCCCGGATCACCAGCAGGTCAACGCCGAGCTCGTGCAGACGCGTGGCGCAAGAGGTGGGGGTGGAGATCCATCTTGAGCCGCCGTCCTGCCCGCCCCACGGCCTTGGTGACGACCCGCGTGTGCCCTCGGGCGAGTGGCCAAGTACGCATCGAGTGCCTCAACAGCCTGACGAGGCAGCCCGACCAACCCGCTCTTTGTCGCCCTTGCCCCCTCGAGATCTTCATCTTTTCACCGGACGATAAGGTGGACATGAGAGGGACGGTCACGCCGAGAGCCCGGGATAACGTGGTCTTCGAGATCGGGCTGTTCGTGGGCCGGTTGACCCTTAAGCGGGTGTTCCTCGTTCGTCCCGCTGGGGCCGTCATCGCCCTTTCATCGGATTGGGCAGGTATCACCGCTGCGAGCTATGACCTCGAGAAAGCCTCCGCAAACCTGTGGAGTGAAGCTTTGGATCGCGCCGGCGCACAGGATCACCTGGTATGAGAGTAGACAGCAGCAAGCGTCAGGATGGTCCCCCTCGGAAGCAGGGGAGGCGTAACGTGTGTTCAAAGGCTGGACGGAGACGACGA
>Ga0126381_100006293_pt1 | contig 13113 bp, 14 predicted proteins | sample PanSoiMetPlot_28_FD_96465 | JGI IMG/M metagenome (GOLD analysis project Ga0126381, IMG submission 96465) | Tropical forest soil microbial communities from Panama - MetaG Plot_28 | ecosystem: Environmental > Terrestrial > Soil > Tropical forest > Bulk soil | place: Panama | collected 2016-02-17
ATGAAAAGCATACGCGCGACGGGTTACGGCGTTTGCTTGAGAACGACTATGACGTCTATGTCGCCGGCGATATTGCCGGTGCGATGAACGTAATGGAACGGGAGCAGATCGATGTGCTCCTCACGGATCTACGGCTTGGCGCCGAAGACGGAATGGCGTTGATCGATCGCGCCCTGAAAATGTCGCGCCCTCCAATCTGCATCATGATGACCGCGTACGGCTCTATCGATGTCGCGGTCGAAGCGATGAAGCGCGGCGCCTACGATTTTCTCACGAAACCACTTAACTTAGACAAAGTCGAGCTGCTGATTACCCGGGCCCTGCAAAGCCGTAAGCTGGAACAGGAAAATCGCGCGCTCCGCCAGCAAGTCGACGAGCGCTACGGTCTCGAAAATATCCGGGGGGAATCGGTCGCCCTTCGGGAAGTGCTCGACACCATCCGGCAGGTCGCGCCTTCTTCGGCCAACGTCCTTATCGAAGGCGAGAGCGGCACTGGCAAGGAACTGGCCGCGCATGCCATTCATAATTTGAGCCGCCGAAACAAGGGGAAATTCGTAGCGGTTCATTGCGCCGCTCTCTCGCCGCAGCTTCTCGAGAGTGAGTTATTCGGACACGAGAAGGGAGCATTCACAGGGGCCCATGAACGACGCATTGGTCGATTCGAGCAGGCGAACGGCGGCACGATTTTTCTCGATGAGGTAGCCGAGATCGATCCGGGCACCCAGGTGAAATTGCTCCGAGTTATCAGCGAAGAGCGCGCGTTCGAACGCGTCGGCGGCAATCAAACGTTGCGTGCGGATGTGCGTCTGATCGCGGCGACCAACAAAAATCTCGAGCAACTCGTGCGCGAGGGAAAATTTCGGGACGACCTTTTCTTTCGCCTGAACGTGGTGCGAATCACCATGCCGCCGTTACGGGGCCGCAAGGAGGACATTCCAATCCTGGTCCGCGGATTCTTGCGTCATTTCTGCAAGGCGAACGAGAAACCGCTTCTTGAGTTAACGCCGGACGCTACGGACGCGCTTCTCTCCTACGAGTGGCCCGGTAATGTTCGCGAGTTGCGCACCGCTATCGAGCATGGCGTTGTCATGGCGACGGGTCCCGAAATCACGCTGCGCGATCTCCCGATGGCAATTCGCCAGGCAACCCGGAAGGCTTCTCCCCGCGGAGTTTCACCTGCTGAGGCCTTTAGCGAAAAAACGAGTCCCCTCGATTTGCACGAGACGGAAAAGAAATTAATCATGCAGGCACTGGCCGCGACCGATGGCAATGTGACTGCGGCAGCCAAAAAACTCGGCATCAGCCGCCGAACGCTTCACCGAAAAATCAATGAAATAAGCGCAGCGAAAACACTGGTCAAAGGGACAGGTGACGGCGCGGACGAGAAGTCCTGAAATTCAATTCACGGAGCGCTGCACACCTCTGGATGACCAATCTGCGCGTCACTGGCATAGAAAGTTTGCCGTTTACGAATTACTGTTCGAGCGTTTCAATTAGGCCGTGACCGAGCGCAAGAGAATTTTTGGAACCGATGGTGTACGCGGTATCGCGAATATCGAGCCGGTCACTGCTGAGACATCTCTAAAACTAGGCCGCGCCGCAGCGCATGTCTTCACCCAGCTAAACCCGCGCAAGAACCCCGAGGGTACGCGCCCCAAAATCGTACTGGGTAAAGACACGCGTCTTTCCGGTTATATGCTCGAAAATGCACTGGTGGCCGGGATCACGTCGCTGGGGGTTGATGTTCTCATCATTGGGCCATTGCCGACGCCAGGCGTTGCTTATATCACCCGGTCGCTCCGCGCTGATGCTGGCATCATTCTTTCAGCTTCACACAATCCCTATGAGGATAACGGCATCAAATTTTTCCGGCACGACGGATACAAGCTGGACGATCAGGTAGAAGAACAGATTGAGCAGCTCGTTTTCACCGGCGAGATCGATTCGATCCGGCCAACTGCCGGGAAGATAGGACGGGCAGCGCGCATCGACGACGCACTTGGCCGCTATGTCGAATTTGCGAAAGCGAGTTTTCCTCGCGGAATGTCGCTTGAGGGGATGCGAGTGGCTGTCGATGTTGCGAACGGGGCCGCTTACAAATCGACACCGTGCGTTTTGCGCGAGCTCGGCGCCGACGTGGCTGTTGCGCATAACCAGCCGAACGGCATGAACATCAACGATGGCTGCGGCAGCACCCATCCGGATGAGATCCGGCGCGTCGTGAAACTGAACCGCGCAGATGTCGGAATTACGCACGACGGTGATGCTGATCGCGTACTATTGTGTGATGAAGATGGCGAGATCGTCGATGGCGACGAAATTCTTGCTATTGCCGCCGTTGATCTCTTGCGTGGGGGGCAGCTCCGCGACAAAACAGTCGTGGCAACGGTAATGAGCAACCTCGGTCTTGATGAAGCTCTGGCCGCCCACGGTGGCAAAGTGGTACGGGCAAAAGTAGGAGATCGCTATGTCATCGAAGAGATGGTGCAGCAGAAATTAAATCTCGGCGGCGAGCAGAGCGGTCATATCATTTTCCGTGATTTTACCACCACCGGCGACGGCATCATTAGTGCGCTCCAGATTCTGCGGATCATGCATCAGAGCGGCCAACCATTGAGCAAATTAAAGGCCTGTTTGAACAAGTATCCCCAGGCCCAGCGCAATCTGATTGTCAAAGAAAAGCCGCCGCTCTCGGAGCTTTCAATAGTAATGAAGCTGGTGAATGAAGCAGAGAAAGAACTTTCCGGCAAAGGCCGGGTGCTCCTGCGTTATTCAGGCACCGAACCGAAAATTCGTCTGCTTATTGAAGGGCGCGAGTTTGACAAGATCGACAGGCAAGCCAACCGGATCGCCGATGCGATTCAAAGCGCGATAGGCGCATAGGAACCATAAAAGGCATGAGTCTCGAACGCGTAATCGAAGCGTTGCTGTTCAGCGCGCAAAAGCCGTTGTCGATTCGTGAACTGGGTGCGGCGATCAAGGGAGCGGGGGCCGAGGATCCGGCGGCTGGTGGGCCTAACGAATTTGCGCGCGTTACCGAGGCACAGATCGCCGCGGCGCTCGAGCAGCTAAACCTGGGATACGTTCAGGAGCAGCGTGCCTTTCAGATTATCGAGAAAACGGAAGGCTGGCAGCTCGCTACTAATCCCGTTTTCGCCCCGTGGGTGCGCCAGCTTTTTCCCACGCCTAAACCGGCGCGCCTGACCGCGCCCGCGCTGGAGACTCTCGCAATTATTGCGTATCGCCAACCCGTAACCCGCGCCGATGTCGAAGTTGTGCGCGGGGTGAACATCGACGGAGTCCTGCAAACGTTGATGGAACGTGGCCTTGTTAAAATCGCCGGACGGGCTGAAATTCCCGGTCGTCCGCTTCTGTACGAAACGACGCAGTTTTTTCTCGATCACTTCGGTCTGCGGAATCTGGATGAATTGCCTAATGTGGAGGAGCTCCGCGCCCGTAATCTGCCAAGGGCGCGCCGTTCTGTAGCAGGCGTCGGCGATGCCAGCCAGCCGGCATCACCGCCCGGCGCTACAACAAATTTGTAGTCGTCGACCTCTGGGCGACGCGGCGCACGCATGAATGGTTTGTTATGGTTGCGTTTCGCGCAGCGGAGGGGCAACAGCTGGATCTTATTTGTTACATTCGTAACATCGACAACCGCTTCTTCCGAAATCTTGCCAGGTAATTGTGCGCGCGCCGCGAACTATTCCGAGAGCAGGCGAGGCGTTTCGATGCTGGTCATCCGAAACGGGCGGACAATCTTCGAGCATTACACCCGCGGCGGATCGCCTCGCGGCAGATGGCCGATCTTCAGTGGAACAAAGAGTTTCTGGGGAATCGCTGCATTGGCCGGGGTGCGCGATGGCTTGTTCAAACTCGACGATCTTGTGTCCGACACAGTTACTGAATGGAAGAGCGACCCGCGCAAATCGCAGATCACCATTCGCCAGTTGCTCAGTCAAACCGACGGGATCGAAGGCGCTTCGCGTCTTCAACGTCCTTCGATTCGTGACCGGAATTCCATGGCGATCCGATTGCCATCTGTAGCCGAGCCGGGCACGGCTTTCATTTACGGTCCAAGTCATCTCCAGATTTTCTCGGAACTACTGCGGCGGAAACTGGGAGGCCGCGCGACAATTTCGTACATCGGAAGTCGTGTGCTGAATCGGCTCGGGCTGGGCCGGCTCAACTACAAAAAAGATTCTCTCGGCAATCCGCTTCCCGCGACAGGCTTTGAATTGACCGCGCGTGAGTGGGCGCGACTCGGCGAACTTGTAATCGGACGAGGCAATTATCAGGGCCGCCAGATCGTTCCGGCAAACTTGTTAGGAGAAGCGTTTGTCGGCTCACAAGCAAATCCATCGTACGGTCTGACATTCTGGCTGAACTCGCAGGCGCCCAATGGTGAGGAGGCGGACATGGAACGGATGCTTGACCTGCAATGGCAAAGCGCGCGATGGAGAAGTGTTTGCATCTGCAAGGATGCTCCCTCGGACATGGTGGTCGCGCTTGGCTCGGGTTATCAGCGGTTGTTCATCATTCCATCGCTAAAGGCAATCATTGTGCGGCAGGGAGCAGGCGGGCGATTTTCTGATGCGTATTTCTTACACTTGGTTCTCGCTAAGTAGGGATTCCGCTTGTTCGCGAAGAATTTCAGAGTTGGCGTCCAAGGAGAGTGAGCCGCCTTTCCCAGAGAGTTTGACTTGCTTGCACATTTCTTGAACGATTGACAATCCTATGAACAGATTCGCCCTTGGTTGCGGCGTCGTGCTCGTCGTTCTGCTTTTTATTATCGTGGTTGCGGCTCTCGCGCTTGGCGGGAGTTACAACCGCCTCGTCCGGTTGCAGCAAAGCGTCGATCAGAGTTGGGCGCAGGTGCAAAATGTCTATCAGCGGAGGTCCGATTTGATTCCGAATCTAGTGAACACGGTTTCAGGCGCAGCGAATTTCGAAAAATCGACCCTGGTTGAGGTAACGAACGCCCGTGCCAGCGTAGGTCGCGTGCAACTTGATCCGAGCAAAGCACCGACCGATGCGGCGCAGCTCGAGCAATTTCAAGCCGCTCAAGGGCAATTGAGCAATGCGCTTTCGCGCTTGCTGGTGGTGGTCGAGCGGTATCCAGAACTCCGCGCCAACCAGAATTTTCTGAGTTTACAAGCGCAACTCGAGGGAACTGAGAACCGAATTTCGGTCGAACGCGGGAACTTCAACACGGCTGTGCAGAATTACAATATAGCGGTCCGCAGTTTCCCGACTAATTTCTTCGCGGGCATGTTCGGGTTTGCGCAGCGGCCATTTTTCACCGCGCAACCGGGCGCAGAAAAACCGCCACCGGTCCATTTCGATTTTGGTTCGCCTGCGCCTGCGCCGTCGGCGACCGGCTCACCCTAAAGGTGACTCTTGGTTTCGCTGTGGCGGCAGGCCTATCGCTCGTAACTGAGCAGCCGACACGGCTGCCGATAAAGGGATTTCGCGCTAGGCGAGTCACCCTTTGCATCGCGGTGTTTGTCGCGTCGCTTGCTGTTAACTCGCACGCTGCCGAGGTGATTCCGCCCAAACCGGATCGGTACTTCAACGACTACGCTGGGGTTGTCTCCAAGGAAGCAGCTCAACGCTTCAATGAGCAGCTGGCCCAATTCGAACGTGAAACGTCGAATCAAGTCGTGATCGCAATCTTTTCGAAAATGCAAAGCGACTCAGACATCGCGGATTACACGCAGCGCATCGCGCAGGCGTGGGGCGTCGGTCAGAAGGGTCGGCGCAATGGCGTCGTCCTTTTCGTTTTCGTGCAGGATCACAAGATGTTTATTCAAGTGGGCTACGGCCTTGAAGGGGCGCTCCCCGACATCACCGCTTTCGACATTACCGAATACCACATCAAGCCCCGCTTCCGGAATAGCGATTACGAGGGGGGGCTCAGTACCGGTATCGATTTAATCTGCAAAGCGATCCGCGGCGAGTATCACGGGTCGGGAAAGACAGTCGCAGAACAACACGGCAACGCTGGTGCACCCAGTCTTTTGTTCTTCGTTGTCTTTGTCATTGTCCTGATCCTCATCTCGAGAGTGATGCGCAGGCTTGGAGGTTACGGCTATTCCTCTGGCCGGGGTGGCCCTATATTTTTTCCGGTAGGTGGTGGTGGCGGCTGGTCTTCCGGTGGTGGCGGTGGATTCAGCGGATTCAGCGGCGGAGGCGGTAGTTTTGGCGGAGGCGGTGCCGGCTCCAGTTGGTGACCCTATGCGGACGAGAGAATTTCTAAGCAAGCTGGAGCATGATCAGATTCTGCAGGCGATTCGAGACGCCGAATCAAGGACCTCTGGCGAGATCCGTGTTTACATTCAGCGTGGAAAGCTGAATGCCGATCCGCTGGTTGTGGCGCAGAAGAAATTTCAGCGGCTCCACATGCACAAAACGCGCGACCGTAATGCCGTGCTTATTTTTGTTGCCCCGCGAGCGCACAAGTTCGCTGTGGTTGGCGACAAATCAATTCACGAGAAATGCGGCGAAGAATTCTGGCAACGGGTTGTCGATCTCATGCGCTTGCATTTTCAAAATGAAAAATTTAGCGAAGCCCTCGTGGACGCGATTCAGGAAATCGGCAAACTGCTGGCCGCCCATTTTCCGAGAAGTTCTACGCCTTCCGATGAACTGTCGGATGAAATTGTTGAAACTTAGCCTACTGAGCTAATTTCCTGATGCGGCACGTATCCTTGCTTTTATTCTAATCTTCCTCTGTGTCGTCGTGCTAATTCGGGCAACAAAGAGCCACCGAAGAAACAATAGTTGCATATTCGGCGAAATTGCCTTTATTCCAGGCTCCGCAGCGAGCTTTGAAATTACGCCGTTGGTCCCTGGGTTTCCGTCGCTGGACGTGAAACCGTACTCGCCAGGGGGAACCCGGCGATCGGAAGGAAGAAATAAGAAGGCAAAAGGATGAAGTGCCGTCAGGCCTGAGTCGTTTTCTCAATTCATAACTCTTCCCTCATTTATTAAAGAATATGCCAATCCGTTACGGTCGATTTGAAATGCCGAAAACTCTCCTCAAAGAGGAGAGCACAGCCACAGATACCTACGCAAAATTCATCGCTGAGCCGTTTGAGGCTGGTTATGGACACACCGTCGGGAATTCGCTCCGGCGCGTCCTGCTTTCTTCGCTGGAAGGTGCAGCCATTACAGCGGCAAAAATCACAGGCGCGCAGCATGAGTTCGCCACGCTTCCGGGCGTGGTCGAGGACGTGACCGACATCGTTCTCAATCTTAAGAAGGTGAAATTCAAAGTGGACGGCCAGGATCACGAGCCGAAGAAACTTTCCCTTACTGTAAACAAGGAGGGCGAAGTGAATGCCGGCGATATCCAGACCATCCAGGGGTTTGAAGTACTTAACCCAAAGCAGCTTATCTGCACCCTGGACAAGAAGCATAAGTTTGACGCCGAGCTCGAAGTGCGTGTCGGTCGCGGTTTTGCCACTGGTGAGGAAAACAAGCGGCCCGACCAACCGATCGGTCTTATCCCGATCGATTCGATCTTTTCACCGGTCACACGCGTGAAGTACGCGGTCGAAAATACGCGTGTCGGTCAGCGCACCGATTATGATAAACTTATTCTCGAAGTCTGGACTGATGGGCGTTTGACGCCGGATGACGCGGTGCTCCAGGCCTCGGCGATTTTGCGCCATCACCTCGATGTGTTCGTCAACTTCAACGAGGAAGTGATTGAGTTCGACCAGACCCCGGCTGGCGTCAGCGAGGAAAATCTGAAGCTCAAAAAGCTTCTTAACATGAGTGTGAATGAAATCGAGCTCAGCGTGCGCGCCGCGAATTGCTTGAACAACGCCAACATAACGACGGTCGGTCAGCTCGCGCAAAAAACTGAGAGCGAGATGTTGAAGTATCGCAATTTCGGCAAGAAATCTCTGAACGAAATCAAGGAAAAACTGCAACAACTTGGTTTGAGTCTCGGCATGAAATTCGAGCCGGGCCTTTTAGACCTGCCGGTAAGCGGTGACGGCGCCGGCCCGGCCCCCTCGGCCGCCAAAGAGTAATCACTGAATCGATCGGCACGTCGCCAAGGTTATGAGACACCAGAAAAAGACGATTAAACTTGGCCGTACGGCCGAGCACCGCAAAGCATTGCTGGCAAATCAGGTTTGCTCCTTGATCGAACATCAACGTATCAAGACAACGCTGGCCAAAGCGAAGGCCGTCCGACCACTTGCGGAAAGAATGGTCACACTTGGAAAGAGAGGATCGCTTCATGCGCGCCGGACTGCGCTGGCAACGCTACGACAAAAGACAGCCGTAAAGAAACTCTTCGACGACATTGCACCTAGATCGGTAGAGCGCAATGGCGGTTACACGCGCATTGTGAAACTCGGCCAGCGCAAGAGCGACTCTGCTGCCATGGCGTTTATCGAATGGGTGGACGCTGCTATCGTCACAACCGAGGAGAAACCGGCCGTAGAAAAGAAACTGAGGCGGAAAGAGGCGGAACCAAAGCCAAAGCAGATAGAGACAAAGGCCGAAAAACCAAAACGGGAAGAGCCGGTTACAAAAGAGGTACCGGTGGCGCCGCCAGAGGAACCTAAACCGAAGCAGCGGCGCTGGTTCGGCAGAAAATCGGGCGAGGAGAAGTAGCTCTTGCACGTTGCGTTGATCGGCATCGCCCGGCAGCGTTGCCGAAGCGGGTGTCAGCTTTCCAGCGCATCGAGCTCGGCTGGATCTAATTTCCCTGCTGTGCTGTTCACGCTATTAGGCTATAGACTTGGTAGAAGCTCATTCCGAGCAATTTAATCGAACCCCGTGAGCCCCAACCCCTATTTGTTCATCGTCATTTTCGTCGGTGTGGCGCTGGTCGTTCCGACGATCCCACTGGGCTTAGCCTGGCTGTGGCGAAGATTCTTCCAGCCGCCCAAGCCCGGAGCTGATAAAAATGCGATTTACGAGTGCGGAGTTGAATCGATTGGCGAAGCACAGATCCAGTTCCGCTCGCAGTATTATTTGTATGCGATTATTTTTCTCATTTTCGATGTCGAGGCGGTGTTCCTGGTGCCGTTTGCGGTGGCGTTCACCGGTTTGCCTGTCGGCGCATTCGTTGCGATATTAATATTCCTGTTGCTCCTCATTGAAGGTCTCGTTTGGGCATGGAGTAAAGGATGTTTATCTTGGCAACGGTAAAGCGTTGAAGGGTTGAACCGTTAAATCGGAAGAATGACTCAGCAAATCGACGAGCAGTTGCGCAGCGAATTGCAACGGCAGGGAGTCTGGGTGACTTCGATGCAAGAGCTGTATAACTGGGGACGCAAAAACTCTATTTGGCCGCTCCAATTTGGGCTGGCGTGTTGCGCCATCGAGATGATTGCCACTGCGGCTTCCCGCTACGACATAGCGCGGTTTGGTGGTGAAGTTTTTCGGCCTTCACCGCGCCAGGCCGACTTGATGATTGTGGCCGGTACCGTGACAAAAAAAATGGCGCCGCAGATTGTGCGGCTCTACAACCAGATGCCTGATCCCAAATACGTCATCGCGATGGGCGCCTGCGCCATTTCTGGCGGCCCATTCAAGCAAGGGTACAACGTGCTTAAAGGAATCGACCGTTATATTCCAGTCGATGTTTACATTCCAGGGTGTCCGCCGCGGCCGGAAGCGCTGCTGCACGCTTTTATGGAGCTCCAGCGCAAGATCGACGATCAAAAGCTGACCGGTGCGAATAAGGCTGAGCATCTCAACGCGGCGCAACCGAGCGAATTCCCGGTCCCGACGTTTGGTGCGCACGATTTAGAGCCTTCTGCCAATCTTGCCGTCTTTCGTCCGGCGAAGATAGAACGCACCTGAACGTGGAGCCTATCGAACAAATCAGAGTACGAGCAGAAACGGCCGTGCCGGGCGCTAAGATCGATATCGTCCCCAATCCGGGCCCAGCAAACCAGCTCTCGCTCCTGATCGATAGCGCGCACGCGACTGATGTTGCGCGCTTTTTGAGGGATGATACCGCGCTGCGCCTCGATTTTTGTTCAAATGTTACCGGAGTCGATTGGCTTGATCGCACGGTAAAAAGGACCTCGAAGGTTAAAAGAGTTGTCGATGGCGAGGAAAAGGAAGTGGATGAATCCGCCGAGGAAAAGATTCCCGGCTATCTCGAAGCGGTCTATCATCTCTACTCGATGGCACATAAGCACGGGCCGGTCGTGATCCGAATGCGGACGACCGATCGGGGAGACGACGCCCGTTTGCCGTCCCTCACTCCAGTCTGGCGCAGCGCGGAATTTCAGGAGCGCGAGATTTTTGATCTCTACGGCGTTCATTTTGACAGTCATCCCGATCTGCGACGGATTTTGATGTGGGACGAATTTGTGGATCACCCGATGCGCAAAGATTACGTGCCGCCGGACGATTTCGAATGGGAGCCCACGCCGCACGATGAGGTGCTCGCACGCGCGAAACAGCATTACACGCCGCGACCACAACTCGACGGCGCGGAAAAGATCACGACCCAACCGCAATCATGAGCGCGACCATGGAAACAATCGAGGCGATGGAACGTCCACCGGTAACGATGAGCTCGCGGCTCGATGGCGAGCTACTCGAAGTCTCGATGGGGCCGCAGCATCCGTCGACCCACGGCGTGTTTCGCATGAACGTTGCGCTCGAAGGTGAAATCGTGCGCAAACTCAAGCCGGTCTTCGGTTATTTGCACCGGAACCACGAACAAATCGGCGAACACACGAGTTATCTAGGCTCGATGCCGTACACCGATCGGCTCGATTATTTTTGTTCGATGACCAACAACTGGGCCTACGCGCTCAGCGTCGAGAAACTCGCCGGCATTGAAGTTCCAGAGCGCGCCGAATATCTGCGCGTTATTCTCGCGGAGCTGACGCGTTTGCAAAATCATGCGTCGCTTCTCGGATTTTTGCTGAGCGACATGGGCGCCTGGGGCACTCCGCTGATGTATGCGTTCCGAGAGCGCGAAAAGATTCTCGATCTGTTCGAATCACTCTCGGGTTCGCGAATGATGTGCGATTACATGCGCTTCGGCGGCTGCCGCGTGGATGCAAGTGATGAATGGCTCGCAGTTGCGAAAAAGATTGTCGATCCTTTCCCGAAGTTTCTCGACGAGTTCGAGGAATTGATTTTGCAGAACGAGATCGTGATCGCCCGGACGCAGAATGTTGGGAAACTTTCTCTCGAGCTGGCGATCAGCGCTGGAATCACCGGCCCGATGCTGCGCGCCTGCGGCGTAAATTACGACATTCGCAAAGTGGACGGCTACGGAATTTACCCGCGGTTCAAGTTTCGAGTCCCGCTCGGAGAACACGGCGACACTTATGACCGTTTGATGATGCGCGCGCTTGAAATGCGCGAGAGCGTGGAGATTCTCAAACAAGCGCTGCCGCAAATTCCGCCGGGGCCAATCGTGAATCCAAAAGTGAAACTGCGCGCATTTCGTCCACCGGTCGGCGAAGCCTACGGACGAATCGAAGCACCGAAAGGCGAGCTCGGATTTTATTTGATCAGTGACGGCGGCCCAAATCCTTATCGTTACCGAGTCCGTCCACCGAGCTTTATCAACCTAACGGTGCTCGAAGATATGTGCCTGGGCCACACGGTCGCCGATGTAATGGTAATTCTCGGCAGCGTCGACATCGTGATGGGTGAAGTCGATCGCTGAAAAATTCGTGAGTCTGCTACGCACGGAATGGCTAAGTTGGCCAGAAAGATCTTAGAGATTGAGGAATCCCGAATTGCTTCGATTGACTGATACCTGGTCAGCGAAGCCAACCGCCGACAGCTTGAATCGGCTCGATCTGATTCGGTGCGGTAATCCACGCCGCGATCGCGCGGGCGCGTGAATCTGAGTTGAAATCAAATTCCCCTTTGCCTTGCGACATTTTTTGATTCGTCATCGAAAGCACGACAAAGTCCTGAGCCAAGTTGCGGCCGTTATTTTCGCCGGCAGTAACTCTCGTCGTCAGGTCGAAGCCAAGGGTCGCGAGGTGTAGATCGAGATCTTTCATTCCGGCCTCGTTCCCCACAAACTGCGCGGAGATTTTTTGATCGTTGATAGACAACTTCAACACGCCCGGCTTGTCGGTGGCCGCAGGGGGAATGGAGCGCCCGAACCATTCGCGTCCGTCGAGAACAAAACCTGGCGTGTAAACACTCTCATTCTTCCAAATGGTTGAATATTGATACTGCCGCGTGGTCCATTCTTTCGAAGCGAACGGATCGCGCCAGCCGAGCCGGTCCCAGTAATCGACATGAAACGCGATCGGCACGAAATCCTTCCACAATCGCGGTTCGCCTTTGAGTTTCGAGAGCCACGCTTCCGCTGGAGGACAACTGCTGCAGCCTTGCGACGTGAAAAGCTCAATCAAATGTGTTCGGGCCGGTCCGCTTTGGAATTCCAGATCGCCCGCGTGGGCGGCAGACGTGATCGCCAACATGAACAGAATGAAGCGCGCTCGCACTAAATTAAATTTTCCTCTGTGAATATCGCCGTGATTCGACAAGATTAAAACGATGATTGGTGCGGGAATTTTGAAGGGAATGGCGGTAACGCTGCGCAATTTCGCGGGCAGTTACTTCGACCGCGAGCGTTTGATCACGGTGCAGTACCCGGAAGAGCGAAATCCGCTGCCGGAAAATTACCGCAACTTTCCATTTCTTATTTACGATGGCGACGACGCCGAGGCGGGGCTTCGCTGCGTGGCGTGCAAAATTTGCGAGAAGGAATGCCCGCCGCAGTGCATTTACATCGTCAAGAGTGAAGACAAAAAGCCGGACTACATGGGCAAGCCGCAGTTTTACGCGAAGGTTTTCGACATCGACATCTCGGTGTGCATGAGCTGCCAGATTTGCGTCGAAGTTTGCCCTTTTGAAGCAATTAAAATGGACAAGGTATTCGAGCTTAGCCGTCGCGAACGCTTCGACGCGCTACTTCTGCGCAAGAACGATCTTGCCAAGTCAAACGCGTACTATCACGGGATCTGTCCGACCGATGCCGCCGACGTCGATGCAAAACTGGCCGAAGCCGCGGCAGCAGCGGCGAAAAAAAGGGCGACAAAACCAGCCCAACCATCAAGCTCGACGACCCCATCGTAAACTGTTTACAAT
>Ga0126381_100006294_pt1 | contig 13111 bp, 20 predicted proteins | sample PanSoiMetPlot_28_FD_96465 | JGI IMG/M metagenome (GOLD analysis project Ga0126381, IMG submission 96465) | Tropical forest soil microbial communities from Panama - MetaG Plot_28 | ecosystem: Environmental > Terrestrial > Soil > Tropical forest > Bulk soil | place: Panama | collected 2016-02-17
AACCTCCTGCGGCAATACACGATGTGAACCAGTAGGTTGGGCCACTCCTATCATTTTGAAGATCGCCGCCCGTGCAGCTACTGGATTATCTTGCGCCTGCGAAATGGCAGATCGCGCCATCTGGATATCCGTCATCTTGTCTTGGAATGGCTTAAAGACTGTTGATTCAATCTTGTCTCTAGCATCCTTCTGATTTCCGAATTGCTGGCGAACCTGTTCCAGCAGCGGAAGCATCTGCGCCTGAACTTGAGCGTGAATTTGTGCCTCTGTTTGCGCGATTCTAGTTTTGATGGGCTCAGTAGCAATGGCTGCCTGCTGATCCTTCCATGCTGGAAAATTTGCCGGCGTATGTGGCGCTTCACCAGGCTTCGGAGGAGTCTGCAAGTAATCCCGCATGCTCACCGTTTCGGCTGGCACTCCCGGGGCTCCTGCGGTGGGGTTGTTTTGATAAAAGGCCGCCTCTTGTTCTTTGGTCGCCGCCTCAGCGGTGTTCTTTCGTGTCTCTGCCTGCTTAAATGTCTGTTCAATTACCGCAGAATGGCCCATTAACGACTTTTCCAATAGGTCCAGTTGCTGCGGGTCTTGATATTGCAATCCTTGCGCCTGTTGCGGGTCCAGGTGACCACGTTGCACCGCGTCGGCTTTCGCCTGCTCGAAAGCCGCTGGCTGTTGCTCTTGAGGCAGACTTTTGATGTTGTCGATCGATTGCGCAAAGTAATCGTTCTTTGCCTTTTCGTTGGCTAGTTGGTCCTTGCTCAGTGTCGCTAGTTCCTGTTTGTACTTCGTCAGGTTCTGCCTCAGCGCGAATACCGCTTGACCTGAGCCCCCGGCCTTGAAAACTAAGTTTGGCAAGTCGTCATAATCCCGTCCATCCCATTTCTGCATCGCGGCAGTCATAGCCTGCTGATCGCGCATCTGCTGTTGCGATTGCTGAATTCCCAATTGGCGCTGCTGGTTTTCAAGCTGGCCTGCCTGCAGCTGCTGCTGCATCGCCCTAATCTTCATGTACTGCGTGATAGGGTCGGTTTCTTCTGGCGGTTTAATGGATAAGGCTGGTAGAGGAATATTTCCCATAAGTCACCCTTAGCGACGCCGCTCTGCTTCCTGGCGGGCCCTAACGCGACGGTAAGTAGCAAAGTCGGCCTTGTCGAGTTCCATGCCTTCCCAGTCAGTCTGTAACCGAACCGAGATATCCTTCAGGCGTTCCTGAACCTGTTTCGGCGTCATCGTGCACATTTCGGCGGCAACGTCGGGATGGGAGCCAAGGTAATACTGGACTCTGGCCGCATTCGGCAGTCCGCCCTGTGCTATCGCCTGCACCGCAGTCTGCGGAAGCGCTACGCTCTTCTGGTATGCAACCTCGTCGAAGTTAGGGATTACCGACCGAGCTACTTCGACCTGCATGCCATAGTTCTGCTGGTTCGCCATGCGCTCCTGCGGGGTCAGGTTTCCCAGGTGGTCAGGCAAGTGTCTATCGCTTTCGGGCTTTAGAGGCTTGCCGTTAACCAGAACTCGCAGCGGACCGTGCTCAGTGCTTCCGTCAATCTGCTGTTCCTGATACGGTGCCTCAGTGACCGTTACGTCACGGCCCAGGTTGTCGGCCCGCTCATGTTTTGAGTTCGTCCCAGGATCGCCAGGACGGCTCCAGAACATTGACCACGTCGCATTCGTATCGCTCATAACTTGTTGTCTCCTTCTTCGAATTCTGACCGCACAAACACAGGCGAGCCTATCTGCGCCGCGTGTCCTTTCCCGCGAATCCCAAAGCAAGCTTTTGGTTTCGACCCGACGCCTGCGCTGCAAGGGAACGGGCTTTGGCTGGGGAATGTTGAACGCCTCTGCAAAGAATTCCGCCAGGTAGGCCATAACCGTCGAGATCTTGGGATCTGCCTCAGGGCGCGTCTTGTATGCGTCGCAATGGGCTATCAGCTTTCGGCCTAGAATCTCGAAGTCTTCTCGGGCTACCTGCTTCGCGGCATCAATCGCAACTGACTGGATGTTCTTTTCGAGGTTATTCATGCAGTACCCCAGACAAGCGGATTCTCTCAGTCGCAATCAGGCAATCGCGCTCGATCCGGACCAGTACTTCAGGGGTTTTGTAGGCCTTCCGCTCACTGTCGAGCTTGTATAAAACGGGCCATAACCGAAACGCTAAATTAGCTGTGAACTTACGCTTGCCTGTCTCTACGTACTTCAGCAGCGTTGGGCTTACTCCCACGAGTTGCGCAAGCTGCCGGCGGGATAAATGGAACTCTTCCCTGGCCGCTATCAGCATCTCGGGATCGCATAGCTGCGGCATTGCATCGTGCAACATCGCCTCTTCCGCACTCGGCCAGGACGAACCATCAGCTGCTGTGTGCAGGGGCAGGAACTGAGTTACTAGCGTGAAAACGTCCATGCTCCATTGATAGCAAAGCAGGGCAGTAACTCAGAGTGAATCGCGATTCTCACTCTTTAGGCATTAGCGCGTCAGCCACAGAGCTAATAACCAGATGTATAGTTTGGTGGGATGGCGTCCTAAGCGGGTTATTCAGCAAGGATTTATGAGTGAGCGCGGAGTGGTTCGTGCCTATTTCTGTGCCCACATAACCCCGAAAATCGCGTTCTGCCGTTATTTATTTAATTAACCTGGTCCGCAGCATGATTGTCTGGGTGTTTCAGGAAGTCCGACCTGGCATCTCTCCGCCTTGATCAAATCAACGATCAGGGAGCGCAGCAATTCGCCGCGCGCCTTACGCATCTGTCAGCCTCGCCCATTAATTGTGGACTGCCCACATTGCGCCGATCGCTCAACCTTGCCGTTGAGTGGGGAAAGATCCAGACGCCTATCAAGATCAACTTAGCCCAGGGTGAGCGCATGCGCGATCGCGTGCTCACAGAGAAGGAAATGCAGGACTACCTATCGGCCTGTCCGCAGCCCTGGCGTGATGCTGCAACCATCCTCCGGGGCACTGGGATGCGGCCGGGCGAGGTCTTCGCATTGCGCTGGCCTAATGTGTTACTGAATGGCAGTGCCGGCCTGATTCAAGTTACCGAAGGAAAGACCAAAGCCGCGCGCCGTATGCTGCCGATGGTCCCCGAAGTCTACGCAGTTCTGAAAAGCAGATGGGAATCACAGAACAAGCCTTTCGAGGGATGGGTATTCCCGTCAAGTTCTCGCGAGGGCCACTTCAACAAAGATGCGGCAAAGGATCAACACAAGAAGGCGCTGGACGATTCCAAGGTCAAGCCGTTCGAGCCGTATTGCCTCAGGCATACCGCTCTGACCCGTCTCGCCGAATCGGGCTGCGATGCTTTCACGCTCGCCCGGATCGCTGGCCATAGTTCCATCACAATCACCCAGCGGTATTGCCATCCTCAGGCGGAAGCCGTTGAGCGCGCTTTCGCAAAATTGTCAGGTGGGCACAATTTTGGGCACAACGAAGAAAGCAGGGAAGAGAAGAGCCCGGAAGTTGTTGGTGCGAAAGGGGGGACTCGAACCCCCACGGTTTTACCCGCCAGATCCTAAGCTGTGTGTGCTATTGATAATCGCCAGTGTTTATGCGGGTTAAATGATGCATCTTGACAAGCTGTACTGACTTTTGCATATACTCTGTGCCATGGCACTCAAGAAACGCGGTACCACATGGCATACGCAGTTCAAGTTCTGCGGGCAGCTAATACAGCGCTCGCTGCGCACGAAAGACAGGAACGAAGCGAAGCGACTGGAGTCTGTACTGCGGGCAGAACTGGTACGCGGTGAGTTCGGTGTGATTGATGCTCGCCGGGCTCCAACGTTGGGAGAATTCAAAGACAGGTTGCTGCTGCATCTCAAAGCCAACTGTGCTCCCCGCACGCTGCAATTCTACTCCGAGAACCTTATGGTGCTCATGAAATACAAGCCCATGGCAGCTTGCCGGATTAGCAGCATCGACGCTTCCACGGTCGAGAACTTTGTGCAGTGGCGATTGCGGCAAGAGGTTGCGACCGCCACGGTGAACCACAGCTTGCGCACATTGCGCCGAGCTCTGCATCTGGCACACAAGTGGCGTTTGATACGTGAGGTACCACCCATCACCCTGCTACCTGATGAGAACCAGCGGGAAGCCGTCATCAGTGAATCGATGCTGGCTGATCTCCTGAAGTACATCGGCGCGGCCTACCCCGGCAGCATTATGCTGCATCTGCTGCCTGCGTTGGTCGATACTGGCTTGCGAATCGACGAAGCTTGTCGGTTACTGCGTGAGCACGTTACGTTCAACGCAACTACGCTCCTGCCTATCAACATCCGAGTGACGAAGGGAAAATCAAAATTCGCTAAGCGGATAATCCCACTCACGGCGCGCGCGGCTGCTGCCATCAAAGAATGCTGCAACCGTTCCAAGTGCGAGTACGTGTTCACTGGAAAAGGAAACAAGCACGGCATCACGCGGCATTACCCCTCGCAGCAGTTCCGCGAAGCAGTCGAGGGATTGAACCTGGGGGTTGGTCTGGTTTTGCATAGCACGCGGCATACGTTTTGCAGCAACTTGGCGGCGCGTGGAGCCACTGCTACGCAGATACGTGATCTGGCCGGACACAGCAGCATCGCAATTTCACAGCGGTACATTCACGAGAATGCAGAGGCGAACGTCGCTGCAATCGCGCTCCTGAACGATCTGGGGGCAAAGAAGCCCACGAGTGATACAGTGGTTCTGATATAAGCTCGCCGGGTTGGTGGAATTGGCAGACACACTAGCCTTAGGAGCTAGCGCTCGCAAGGGCATGCAGGTTCGAGTCCTGTACCCGGCACCAAAACACAAAAGGCCCACTCCGCGCCGGACAGGTTCTTCCGGGGAGTGGGCCTTTGGTTTGTGCGGACTGGGTGTACAGTGTAGGCATGAAAAACCTAGCCATTGTTGGTCTGCTCTTGGTATCGATCTCCATGCACGCTCAAATCTCGGCGAGAGAAGTGGCGGATAAATGTAAGGCCTTAAACATAGCTTCTGAAGATGTTCGTGACGACCGTTTAATTGATCATGCTATTAACGTGGGATTTTGTAATGGCTATCTACAGGGTGTAGTCGGAACCTTAATAACGTGGGATGCTGTGGGCGATAAGGTTCATTTCAAAATGCTTGATCCATATACCTACCATGATTTAGCAGATGCACTCTTGGCTGATCTCCACGAACATCCCGAAGACAACCCACAGCCAGCTAGCCTAATGATCATCAAAGCTGCTCGGGAGCACAAAATGATTGAGGTTGTAGCAGCAACCAAGACGAAAGAACGTTAGCAATACACTATGCAAGAGAACCCGGCTTTGTGTTGCAACAATCTATGCGCTCGGATGTGAGCAGAAAGCTACGCATGCGCAAGTCTGTGCGCCGTTCTCAGTCTGCGTGGGATGCGTGCTCGGCCACTGGTACGGTTTACAGTCGCGACGGGCAAACCGCATCCGCCATGTGTTCAAAATCTTGTGCTCAATTGCAGACGTACGTTCCGCGAAGTATTTCGATTTAAGCATTTCCAATCCCTCAGGGTTCACTCTGAATGAAAGCTTTGTGTTCTCGTGTTCGGTGATGATGCCATCGCTCTTGAGTTCTTCCAGCGCACGCTTCACCGTGTCTCGATGTAGGTTTGTATCGAAGGCCAGCTTCGTGAACGTTTGAGCAGTCGTGTAATACCCTTCGATATCGCCCTTGCGCCAATCAGGCACTCTCACGAGTTCGATTATCCGCAGGCATACCGCAACGGCAGCTTTGCCGAATCGCGTCGGTAGCCTGTCCTTCGCTCGGTTCTTCACTGTCTGCTTGGTCATGATTGCTACCTTTCTTGTGTTCGAAAAATGTGGCATTGTGTGTTACGAAAATTCGTCAACACGTGTCCGTGTGCCGCGCGAACACGTGTTGCTGCAAAAACTTCAACACAAAATCTGTATCTGTTGCAGTGATTGGAATTACAGGAAACCCGGTGCCTAGCACTTCCAGCGGTTACACCGCAGAGGTTTCTGTCCAGTGGTTTTTTGTGTGCTTATTTATAAAACGAACTTCCTACTATCAAAACGCTGGAATGAAACCCTTGGTAAGGAACCAGAGAACCCAAGACCATTGCAACGGACGTTGCAAAGAGAAAAGGGGAAGCATAGGTAATGCTATGCACGAACTCCCGCGAACTTCTCCAACTGCGCACGGGAGAACATTGGCCGGTCACCGATGCGCCGTGGTTTCAGCTCTCCCTGCTCAATCAAGCGATAGAGCGTGAAAAGGCTAACGCCCAGAAGTTGCGCAGCTTCGGCTCGGGAATAGAGCAGTTTTTCAGATGTCATAGTTGTCATGTTCCTTTTCCTCTGGCTCTAGGACGCGTTTGTAGTCGTCGGGTTCTTTGCCTTCGAGAATGCTTTGTATCAGGTGCCGTGCGCATCCCTCTGCAAACTCGCGCACCGTTTCAGGTGATGGCATATTCCCAGATGTGGGGTGCGGAACGTTTGTTAAGGGTCCGCCGGGGTTTGCCGGCCGGAAGATCGCCGGAGGTAGGGAGGAATCCTCCCTAGGTTCCGGCGCGGTACGTGGGAGGATTTCCTCCCTCGTAGGTTCCGGCGCGGCAACTGGGGCCACTTGGCCCTGCTTCGGTTGCTTCAGTGCTTCGCGCTTCTGCTTCCATGCCAGATAATCCTCACGGCGAACCATGCGCCCCTTGCCAGAGATGAATGAGCACAGATCACCGGCGCGTATCCAGCGCTGCACCTGTCGCAACGTCAAGTCTTCGAGCACTGCAATGTCTCGTAATCGAAGTTCTGATTTCATTCGAACTTTCTCCCAGCTTTGCCCAGCGACGAAACGAACTCGTTATGCATTTTCACGTTTTCGACGTCATATCCTACGAACACCGGCGGGCGCGGCCTGAGCAATCGAATATGCACACCGTGCGCTGGGTTCTCAAGGTTGCATTCCGTGTGTGGGTCCGGGTTTCGTTCGAAGGAAACCAAGCGCTGGCCTAATTCCTTCGCTTCACGTGCAGCGTCGGAGAACACAACTTGCAGTTCAGCTTCTGTCAATTTCGATCGATCTTCGTTGCTGAGTCCCATCTTCGTTACCTCTGAATTGTTTGTTTGTGATTACTCTGGCCAGTTTGAATGGCTCTTGCGAAGTCCAAACTGCGCGGATCGCTTCGCATGCGGTTTTAAGGGTGGGCATAATATCGAGGGGCAGTGCTATGGAAGGAACACTGCCCCTCTTTTGTTCACTCGCGCACGTTCTTAGGAGGCCAGTCGGCACGTGCACAGGAACTGCCGCGTGTAGCGTCGCGGCAAACTCGACTACATCATTGCAATTTCAGTTAGGTTTACGCTGTGGAAGTGGTCGGCAGGAGTTTTGTGTACATACACCTTCATGCCCTTGCTGCGTACCAGTTGACAGAACATGCAATCTTCGCCGGATGCCCACTCCAATAATTCGGATCCCTGTTTAATGGCAATCTGAAACCAAGGGCCGCGGGGAATCTTCTGCCACACTGTGGAACGAATGCAGAGAACCCCGCCAGCAACGGCGGGAACCTCTTCGTAGTTACCACTCACGAATTGCAGGCCTTCCGGCCACAGTCCAGCAGATGAGGATGGTTTCGCGATACCGTAACGCACTCCAATCACATCAGCATCCGACGGAGCATCAGCGATTAGGTCCAGTGGTGATACGGTAGGAGCAACGTCATTGTCTAGCTGGATTGTCCAGTCCGGTTTTTCGGTCCGTGCTGTGGCCAGTGCAAAGTTTCTTGCGTAATCGTGTGGCCGTAATCCCAGCGTATTTCCAAACGTGGTTTCGAAGCGTGCATCCCGTGCCATCGTGATTAGGGTGAAGGCAAGGGACGGACAAACCCATCCGTCCCTTTCCCTCGAACCTAACGTGAGCACTAGAACCTTGGGTTTCATCGGATGGCGGCCCCAACGAATACCAGTGCAATGAGGGATGCGACGCCACACGTCGTCAACACAATGCCAATACCCATACAAATTTTCTCTGCCTTTTCGATTGTCATGGTCGTCAGTCCTGTTTTGAGCTCAACCGCGCTTGGCCCATGCCTTCGCGTGGCGCGGGGTTCTTCGGTAACACTGCTGGGGAGCCCTGTGCGCGGCTGTCACCGCTGTAGGAACCTTCAACGCAGCGTTGGTCAACGTGCCTAACTACAACGTCGCGTCCGCCAACACTCATCTGGTTAACCGACTCACTAGGCCGCGATGCCGCGCCATTCTTGTTATTCGGGGATACAGGACCCGGCGCGCCGCCAAGGTCTACTTGCTCGCCGCGGCCAATTGCGGCAGCGTGCGGGTTCTGGGAACCTACGAAACCAGATCTGCTGCGCTGCTCGTTTTCTGCGCTGAGGGGTTCCTGTGCGCCGGATGGTACCGGGTCACTTTGTACTTTGATAGACATGTCTTTTCTTTCTCCTAGGTTTCTCGCCTTCGTCATGTGGGGGCAGTGTGCACGCACTGCCCCCTACCGTTGCCGAAGAAGGCAGAGAAGGAAACTCGGCAACGGGAACTTGTTTATTGAATTCGGTTAGATCGTGGATTCTGTTTGCTGATCTTTTCGCAGTTGTTCGCTAAGAAGTGAAAGCGCTTTTCCGGTCGTGAGTCATTGCAGTTTTTCATGCAGCGGATGCTTTCGACCACGACGGGCGCGCCGAAGTCTTCGAACAACGCAAACCAAGTTTCAGGGTCCAAGTCGAAATCGTTGTAGAGTGCCCAGCGTTGCTGCGCCAGTGCGAGCGCGCTATTCCAATTTGATTGGCTCATTTTCTGGCCATCACCGTCGCTACGCCTTGTGGCCCATACTCTCGAACGAATGCCACTCGCTCTTGAGTCGTTAGGGATAAGTATTCTGCTCTCGTCAAATCGAGCGATAGAACCCCGATACCTGGGGTCTTGGGTCCGCGCAGAAGCTGGGCATATTCATCAGGTGTGTGATTGCGTAAAAATTCGATTTTCTTCTGCTGGGTCCACGTCGACGGGTGAGAGGTTTCGAGAACGAAATACTGCGCGTTCTCTGGACGGTTGGCGAAGTTCTTTAGCGCGATGTTCGTGTGCATCGCGGTTGTACCTTGCGTCAGAACCAAGAAACCATCTTCCACAGCTACGGTAAGCCCCATGGCTTCGAGTGCTGCCTTGATGTCTGCCAGCTTCGCGTTTGGCGCGATTCTCACTCTCGCATCGGAGAATGCTTTACGCAGTGCCGCGTCAAGTTCGCGGTTGATTCCAATGGTGGCTGTGCTCATTAGATTCTCTCCCCCGGAAGCAGTTCCTTGCCTAGTAGGTGGATCGCTTCTCTCATCGTCGCTATTGTCTTGTCGAGCTGGCCAAAGTGTCTGCCCAGTGCATCCTCGATGCGATCGTGCTTGCGCCGTTGGTAGGCGAGTTCTGCTCGCAGCTTGCGTACTTCTTTGCTGAGTTCTTCGATACGTTCCTTCTGGACACGTTCGAGGTCACGTGAGCCTAGGAGGTCTGGCGTCAATGGCGCGGACTCCGGCGCACGGGTAGTGCGTTGGTTCATTTGCTTGCTCTCTTTGTTTGGGATTGAACTGCTAGGAATGGGGCTCTGTAGACAGAGGTCCCGTATAATTTAATAGTAACATGGGAATACCCACAAGTCAAGCAAAATCTTACTCTGGCTTACTCACACACACTTACACACACTGTAACACACAGTCTAAGTGCCTTGTATCTGCGTGACTTCCGTGCTCTGTATACAGCTAAGCGCGGATGTGTCGTCCCTGGGCCGTAAGATGGCACTTTGCAGGGGGGTATGATATGGCCCTGGGCCATATGATGGTACCGACTGGTTCAGGGCCAGTCGGTGTCCTGCGCGAAGATCGCGCAGCATGCCATGTGCGGAGGAAAGCTCCGCAGATACCTCCTTCCCCAAGGGAAGGACGTTCCCCTAATTGGGGGAACGTGCAGCGAATTCGCTGAAGGTGCACACCGTCGCTTTCGACGGTGTTATAGTCCTTTGCAAATAGCCTTGTAGACACCGTTGGTAAGTGCAAAGAAATTCCGGGGTACCGACGCAAAGGCATTACCATCACCCTCACCCTACCATCCTGTTGCAAAATGCCACACAAAGAAATCCTTTATTGCGTGCACGGGTTAGGGGCCTCGGGAAATTCGGTGTAACAGCATGTAACCTAAAAACCGTTGCCATCCAGCGGCATGATACGTTACATTCTGAGCATCGGACGGTGCTGGGAATGTAAAACCAGCAGGAAAGGCAGTATTCATGCGGTTCATAGCGTATCTTAGAGTGAGCACACAGAGGCAGGGGCGCAGCGGTCTGGGATTGGAGTCCCAGAAGCAGATGATAGACGAATATGTCCGGTCGGTAGGTGGCACGATATCTGCTAGCTACACAGAGATAGAGTCCGGCAAGCACGAAGATCGCCCGGAACTTAGCAAGGCCTTGGCTTCCTGCCGCGTATACGGTGCGTGCCTACTAGTTGCTAAGTTGGACAGGCTAGCTAGGAATTCCTACTTTGTTGAGAAGCTATTGCACGAAGGAGCAGAGTTCCGCGCTGTGGATTGCCCAGAGGCTTCTACGGTGATGATCAAAATGCTGTCCATCTTTGCCGACTATGAACGCCAGCAGATCGCGGACAGAACCCGAGCAGCGCTGGCACAGGCAAAGAAACGGGGCGTGCAACTGGGTGGCGATCGCGGCAACATCATGGACATCCAACGCAAGGGCTCGCGCGCAGGGAACGCCGTGCGCAGTGCAATGGCCCGGCAAAGGACCCAGGACTTGGCCCCCATACTCGAGGACTTGAAAGCTTCTGGCTGTGAGACGCTGGCCCAGTTTGCCGACGGCCTGAACCAGCGCGGGATCCGCACGGCGCGCGGCGCGCAGTGGTCGCCGGCGCAGGTGTACCGGATTCTTCAGTAACCTGGGGAGGACTCCTCCCTACATAGGCTCTTTGACAACCGCACATCGCGTACCGGATGGCTGAGCGCACAGGTAGCTAACCCTTGAGTGCACAGGGCTCGCGTAACACGCGGCATGGCAATGCCGTATGACCGACAGCGCAGGGGATGACCACAGGCACATCCGTATCGTAGCTAGGGGAGGTACCATCCTAGGCTAAACGTGGCTAGAATCGCCTAGGATTGCGCGCAATGGGCATTCTACGGGTGCACGGGCACAGGGGCCTGAGGGTATGTGACAGCAACTTGCTGTCAGAGGTTTCTGCGCGCTGGCTTCTTACCCGAGCAATTCATAGGGCGTACGGTATACGTATTTATCACTTACTAGCTAGGATATCTGGCCAGTGACTAAATACAGGGACAGAAGACCATAGGACAGGGAGCACAGGTAAGGAACCATAGGGGGTACCAGGGGTCCTTGGCACCCCTGAGGGGGTACCATTGCAAACCATTGTGTAGACAATGATTTGCGCAGGAATTGGCACGGGGAGTGCAGTATCTACGACATCCTTCGTACTTCCAGCGTCACTCGCAATGCCATCCCAGCGGGAAACCCACTGCCTAAGTGCTAAGGGGTTCTGTCTGTTGGTAGTTAGCCTATGGGAGTTACAGCTTTGATTGGTCGAAAACGTGGGTGTACGGTATACACCCACAGGCATACTTACTCGCACAGTTCGCACACCAATCGCACACCTATTTCGGCAGAAACTGTGCGAATGTCGCGGACCTACGACATGTAGACAGGTGCGGAAGTTGTAGATACTGCCCAGAATCGCGCCCGCGTCGCGACACTACGACATTCTGTGCGACATCTGTGCGACGCGAGGAAATGACCTGTGCGACACCTCTGCGACGTGCACCGACACGCGCCGGGCATATGCGACGCAAACGCTTTGTGCTCATGCTCGTGCGAGCGCGCTGTCCTGGTGCGGTCGGACGTGGAACGGAAGGTCGGGATCCCGCTGGAGGAAGCGGTGAAGATCTGGGTGCCGCGATGGAAGAGGGAGTTTTGAGGTAGTATATGCGACACCAATTTGGTGTCGCATAGGTCACAACTTTTCCTGTTGACATTGCAACGTCAATTCGTGGCCGTTGCAAAGACTTTGCATACGGTTTGCATAGTGCGGTGCCAAGGTGGAGGAAGGAGTTCTGAAGTTAGAGTGAGTGATATCCGGCCCGAAGTCGGGCCGCATGCCACGCAACTTTTCCTGTTGAAGATCTGGGTGCCAAGGTGGAAGCGGGCGTGGTAAGGATCGATCGTCCCTGGGACGATCGATGTGCTTCACAACTTTTCCTGTTGACATTGCAACGCCAATCCGTGGCCGTGGCAAAGACTCTGCATAGGGTTCGCATAGGGTTAGCTATGGCAGGTACACTTACTCACATGCCAAACTCCAAACGACTAAAGTTCACTCCGGCCGACGAGATTAAATTGGGAAAGTTTAGGACGGAGTTTATGCGCGAATCGGATCGTGGCGTGGCTCTCGTGTCTGCTGCGATGATAGACGATCTTCTTGGCAGATGTATACGAGCGTTTCTCTTAGATCGTCCCGAGACGGAGCGTTTGCTCAATGGGTTTAACGCGCCACTCGGAACCTTATCTGCAAGAACGGCTGCCGCGTTTGCGCTTGGACTGTTGCATGAGCGTGACTATCGCGACTGCGAAACAATTCGCAAGGTACGAAACGAGTTTGCCCACAATGTACACGTGAAGTTCACGGATCAAAAGATCACAGACCTATGCTCGAACTTGTGGTTGCATCGGTTGGTGGCAGCCAAGACGGAAACGGCGAGAGATGGGTTTCAAACGTGTTCAATGCTGCTAATTTTCGGATTGCAAGCGTGTCTTAGCGTGATCAGTGAAGATGGGCATCGGTTGCAGTATCTAAACTGGGTGCGGCGTCGCTGATTAATGCAACTTTGGGATGTGTGAGGCGATTGGATTGTACTGAAATTTGCATATACTCCTGCACTCGGTTTTCGGTTTGCTGGATGATTAAGTGTGTGATTGGCGTAGGGTTTAGCGTTTGGCAAGTGGCTTGCATGGCGTTACACCCACTATCCTAAGTCTGGTGCGTCTGCCAATTCCGCCACTTTCGCACTTCGTGCTAACTAATTATTGCACAATGGCTTTGTCGTTACGTGCGCCGGCAACTTGATTCTTGTTAAGAGCCTCGGTGCCAG
>Ga0126381_100006296_pt1 | contig 13109 bp, 22 predicted proteins | sample PanSoiMetPlot_28_FD_96465 | JGI IMG/M metagenome (GOLD analysis project Ga0126381, IMG submission 96465) | Tropical forest soil microbial communities from Panama - MetaG Plot_28 | ecosystem: Environmental > Terrestrial > Soil > Tropical forest > Bulk soil | place: Panama | collected 2016-02-17
GACAACGACATTCCACAGCAAACGAATATTGTCCGGACTTTGAACGAACTGAGCATAATTAGGCTTCACCACGTCTTGGAAAAACTCACGAGCATCCATTACAGATCCCCATTTGAAAACGCGTAAGTATAGAGCAAGAAGCGAAGGTATGGGTCGAGGATTTTTTCACAAATATATTTTTTATGGGTCGCGGAATTTCTCACAGAATTTGCGAGGCAGTATTGCGAGCCAGCAGCGAACAATTTTTGGCCCCCCAGCCCCCTTGATCGTCGAAAATCTCGGATGGTCGCGGCTCGATGCAGCGCTCAAACAAACAACGCTTTGAATTGATTTGCGATCAAACAAACAATCGTGAGCAAACAAACAAAGATTGCAGAGCTTGTACGAATTAATGTGATAATTAATTTGTGATCTGATAAACTGCGCGTGCTGAACAAACAGCGGCCAGCCAAGACGCTGCCACGCCCTGGCTGACCCTCACCACAACGACAAAGCGGGGGCTCTCGTCATGGCTACGCAAAGTCTATCACCAAATCGGATTGCCCAAAAGCTGCGCGAGCGCCATGCCGTGATCGTGCTGGCACATCAATCAGCGAGACGATTAAGGCTCAGCTTAGGGCCGAAGGGCTAAAGCTCAGTCAATTCTCAGCCAGGGACATCAGCATCCAAGCTGAGGCTTGGTTCGACGTTCATCGCCAGGAGCTAATAGCTGAGGCTGAACACGCGATAGTGACTTGGCCAGGGTTCGAGCGATGGCGCTTACCGCCGGGGCACGAGGTGTTCGTAAAGATACCAGAAACCGAACACTCGCCGAACGCTGGCAGCGACAATCAAAGGACAATTCAGCAATGACTGAGGCTGCGCCAACCACAACAAACCGAACACTGCCACGACGCCAGCCCATCGCTGCCTATCGGCAACGGGAGTATCTGACCGAAAGTGAAGTAGAACGGTTGATCGGAGCGGCGCGCAAACGCGGTCGCAATAGCTCACGCGATGCTGCTGCGATCCTGCTAGCGTATCGTCATGGCTTGCGTGCGCAAGAACTATGTCAGTTGCGTTGGTCCCAAGTCGATCTGCGCAACGGTCGCCTGCACGTCAATCGAATAAGCGTGCATCCATTGCACGGTCCTGAGCTAAGAGCGTTGCGCCCATTGCAAGGTACTAGTCCGTACGTGTTCGTGACCGAAGCCGGATCACCAGTGACCACTGCTTGGTTCTTGCGGATGGTTCAGCGAACAGGCAAAGCTTCCCTTCCCCGTTCATCCGCACATGCTGCGTCATTCGACCGGATACAAGCTTGCCAACGACGGCCATGATACGAGGTCGCTGGCGCACTGTCTCGGTCATCGCAATCTGCAATCAACAGCAAGATACACTGCGTTAGCGCCGGATCGCTTCGCGCGTTTCTGGCAGGATTAAAAAGATGTTCTGAAAATGTTCGCCAATTGCATTGTGATCAAAGCGCAACAATCCACAACAATCGACCAAAAACTACTTCGCACCCCATTGCCAGTCACAACTGAACTGAGATTATGACGGCCCCAACCTCGGGGGGTGTCTGGGGGATGGGGACCAAGACTGGGGCCGGGTTCTCGCGGACGAGGACCGGCCCCGATTTTATTATGATCTCGATACAACGACAGAGAGATTATTGGTTTAGCCAAAGGAGCTTGTGGGTAACCCACAAGGTTGCACCGCAACCTAGAAACGTAAACGATTGTTCGCTACAGCCGAAAGTCTCTTGTGCAATGCGCAAGCTTATCAACGAAAATCTGTGAGTTCGCCCCTAAGCGTTAGAGTTTTCGGGGAGTTTTGGCGAAGGTAGCACGGCCTTAGCTTTCTTCACGAACGACTTGGCCCTCGATCAATTTTGGAGATCTTGCGGCGCGGTTCTGCAAAGGTGGTGTTGGTCAAATAGCCCACGCCAACAGCCGAGAGCTTGGGCATATAGAACGGCAACCTCAATCAGCATCCGCTGCTGCATTGGTGTCAGCTTAACTTCTCTAACGCCTCTTCAAGTTCTTTGCGGTAGGTCCACACGGTCTTGTTGCTTACACCAACAAGCGCTGCGATCTTGCGATCATTGTCATTGGGCCGTTCGCGGATTAGGCGAAGCACGAGCTTGCGCTTTTGCTCGCCATCCAAATGTCGCCGCGCAAGGTTCTTAGCGAACACAAACTCGAAAGGGTCCTTCCCTGGCGGGAGTTCAGTGAAGTCTTTTGCAGAGAGGCGATAGCGGCAAGCCTTACATGCGCGATAGCGATTGCAGCCCGCGAGGATTTTGCCTTGGTGCAAGACTATTTGTTGGAGCAGGCCGTTGCGCCTGATGCTGTCAACAAGGCTAGTCCGAGGGCTCAAGACATTAGGGCCGCGCCAGGGTCACGAAAGCGCAGCGGCCGGCTGCGGAAACACCCAACTGCCACTTCCCACAGATCACATGCGGGGCAATCGAATAAGCGAAACGCACATTCTGCCTAATCCGTCACCCGACCTGTGTAATAAAGCCAGCCGTGGACGGTTGCTCATTCGTCGCCGCCAACGGCATGTAAATCCAGAAGGTCCGTTCTTTCCTTTTGCAAATAGGTGAAAAAGACCACGCCGCCCCTCTTGGCGGCATCGTCAGGATGATCCTTAGCCCACTTGTCATATTCCCTAAGTAGCGTTCGTCTTGCCTCTTCCCTCACCATGTCCGGCCCCGCACTCAAGAATCAGATCCCAAAGGGTACGCCTAAAAACCACCCGCCAAAACACACCCAGTCGCCCAGCACGCGACGCCGATGTTCTTCCCACATTTCGTCGGCGATTTTTGTACGATTGCTGTTTTTCCGGACACCACTGATTGAGTCTCTCGATTATTAAAGCAACTTCCCGACCATCTGGCGAACGCCGGTCGAGATGCGCAAGGCCATTCATCAGCGCGACGAATTCGGGGCCGAGTTGTTTCTGCAATTGATCTATCTTCTCAGACAACATCTTGGTCTTTTTTGTATCTTTCACCTGATCGGCTCGCACAAGCTGACGCGCGAAATCGAGAATCTGGCAATAGGTCTGCGTTTTTGCCTTGTCATTGGCGATGGTGCCGACGACGTTTCGTGCATCGGCCTTTAACTTGGCGGCGTTCTGTTGTTGACGTTGCGCATAGAGCGGCGCTGTCGAAATCAGGCAAATCGCAACGATCAGGAGCCCGTTCGAATGGCGCGTTCGCATTAGCAAGCTTTACGGCGTGGGGCCGGTGATTATCCGTCTTGAGTCGGTCGCCAGGTTGTCACGTTGAGCCATTACAGTAGACGCATAGGGCGGCGATCCATGGCTTCCGCTGCCCGACCTAATGGCCTCGGAAAACGGGGCCATTCTTTTAATCCGCTAAGTTAAATGGACTAATGTTTTTTCGTCGAGTCTGATCTACTCTTCTGACCCCTTCTTCCCAGCAGCCCAAATAACGATCCTCACTCTAATGTTAGATTCGCAATCCACATTGTTTGAATGTCCTAACTGCGCGGCAAAGTACAAAGTCGTTCGGGTTGAGGCGCCTGAGGGACCGACTACAGATCGCGAAATAATATGCGTTTCCTGCGGAGGCCCGCTGCATGGCCGCGAGGGCCCGTTCCTTCTCAAATATTTCCTGGTCGAGCGTCGGCGCGATGGTAAACGCTGAACTTGTTTTGCACTAAACGCAATCAATGAAATAGCAAAGCAAGCACAGCACGGAGCTTTGCTGTCCAAGACCTACTACTGTTCGCTACCTTGGCTGGACTAATACGGATAACCGAGCCGAAAGGCGTTAGGGTGGCGGAGTTATCTTCCATTCGAACAAGCATGACACTGACTTTCTTTGTACCCAATTCCTGACTCACACGTACGATTCAGCCGACGCCTAATCTTCTTTTCAAAAGATGGCACTGATGTTTAAAGAAAGAGGCCGTATAGTGGCACGGCCACTCGCGTTGATGCTCGCTCGTGGCAATCCTGATGATGCCATTACATTCAACTGATGGCCCGCCGCTTCCCGCCGCATTGGATCAAAGTCAAAATCCGAAAGCGCCAGCGGTCAAGCGGGAAGCCGAGAAGGATTGGGGGCGATCCTAACTGCGGGGGCACAAGGCCAAAAAGAGAAGGCCGCCGAAGCGGCCTCCACATATATTAAAATCCGTAGTCGCTCTGCCGCCCTCCATAGATGTCCCATGGACCGTGACGATAGGGCTTACAGACGCCGCCCTGAACGGTCCAATCCGGTGGGCAGCCGTTCCAGGTGTGTCCGCCACCGCCGTAGTAGCCGTAGTAACGTGGATATTGCCGGTGGTGATAGTAGCCGTGGTAGTAGGGCTGCGGGTGATAACCGTAGCCGAAATAGACGCCTTGCGCCTGCACGGCAGCGGTCGTTCCAATTGCCGTCGCCCCGATAAAGCCCAGCGCAACAGCAGTTTTTGCAAAAGTTCGCATGATCCGTCCCTCCTTTTAGTTTTTTCCAGTTTCGATGATACGCTTGCGGTGCTGAATGCGGCGTGAAGTGGCACAGCAGAAACGGTTCATTTTCGTGAAAGTTTCGTAATGCCGCAACGCAACACGGTTTCGTGTGCGGGACACTCAATGAAATTGACCGTGCTCGCCCGCCGCTTCCCGCCGGGCCGCGGGAGAAACGAAATATGACAGCCCGCCGTTTATCGTTGAAGTTAGTTAGTCTTCTCGTTGTGTTGGCACAGCCCCTTCAATTTGCGCCCACACAAGCCGCGGCCACTCAACCTGTGCCCTGGCATCCATGCGCCCGGATCAGGATGGCGTGCACCCACGCGGGCTTTCTTCCCAACGGCGCTAAGAGGGGTCGAGGCATCATGTTGGATTGCATTCGGCCGATTATGACCGAGACGCCGCAACGAAAGCAGGCCACCAAGGCTTTGCCGCACATCGACCCGCAGACCGTGGTGGCGTGCAGGCAGCGCAATCCGAACTTCGGAAAGGATCGCGAGGCGCGAAAGCAGAGAGCCGGCTGACTCGAAACTTATAACGAGGCTGCGTAAGAGCGCTCCTCAATATCGAGCATGTCCTCGCGCCGCTTCCCGTCGCCGTGGGTCGGCTGAACCACGTAGCGCGAGGCGACGGCATCAATGACGTGAAAAAGAAGGCCGCCCGTTGCGGCGGCCTCAAAGTGTCTTAGCGGTAATAGCCGTAATTAGCGATGATGGTGGCAGTTGCATGAACGGCACTTGAACGGTGAGTTCAGAAATCCATGACCCGCCGCTTCCCGCCGCCCTGGTCTGTTGCAGGTAGCGCAACGGTATTTCAGTCACCGCAACGCTTCGCTTCCCGATTTTGCATGAACTTTGCGAACGCTATCCCACCGAGAATGAATAGGCACAAGACCACGAATATGACGAAGCTATTCGCCGGCGTTGGCACATTTTCTGGCAAGCCTTGCATGACGACATCGTCCGCTTCCGGCGAATCCGGCGCATTGACCTAGATCAGGTATTTTGATGCCTGCGTCTCGCCGCTTCCCGTCGCCCTGGTCTGTAGAGGAATGGACCCCTGATTTGTCGTGATGGAAGTTGAGTCCCGCTCCCCGCAAAACCTCAATGCGCACCGAGGTGGATGATTGCCTGCGGCGGCCGGGGTCCGATTTTCAAATTAGCGTTTTGCTAGACGCCGCAGAAACGACGGTGTCGCAGGCTCCCGTCTACTGGGCCTCAGCATTACTCTGGTCTTGTCTAGATTTTGTAGTCGCTCTGCCATTCGGCGCGCACTATCAGTATCGTCCGCGCCGAGAAACTTTCGGTGAATCTCCGATGAAATCTGATGCATCCATTTCTCGGCGCGTTCTGTCCGATCTTGATAGTATCTGACATTCGCCTCGAGTTCATTGATCCGGCCCTGGGCAGCTCGCAGCTGATACGCAAGTTTCTCAGCGGTCTCTTGTGCTGCTAGGAGGTTTGCCTCCCCATTGTTAGCCGCGCGGTTAACCAACTCGACAATGGCATTGCCTGCCCGGTCCACTACATCGGCTGCCCGGTCCACTACATCGGCTTCCGTATTTTTTGCTTCAGCGACATCCGGAATAGCCGCTACCCTAGTATCTGTAACCTCGCTAACACTAGTCATCGCGTCCCCCTAACTTCCACAGCCTCGGATATTTCAGCATCTCAATCCAAGCTTAATTTTGGCCTATTTGACGCTGTGGATAACCCGTTGTGGAGGTTGCTCACGCGAGATGAGGCGAGGACGCGGGTGTATGCTTACCCGTCGGACCGAGGGAGGACCGCTCCGGCATTGTCGGTTCCCGACACCCCCGGACAATGTTTGCCCCAAACCTACATTCGTATGGGGGCGACAAGGCGAAGCCGTCGGTCTCGATCCATGAGCTGGCGGCTTTGCTGTGGCGGCCGCGCCCCTAGGCTTTTCCTTCCGCCGCCAGCTCACGCAACAAAGTTCTGGCGATCAGCGTATTGCTCGATCCGTCTAACTGCCTGCTCTTGCTGTCGTACGGCGTCCTGACCGTTACCAATCCGAGCGCCGCGCAGTACAAGCCCGTGACAGTGTGGCCGTTAAGTTCGGCCGTGATTTGTTTCCAGAGAATCAGCTCCCCCATGCGCTAAGATTAACTGAGGCCGCGCCCGGCGCACATCCGGCCAAGGGCTAGTTCATTACGAACGACTCGCCGCTTCCCGCCGCCAAATAAAGCGTGGTGTCTATTGGAATAGCCCTAGTTGTGCGGCAACTGTGGTCCAATACCCCCACAACATGAACGCCAGCAGTAGCAAACAAAATACCTTCCCAATCAGAGAACCGACACGCTCCTCGACCGGCTGTTGTTTCTCGGTAGTAGCCATTGTGAATTCCCCCTTTGCCGGTGTCATAATCTGATAAGCCAATTACGTGGCAAGACGAATAGTGAGATAATGCCCGCCCGCCGCTTCCCGCCGCAGAATGCAGATTCCGCGAGGCCCACAATGCACCGGCCGAGATTCGCAAAAACAGCAATTCAGCCCCGCGCCGCTGGAATTGTTTTTGAGATTTTATCTCTCGCTGCGGTGAAACGTCGCTAGCCAAAGACGTACGTGATCGCCATCACATAACGTCGAATTGGCACATGCTAGCTCCAAGCTGCATGGCTGAGTGGAGGCAATATCGACGTAAGGCGCTGGCCGAGATGCGGCCGTATCAACCCGGTGAGACGCTGAGCGGGATCAGCATCTCCGAGGCTGACCGACTTGCTGGCAGCCCGAAGGCTGGCGATATGATCGCACGCAATCCGAAGAATCATGCCGATCAATGGCTGGTCGCTGCGCAATACTTCAAAGATAACTTCGCGCGGTTATGAATCTTTGGCGAAAGTATGGGTTTCCATTACGATGATCGCCCGCCGCTTCCCGCCGCCCTGGTCTGCCGAAGTAACGCCGAACTGTTTCGTCGTGCGCGATGCGAACGTGCTGCCGAGCGGCGACCGGGCTCGCACTCATAATAGACGTAGGCGAGCTTCTGACCGATTGGGACCGATAACATTTGGAATTCTTGGCGCCGCGGTCGTTGCCGGCCAACCCACATCTGCATCAGCACAGTCATATCCCTGGTGCGCCCAGGGAGATAGTATCGTGCATTGCTATTACATGACGCGCGAGCAATGCGAAGCGGCCGTAAATTACCACGGCTTCTGTCTTGCTAATTCCAGTATGCCAACCCCGAACAACGAAGCTCCACAGCCGCGTTTACAGAGGCGTCGATGAAATGATCGTTGGGCGCAACGGATTGCGGCAATATCGCTGAGTTGCTACTTCGGAGCCATAATGCCGGTTTCAATAAGAATAGAGCCTTCGAATTAACGGATATGATCCAGGCGTTGGTTGATACGCGTATTGTTCTGCATGCAGAACCTGCCGATCCCGGTCACGGTGTCCATACATTGTTGAAATGTCACGAACCCGCAGTTCATGCCCTCGAATCCGGTACCGTAATGCGCGCACCACGGATAATTTTGGGCCTCGGCACCCGGGGGCCTAATCGTCACTTTTGCCGCCTCCCTTTTCGGAACAAACAATAGCGTACAAACGTTCATGTGTAGCGAGGAGCCCCGTCGAAATGGGGCATTTTTGTTGGTGATTGCAATGCTAGAAATGACGGATTTCTTTCAAACGCAGGCTCAGGAGTGCAGGAGACTTGCCGCTCAGGCCACTGGGAAAAACGACCGGGAATATTGGCTTCGATTAGCACAGCGTTGGGAATGGCTAGTGCAACAAAACCGCAGTGCTGAAGTCGAAGCGATCCGACCGCGAAAGCCAGCGCGATCGGTGTTAGAAAAGCGTTTGGCAAAACGGCAGGCCGCTTAAGCAAAACTCGACGCTAGCCGCAAGCCTACCGAGGAGCGCGCGCGGCTATGATGCCGGAGTGGCACGCATATCTCATTGTTGGTGCTCCGCGATGCCAGCGTACGGCAGCGGCACGAAAATGATCCGATTTGGATAGTGGCCGGCTTGCAACAGTCCTTAGTAATTCAGCTGGCTCTGACTATTTGGCCCTTGCCGGACCATAATTCCGAACAACGATTTGATGGTCCCGTTCGGGGGTTTTGAGGATGGGCTGACGGGACGTTCGTTCCTCATAAGCGAGAGGGCGCCGGGGGGCGCCCTCTTTTTATGCGCTGGCGCCGTATGCCACGGCAAGTGTCGGCCAGAAATCGACCACCGGCTTCCGTTTGAGTTCTTCGATTGTTCTGTAACCATTGATTTCCTTCCCATGTGGGGTCACCGCATTGACCCACATCATATTTAATATACGCGCGCTCTATGTCATGGGGTAATCGCGCTCTATGTCATGGGGTAATATTGTGGACCCACAATATTTGTGCTATCTAATCTCATCTCGTCCGTCGAAGCTGAGGGATGCTTGCAAATGGCTCGTAAATCGAAAAAGAAAAAATGGGCGCGGCGGGCAGAACTGAAGCTCAGGCTCCCGGAGCCACTTCGACTCAATCTCGAACTTGCGGCACGGCGGGCAGGTCGCTCGATGAATGCGGAAGCGGTCCAGCGACTTAGCGAATCCGTTTTAGGGAACAGTGATCCCTACGCAATTGCTGCCGAGGCAATTTTGAACGGTCTGCATGATCGAATAGTGACCATAATTGAAGACATGATTTTGCGCGCTAATGCAGACGAGGAAGTACGCGCGTTATATCGAAAGGACGCGGAGCAGGATCTTGCTTCCGAAAGGCCGTCGTTCCTAGGCACCCTGTTTTCCCGCGTTCCCAGCGAGCCGTCTGACTTAGCGCCGGAAGCGCCGGAGCCCCGACGCAGAGCGCTGGGGACACGAAGGGCGCAACCACGATCTGCGCCCGGCCAAGAACCTGAATTGCCAGTTCGCCGCCCACCGCCACCCGGCGACCGTTCTTTGTCGGACGCCGAGCGGCGGCTGCTAATCCGGGCTGAGGAGCTGGCCGCACAGGGCCGAACTCGGGATGCGGCGACGGTACGGTTTATGGTCGGACGTCCGCTGCCCCGACCGCTGCCACAATATCTAATCGACTTGCTTGGCCAAGAATTGCTCGACTTACTCGACCAACCCGAATTGCCAATGCCGCAGCCACGCGGTCGGCAGGCAAAATAGAAGGGGGCCATGAGGGGGCACATCAGAGAACGCTCGCCAGGACATTGGGCGATTATCCTCGACATAACTAAAGACGGGGCTCGCAAACGGAAGTGGCACGCTTTTAAGGGGACGAAACGGGAGGCTCAGGTCGAGCGTGTCCGTCTCATCATCGAGCTTAAAACCGGCAGTTACGTTGACCCCTCCAAAGAAGCGCTAGCTACGTTTCTCGAACGCTGGCTGACCGATATTAAGACCCGAGTATCGCCACGGACCTATGACCGCTACGCGGAGATCGCGCGAAAAAACATTGTGCCGGCTCTCGGCGCGACCCCGCTCAAGAACCTACGAGCGCACCATATCTCCGCCGCTTACGCCGATGCGTTGGAGGGCTGACGCCGCAAAGACGGCAGCGGCCTTTCCGCTCGCACTGTTCAGCATATTCATCGGATTCTGAAACAGGCCCTCGCGCAAGCGATGCAATGGGAAATGATCGCGCACAATCCGGCCGCCAACGCCAAGCCGCCGAAGGTGCCGGCGAACCCTATGCACACTTATGATCTCGCGCAGACTGCCGAGCTAATCGAGGCTATGCGCGGTACTCGGTCTGTTTGTTCCTGTGTTGCTCGCAGTGCTGTGCAGGCTGCGCCGAGGTGAGATTGCGGCGCTTCGCTGGAAGAATATTGACTTGACGGCCGGACAGATCGCGGTGATCCAGAGCGCATCGCAAACCAGGACTGTCGTTCGCCATAAAGAACCGAAGTCGGACCGCTCACGCACCGTGGCATTGTCGATCACGGTCCTAGAGGAATTGCGTGCACACCGGCTGCGGCAAGCTCAGGAGCTGTTGCGGCTCGGCACTCGGCTCTCCGATGAGACTTTCGTTTGTGCGCGTGACGATGGCCTGCCGCTACAGCCCGACTCCTTCACTCACGATTGGGATCGGCAAGATTGCGACTACCAATCTCTCCCGCATTCGGTTTCACGACCTTCGCTATGCCCACGCGACGCACATGCTCGCCCCAGCGAACGGCTAGGCCATAGCAAGATCGGGATTACCCTCGACCTCTATAGCCATGTTCTGCCGAATATGTAGGCCGACGCGGCGGCAGTTGTTGACGACGCTCTGCGGGCCGCCCTAAACAAAAGGGAAACAAAAGACTAGAAAAAAGGTAGCAAAAGGGTAGCAATCGCCATTTTCGGCGGCAGCGGCTATCTAGCAAGCATCTGTAAAATCATAGTTTGCCGGGTTAGCTCAGTGGTAGAGCAGCGGTTTTGTAAACCGTTGCAGTGGTCCCAGCACATACCTATTGGTGTTGGCGCAGCTTGATTTGATTGAGCTTTTCGGTTCGCTCGTCCCATCCGATCCCGGCAGTTGCCACCCAGTTGCGAATAATTGGGTGGCAATTTGGGTGGCAACTCTGCCCCTGCCGTCGGCGCGCATCAGGCTTACTGCTGTTTCACACAAAAAGACCGCAAATTGAACGCACCTTTTTAGACGCTGGGGTGCGTGATGTCGGGGACCTCGCCAATGAGCGACGACGACGAAACCCATCTACACGTAGCGTACGCCATTTACTGGGATATGGACGACGCTTTCTGCTCCCGTATGCGTATGGCCATAGCAGCGGGATTGGAAAGCGCGCCGATTGGTGTTGTCACGACGCCTGGAACTAAGAAGCCCAAATCCATCCCAACAAAGCGCTGCCCGCTAGTCCCCTCACCGGGCGCAATGGACTTTGACTTTTAGTTGACGCAGATCAAACACGCCGATTGGTCTGGGAACAAGCTTTGAGTTCCCTGATTGGATTGTCAGGGGGCGCGCCATTGGTGGCGACGATGGGGATTAGTTCCACAGGCTACGAACCCGTTGCTTGGCGGCTCGCCAGAGAAGGTATTGGTCAGAGCCTTCGGCAACGCTATGCGGCGGCAAAAGAATTGCCGCCTAGCTCGTCCACGCCTTTCAGCAAATTAGACGTGTTGAAGGTGTGTTGCGCCGACGTAGGAAACGCCAGCGACGCTGGTGAGACGCCGAAAGGCGTGAGAGCGTTAAGGATAAAGTCGGAGGCTGGCTTCCATAGCAGCTTCTTCGATCCTCAGACCCTAGTGCTAATAGAGAAGGCTTTCGATGAAGCGTGGCTAACGCTCAAGTTCGTCGGCAATAAAACCGTGAAACCTGACGAGCTGGCGCGCTCCGTGTTGCGCGTGGCGATGGAAGGCGAGCGCGATCCCGCCCGATTGCACGACGGAGCGCTGGAGCGATTGCTACCCGCGACCACCTGGCGCGAGGCGAGCTGATCGCGCGGTGGTAGTGTGAGTGTATGGCGCAGCCTCGCCGCTTCCCGCCACCATGGACCGTCAAAGAACTCGATGCGTGCTTTGTCGTGATCGACAGCGCAGAGCAGAAGCTTGCATACGTCTACTTCGAAGAAGAACCTGGGCGCAGATCAGCGGGCAAGCTGCTCAGCAAAGACGAAGCTCGCCGGATCGCTGTGAACCTCGCAAGGCTGCCAGAGCTACTAATGGCGCAACCTCATTGGCGCTAAGGCGGCTCGAGTCACATGAGGGCCGGGAAGTTCTCTCCCTTCCACTGCCGCCAACCGCAATTCAAGGCACCTGTTTACAGACTGCCGAGTGCGCGTGCTGCCGAGAAGGAGGAGGATGACCAAATGCCGAGCGAAAATCTCAGCGACTTGCTGGGCCAAGTATCAAAAAATTCGACGAGCGAAATTGATAGCCTCATCGGTGATTTTGCGCGGCTGCGGGAAAAGCTGCAAACTGATGGCGAACACATTCAGCGCGAGGTTGAGGAATACAGGGCACTGAGCGAGCAGGTGATGCAAATGACGAAGACCATCTCCGAAAGCGTGGAGAAGGTTCGAGCATCAGCGGATCGGCCCACAACGTTTTGAGTACCCGAAAGATGTCATCCTTGCCCCGACGGAAGTCTGTCGGGACATTCTTTTATGTCCGTAGATTGTCTTAAGCGCAGACGCTATGCTGCCCTGGTCGGACTGGGTCGTCCCCGCTGTCCGGCACCGACGCGATGGGGACGAAGCACCGCCCGTTCGACAACCCGCACGATGCTGTCCAAGAACACGGCACGTATGGGGGACGAAGGCAAAGCCGTCAAGCGTGGGAGCGCCGACGGCTTTGCTGTTTGTGCGGCCATGGTCCGTTAGCCGACCGACAGGCCCTCTAAAACCAAGTATAGCTTTTCGGTCGGACCGGTGGCTGGATTGCAAACTGCCTCGCTGCCAGTTCGAGGGGGACGAAGGGGGACGAAGGCAAAGCCGTTGGCTGCGTACCGCCGACGGCTTTGCTGTTTGAGGGCTTTACCTTTTAAGGACCAACCTAAGGACCGACGAGTGCAAAGGCACTCGGTCTAAAGGCGTCGGGGAACATTACGCTGGCAAACACGAGGGCAAGTGCCACGCAGATAAGAGCGAGAGCAAAGCCGTATTCGGGATGCGCACGCGCCGCCTTTTCTTCCGAACCTTGGTAGACGTCTGTTTTCTGAAGTAATGACATTGGCAGCC
>Ga0126381_100006297_pt1 | contig 13106 bp, 12 predicted proteins | sample PanSoiMetPlot_28_FD_96465 | JGI IMG/M metagenome (GOLD analysis project Ga0126381, IMG submission 96465) | Tropical forest soil microbial communities from Panama - MetaG Plot_28 | ecosystem: Environmental > Terrestrial > Soil > Tropical forest > Bulk soil | place: Panama | collected 2016-02-17
CGCCCCGTCCGCCCGTCCTCCCGCCCCGTCGGCCCGTTCTCGCCCCGTCCGGATCCCCTCCGGCGCCTCTGCGGCCCGCTCCCGGTCCCCTCGATCGCACTTTGGACGGGCTCCAGTAGACAAAAGAGACTAAACGTCCTCGATTTTGACTGGCGCGCGTCCAAAGTCGAGCGTGCCCGCCGGCCCGGGCACTCGCAGGCGGGCTGATTATACCTTTTGTTGTGATATAAGAAGCCGGCCGAACGCGAATCCGGCTTGCGGGCGTGCCTGCTCGCGGGCCGCGCTGCTCCGGACTCGGGCGCCGGGCCAACTCTTGGGCTATCCCGTCCGAATATGCTGGTAGTTCCCGTGACCTAGCCAGCACGCGTGCGGGTTCGGGCGGAATGTGGGGCATCCGACAGGCAGGTGACGATGACATCCGCTGAGCATCCGCCGGGTCCGGCAGCTCCCATGGAGCCGGATGCGGCCGAAAGCGACGTCTCTCAGGTCGTCAAGCGCGACCACGCCGACGCGGGCCACGCCGACGCTGGCCCATCGGTCGGCGACAGTCCGTCGGCCGCCGAGGTGAGCGACCAGGCCACCGACCGGCACGCGCCCCGCCTGCGGACGCGGGCCGTGAGCCGTCCGCGTCGGGGCGAGGCGCATGGCCACCAGCACAGAGATGTGTCGGGCGGCTGGCTCAGGCCGGCGGTGTTCGGCGCGATGGACGGGCTGGTCACCAATGTTTCGCTGATCGCCGGCGTCAGCGGCGGCAACGCAAGCAAATCCGCGATCGTGCTGACCGGCCTGGCCGGACTCGCGGCCGGCGCGTTCTCGATGGCGACCGGCGAATACGTCTCGGTGTCGTCGCAGAATGAGCTCGTTCAGGCCGAGGTCACGAAGGAACGGTACGAGCTCGAGCACAATCCGGACGCCGAAGCCCGCGAGCTCGCCGCAGTGTTCCGCCACCGCGGCGTCGACGCCGACCTGGCCGAGCGCGTCGCCAGGCAGGTCGGAAGGAAGCCGGAAGAAGCGCTGCGGATGCACGTACGCGAGGAACTCGGGGTCGATCATCACGACCTTCCGTCGCCCTACGTCGCGGCCGGCGCCTCGCTAGTCACGTTCGCCGTTGGAGCGCTGATCCCGCTGCTGCCCTACCTGTTTGGCTTCGACTCGCTGCGGACCGCGCTGGCCGTCGCGGCCGTCACCGCGTTCCTTGGCGGCGGGATGGTCGCGCGGATCACCAACCGCCCGTTCCTGCGAGGGGCGCTCAGGCAGCTGCTTCTGGCCGGAGCCGCCGCCGCCTTGACGTACGCGATCGGCAAAGGGGTCCACGCCGCGATTAGCTGACGAAACGCGCCTCCAAGCGGCCGCGCGCCTACCAGGTGTCGCCGAACCAATCTTCGGCTTGCCCGCCGGAGGACAGCAGCTCCAGGTCGGCCTCGACCATCATGCCGATCACCTCCTCGAAGGTGATCTTTGGCTCCCAGCCAATATTCTCCCTGGCCGCCGACGCATCGGCACACAGCTTGTCGACCTCGGCGGGCCTGATGAACGCCGCGTCGGTGACGACGTGGTCGTGCCAGTCAAGCCCGGCGAACGTGAACGCCTCGTCAAGCAGGTCTTCCACCGAATGTGTCACGCCGGTGCCGATCACGTAGTCCACCGGCTCGTCCTGACCGAGCATCAAGTGCATGGCCCGGACGTAGTCGCCGGCGAAACCCCAGTCCCGGCGTGCCGACAGGTTCCCCAGCCTTAGCTGACGCTCATATCCGAGCTTGATCTTCGCGACGCCCAGCGAAATCTTGCGCGTGACGAACTCAGCGCCGCGCCTAGGCGATTCGTGGTTGAACAGGACGCCGGACACCGCGAACATGCCATACGACTCTCGGTAGTTCTGGGTCAGGAAGTGCCCGTACGACTTGGCGACGCCGTAGGGACTACGCGGATGGAATGGTGTCTGCTCGGTCTGCGGTGACTCGCGCACCATGCCGAACATCTCCGAAGACGAAGCCTGGTAGAACCTGATCTGCCCGCGGCCGGGGCTGCGGGATGCGCTGATGCCGCTGCAAACCCTGATCGCCTCGAGCACCCTCAGCACGCCGAGCCCCGTTACCTCTCCGGTCAACTCCGCCTGAGCCCACGACATCGGCACATACGAGATCGCCGCGAGGTTGTACACCTCGTCGGGCTGAACCCGTTCCACCGCGGAGATCAAGCTGCCCTGGTCCAGCAGATCACCCCTGATCAACCTGACCTCGCCGAGAAGCTGTCTGAGCTGCCGGACTCGCGGATTCTGCTGACCGCGCACCAGGCCCCAGACCTCGTATCCCTGCGCGGTCAGGTACTCGGCCAGATAGGTTCCGTCCTGACCGGTGATGCCGGTGATCAGTGCTCGTCGTGACAGGTCGGCCTCCAGCGTCGCGGTCCAAACGGGGTGATTAGCGGCGCGAGGCCCGCGCGGGCTAATCAGCCCGTGTCGCGGCAGCATATCGGCACCTGCCTAGTCCCGTAACATCCCCGACCGACGGCAAATCGCCGCCACCCGACTCCGGGCGCCATTTGCACGTCTGTTGCGCAAGGCGCCCCAGGGGCCAGTGATAATGTCGCTGCGAGCAGGGTCAGCGGATCTGCCTCGACCGGCACGCCGCGTCCGGCACCCGCAATGAGGAGGCAGACCTGCGTGACCAGCGTGACCACGGCGGCCGATGACCTAACCGAGGCCCGCAGCGACGACCGGCCGCTCCGAGTTGCGATGCTCTCTTACCGGAGCAAGCCGCACTGTGGCGGCCAGGGCATCTATCTGCGGCACGTGTCCCGCGAGCTGGCGGCGCTCGGACATCACGTGGAGGTCTATTCCGGGCAGCCGTACCCGGAGCTCGAGCCCGGCCCGCTGCTGCGCGCGGTGCCGAGCCTGGACCTGTATCGGGACGAGGACCCGTTCCGCACGCCACGTCCGAGCGAGATCAGGGACTGGGTCGACATGCTCGAGGTCGGCATGATGTGGACGGCGGCCTTCCCTGAGCCGCTTACCTTCTCGATCAGGGCGCTGCGCTCACTGCGCGACCGCCGCGCCGATTTCGACATCGTGCACGATAACCAGGTACTCGCCTACGGCATGCTGGGGATACCTCGTCTGGGCCTACCGCTGGTCACCAGCATTCATCATCCGATCAGCGTGGACCGCAAGATCGAGCTCGCACAGGCCAGGGGATTCTCCCGGCTGACCAAGCGGCGCTGGTACTCCTTTGTCCGCATGCAAGGCAGGGTCGCGCGGCGGGTCGGCCCGATCATGACCGGCTCGGAATCGTCGCGCGATGACATTCTCCGCGATTTCAAGGTGCCGCCGCGCAACGTCAGGGTCGTCCCGCTCGGGGTGGACACGCGGCTGTTCCACCCTCGTCAGGCCCTCCGGGTCGCGGGCAGCATCGTGGCCGTCGCCAGTGCTGACTCGCCCGTCAAGGGGATTCCGACCTTGCTGCGAGCCTTCGCCAAGCTATCGACGGAACGGGAAGCATCACTGACTGTTGTCGGCAGGCCGGCGCCGGGCGGGCCGACGGAAAAGCTGATCGGCGAACTGTCGCTCGGCAGCCGGGTGCGATTCGTCGCAGGGATCAGCGACGCCGCGCTCGCCGAACTGGTGGCCAGTACCGAGATCGCTGTCGTTCCCTCGCTTTATGAGGGATTCTCGCTGCCCGCGGTCGAGCACATGGCGTCGGGAACTCCGCTGGTGGCGAGCAGGACGGGCGCACTGCCCGAGGTGACAGGCGACGCGGCCATACTGGTCAGCCCCGGTGACTCGGAAGAACTCGCCGCCGCCCTGCGCACCCTGCAGGACAACCCGGCCGCGCGTGAGCGACTGGCGGCAGCCGCGCTCAAACGCGTGCAGCAGCGGTTCGCGTGGTCTGCGGTGGCCCGGACGACCGTGACCGAGTATCGCAGGGCGATCGCGGCCGCGGCCAACTTGGCGAGCACCGGAGCGGGCCGTGCTGACCGTTGATTTCGCCAGGCTGCCGATCAATCAGGGCGACCAGTTGCTCGATCTGGGCTGCGGCGGCGGGCGGCATGCCTTCGAGGCCGCCAGGCGCGGCGCCAGGGTGGTCGCGATGGACACAGACCCTGGTGAGCTCGACCGAGTGACCGCGACGTTCGCGGCGATGGCCGAGGCAGGGGAGATCCCGGCCGGCGCGGCCGGGCGGGCCGTCGTCGGCGACGCCACCGCCATCCCGTTCGCAGCTTGCGCGTTCGACAGGGTTATCGCCGCGGAGGTTCTTGAGCACCTTCCCGCCGATCAGGCCGCGATGAACGAGATCGCCCGCGTCCTGCGCCCAGGCGGGATCGCGGCGGTCACCGTGCCTGCGTGGCTGCCCGAGCGGATCTGCTGGCGGCTGTCCGATGACTACCACAACAACGAAGGCGGCCACGTCCGGATCTTCACCAGCCGCGAGCTGGTCACCAAGCTGGCCAGATCGGGCCTGGCAGTGAGCGGGCATCACCACGCCCACGCTCTGCACTCGCCGTATTGGTGGGTGAAGTGCATCGTCGGCGTGCACAACGACAACCATCGGCTTGCCAGCGGGTTCCACAAGATTCTGGTCTGGGACATCATGCGCAAGCCAGCCATCACCCAGCTCGCCGACCGGGCGCTGAACCCGCTGATCGGCAAGAGCCTCGTCGTCTACGCGGACAAGCATGCGACGGCCTGACAACGGTGCTGGCCCCGGGGGGATCAACCCCGTCAGCCCCCCTTCAGCCCTTCGCCGCGGAGCGAGGTCCGCGGGCCGCCAACGGCTGAGGGCGGCGGTGTGGGTTCCCGAAGTGGCCGGCATCCTCACAGCAGACCAGGTGATCAGCACGGGTCACGCCATCGCCGCGGCGCAACGCCGGGACGGCGCGATCGGTTGGCCGGATGGCCACGTCGACGCATGGAACCACGTCGAATGCGCGATGGCGCTGAGCGTCTGCGGGCTCAGGGACGCCTCGCGCCGGGCCTACGAGTGGCTTAGGGTGAGCCAGCGGCCCGACGGCTCCTGGCGGAAGGTGATGCCGGAGCCCGATGCGGACTTGACCACCGAGAGTAACCACGCCGCGTACTGCGCCGTCGGGGTCTGGCACGAACTACTGGTCAGCAGGGACGCCGGTTTCGCCCAGCGGATGTGGCCGACTGTCAGGGCGGCGATCGAGTTCGTCCTCGGGCTCCAGACGCCGCGCGGCGAGATTATCTGGAGGCGCACGGCCGACGGCAGTCCGGAAAGCTACGCACTTCTGGCCGGCAGCGCGAGCATGTACTCGAGCCTGCGCTGCGCTGTCAGCCTCGGCCAGTACCTTGGGGAGACGCAGCCCGATTGGGAGCTCGCCGCCCACCAGCTCGGTCACGTCGTGGCCAGGCACCCAGAGGCCTTCGCGGACAAGAGCCGATTTTCGATGGACTGGTACTACCCGGTCCTTGGCGGTCCGGTACGCGGTGAGGAGGCGACGAACCAGCTCAAGCAGGGCTGGGATATTTATGTGGTCCCTGATCTCGGTGTCCGCCGCGTCTACGACGAACCGAGGGTGACTGCGGCAGAGACCGCCGAGCTTGCCATCGCGCTCGAGACGACCGGCGACACCGCAGGCGCGCTCGACCTGCTCGACCAGATCCAGTTGCTGCGCGATCCGAGCGGCGCCTACTGGACCGGCTGGCAGTACGAGACGCAACGGCACTACCCGAACGAGACGAGCAGTTACACGGCCGCCGCGATCGTGCTCGCGGCTGACTCGCTCTGCGGCGCAACCGGGGGCTCGCCGATCTTCGGCGACGTCGGTGCCGACCCCGCGGTCGTCATGCAAGCAGGCGACGCCGCCTGCGGTTGCGATCCACGCAATCAGGCGCCAGACGGCATCCCCGACCTGGTCTAGGCGGGATGGTCGGGCGTTTGTGTGTCACTGGCTAGCCGATGCCGTCGCCGATCCGTTCCAGCACGCGCAGCGAGCCATGCGCGCCAACTTCCTTGAACGCGCCAGACGCCATCGCGCGCAGGTAGATACGGTACGGTGCCTGGCCGCCATCCGCCGGGTCGGGGAACACGTCGTGGATGGCCAGCGCGCCGCCGCGGCTGACTCGGGGGGCCCAGCCCTGGTAGTCGGCGGTCGCCGCCGCATCGGTGTGGCCGCCGTCGATGAACAGCATGCCGATGGGCTCGTGCCAGAGCCGCCCCACAGCGGCCGACCGGCCGACGATCGCGATTACGTGGCGCTCGAGTCCGGTTGCAGCGAGCGTCGACCGGAACCAGGGCAGGGTGTCGAGCAGGCCAACCGCCGGATCGACCAGGTCGGCGTCGTGATACTCCCAGCCCGGCTGGTTCTCCTCCGAGCCGCGATGGTGGTCAACCGTCAGCACTACCTGCCCCGCCTGAGCCGCCGCGGCCGCGAGGTAAATCGTGGACTTGCCGCAGTAAGTGCCGATCTCGACGATCGGTCCGACGCTGGCGTAAGCGGCTGCAGTTGCGAACAGCGCCTCGCCTTCTGGCGGCGGCATGAAGCCCCTGGCCGCCTCAGCAGCGCGCCTGTGTTCGTCAGACATGACGAATGTCATGAGCACAGTCTGCCGTCTCGCGCAGGCGGGCGGGGGAGGGTGCCGACGGCAAGGCCGAGGGCCGGCAACGGCCGGCCAGATCACCACCCCGCGACAGGCGACCATGTCAAGACGCGGCAACAGCCCGCCAGCACCAACCGGCGTGCGACATTAAGGTATGTATTGGCGCAGCAACTGACCAGGGAGGCGTGCGGTGAGGGTAGAAGTCGATCGCGACGCCTGCGAGGCGAACGCGGTCTGCGCCGGGCTGGTGCCCGAGGTATTCGAGGTTGATGACGAGGACATCCTGCACATCAAGGTCGACGACGTACCCGGCGCGCTGGCCGACTCGGTTCGGCACGCAGTGCGGTCGTGCCCGAAGGCAGCGCTGAGCCTGCAAGAGTAAGCCCGCGCTCCGCCAACCCGCGCCCCGAACCCCGACCCCCGGCCCGGCGAGTGATATCGCCAGGCTCACCACCCGACCGCAATCGCCCACGCGAGGCCGAGCTGATCCCGGCCGGCAGTCGTTGGCGCATCTCGGTCGGTCCGCCAGATCGCAGGTCAGTTCGGCCGATAAGGACGTGCGGCTGGCTGCGAGCCGCTAAGGTTTGCCGCGATCCTTGTCGCGCCGCTGACCGCGGTCGGCGACGTGCCGAGCGGGGAGAAAATATGCGCCAGGTCCGCAGGCGAGTCTGCTGGGTGGCCGGTTGCACAGGGGCGGGAGTTCTTCTCGCGGCCGCGGCCGCCGGTACCGGGATAGGACCGGGCGCGGGCCGCCACGTGACCGCCGCGATCTCGGTGTTCCCGATGGTGCACGTCCCGACCAGCCGCATGGCGGCGGGGCCGTCAGGCGGCTACACACCCGCCCAGATCCGGAAGGCGTATCGCCTCGGCCCGCTGTTGCGCGCGGGCATCAACGGCAAGGGCCGGTCCATTGTGATCGTGGACAGCTTCGGATCCCCGACGATCAGGCGTGACCTGGCCGTTTTCGACCGCCAATTCAAGCTCGCTGCGCCTCCGGCACTGATGATCATCCATCCGGCTGGCCCGATACCGGCGTTCAAGCGGACAGGCTCCAGGATCTCATGGGCCTTCGAAACGACGCTCGACGTGGAATGGGCGCATGTGATGGCGCCGAGAGCAAGGATCGTGCTTGCCGAGACACCGGTCTCGGAGAACGAGGGGCGAAGCGGCTTCCCGCAGATTGTGACCGCTGAGAAGTACGTGCTGAAGCACCGCCTCGGCGGAGTGATCAGCCAGAGCTTCGGCGCTACCGAGCAGACCTTCCCCAAGGAAGGGCTGCGCGGGCTGCGGGGCGCCTACGTCGAGGCCGCTATGCGCGCCCACAACGTGACCGTCGTCAGCGCCTCAGGCGACGGGGGCGCGACCGACTTCCGCAATAACCTGACCACGTTCTACACCCACCGGGTGACCTCTTGGCCGGCCAGCGATCCGCTGGTGACGGCAGTCGGCGGCGTCGATCTGCGCCTGAACCGAAAGGGCAACAGGATCGCCCCCGACCGGGTATGGAACGATCCTGGTCCCCCTGCCGCGAGCGGCGGCGGCGAGTCGATCTTCTTCGGCCGGCCCGGGTTCCAGAACAGCGTGGCCTCCGTGGTCGGTCAGCACCGGGGCGTTCCCGACATCTCGCTCAGCGCGTCGTGCAGCCATCAAGTCGACATCTACCAGAGCTTTTTCGGGAAGGGCTGGCAGACCATCTGCGGCACCAGCGAGGCGACACCGCTGTTCGCCGGCGTCATCGCGCTCGCCGACCAGGTCGCCGGTCACTCGCTCGGGCCGATCAACGCCGACCTGTACAAGATGGCCGCCAGCCCGACGTCCGGAATCGTCGATATCACCAGGGGCAACAACACGGTCAGCTTCCAGCAGAACGGCAAGCACTACACCGTGCGAGGCTGGGCCGCGGTGCCCGGGTATGACCTCAGCTCCGGACTCGGCACGATCAGGGCTGATGTGTTCGTGCGCAAGCTGGCCGCCATGGCCAGGCGCTGAGTTCGGCGGGGTTCTTAGTCTGCGTCATACCTGGTCGGGATGCTCCCGACCTCGTGCGCGAGCCTGACCCGGTCGGCCCGGTAGACGTACCTTGTCATCCTGATCGGGCGTTCCTGCGAATACGCCGTGCGATTGACCACCACGACCGGCGTCCCAGTGGTCAGCCCGAAGAACGAGAACTCCCTCGTGCTTGGCATCCTGGCGCCGATCTCGTCGATGAATCCAACCTGGGCGAAGCCTAGATCGGCCAGCAGCTTAATGCTGCCGCCCTCGATATCGCCCGCCTGCTCGAGCGCGGTGCCCTCGGCGATGTCGAGCGGGAAATACGACGCCATCATCATCCATGGCACGTCGCCGATCGTCCCGCTCGTTCGACGAACGACGACGAGGTCGCCCGGCGTGATCTCGAGTTTCTCGGCGACGCTGACCGACGCCGGGTACTTCTCGACGATCAGCCGCGAGGTCTCCGCCGCCGCGTCAGCGCGGCTGACCTCGGGTAGCGCGGTTGAAGCCGACTGGACCTGAGGCTGCGCGGTCACCCGGGATAGCAGCGCGGTGAACGGCCTCGCTGGTTCGGTGACAAACGTGCCGAGCCCTTGCCTGGTGACGACGAGACCCTGGTTGGTCAGCAGCGCAAGCGCGAGCCGCACGGTGTTGCGCGACGCATCGAACTGGCGGACCAGGTCAGGCTCGCTGGGGAGCCGCTCCCCCGGTTGCAGGGCACCGCTGTCAATCTGGTCGCGCAGCCGATCAGCGATCTGCTGGTACTTAACGGGGGCCATCGTCTACCTCCCTCGCGGTCGCCGAAGTGTCACTGCTCGGTTAGCTCTTTCATACCCCTACGCATCGTTTGAAACAGCCAACTGATTGGTATGAGCTAGATGGGTGGACACATTGGATCGATGCTAAACGGAGAGTGACGGTGAGTAAAGGACCGAGGCCCGGTGGCGCGAGCAAGTGTCGGCCGGGCGAACGACCTGCCGACCGACAACGAGAAGGGAAGGAAATATGTCCGAGTTCTGGATAGCCGTAGGCGCAACCATCGCCATCGTGGCGGTCACTGCACCGCTGGCAGCCATGGTGCTGGTGAGCATCGCCAGCCGGCGTGAGGAGTCCGCGTACAGCCTTTCTGGCCAGGCACCAGGTCCGATCGCGGCCGCTGCGCGACGCCTTCTTGCCTACCGATCAGACCTGGTGGCCCCGCGACCGCGGCCGCGCCGGTCTCGCCACATCGCCCCGAGCACGGCGCGCGGCGGACGTCAGGTGAGGAACGCTCGCCTGGGCTCGGCCGCACGGCCGGTATGGCTGGCCGCCGATGACCAAACGCCGCTCCCGGCACCGATTCGGGTCGGCGAGCCCGATCTCGAAGTACGCTTCGCTCATGCGCGTCGCTCTATGCCAGATACCGGTCAGTTCCCAGCCCGCCGTCAACCTCAGCCGGGTTCAGTCCGCGCTGAGCAGCGCCAGCCAGCAGGGGTCTGACCTTGCCATCTTCCCGGAGGGCACTCAGGTGCGGTTCTCGGCCGACCTCCGGGCGGTCGCGGAGCCGCTCGATGGCCCGTTCTGCGCCGGGCTGTCAGCCGCGGCCCGCGGCAGCGGCGTCGCGCTAGCCGCAGGAATCTTCGAACAAGCGCCAGGCGGACTGGTATACAACACCACGGTCGCCTTCGATTCGGCAGGCAATCTCGTCGCCGCCTATCGCAAGATCCACCTCTTTGACGCTCTCGGGCAACGCGAGTCAGAGACGATCGCCGCAGGCACCGAGATCGTGATCGCCGAGCTCGCCGGCCTGCGGATCGGCTTTGTTACCTGTTATGACGTGCGCTTTCCCGAACTCGCGCGGGAGCTGGCGGTCCGCGGTGCAGACCTGATCGTTATCCCGTCCGCATGGGCCTCCGGTCTGTTCAAGGAAGAGCACTGGGTAACGCTGGTCCGGGCCCGCGCGATCGAGAACACCATCTGGATAGCAGCGGCCGGTCAGGTTCCCGATCAGCGCGAGCCGCCCACCAAGGCACCTACCGGGGTCGGGCGGAGCATGCTCGTGGATCCCATGGGCACGGTCAGGCTCGATCTCGGCTCGGCCCCGGCAATCGTGGCCGGCGAGGTGGACATAGACCTGACCGCACGCGTTAGGTCCGTGCTGCCGAGCTTGGAGCACAGGCGCCCCGACCTCTTCGGCCCGGTGCACGACGCCGTCCGCGCCTGAACTGGCGCACACGAGCGGCCTGTGGCCGGCTGGGTGCGCCGCCAACGGGCCTGAAGTTGGCTGGTGCGCCGCCAACGGGCCTGAAGATGGCTGGTGCGCCGCCAACGGGCCTGAAGTCGGCCTTTGCGGCCCCAGCCGCTGAGGTGGCCGAGCGCCCCAGTCAGCCCGCTGACCACACTGGCCAAATTGGCCACCACCTGCACCTCTGTCCGCGCTCGCCGGCGGACCTCAGCTAGCCCTTGCTGCCTGATCCGCTCACTGTCTGTGATCTAGTTGGACATAATGCGTCCTAGCACCCGAGTCGGGGAGGAGACGGCGATGCCAGCGAAGTTCCCGCGGCCGTCCTCGCCCAGGCCCGCGCCGGTTAGGAATACGGGCGGGCCTTGGGCCGTGAGCGAGCCACCGGCTGCGATTGCTCCGCCATGGACCGTCAGCGAACCGCGGCCGACCGGGACGACGGGACCACCATGGGAAGGTGGCGAACCCGTGGCCGTGCGGCCAGCGAGTCTCCGCGAACCAGGCTGGCTCGCTAGCACGCCCCAAGTCAGCGGGAGCTTCATATACTCTCCTGGCGATTCGGGTCCAAGCACCGGCAGCCTCCCCGCGATAACGGGCGGTCTGATCCGCCGCCAGGGTAGCTTCACGGGACGCATCAGCAGGGACGGCTCAACCGACTTCCCTGCTGAACCATCGAGGTACCAGCTCTACGCCTCCCTGGGCTGCCCCTGGTCGCAGCGGACGCTCATCGTGTGCAGACTGCTCGGGCTCGACCGTGTCATCGGGCTCACCCTGACCGAGCCGGTCGCCGACGAGCGCGGGTGGCGGTTCGGCGACGAAGGTGATCCGCTGACAGGTGCCCGCTTCCTGTCTGATCTGTACCGGGCAACAGACCCGGCCTACACCGGTCCCTGTACGGTGCCGCTGATCTGGGACCTGCGGACCCGCAGGATCGTGAACAACGACGTCTCGCAGATCACCGTCATGCTGGAGACCGAGTTCCGGCCGTTCCACCGTCCTGGATCGCCCGACCTATACCCTGCGGCAAGGCGCCGCGAGATCGAGTCGCTGGCGACGCTGATCTTCCATACCGTCAATACCGGCGTCTACAAGGCCGGCCTGGCCAACTCACAGTCGGACTACGAACAGGGCGTCGAGGCGGTCTTTACTACGCTCGACGCGCTCGACGAGCGGCTGGCCAGGCGCCGCTTCCTGCTCGGCGCGCATCTCACCGAGGCCGACGTCCGGCTCTTCCCGACGCTGGTCAGGTTCGACGCCGTCTACTACCAGATGTTCAACTGCAACCTGCGGCGGCTGAGCGACTACCACCACCTGTGGGGCTACACCCGTGACCTGTACACACATCCGGGCTTCGGCGAGACCACGGATCTCGGCCAGATCAAACGCCACTACTTCCAGTCAACTGAATGGAGCCTTTCTCACAACAGATTCGGCATAGTTCCGATAGGACCCCAAATCGACTGGAACGAACCTCATGGCCGCGCGCGAATGCCGGGTTAGGCTGGGGCTCAGGCAGGTGAGTAATCACGGGTAGCCTTGCTCACAGGGGTCATACCGATCAATCAAAGTCCGGAAGAGGCGATGTCGGCCGTGTCTGCCGAGTTCCCGCATGCGTCCGCGAACGCCGCGCCCTCGGGTACAGGCCCGGATTCCGGCGGCGAATCGACCGCTGACCGGTCAGGCGGCTCACACGATGCCAACGGCCCGCAGACCGGCGACGGCTCGCTGGCCGCCGGACCGGCGCAGCCTGTTCGGCCGGCCAGGATGCAGGGACCGAGCACCGACTTTGGGCCCAATGAGTGGCTGGTAGATGAGCTCTATCAGCGTTACCAGGCCGATCCGGATTCGGTCGACCGGGCCTGGTGGAACTTCTTCGCCGATTACCGCCCGCCGGGCGCCGCCGCCCAGGCGCGCCCCGACGCCGCGACTCCCGGCCCAGACGCCGGCTCGCCCCCGGGTGTGGGGGCGCCTTCAGCGCCCATAGCGGGCACGCCGGACAGCGGGCATCGCGGCCAGGGAGTAGCTGGCGGAGCGGCGCAGGCCGCCAGGGCGCAGGCCCCGGGCACCGCGCCTCCTGGCACGACGGCTCCGGGCACCGCGCCCTCCGGCACCACGCCCTCTGGCACCGGCGCCACGCCCTCGGGCACCGGCACCACGGCCCCGGGCACCGCGACCCCCGGCACCACGGCTCCCGGTGCCGCCACGTCCGGGCCCGCCGCGCCATCGACCGCCTCACCCACGACCGCCTCACCCGCGACCGCCTCACCCGCGACCGCATCCGCCGCAACGACATCGGGCCCGACAGCCTCCGGCCTCGGCGCCGCGTTCAACGGCGAG
>Ga0126381_100006298_pt1 | contig 13105 bp, 6 predicted proteins | sample PanSoiMetPlot_28_FD_96465 | JGI IMG/M metagenome (GOLD analysis project Ga0126381, IMG submission 96465) | Tropical forest soil microbial communities from Panama - MetaG Plot_28 | ecosystem: Environmental > Terrestrial > Soil > Tropical forest > Bulk soil | place: Panama | collected 2016-02-17
CCGGTGGCGCGATCGGCGCGTTTGCTTCGATCGATCTATTTTTCCTTTACGGGTTTCACGAACTCGCGCTGATCCCCACATTTTTGTTGATCGGAATCTGGGGCAACGGGAATCGGGTCGCAGCTGCGTGGAAGATCACAATTTATCTGGCCATCGGCAGTTTCATTCTGCTGCTCGGCTTGATCTTGCTTTACCAGAGCTTTCCTCTCCCATCGCGGACTTTTGATATTCGCGTGTTGCAAACTGCGGCCCGAATGGGCCAGATCTCTCCCGATGCGCAAAAGCATGTGTATCTGCTGCTGCTTATCGGTTTCGGAATTCTCATCTCACTCTTTCCGTTTCACACGTGGGCGCCGGAGGCGTATGCCGCTGCGCCTGCGCCCGCTGCAATGTTGCACGCCGGCGTGTTGAAAAAATTCGGACTGTACGGGCTCCTACGCCTCGCCATTCCGATGCTGCCGGATGGCGCTCGTCACTGGGCGACTCTGCTTATCGTGCTGTTACTCGGCAACATCATTTACGTCGGACTGGTTACCATCGCGCAGAAGCGACTCGATTGGATGCTTGGTTATTCGAGCGTGATGCACATGGGCTACATTTTTCTCGGAATCGCCAGCTTCGGTGTTCTCGGCGTCAGCGGCGCCGTTGTGTTGATATTCGCTCACGGTCTATCGATTGCGCTGCTATTTGGCATTGCAGGCGAATTGCGCCGCCGAACGGGCACATTGGCGTTTGATGAGCTCGGCGGACTTGCGAGGGTGATGCCTTTCGCGGGCTTAGCCTTTGGAATTGGCGTGTTTGCGGCAATCGGTCTTCCAGGTTTTGCGAATTTCGCGGGGGAAATCATGATCTTTTTTGGCGCGTTCAGGAACGGCTGGGAGATCGGCCACTTTCACATATTCCAAGTCGCGACGGTGCTTGCGCTGTGGGGCGTGGTGCTGTCGACGGTTTACATGCTGCGCGCCTACCGCAAAACATTCATGGGTGCTATTGGCGAGCAATGGCAAAAGTTGCCCGATCTTAGCCCGGCGCTACGTGTGCCCGTTACGCTGCTCGTGGCAGCACTTCTTTGCTTTGGATTTTTTCCGCAATCACTGGTGCAAATGGTGCCACCGAAAATGAAATCCGTCATGTCGAGCAAAGTCGAGACATCCCGCGAAGTTACCACAAACATTACGCCACGGGATTCCTCGACTTCTCTCGGAATGACCGTTGCGAACTCGCTTCTGAAATGATCACCGCGCCGTTACTTGAGATTGCGGTGCTGGTGCTCGGGATGGTGATCCTGATGATCGAGGCGTTTGCCGGAAAAATAGACAAACGCGTTTTATCTTTCGCCGCAATTACTGGGCTTACTATCGTTCTTGTCGCCAGTTTCTTTGTCGTTCCGTCCCCCTCGCCTGGTCACGCTGCCGGTTTCTGGAATTTTTACACGGCAGACCGGCTGGCGATCTTCTTCAAGCAGTTTGCGCTGTTGACAACCATTCTCGTGCTGATCATGACGATTGATTACGCACCGGTTCTGAGCAGCTCGTTTCAGGAACCCAAGGAGAAACGGCTTCCCGGCCGTCCAGCAGATGGCCCAGAACGGTTGGAAAACCGTCGCTCCTTGATGCCTGGCCTCGGCGAATTTGTCGCGCTACCTCTTTTCGCCTGTGCCGGCTTGATGTACCTCGTTTCGGCGGTCGACTTCGTGTTCGTCTTTGTCGCGCTCGAGCTGGTAACTGTGTCGTTTTATGTGCTCGTCAGTTTTACCCGCCGAAATCCTACCACTCTCGAAGCGGGAACGAAGTATCTCGTGCTTAGCGCTCTTTCCACGGCGTTTTTGGTGTACGGCATTGCATGGATTTTCGGTGCTACCGGTCAGACAAATCTCTATCGGTTAACGGCGGCGCTAGCGAACGCCGATGGCAACTCCGGCGCCGCCTTGTTAGGCGTCGTGTTTGTTCTCGTCGCGCTCGGTTTCAAGATTGCGGCCGTCCCATTCCAGATCTGGGTGCCGGATGTTTATCAAGGCGCACCGACGCCGGTGACAGCATATCTTTCCGTCGGTTCGAAAGCAGCGGGGTTTGTTGTGTTAATACGTGTGTTGCAACCGTTCATGAACCTACCGCAAACAGAACGACTGATTTTTGTTATCGCGTTACTCACATTGATCTACGGGAATCTCGCAGCGCTACCGCAGACGAATCTGAAGCGACTGCTTGCATACTCGAGCATTGCGCATGCCGGTTATCTGCTGATCGGCGTGGTTTGTTTTGATGTCCGCGCGATTACCTTTTACCTCGTCGCCTATTTGCTGATGACATTGTTGAGTTTCGCGGTGCTAATAATCGTCGCGCAGCAAACCGGTGAAGAGATTTCCGATTTTGATGGTCTTGGCAAACGCTCCCCATTTCTTGCGTTCGCGATGCTGATCGGGATGATCTCGCTCGCGGGTGTCCCGTTTACGGCAGGATTTCTCGGCAAGTTCTACATCTTTTACGCAGCAGTTTTGCAGCGCCAGATCGCGCTCGTTGTCGTGGGGGTGATCACCGTCGGGTGCGGATTCTATTACTATCTAAAGGTTGTCCGCGCTATGTATTGGCAGTCTTATTCCAAGACCGACGCCATTCCTGTGAACGGTCTCTCGCGCGTAGCGATCAGCGCATTGATTGTCGCCACAATTTGGCTGGGCGTTTATCCGCAGCCCATCCTTGACGTGCTGAAGCACTGAAGCCATGAGAGGCTGAACTGGAGACCCCGAAACAAAAAGCCGCCATGCGATAAAGCACGACGGCTCATTGCCCAGGTTGTTTGGCCAGCTCGACCGGTCATTCAGGACGTTTGCAGTGCGAACCGATAGAGCAGTTCTTCAATGTGTGGTGAAGGTCTTGTCGGCCCCGTATCTCGTTCCGGCGGTGTTGGCGCCTACGATCCGGAAATGATAAGTGGTGTGTGCACTCAAGCCCGAGATCTTCGCGAAGACATTATGGTAAGTGTTCCCAGTCTCGGTTCGGTTGGGCGTTCTGGATCCGTAGCTTGTTGTCCGTCCGTATTGAAGGTACACGGTGGTGCTCAATCCGTGGGGATTAACGGAGCCGTTGAGTCTGGTTGAGGACTTGGTCACGTTCGTCGCAGGGTTGGTGATAACAACCGGCGCCCCGGTCGCGCTCAACGTGGTAAAGGTCCGATCCACCCCATACCTGGTGCCACCGCTGTTGGTGGCGACGATCCGGAAGTGATAAGTGGTGTTCGCAGCCAAACCACTGATGTTCGCCGCGACGTCTTGCGTCGTGTTCCCAGTCTTGGTTTGATCGGCAGTTGTCGATCCGTAGCTGATCGTTCTTCCATACTCAAAGCGAACCGTAGTGCTTAGGTTATGGGGATTAACAGTCCCATTGAGGCTGGCTGAAAAACCTGCCACGTTGGTTGCCGGCTTGGTCGTAACGGCCGGTGGCTCCGCGGTGGTGAAAGTCCTATCGCTGCCGTACCTGGTGCCACCGCTGTTGGTGGCCACAATCCGGAAATGATACGTCGTGTTCGCAGCTAAATCGCCGATGTTCGCCACGACGTTTTGCGTTGTGTTCCCAGTCTTGGTCTGGTTGGCAGTTGTAGACCCGTAACTGGTGGTGGGTCCGTACTGGAAGCGGACCGTCGTGTTGCACCCGTTGGGATTAACCGTCCCGTTCAGTGTCGCGCTACTGCTGGCTACGTTACTGGCTGCGCTAGTCGTGACCGTAGGCACTGCACAAGGGGTTGCGATAGGTGTTGGTGTTGGAGTAGGGGTACGTGTCGCCGTGGCCGTTGGTGTCGAAGTGGGTGTTGAGGTTGATGTTGCAGTCGCGGTCGGCGTCGCAGTGGCTGTCGCTGTTGCGGTCGCCGTGGGAGTGGGCGTTGGAGATGTTTCACAATTATGCAGCCACCTGCCAGCATTTACTATCACTCGGGCCCAGTCGCCAGAATATTGGTTGCCGCTACCGGCGCCGAGGTATGCATTCAAACCAACTGCCCTTCTCTGGTTGTTGACCTTGTACGCAACCGCCGGCGGCCCATCCAACCAGACCGCGGTTGCTGCTGCATTCGATGTGAGGGTCAGGTTGTTGCGAAAAGTGGCACCCAGATCGTTCACTCCTTGCATCAACGCGTGCGATGGGTCGGTGATGTTGGCGCTGTAGGCGAGGAGCTCTTGGGATCCGGAGTTGAACGGTGTGTACCCGCCGGTAATCCACCTTCCCGCCAGCTTCCAGGGACCCGTGTCCCACCAAGCAAATGTACCTACGACTACCGTTCCACCGCCATCCTCGTAGTCGGCCAGCACATTACCCATGGCTACGGCGTCACTCCAGGGATAAGCCGAGTAAGCAAATACGATATCGTACTGCTGCAGCTGCGCCAGCGTCGGCGTGCTGGTATAGGCATCAAATAAGTCGACCTGAGTAACGCCTGATTGAGCCAGTATAAGATTTCGTAACAGCGTGGGCGGTCGATTGAAATCAGCATAGGCAATGAGCACACGGAATTGGCACGATCCTGGCGTCGGAGTCGGGCTCGCCGTCGGCGACGGCGAGGGCGTCGGTGTTGGAGATGACTGCCCGCATCCTATGGGGTTTGCTTCGACAGTCGACAATGAACCGATCCCTGGCGAATACCCACCCACAATTATTGGCATCTGCCCGCCAACGACGTTAAGAGTCACTGCATCAGCAAATGTGCGCGACGTGCTTAGCGAGGGCCCGTAGGACCAACTGTTCGTTACCGGGTCATAAATTTGAATATTGTGCAGAAATGTCGCGAACCGGTCGCGGCCGCCGATCACCCAGAGTTTGCCGTTGACGACCGTGCCACCCGGGGATTCGACGCCTACCAGCATGGGTGGTCCGGCGGTCCATGAATTGGTCACAATGTCGTAGATATAGAGGTTATTACGGACGTTGTCGCCATCGTTGCCGCCGGCCACGTAGATCTTGTTATTGATTGCACCACAAGCAGTGTAGAATTCAGCTTGCGGCAACGGCGACAGCGGAGCGCTCCAAGTGTCACTTGCCACATCATAGGCATATATAGCACTGGATGGAACGTTAGCAGTGACACCGCCGATAACGTAGATCTTGCCATTGGCGTAGGCATGACCGTAGTTCCATATGCCTATAGGCACCTGGGCCCCCGTACTCCAGCTATTAGTATCAATGTCGTAGATACGGTTCGATCTCTGGTAAAAACCCCCACCTATAACATAAATTTTGCCGTTGCCACCGTACTCACCGTGGAGAAAGAAGTCCTGGCCAGTCATGCTCGCGAGGGGCGTCCAACTATTGGTGGCCGGGTCATAGCGGTTGGCTTCGGCGTGCTGCCCTCCTCCGTTGGACGAACTGCCACCGAAGGCGTAGGCATAAGTGCCATCGGTCGCGAGTGCCGCGCTATCTGCGTCGAACGGATAGTCAGCACGGGAAACCCATGACCCTGGAGTGCACGATGGAGCTGGTGTCGGTGTTGCGAAGCCGGTGACACGCATGACTTCGTTTGACCCACCCCAAGTGTCAAAGAGGAAATCTCCGGTAACAGGATCAATGCACGCTCCGAACGCTTGAGGCATGTTCCGAATGAAATCCTGGCTCTGCGCCATGATTGGGTCGCCATTCGTATCCAATGGAGCGGTCACGACTCTGCTATATCCGTACTCCACGATTAGCACGCTGTTAGGCTGAAATACCGGTGAATCGGGTGGCACAAAAGCAATGCCTTCGGGCCCGCTGCTAATGGTCGCGCGAAGGCTTGCGGACGTGATATTAAATGTCCCGTTGGCATCCGGAGCAAACGCGCAGTGGTACCAACCGCTGCCGCCCCAGGAGATGAGTTTCATGTTACCTGCCCCAGGGAATCCTGGCGGCACGAAACCAATCGAGCCACCCGAACCTGTCACGCCCAGTGGCGCCAGGTCTATGACCTTGTCAGGTGTCATACTGCCAACCTTGCTCTGTTCAAGCTGACCAAGCTGATTGGTAAAATAGCGAGTTACAAAGAGCACATTGGCCGGTCCAAAGGCGAGGCCCGCGTCGTTGAATTGGCCAATCGTCGATCCTGCGCCCGGGTACACTGTAGCGCTGCCGTTAAAGCCAACGATATGCCCGGTCGCATCGCGGTTGACCCCGATCTGATAAATTCGACCGACCCCGCTGCCCGCTGCGCCACCAATGAGCAGCGTATTCGGATCGTCATACTTGAATGTAAGACCACCGAAGTACGTTTGCACTCCATTCGGGTAGCCAATGCTCAGTAACGAGTAGTTCGAATCAAACGGCGGAGCGATTGTGGGTTCTGTTGTGCCAAGCGGATTTTCCGGCTCACCTCCCATTGCGCGAAGTGTCGTCCCTTTTACTGGCGTTTTGCTGACAGCCAACTCCTCCCCATGTAGGCGAGGATTTGCCCATATCGTGACCGTGCCACTGACAGCCGGGAACGCGAAGAGCAAAACGGCCGTGAATTTGTTAAGATTTCCGTTCATAAATGTTTCCTTTTGGTTTCGTTTTTGCATTTGGATGTCTGCCATTCGCTATCCCATTCCCGGAAATTCGAGACGAAGTTCCTGAAAAATTTTAAAAAGAGTGAAGTTCTAATCCGCGTCAGCGAAGGCTACCGGACGGCAGGCTATGGCGTGCAATCTGATGCTACGTCGTCGGCGCGAAGATTTTTGGTGCGAATTCCGGGGACAGGCTGAAAAAAGACAACTGAGACAGTTGCTCTTTATTAGCGCCTGTTTTTGCAAGCGCTAATGTAAGAACATTCTTTAGTCTTTTTGGTACAAATTAAACATCGTGTTGTGAATGACATTATGCCCATCTCGATACGTGATCGTGGTTGTTCCTAATAGAGTAAATCCGGCTGGCGTAGGTGCAGTAGAGGGCAGCGTAAGACAAGCCCCTGAAATCAATCCGGCTCCTGCTGGGCCTTGTGGGCCTGTTGCTCCTGTATCACCAGTTGCGCCAACCGAGCCTTGTGGACCTGCCGGGCCTACAGCTCCAGTTGCACCTGCTGGACCTTGTGCCCCAACTGGACCTGCATCACCTCGTGCCCCTTGGGGGCCAGGAGGGCCCTGTAGACTACTGATGTCGGCTGTGCCTAAATGACCACTTCCGTCAATCACTACAGGATTGCCAGTGACTGTTGCTCCAGCAATACCTGCAATGTAGGCGGCAGTCTGTGTTCCTGCTGTGCCGATGCGGATGGTATTGGCTTCCCCAGCAACACCGAAGTTGCCGATATCGATATTGTTATCGCCTGTGGTGAGGCTCGCACCGGCGAGTGTCCCTAGTGCAATATTGTTACTGCCGGTTGTATTGTTATCGAGCGCAAAAGCGCCATTGGCTGTGTTTTGGGCGCCGGTCGTATTATTAAAAAGCGCAATATAACCGATGGCGGTGTTGTTGTTAGCGGTTGTGTTGGCGTCGAGCGTTCGATAGCCGGTGGCGGTGTTTTGGGCGCCGCTGGTGTTGTTACGGAGCGCAAGAGCGCCGATGACGGTGTTGAAGACTCCGGTTGTGTTGAGATAAAGCGCCTGTGAACCAGTGGCTGTATTGTAGCTGCCGCTTGTGTTGAGGTAAAGCACATGAGAACCGATGGCGGTGTTGTCGCCGCCTGTTGTAAGGTACAAGAGCGCGTCATCGCCCTCAGCGGTGTTGGCACCCGGATAGCCTCCCGTGGGTGGCGGGCTCACCGCTTGTGCTCCTGGGGATATTGCGAAGCAGGCGAGCGCGAGCGTGATGAGAATCAAGGGAGAGGCTGAACGTGGAAAAGGGCTCGTGAGCCCGTTTTTTCGTGGCCTCTTAATTGAGATTTGGATTGGTGTGTTCATAAGGATTGTTGCTTTCTATTTGGGTTGTCCCTTTCGGGTAATTGTTTTACCATTCGCTATCTCAGTCCCGGAAATTCGGGACGAAGTTCCCGGAAAACTTTCGAAACGACTGAATTGTTTACCGCTTTCGCCATTCGGCTTCCGTGTTCGTCCACAAAAAAAGATGCGGCACCCGGACTTGCCAGACACCGCATCTCGAACGTTTCCTGTCCCTGTAGCCGGAGTCGATAGCCCCGGCCACAACATAATTCAGCAGAGTGCTTAGCGGCTAACTACGACTCCCTGCGCTGGCCTGCTTATGTTAATCTGAGCGCTGACCTTTTGGATTTGCGCTGCCTGCTCTTTGAATTGCACACTAAGGGTCCCCATTTCTTTCTTGAGCTCGCTGATCGTGGCTTCCTGCCGTGAACCATCGGATTTCAGTTTCCGGATTGTGGCTTGCTGAGCCTCGACTTTTTTGTGTTCTTTCAGGAACTCGTTAAGCAACATTGCGTTGATCTGTTCATAGCGCACGGTATTGACTTTGCCGTCCTTGTCGCGCACGACCAGATCCCGGTTTACCTTTTCCACCTCCTCAGCTATCAGACCGAACTGCGGGACCCCTTCCGAGTCGATCGCCTTCTTGTATCGGAAGGTGACCGGCTTGAGGGCAAAGAGCCCTTCGCTCGCGTTTTTCATCGGTTTAATATCCTCCTTGAAGCGGCGGGATGAAGTAATTGTGCCAAGCTTCTGGTTTTGATCAATGAATACGGCTGCTCCCCCAGAAACGGTGCGATTCCAGATCTGACCGATATAGCAGCTGTCGCCCACGTTGTCGCCCTGAGCGCCGATGCATATAACGTTAGAAGCCGTGGTAACGCCCCAACCAGCCCACTTGCCCACCGCGACATTACCAGCGCCGGTGCTCCGTTGCAGCGCTTGATACCCCACGGCTGTATTGTCGTAGGCTGTTGTGTTGGCGGGGAGCGCTTGATAACCCACCGCCGTGTTGCTACCCCCCTCCGTGTTGTGCCCGAGCGCTTCAAAGCCGTTGGCGGTGTTCAGTCTGCCGGAGGTGTTCAAACCAAGCGCACTAACCCCAGTGGCCGTGTTGGAGTCGCCGGCGGTGTTGCTCAAAAGCGCCTGAAAACCAGTCGCCGTGTTGTTGCTGCCAGTGGTGTTGGTACCGAGCGCCAACACTCCATTGGCCGTGTTCTGGAAGCCGTTGCTGTTACTGCCGAGCGCACCCTCGCCGGTGGCTGTGTTGTGGTGGCCGGTGGTGTTGCCCCAGAGCGCACCAGCACCGGTTGCCGTGTTCCAGATGCCGGTGGTGTTGCTGTGTAGCGCCAAGTCTCCGTTGGCTGTGTTGTAGGTGCCGGTCGTGTTGCTAAAAAGCGATTGAAAGCCGGTAGCCGTATTTCCCTGTCCCGTATTGCTGACCAGAGTTTGATCGCCGACTGCAGTGTTCTCAGGGTTGCTAATAGCCACTCCAACCCCAGCTGGTCCCTGTGGCCCTTGCGGTCCTGGTGAGCCTTGCGGCCCTTGAGGTCCTTGGAGACCTTGAGAACCTTGCGGTCCCTGTGGGCCGGGCGAGCCTTGCGGACCTGCCGGTCCTTGGGGGCCGGGCGATCCTTGTGCCCCAGGCGCGCCTTGCGGCCCGGCTGGACCTTGTGGTCCCTGCGGTCCTTGCGGCCCAGGAGGTCCTGGCGGGCCTTGATTGAAGCTGCTAACGTCGGCGCTCCCAAGCTGGCCCGTGAGCGGATCAACCATTACGACTGAGACCGACGAATCGAAGTTCATCGGAGTGATACCAGCGAGAAATATCGACCCGTGAATTTCCGGGTCGCCGATTCGAATCGTTCCAGACTCGCCGGCCACCCCGCCATTGCCGATGGCGATGTTGTTATCGCCCGTGGTGAGGTTAATGCCTGCGTTGGTCCCCAACGCGATGTTGCCACTGCCGATCGTGTTGCTCAACAGCGCCACAGCGCCAACTGCCGTATTTTGGTCCCCTGTATTCAGAAGGAGCGATCCGGCGCCAGTGGCCGTATTAAACTTTCCTCCCGTGATGCTCTCGAGTGAAAGCAAACCAACAGCAGTATTGTACGTGCCGGTGGTAAGGCTCAAGAGCGCATTTTGTCCCTCAGCCGTGTTGCCACCGGGATAACCGCCATCCGGCGCCGGCGTGATTGCCTGTGCTCCTGGCAAGAGCGCAAGGTAGGATGTGCAGAGCAAAACCGTCGCGACGTTGCCAAGTTTTTGTTTGATACGAATTGGCGATGTGCCGAATAGCATCTGTTTCATTTGTTTCATTGATGTTCTCCTTTTTATTTTTGCTTTTTGCATTCGCATGTTTGTCCTCCACTGTTGTTCCCGGAAATTCGGGGCGAAGTTCCGAAAAATGTTTCGAAGGGCCGGAAATTTCGGTGCGTCTTCGCCCAGCTACGGTGCGGCAGCCGCTAAACGATGCGGAAATTTCGGTGGCTGATCCCGAAGGACGCCAGGTTCGCAACGGGTCCCGCGACAGCGCTATTGCGCAACAAAGAAACGACACGGCGTCCGAAGTTGCCGGACGCCGTGTCCCGAACGTTTAACGCGTTAGTTTTTCCGGTACAACTTCGCTGTCGAGTCGTGGATGACGTTTTGCGTATCTCGATAGGTTATTGTAGTTGTTCCCACTAAAGTAAATCCGGGTGGTGGCGTTGCGTTAGCGGCTAGCGTAAGAAACGCGCCAGAAACCAACGCGTCTCCAGCCGGACCCTGTGGGCCTTGTGGACCGACTGCCCCCGCTGCACCTTGTGGCCCTGCTGGGCCTGAATCACCATGCGGACCTTGTGGACCGACTGCACCGGTTGCGCCTGCAGGGCCTGCTGGACCTTGCGGGCCCGCTGCTCCCGGATCACCAGGCGCACCTGTTGCACCAACTTCGCCTTGCGCACCTTGCGGACCGACTGCTCCTGTCGCTCCCGTTGCACCTGCCGGACCTCGTGGACCGGTTGGGCCCGGACTACCTTGTGGACCTTGCGGGCCACGAGGGCCCTGGAACGTACTAATGTCGACAGTCCCTAAATGGCCATTTTCGTCAATGACTACAGGATTGCCAGTCACTGCTACTCCAGCAATACCCGCGATGTAGGCGGCAGTGTGTTGTCCTGCCGTACCGATTCGAATGGTGTTGGCTTCGTCAGCAACACCCGAGTTGCCGATATCGATATTGCTATCGCCTGTGGTGAGGAGGAAACCAGCGCCATTGCCTAATGCAATATTGTAGTTTCCGGTTGTGTTGTTAAAGAGCCCGGAAGAACCGCTGGCTGTATTGTTAAAACCAGTTGTGTTGCTATAAAGCGCATCAGCGCCAGTGGCGGTGTTGCTGTTGCCGGTTGCGTTGTTCATAAGCGCCCCGGCACCGGTGGCTGTATTGAAGGCGGTGCTTGTGCCGCTCATAAGCGCGAAAGAACCAGTGGCTGTATTGAAGCTGCCCTCTGTGTTGCTATTCAGCGCATTATAACCGGTCGCCGTGTTGTTGCTGCCAGTCGTAAGGCTCAAAAGCGCATTAGAACCGCTCGCCGTGTTCTGGACGCCGGTTGTAAGCCTTAAAAGCGCAGTAGAGCCGATCGCCGTGTTCTCGGAGCCCGTTCCAAGATTTACCAGTGCATACGCACCGATCGCCGTGTTGTTTAAGCCCGTTGTAAGGCTTAAGAGCGCACTGTCACCCTCGGCAGTGTTGTTACCTGGATACCCACCGCCTGGCGGGGGCCATACCGCTTGCGCTCCTGGCGATAATGCGAAGCAAGCCATTGCAAATGAACCGAGGAAAGCAGATCGAAAAAACGTTCTGCTAACCGATGTTTTGATCAGAGTATTCATGATGATATATCCTTTTTTCTATTAGTGGTTTTTTGTTGGTGTGTTTGCCATTCGCTATTCCACTCCCGGAAATTCGGGACGAAGTTCCCGAAAAATTTAAAGACCGAATTTTTAACTACGAGCCAGCTGCGTTCGTGATGTGAAGTTGACAATGCTGTCGCGCCGCCAACCACAAAAACAACACGGCGTCCGAACTTGCCGGACGCCGCGTTTCGAACGTTTAACCCCTTTAAGTATTGAAAAAGCGCAGTTTCAGTTCAGTCCAAAGGTTGCGCTGCCTACAACCTGACCACCGATCAGTATGTCGATGCGATATTTGCCAACTCCGAGTGCGCGCGAGTTTAGGTTATATATATACTGGCAGCTATCGACTCTGAAGTTGGAGCCTGTGTCAGCGTTGCCGCTGTAATCGGACTCGTTGACTTGGCCAATCACTCCGCCAGCCGTTCGCACCACAGCGATCGTAGCCGGTGGCAGGTCGCAGGTCGCTACACCGCCCAAGGTGAGATTGAATTTCACCGGCACGACCCCGCGCCTGACATTGAAGGTGCTTGTCCCATCAGCGTTAATCGGCGGTTGAACCCCTCCGACGTAATTGGATGTAGGTGTCGGCTCAATCGCAAGAAAGGCCGGGCGATTTAGTCCGGTAGCAAAGGTGCTGCGACTACCATCGGGAGCAAACTTGTTGATCGCGCCGCCGAACTCCGATCCCTCTGCCTCAAAGAGGCTGCCCGCGCTGTCAAAAGCCAGACCGAAAGGCCAGATCAGTCCCGTAGCGAAAATGGTTCGTGTGCCATCGGGAGTAAACTTGTTGATTATCCCGCCCCATAGGTCTGTCTCGAACAGGTTGCCTGCACTATCGAAGGCCAGACAAAGGGGAGTATTAAGCCCGGTGGCGAAAGTGCTCCGGATGCCATCAGGCGTGAATTTATTGATTGCGCCACCGTAGTAGTCAGTCGCGAAGAGATTGCCAGCACTATCAAAAGCGAGACCGTAAGGACCATTCAGGCCTGTTGCGAAAGTGCTTCGCGTGCCATCGGGAGCAAATTTGTAGATCGTATTGCTGAGCCAGTCCGCCTCGAACAAATTGCCGCTTCTGTCACAAGCCAGACCCGCGGGATTGTTGAGGCCCGTCGCGAAAATGCTCCGCGTGCCGTTAGGAGCAAATTTGTAGATCGAGCCGCTGAATTGATCTCCCTCGAAGAGGTTGCCTGAGTTGTCGCAAGCGAGACCGTTAGGCACGTTGAGCTCGGTCGCAAAAGTGCTCGACGTACCATCAGAAGCAAATTTGTTGATTGTATTGCTCCATGAGTCTGATTCGAACAGATCACCCGGTGCGCCATTTGCAGCTGACACACCAATTGCGATAGCAATGACCAGGAACGCGAGCTGAACGGATTTGTATAGTAATTGTTTCATAGATGCTTA
>Ga0126381_100006299_pt1 | contig 13103 bp, 9 predicted proteins | sample PanSoiMetPlot_28_FD_96465 | JGI IMG/M metagenome (GOLD analysis project Ga0126381, IMG submission 96465) | Tropical forest soil microbial communities from Panama - MetaG Plot_28 | ecosystem: Environmental > Terrestrial > Soil > Tropical forest > Bulk soil | place: Panama | collected 2016-02-17
CCAGCACGCAAGCCATCGAGGTCGATCCTTCTCGTGAAGCCGAGCCGGGCAAGATTTTGCATGAGCTTCGGCGGGGTGAAATGGCCAATCTTAATGAGATTCCTTTCGCTCGTTATTACGGAACCGTGGATGCCACTCCGCTTTTCATTATGCTGGCCGACGCTTACTACGAGCGCACCGGCGATCGCTCGCTGATTGAGCAAATCTGGCCTAATATTCAAGCAGCGCTTGATTGGATCGACCACTACGGGGATGTGGACGGCGACGGATTTGTCGAATATGCGGCCCACAGCGATCGTGGCCTGGTGCAACAGGGGTGGAAGGATTCGAACGATTCCGTCTTCCACGCCGACGGCACCTTAGCCGAGGCACCCATTGCTCTCTGCGAGGTGCAGGGCTACGTCTACGCCGCGAAACTTGGCGCGTCTCGCATAAGCCGCCTCTTGGGCAATGAGCCGGCCAGCCTCGCGCTCGAAAAACAGGCTGTGGAGTTGCGAGATAAGTTTGGCAGCGCTTTTTGGCTGCGGGATCTGAACTGTTACGCGCTGGCGCTGGATAGTAAGAAACGGCCGTGCGCGGTGCGCACATCGAATGCTGGTTATTGTCTGTTTGCCGGAATCGCCCGTTCCGACCACGCCAAGGCCTTGGCCAGTTCGCTGTTTGCCGCCGCGTTCTTTAGTGGGTGGGGAATTCGAACCTTAGCCAGTAGCGAGGCCCGCTATAACCCCCTCTCGTATCACAACGGCTCCATTTGGCCGCACGATAACGCATTGATCGCCAGTGGACTGGCGCGATATGGCTTCAAGAATCTCGCGGGAAAGATTCTCATGGCCCTCATGGACGCCAGCAGCATGCTCGAACTGCATCGTTTGCCGGAGCTCTTCTGTGGGCTGGAACGCCGCACCGGCGAGGGGCCAACTTTGTATCCGGTCGCCTGCTCCCCCCAGGCTTGGGCCGCCGGGGCTGCCTTTCTCCTGGTGGAAGCCTGTCTCGGTTTAAGGGTCGAGGGCGCAAAGAATCGCGTGGTTTTCAATCGTCCCTCGCTTCCAGTAGGCATTCCTCAACTCTCGATTCGCGGTCTAAGGGTGGGAAAGGCTTCGGTCGACCTATTGTTTGAACGGCAGATTGATACTGTTCGGGTACAAGTCTTAGAAAAACAAGGGGAAATTGAGGTTGTCGCCACGCTCTAGGTCGCCCAAGCAGCACTCCTAGCTGGCTTACGCGAAGTCTCTACTCTGCCTAAGGAGATCACCGGATGGACCTCGCTTGGGCAGCGACTTAGGTTAAGCGTAACCGCAAATGCGGAGGCGTGATGACCAGACTAAGCGTGTTTCTCAGCGCAGTACTACTTGCTGCCACGCTCGGAGTGTCGGCCCAGGACGGGGCCCGAAAACAAGACAACCCGCCTACGAGCACGCAAGTCTCCGAGCCGTCACCGCCAAGTTCGAGCGCGATGAAGGATCGGGCGCAGAAGGCGACAACTGGCGATCGGACCAAGCGCATCGAAAGATTGGGCGACGGTTCTGAGGACCTCGTCCAAAATGGGGCGCCGCTTCCACAAACCTCCACGATCCTTCCGCTGCTCGGTTTTATCGGATTGGGTTCGCTGGTAGCTGGACTCTTTGCTCGTCGATAATTTTTTATGCGGGTCCCTGGGACCAGCGTTGTATCCAAGCCGCGTCGCCACGTTCAAAACCGCTCGCCGCTGACCCTCAAACGAGAACTGCTGCGGTTACCGCGCAAGCGCAAATCACCTAAGCTGCTGATCCGTGATCGCTCCGAGTTTCGCCAAGTGCTCTCCTATTGCCTGATCTTGGTAGGCAGTTCCCTCTGTACGTTTGTTGCCGCTACTTACGCCTGGATGTATGTCGAACAGCGTCTGCTCCTGCATGAATGGAGCACCACCCAGAGATCTTCGCCAGAGAGACAGACGCTTACCAAGCTATCCATCCCCAAAATCCACCTCGAGGATGTGGTGATAGAGGGGGCTACTCGTCACTCCCTGTTACGCGGACCTGCTCACTTGGCCGGATCCGCCCTTCCTGGTGATCCGGGCAACGCCGTAATCGCGGGGCATCGCGATACGTTCTTTAGGCACATTCACAGCTTGCGATACGGAGATAATATTTATGTGTTCCGCAGTGGAAGGCGATTCCACTACGTGGTTCGGGCGCGCCGTATCGTCGTACCCACCGATACCAGTGTGCTGCGTTCGACCGAATACCCGGAATTGACTCTCATCACCTGCTACCCCACTCACGCCATTGGACCCGCCCCCCAACGACTCATCGTAGTCGCCAAGCTAGTGGGCGGAGCCTGACACACATACACTCGGTCGGATTCGATTGTTTGCCCCAAATCCAACACCGGCAAAACGACGGCGTGCCGTTACTCATTCGTGTTCCATATGTCGATGTTCCATTTCCAGCTGCCGTCTTCCTGCTTCCACTGGACCACATATTTGACGGACACAGACTTACCATTCACCAGTCCCAAGTCGGCATGGCCAATTTCGATGATCGCGTCTCCGCCCGCTTCAAAGAAATCCGATGAGAGCTTCGCGCTCTGTACTCCCATGGCGGCAACGGCCTGCTTCCAGAATGATTAGATTTGCTCCCGGCCCGCAATCATGGGCGTCCCAGGCGGCAAGATGCGCGCCGCGGCGGTGTAAATCCGATCCAGCACAGCGACATCTCCTTTGGCGACGACTTCAACGGCAAACAGCTCGTTGGTTTGCCGCATGGCGGCGAGGATGGTTTCAGGAACCTTCTCGGTTTTTCCACCGGCTTGCATACTCACCTCCTATCGATCTACAAACGGCGCCGCAGCGCGCGCATAGTCTCGCGCCAAGTCCGGCCGTTGGCCCTGAGTCCCTGCGGAACGCCCCTAATGGCCGGGAATGGGCGGCCAGTCCCGAGACGGTCCTGAAAACAAGCTGATGGTCTTTTCTAAACGCCGGCTTCCATCGTGGACAGCAAACTGGTGTGGCTTTCCCTGCGTGCCTGGATAGGCCTCCCACAGCGACACCCCGGCGTAAGCTCCATCCTTGCGCAGGACGTAATACACCATATCGACGTATTGCAGGCGATCGCGATCACCGTTGTAGTTGCGCGCAATACGCTTCAGCGCATCCATCCCGGCGTCGAGGGGCGAGAGTCCGTGGCGAAGGTTCTCGATGATGGTATGGGCGCCCGCCACTTTAACATTCTCTTCCCCGCTGCCGGTCGCTCCTGCCGAGCCAACGTCCTGGTCGGTGAAGCATCCGGCACCGATCAACGGGGAATCGCCAACCCGCCCGGGTATTTTCCAGGCCAAGCCACTCGTGGTAGTGCATCCGGAGATTTCCCCCTTTGCGTTCAATGCCGAGCAGTGAATGGTGCCAGTGGGGGGAAAGATCACACTCCGGATTGCCGAAAGGCGAAGTTCAGGAGCAATCCCGATTCGCCCCGCAACCTCTTCCAACTCGCGCAGCCGCTCCTCCGAATCCGCACCGGCACGCCGAACTCGCGAGCCGGGATTCCAATCCGGGCTCGCCAGGCCCGGCCCCCACCAATCCGAATGCGTGGCCTTCCACAAAAGCCATTCCTTGCGGGATTTGTCGGTGAGTAGATTCTCTCGCTGAAATCCCTGGGCCACGGCGAAGCGCTCGGCTCCTTCGCCCACTAACATCACGTGTCCGGTGTGTACCCTAACCGCGTTCGACAACAAAGAAACGTTCTTGATGTTCCGAACTCCACCAACCGCGCCCGCGGTGCGCGTGGGCCCATGCATACAGCAGGCATCGAGCTCCACCACACCTTCCTCGTTGGGACGTCCTCCCAAACCCACCGATTGATCGCTAGGATCGTTCTCTGGGCCCACGACTACCTTTAACGCAGCCTCTAGCGTGTCCCCGCCACTTGAAACTAGCGCATAAGCTTCGTCCAGATAGTTGTAGCCATTGGCGGCCGAGACAATGATCGCCTTGGGAGCGGCCGAGGTGCGCTGCTGTGCCTGGGTGCCAGGCTCGGGGTTCCAGGCCGCTTTTAGCTTCGCGGCCAGCGAGCCGGCCAGTGTGGAGCCAACAAACTCACGACGCGAGATGCTCATGAACGTCTTTCCCGGGTGGAATCAAAGGTCAGGAAGGTTATACCAGAACTGCGGGCGCGCAGGAGGTAAGCAAACGGCCGAGGCAGCGCGAGCTTTGCCGCGGGAAGGGAAATACCTCTAGGAGACGGCGCGCAATTGATTGGTGTTTTGGTCGGCGCGAAAGCGCAGCAAAGCGGCGATGTTGCCGACGCGGTCCAAGGTCTCATCGCGAGAGAGTAGAACCAACTGAATATTATTCAGCACGGTCAGGGGCACCAGGGCTTCGCAAACATCATCCAGTTTGCGTGTGGCCCTTCCGCACACCGGGCAGTAAGGCACCAGGTGGGCATCGATATGGCGACAATTGGTGCATTCAACGGCGCGAGCGACATACTCCTGAGACATGAGGATAGTCTCGACCTCGCCCAGCTCGGTCGCGCGCAACACGCGCCGCAATCCGGTCACGCCACGACCATTGCTCCTGGCCTCGTCGAGTACTTCGCGCAGCAATGCCTGGTGGTGCGTGTTTAATGACTGGCCCAAAATACGGTTGGCCTCTTCCGCCGCTCGCTCATTGGTCATGCTGGCGAAATCACCCGAAAAACGACCCAGAATTTTCTTTCGTAGGTCGGGACGAAGCTGGGGTTCAAATTCCGGCCAGTTCACGTCATGGCACCCAATGACCAAAGCTTCAAATTGCCTACGCGCGGCCGCATTCTTGAGAAATTCCGCGACGGCTTGAAAATGTTTGCGCACCTCGTCTTCGGAGTGGCGCTGGGCATGACCGCCGTCATAACCGGCATAGCCATCACTGCGCCCGTGCCGCGGGAGAGGGTTAGTCAAATTTCCCAGATCCTTGCTGCGATCGAAATAGAGCTCCAAAAAACGCGCATTTTGGCGATCCACCAGGGCGATCAAAATCCGAGGGTGATCGGAGAACAGCGACGCCAAAGGTTTCAGATGAAATCGGCGATTCACGAACAGCTTGGTCTCTGACGGTCCTGGCGGCAAATCGTATTCCTGCCAGATTTTGTGTCCGGCGCAGGCGAAAACGGCTTTCCGGCTGCCATGCAATCCCTCGGAGAGGCGCACGATGTGCTCCAGGTCGGCAATCACCTCCCGATTGCGCCCGTTGATGTCCAGCTCCTGGAGAGTCTTGCGGACCATGTCTTTGGCTTGAATCACCTCCTCGCGATGGGACTTGTCCTTGGGCGTGGTCGGCTGAAAGTAGAAACTGACCGCCAATTCGTTAGGACGCCGACATTCAAATTCCGCCAGTTGACGTAGCTCTTCACGAGACATCATCAGAGCACCTCGCGGCTCAATGCATTTTCGATTCCTCGAGCAGCCTCTGCTTGAAGGGGTTGTTCGCCGGCAGACCTTGGCGCAGTTTTTCCCGGGCGCGAACGATGGAGCCGCGAACTTCTTCCGGCTTACGGTCTGTAATGGCGCTGATTTCCTCGAGAGAGAATCCCTCGAGTGCCTGCAATACAAACGCTTCCCGGTCTTCGGCGGCAGCTCCCTCTAGCGCGAACTGCACCAGTGTGATCACCTCATCGGTGTAAGCAATCTCTTCCGGAGTCGCCAAGCGTACATCGGCAATGCCGCTTTCGGTGGTCATGGCCTCATCAGGCTGATGAAATTGCAGGCGCGGCTCATCGCTCGCCCGCTCATTCCGCCGGCGCCGCAGCCCCTGTAAATTCACATCCGATCCGCTATCTGGCCATCGCGAGGAGAAATCCTCGATTACCTGGATTGCTAGCCGATACAGCCACGGCTCTAGCCCCATGCGCTCCGGTTTTTCGATCTTCTCGTCTAGCGCCCGGGCCACCACCTCGTCGACCACTTCTTCGCTACTGATTGCCTCCGCCTCCAATTCGCCGCCAGCCTCCCGTAAGAAAAGCTCGCGCTCGACAAAACGGGTAAGTCGGCGAAGGTTGGCGTTCACGTACGAGCGCACGTCATCGGAGGTGGCGGTCAAAGAAGCAACCGCGGCAATGGTCTGCTCGAAGGGAACTTCGGCCGGAGGACGACCTTCTTCTACTCTTCGGCGACGCCAGCGATGCGAATTGCGCAACAGTTCTTTGTGCCGGCTGATTTGGCTGAGCAGGTCATCAAAGGCCGCTTTTACAGCGGCCGTGGCCATGGCAGCGGATTCTTGCGCGGCCATTTGCCCGGAAGGCAGACGCAGGTTGAGAGAAACGCTGGTGCCCTCACGCGCGGAGTTCTGCTCGACCAAACCCTTCAGGTGCACAAGTTCGGGTCGAAACACTTGCAAACGTCTCTCGACCTTAGCTGTCCAATGTTGAATTTCTTTATCGATATCGGGAGTTCGTTGGAGTTTGTAGCTGATGTGCACATTCATGCGGCCTCGGAGGCGGGAGAAGGTCCCGTGAAGCTTTTTGCTACACGTCGATTCTACACCCGGGCCAAGTGCCGCCAACAAAATTCGCACTGCCCTCGAAGGCAAGACCGAGCTTGGTCATTAGCCATCCCAGAAAGCACTCGGCCCTGATCGCTCAGCGCAGAGCACGCCGGGGATCGTCGGAATCGCGCTTCAGCCGCACCCGACAACTACACGGCAACCGTGACCGAAGTCTGATTGCGCACCACTGGTCGATACAGAGTGTCCCGTTCGACCGGCGTACGTCCCGCCTGTTGAATTAAGCGGACGAGCTCCTGGCGACGGAGACCCTGGGGCGTATTCGCGCCCGCATCGTGATAGATCTTTTCTTCCACCACGGTCCCGTCCAGATCGTCGGCCCCGAAGCGCAAGGCAATTTGGGCGATCTTAGGCGTGAGCATCTGCCAATAAGCTTTGATGTGGGGGAAATTGTCGAGCACGAGACGACTGACACAAATCTGCTTGATGTCGAGCATGCCTGTAGTTTTTGGCAGATGCTCGAGCAGGGTGTTATCGGGATGAAAGGCTAAGGGAATGAAAGTCTGAAATCCGCCGGTCTCGTCCTGCAAAGCGCGCAGCTTCATCAAGTGATCCACGCGGTCTTCGTCGTTTTCTATATGACCGTAGAGCATGGTGGCATTGGATTTTAAGCCTAGCTTATGGGCTAGACGCGCGGTCTCAAGCCATTGCTCACCATCGATCTTATGATCGCAAATAATATGGCGGACGCGGTCGGCAAAGATCTCGGCTCCTCCGCCGGGAAGCGAATCGACACCAGCGGCTTTCAGTTGCGCCAGGGTCTCGGCCAGCGAAAGTTTCGCGCGCTTGGCCAAATAAGCCACCTCCACCATGGTGAAGGCTTTCAGGTGCACCTCGGGAAACCGTCGCTTCAAACCGGAAACTAAGTCGAGAAAATATTGAAACGGCAGATCGGGATGCAGCCCGCCAACAATGTGGAACTCCGTCACCGCTTCGCTGTAGCCCGAAGCCGCGGTTTGAAACGCCTCTTCGAGTGCCATGGTATAGGCCCCCGGAGCGTCCTTTTTCCGCCCAAAAGCACACAGTCGACAGGCCGCCACGCACACGTTGGTGGGATTGATATGGCGATTCACATTGAAATACGCCTTGTCGCCATGCATGCGCTCGCGAACATAGTTGGCCAGCCAGCCCAGGGCGAGCAGATCCGCGGTGCGATAGAGGGTCAGCGCATCCTGAGAACTGAGGCGCTCACCGCCCACTACTTTCTCATGGATGAGTTTCAGGCCAGCATCGTCAGTTCGAAAGGTGTGAATTTGAGCCATCTCGAATGATCATAGCGCAGTCGGTGGGCAACCGGACAGGTTCTAGCGGAAAAGTAAGGGGGCGAATGCAGCCAGATTCCGTCGCCATACCATCCAGGTATGCATGCCTGGAGTTTCAACTTCCGTGTAAGCCACGCCCTGTTCTTTGAGCCAGGACTTGAAGCGGCGATTGGGCTCGATTAACTCGTCCTCGGTGCCGCAGGCAATCCACAGCAACTTGAGTTTCTGATTGGCGCTGGCCCCCAGGCCGGGAAACTCTTGAGCGAACGGTCGCGTCTCCAGTCCCCCAGAGCTAAAGGCTCCTACCCAGGCAAACTGATCCAGGTGATTCAATCCGGTCAGCAGAGATTCTGCGCCGCCCATGGAAAGACCAGCAATGGCGCGCCACTCCCGATCCCGTTTCACGCGGTAGAACTCGTCCACCTGCGGCATCACCTCCGATAACAGCAGGTCGGAGAATTTGGCCAGATTCCGCCATGCCAGCTGAGGGTCGCTCCACGCGTCCCAGCCGCGGCGAACGATCTCCAGGTCTCCATAACCGAGCGGCATGACCACAACCATCGGCTTAGCTTTGCTCTCGGCAAGCAAATGGTCCAGGACCAGATGCGCGCGGCCCACCGCCGTCCACCCGCTTGCATCATCACTGAAGCCATGAAGCAGGTAAAGCACAGGATATTCGGGTCCGCGAGCGTCATATCCCGGAGGGGTGTAGACGTAGAAATCGTGCTCATCAGCGGCGATCTTGGAACGGTAAAAGTGGTGATGAATTTCGCCGCGCGGAACGTCGAGCGCCTCCCAGGGCAGCGACGACGGGCCGGGGACATGAACGGCACTTTCGCTGTGCAGCAGGTTTGGCTTCATCAAGGGATTGGCAGGATCGATCAGCGAGACTTCATCGGCTACAAAAGAATATCCATAAATGTCAGGAGCCAGAGGTCCGACGGTCACCGACCACAACCCATGACCATCTTTTTGCATAGGGACGGGTGTGGTCTGGCCTTCGATAGAGACCGCCACTCGCTGGGCATTCGGAGCAGGAAAGCGGAAGGTGACCCGGCCGTCGGACAAAACCTCGGGCGAGACGACGCGGGCCGGAGGCTGGGCTAGTAGCGGCAGAAGCAACAAGCAAAGCACAGACCAGCTGAGCACACCGATTTCTTTCATGCTTTCTCCGTAATAACTGGGAACTAGATGCCGCGCCTCGGACCCCACAGCAAGTCAGCGGCAAGAAACAAGAAAAAAACTACCGAGATAACACCATTCATGGTGAAAAAAGCGGCATTCAGTTTGCTCAAATCATGTTCTGAGACCAACGAGTGCTCGTAGGTGAGTAGCAGGAAAACGGCAACCATCCCGAAGTCGGCGAATCTTCCCAAGCCGAAGGCCCACACTGTGAGCCCGAGCAAAACCAGCATCAGCACGTGAAAGCAGCGGGCAATCCATAAAGAGCGGCCAATTCCGCAATAGCGCGGAATGGAGTGCAACCCTGCCCGGCGGTCAAAGTCAAAGTCCTGGCAGGCGTACAGTACGTCGAAGCCCGCCACCCAGAAGGTAACCGCCAAAGTCAGGAGCAAGATCTTCGCATCGAAAGAACCACGCACGGCGATCCAGGCCGCGGTGGGAGCAGATCCTAAGGCGAATCCCAGAACCAAGTGCGACCAGCGTGTCCATCGTTTGGTGTAGGAATACATGAGCAATAGGCAAAGAGCCAGCGGAGAGAGCACGAATGCCAGCCGGTTTAGCTGCCAAGCGGCCACCAAGAACGCCGCAGAGCTCAAGATCACAAAGCTGCGGACAAAGCCCGGAGTAAGCAGGCCACGGGGAATGGCGCGAGCGGCGGTACGGGGGTTGGCGGCGTCAATTGTCCGGTCGGCGAGTCGATTAAACGCCATGGCGGCAGAGCGGGCCGCCACCATGGCAACGATGATCCAGATGAGCTGATGCCAAGTGGGCACACCCTGGGCTGCCAGCATGGCTCCCGAGAGCGCAAAGGGTAGGGCAAAAACCGAATGCTCCCACTTGATCATCTCCAAGGTAAGGTAGAGATTACTGAGAACCGCCACTCGAACATTCTAAGCGAAGGCCAGAATCTTCCGCTTGGGGTGCGGAGGTTGAACAAGACCGGCGGTTTCGAGAGGGTTAGCTCTGGTAGCCTTCAGAGCCGACCAAGGGAACAAAACGGCAGCCCTCAAGCACCTCCACCCCCAGCCGGCCTTCCTGTTTGCGCACCAATTGAAGTTCCTGGGCATGGGGCGGCCCGACGGGAATCACCAAACGTCCACCTTCCGATAACTGCTCGAGGAGACTTTTCGGCAGGCTGGGGGCTGCCGCTGACACCAAAATTGCGTCAAACGGCGCGTACTCTCTTAACCCGTGGCTTCCATCGCCGGTTACAAGCCGCACATTGTCAAAGCCCAGTTGGGCAAGTAGTGACTCCGCGCCCTGAGCGAGCGTTGAATATCGTTCCACCGAATAGACCATGCGAGCCAGCAGGGCGAGCACCGCCGTCTGATACCCCGAACCGGTGCCCACCTCGAGCACCGACTCGCCCCCCGCCAAAGCCAAGGCCTCGAGAGAGACCGCAATAATGAAGGGCTGGGAGATGGTCTGGTTTTCACCGATCGGGATGGGGTGATCTTCATAGGCCTGAAGGCGATATTCGTAGGGCACAAACAGATGGCGAGGAACCCGCTCGATGGCATCGAGCACTCGCTGGTCGCGAATCCCGCGACGACGTATCTGGCTCGCTACCATCTCGGCGCGCTGCTGGGCATAGCTGTCAGAAGGATTGGGATCTCGGACCTGGTGCATTGCCTCTGTACCGTTCCTTAGTAGGTCAGCGTTTTCGTCGTCGAATTCTCACATCAAAGCTGACCACCCCGTTTTGGTCGCGAATGGCCACAATAGAAAGGTTTCTGGTCACGTTGTATTCCGCACGGATGATCTGCTGCGAGGTTTGCGAAACGTTGGTGGTGTAGCTCAGCGTGAGGTTGTCTTTGACTTGTTGCTCAATGGTAACAGCCGGACCATTTTGCGTGGGCGAAGTTTCCGTCTCTAGTCCCTGGGGATCAACTTTGATACGACTGTTTCCAAACAACCGCTGCGCGCGATTATTTAAAGTCGCGTTGAGAGCTGCCGCCAGCATGGCGTTCGAGGCCTGCTGGCTGAAGGCTGACTGACTGCTTTGCTGCAACTGCGCAGAGGTTTCCGTGGTTTGACCGAAGGCCAGCAAGGAGATGATATCGGCCGTCGGCAGCGGGGGATCGGAGCGATAATTCATCTTTAGTCCATTGGGCTTACTGACATCTCCATTCAACGACAGCGTGATGTCATAGTCGCGCACGTGGGTTACCGCTTCTAGATCAACAAATGGCGTGGTGATGGCAGGATTGGTGAAGGTTACTCCTCCCCTCTCGAGACGGTATTTGGTGCCGTTAAAATACGCCTCGCCCTCAAACACATCGCCACGGCCGAGGAGCACCGGCTTAGCGGCATTGCCCCGAACTCGCAGGTCGGCGTCGCCCCGCAGGCGCAAGACGCTGGTTTGCATCTCCAGTTCCGGCGCGGTGGTCACATGCAAATCTAATCGGATTCGGTTCAGCACCGGGTCGGTTTGCGGAAGACTGGACTGCTGGATGCTGCGTTCCAGATAGGCGCCGAAGTCGAAGCCCGGCGTGACTCCCAGCTTGGTAACCGTGATATCGCCGGAGAGCAGCGAACCGAAAGAACTTCCGCTCCAATGTAAGTCCGCATCCGCCGTGGAGCTGACTCCGGGCGGATAGCGCAAGCGCACGGCGTCCACATTAGCCGCCAAGTCAAAATTCACCTGTCGTCCAACCAGTTCGGCGTGGCCGCTGAAGCGCACGCTTCCTCCCCCGGTGCGCGCCTGCAGGCTGTCGATGGTGATTTGATTTTGGCTGAAACGAAAGACGCCATTCATATCGCTCAGCGCGCTGGGCAAGTTGATGTCGGCGAGGGCCCCGTTCTCGACTTCTAACCGGCCCTCGAGGGCCGGCGCGTCCCGGGTACCCGTGAGCCGAGCTTGCCCGGTCACCGTACCGGAGGAAGTGAAGTCAGGATCATAGGTTTGAATCAGGCCAAGACCAATCCTCCCCGTGGCTGCCAAATTGAGCACCCCATGCTCGGCTAGTTCGACCGAGCCTTGGGCGGTGAAGTCGGTGTTCTCACCCAGAATGTGGAAGGCCTCAAGGTTCAGCGTCTGGCCTGACACGGTGAATTCGAGCGGACCCTGATTACGGATTTTAATTTTCTCAATATCGGCATAAAAATCAGTGAGATTCCCCACCCACTTCCAAAGCCCCGGGTCGAGCAGTGGTCCTTGCAGGCGCAAATCTCCCGCCACGGCGGAGTGACCGGTGATGTAGCCATGCAAATAAGTGGCGAGAAAAGAGTCGATATCGAGACGCTTGAAGTGAAAATCGATCGACGCCGGCCAGCGCTCGCGCAGGTGGACATTGCCCTCGAGCACCAGCTCGGCATTCTGGAAATTCGAATGCCCCGTCAGACGCAGCTCGGAGCCGTGCGTGAGGGCGTCGAGCGCATAGTCGCCGATCAGTTCTTGGTTGAAGGTAAGCTTCCGCAACTCAAAATGGGCTTGAACGTCCGGTCGCTCGAGCCTGCCCGCAGCCTGTGCCGTAAAATCCAGGGTTCCGCCGATCGCGATCGAGGGCCGAGGCCGAGACATTTGGGCAAGATCGAAATCCTTGCCCACCAGCGCCACGTCGAAGTTGCGCGCCACCATATCGTAGTTCCCGCTACCGGAAATCTGGCTGGGGCCGCGAGTGGCAAGGAAATTCTTAACCGCCACTGTCGAGCCGTTCAGGGCCACGCTGGCCTGTGCTCGATCGATCGAGTAACCGGCAATGGAGCCACTGGCCAGTGAAATTGTGCCCTGTCCAGCAGGGCGCGCGATAGATCCCGAGATCTCAACATTGGCGCTCGTCCGTCCCGTAATCGGCAGCTTGGGGTCGAAGATCCTGGCCAGCTGCGCGGCATCGGCGTTTTCCACTGCGGAAGACAAGTGAATCGAGTTCTCGGGCAACATTTTCCAGCGCACCAATTGCGCATTCCCGTCAAATCTCGCACTTATAGCCGCACTTTTGACGAGTGCATTGCGCATGGTTATGCCCTGAGCCGAGAGCTGAACATCGGATTTAAACAAGTCGAGGTGGATCGATTCGAGACGCCTACGCTGAACTGCCATCCACTCGACATCCACATCCTGCATCTCCAAGTTACCGGCGATGGATGGTTTGGCGAAACTGCCCGCCAGCGTGCCATGGAAGGCCGTCCGGCTATGCCCGGGCAAG
>Ga0126381_100006301_pt1 | contig 13100 bp, 8 predicted proteins | sample PanSoiMetPlot_28_FD_96465 | JGI IMG/M metagenome (GOLD analysis project Ga0126381, IMG submission 96465) | Tropical forest soil microbial communities from Panama - MetaG Plot_28 | ecosystem: Environmental > Terrestrial > Soil > Tropical forest > Bulk soil | place: Panama | collected 2016-02-17
CCTGAAGGACGTCACTGGACCGATTCACTTCAGCATGGGGCCTTCGGCGAAGCGCGTTCCCGGCGTCTCCGGCACGCAGCCGCAGGCCAATCCTGAACCGGAGCCTGCTGATCCTTCAAATCCTGCGATCGTGCGGAACATCTCTTTCAGCAATATCCACGGAACGGTGACGACGGATCCGCCGCAGCTTCGCGACGCGACCTTTACGAGCAACTACAACCCCGGTGAAAAGCGCTCCTGCATTGCTCTCAGCGCGGTTGGCGGATCGATTATCGAGAATGTCTCCTTCGATAACGTGCACCTGACGTTTGGCGGCGGAGGCACAGCAGAAGATGCCGCGCGCCGCGACCTTCCACAGATTGCAGGGGAGTATTTCATGTTGGGGCCGATGCCGGCGTATGGTTTCTACGCGCGCAACTCTCGCGGCATCACGCTAAACAATGTGCGCTTCCAGGTCGCGGGGACTGAGCTGCGGCCCGCAATGATCCTCGATCACGTGGAAGACGCCGTCATCAGTGGCTTGAGCGTGCAGGGGAATGCTTCGGCGGAGTCAGTAGTTCGATTTACCGCAGCCCGCGATGTGTTGTTCACTGGGGCTCGGGTTCTGACACCATCTGCATCGTTTCTCCAGTTGGAGGGCACAGCCAACGAGCGCATCACGATCGACGGCGGCGATCTCTCGAAGTCTGCGGCAGTGCTTGTATTCAAAGACGGCGCCACAGCTGGCTCTGTAAAGCTGAGGCAATAAACTGCGAGAGGATTAGTAGAACTTCACGTCATCGATCTCGAGCCAGGAGTCTTCGCCCGCACCGGCTGTCAGTTCAAAGTGAAGGGCGCGGACACTTCGTGCCGGAAAAGCAGTTCCCGCTGACTTTGATTGAAAGGCCGTGAACGGAATCCGTACGGTTCGCCACTTTGCAGTTCCGGTGAACGGAGCGGCATACCAGTCGGCTCTGTCGATTCCGTAGCTGTTCAGGAGAAGCCGGTAGGCGCCTTCGCCTCGTACAGCGAACGAGATGCCTCGATAAGAAGAGACGTCGGCGAGTTCCACTCCTCCGCGTGTAAGCGGAAGAACGAAGCTGACGAACGGCTTGGGCTTTGGCCCCATCCGCGCAAGCACGGTTCGCGCGTGACCTTTGCTGCGGGGTGTTCGAGCAAACAGCATTCGAGAGTGGTCCGTCCCCGGATCAGTGACATTGACGGGGAGTGTATCGAGATTTGTGCGCCCATCGGACCGTTCCGCGTCGTCGACCAGCTTTGCGACCGGATTGACGGGGAGCGGAGTAAACCCTGGAGCCTGAATTTCGGACTCGAGCTTTGACGGGTCGAGCGGCTTGCCACCGAGAAAGATAGCTGCAGTCTGTTCGATGTCCTTGATCTGTTGGTCGGGCGAACCCTTGATCAGTACGAGGTCGGCGATCTTGCCTGCGCTGATGGTCCCTCGCTCGCTGTCCTCACCAACGAGGCGTGCGCTGGTGCCGGTTCCGGCAGTGATGGCCTGGAGGGGTGTCAGGCCTGATTCAACCAGAAGCTCCATCTCATGCAGAGCTGCCCAGCCATGGTAGGTGCCTGCGACACCTGCGTCGGTGCCAACACCGATGGGGATGCCGGCTGCGGAGAGCCTTCTGACGTTTTCCTTCAGGAACGACCAGCGGCGCATGACAGGAGAGTCCGTCGAAGGAGCGCCTTGGCGCTGGGCTGCCTTCTGAACGTAGGCGCGGTCTTCAGGTCGGAGCAATTGCAAGAGCCGTGGTGACACAGCGCGCCCGGTTTGCGGCTCGTAGGTTGCAAGCGTGGAGACGTATCCCGTGCCGCTCTTTTTGAGCAAGGCGATCAATTCGTCATCGACTGGAGCATCGCCCACGCCGTGCGCGAGAACATCGACCCCGGCGCGTGCGGCGATCTTTGCACCATTCAGCGTGACTGTGTGGCTGAAGACCTTGATGCCCGCCTTATGCGCGTCTTCGACGATGGCCGACAGTGTCTCGAGATTCATGCTGGTAAGATCGCCGGCGCGGCCGTAACGCCAGCCATCGGTGAATGCCTTGATGACGTCAGGCTTGTAGGGAAGGATGCGCTGCATGGCAGCATGGGCGTCGGCAGGTGTGCTGACCATCTGGGTGAAGTAGTCGCCCCAACCGAACTCCGTACCGTGCCCTTCAGGTGTACCGAAACGAATCGCGAAGTTGACCTTAGGCCCTTTCAAGACGCCAACACGCATCATCTCACGCAAGGGCGTGAGCATCTCACCGTACACGCTGTAGTCGTTCACGGAGGTGACTCCGCAGGCGAGGTAGGCCTTCAGGTTCTTGCCGAGGTCGTCGACAGAACTCGTTCCGGAGGCGTTGAGGTGGGTATGGAGGTCGAACAACCCCGGCAACAGAGTCTGGCCGGATGCCTCGAGGACACGTGCGTCGGCAGGAATCTCCGCGCGATCTGAGACCACCACGATGCGGTCGTCGCGGATGATGACTGTAGCAGTGCGCGCTGGCGCACCCGTGCCATCGACTATTCGGGCGTCTTTAATTGCTATTGTGTTCTGTGCGTAAACAGCAATCGAGCCCAGGACGAAGAACACGAATGATGTAAGACGAAGGCAGCGTGATGCCATGGAACTCCGAGGGCGAATGCAGTCGCCGTTTGTCAGCTAATGTTTCAACGCTCTGCCGGCCAAGGTTGTGGTCAGAGCCCCGTTCTCGATTGCGAGTTGGCCGTTGACCGCCAGGTAGCGTACTCCCGTTGCGAGCACTCTGGGCGATTCGTAGGTGGCACGCTCATTGAAGGTCTTCGGGTCAAAGACGAGGACATCGGCGAAGTAACCCGTCTTGAGCAGACCACGATCCTTCAGGCCCAATGTTGAGGCGGGGAGTGATGTGCTCGAGCGAACGGCCACTTCGAGTGAGAGGACGTGCCGCTCGTAGACGTACTCATGTATTTTGCGCGGATAGGTTCCGTACTTTCTTGGATGGCCTTCCGATCCATCGGAACAGGTCATGACCCAGGGCTGGCGCATGAAGGCTTCTATATCGCTCTCCTTCATGTTGAAGGACGCGACTCCCGAGCCACCTGCCTTGATGATTTCGATGGCTGCATCAATCGGCGACTCGTTTCGCTCCTTTGCGATGACCGCCAGGGTTTTGCCAACTATGCTTTTGTCGCGTGAGTCCGTCATCAGGAGCGAATCGGCGCCGCCTCGGCGCACAAGATTCTGATTCATCTCTGCAACTAATCGAGCATGAACGTCTGGCGCGTCGAGATTCTTGATGAGTGCTCCACCGGCCTCAGCCCAGCGCGGAACGAGCGCCGCGGTTACGCTGGTGCCCGAGGCTGTATATGGGTATTGGCTGGCAGTGATGCTCAGGCCTGAGTGGCGTGCATCGTCAATGAGCTTGATGACGTCGGCGCTTTGGCCCCAGACGTCGACGCCCAGAGCCTTGATGTGCGAGATCATCACGGGGAGATGCGCTTCCTGCCCGATCCGGATGGTCTCTCGGACCGCGCCCACCAGGCCGATGGTGTAAGAACTCTCGTCGCGCATGTGCGTGTCGTAGATGCCGCCGTGCTGAGCGGCCACCTTCGCCAGATCGATTACCTCTTCAGTGCTTGAGTAGCTTCCCGGAGCGTAATAAAGACCGGTTGAGATGCCGATTGCACCTTGCTGCATCGCAGTTTCGACCAGTCTCTTCATCCGCTCAAGCTGGTCAGGAGTTGGCTTGGCGTCAGACATTCCCATGACTTGGCCCCGCACTGTGCCTTGTCCGATGAAAAGAGCCGCGTTGGTTCCGATGCCCTGCTTCTGCCACTTTGCGAGGGTCGCGCCGACCTCACGCGGGCTCTCGCCGTCGTTCCCAGTCACAACCGTTGTTACGCCCTGCATCAAATAGGCGTCGTTGCGTCTGCGCTTCGGATCGGAGAGATCGCCTGCGGTGTGGGTGTGGGGGTCGATGAATCCGGGCGTAACGACGAGACCGGTTGCGTCGATCTCGCGCTTTGCATGCTTGCCGTGACCATCGCCGATAAAGACGATGCGGTCGCCCGTAATTCCAACGTCGGCTCTTGCAGCAGGAGAGCCGGAGCCGTCGACGACAGTGCCTCCGCGAATCAAAAAGTCCAGTTGTTGTGCGGTTGCGAAGCAAGACGACGCCAGTGCGAGTGCAACAACAAAATGCAGAGAACGCCTCAATGCTTCTGCTCCTTTGTGGGTGATGTTGCCGATGACATCAGATGCCGCCGGAAGAAATCTGCCTCCGCGGTGTACGCGACGATCCATGAGCGCTGCAGCAGGAAGCCGTGTATCTCGTCAGGAAAGACGAGCTCCTCGTATTCGATACCTCGCTTGCTGAGTTCGCGAGAGAGAGTGACGGTCTGGGAGAAGGGAACGTTGCGGTCATCGTCTCCCTGAATCAGCAGCACCGGCGAGCGCCACGTGGAGAGATAGGCCATCGGCGAAGACTCCCAGGCAGTCTTCAGAGTCCGCTCGTCTGCCGCGGGATCGTGTGAAGGCCGCCAGTTCGCAGGGCGAAGCCATTGATGCACTCCATGCATGTCCACTCCGGCTGCGAAGATGTCGGACGAGCGAGCCAGAGCAAGCGCGGTCATGAAGCCGCCGTAACTTCCGCCCCACACGCCGATGTGTGCGGAGTCAACGTTATCCCTGGAACGCAGATACCGGCCTGCTCCGAGAATGTCGTTGTACTCGCTGGCTCCATCGCGGCCGTAGTGCATCGCTTCGCGGAAATCGAGGCCGTAGCCGATACCGCTGCGATAGTTGACCGAGAGCACGATGTAGCCTTGACTCGCAAGATACTGGTTCATTGCGTACGCGTTCGAGTAGTACTGCATCGTGTGAAAGCCAAGCAGCATCTGGCGCCGCGAGCCACCGTGAAAAAAGACCAACGCTGGGTGGCGCTTGCCGTCGTGGGCGTTTGGCGGCAGGAAGAGTTGGCCGTGAAGCTCCAGCCCGTCGGCAGCGGGGAAGAGGACCTGCTGTGGTTCCACAAACTTCGCTCCCGCATAGCTTGCGGGAACCAGTTCCGGCGCGAGGTCCTCAAGTTTGCCTTGCGAGTCAAGCGAAGCAGGTCTTAACGGCGTATGAGCATCAGAGCGCAGAACGGTTATGCCCGTCCCCGTGTCGACGGGCGAGACCTCGATGCCTTCTCCACTTGTGAGAGCCTTTGGCTTTCCTCCGGAGGCAGCTACTGACCAGACGTGCCGGCGATCGATGTCCTGTTGATTGGAGGCGTAAAGGACGTTCTTCCCGTCGGACGCGAGCCGCGCATCTTCTACCTCGAACTTTCCTGGTGTCAGCAGCTGCGGTTTTCCGCCTGTCGTTGGAATGGAGTAGAGATGGGACCATCCATCGGCCTCCCACGGGAAGACGAGAAAGTCGTCTTTCGTCCAGAGCAGTTGCGTGCCATGAACTTCGCGGAACGCGCTTCCGCGACCCTCCTGTGCCGTCCATAATGCATGTCCGACTCCGGTAGATGCGTCAGCGATCTGGACCGACCATGGAATCGCCGTTCTTCGATTGAAAGGAGCACCCTCGGGCTGGCCTGGCTCGCGAATGAACGCGATGCGCCGGCTATCGGGCGACCAAACAGGCTGGTTGTCATCCGCCGTATCAGGGTTGAGGTAGCGAACGGTCTTCGAGGCGAGATCGAAGATGCCGATAAATCCGTGGTCGCCTCGATCCGAGACGAAGGCCAGCGCGTGTCCGTCGGGCGCCCAGACGACCGAAGAGATGTCGCCGCGCGCGTGAAACATCAGCTTGGCTTTGCCAGCATCGGGCGCCAATGGCGCGGACCACACCTGTCCGTGCGACAGAAAAGCGGCCTGATCACCGGCAGGTGACACCGCCGGAGAGTATCCTTCGCCAAGTTTCCGGGGTTTGCCGCCCGCAGACGGAATAATCCAAATGTCTCGCGAGACTCCCTCCGATGCATGGGTGGGATTCGGATCGGGCCGGGCAGGGAACTCGGAGTCGCCCCCGTGCACGTACAGGATTTGCGTGCCGTCGGGAGTCCATGCGACGTCGTACATCTCCTGACCATCGTCGTCTTCGTAAGCGGTAAGCCGTTTTGCAAGGAATTTGCCGGCGTTCTCACGCGTCGCAACCCACAGATTTCTCTTCCCCTGCTGGTTCTCGATCCACGCAACTGTGCCGGTTTTCGGGCCTCGAACTAGATCCGAGGCGAATGGCGCGCTGAGCGCCTGGTCGATTGTGAAGTCCTGGCAGGTGGCAGCTTGCCCCAGCAGACACAGAAACGCTGCTCCAAACGCAGCGGCATTCAACTTCATGGGAAGGCCTCGAAACAAGGGTAGACAAAGTCCAGTTAGTAAGGGAGTGGGGGCATTTCTGAAGATAAGGGTAGCGCGAATTCAAGGATTTTACTCTGGCATTAAGGCACTATTTTGCCGGAGCCTTCCGTACGAAGACCGTGGAGTTGCTATCCGAATAGACTGCGGTCCAGCCGAGGAGCGGCAGTACTTTGGCCATGGGGGACTGGCGAGCCAACAGGCAGAACCCGATTTTGTACTCGTCCAGAAGACGAACCGGGTCAGACCTCAGAGTTGCCCAGTCGGCGAACTCTCCAAGAACGCCAGTCTCTTCGAACACGTCAGATCGGCCATCGACAAATACCGGATGCTCGGGCATCGCCCAGATCAGATAGCCGCCAAAGACATACTCGTTCAGCATGTTTCCTGATAGCTGATTGGCCTTGATGAATTCCACTGCCTTGACCGGGCTCTGAGCATCCACCTGTGTGGCGAGTGCCTTCGAAGTAGGAAAGGCAAGGAAGATGGTGAACAGAGATGCCGCGATCACGACGAGGTTTGGAGCAGGACGGTCCTGTTCGATGTAGTAGTTGTCCCACTCGTCCGCCAGTAGCCTCGACAGGACAGGCGCTGCCAGGATCCCGAAGACAAAGAGCATCCTGCGATGACTGGCAGCGAGCCAAGTCCCTGTGGCGAGCATCAGCAACTCCTGCCAAAGGATCTCCTTTTGCCGGACAATGACGAGGAGAGCGATACAGGCGAGGACCGCCAGAAGAGCATAAGCGCGTGAGTCATCAAAACCCAGTGGTTGCCACTCCTGCACTTCACTGATACCCACCGGCTGATGCAGAAGAGTGTTGATGGGATACAGGATCTGCTTCATGCCGACAGGGTTCAGTAGCAGAGCCGCGGCGGAGAGAACAATCGCCCATGTAAGGGCACGCCGACTACCGGGACTCCACGCGGAAGATACGATCAGTCCTGCCCGGCGCTGAAAGAAAGAACTGACAAGGGTAACTCCGGCAATGAAAAGCCCAAGGGAGAAGGAACCGTGCGCGTTCACCCAGACTACAAACAGAGGCGGAAGGCAAAAGAAAAGCCGCGAATCGCGGGTCCGGCCAAGGTGTAATAGGAACAATTCGAGGATGAGAAGGAGATAGCCCATCATCTGGGGTCGTATCGCAAGTCCAATGGTTGAAAACAGCCAGATCGTGATAGCTCCTACAAAAGCTACCTTTCCGTTCCCGGAATAAATCCAGCACAAGCCATATCCTGCAATCAGCAAGGCGGAGGCAAGCAGGCACAGCAGCAACATCATCCCGGGATAACCACCAAGCAAATACGAGCCGTAGATGACAAGCTGCGCGAGCCATTCGTGCGGGACGTAGCTATGATGGGCCGTAGTGTACGAGAAGAGATCGGTCGTGGGAATCGTGTGGCTTGTCCAGATAACCTGACCCATCTTGAGATGCCACCACTGGTCTGGGTCATCGAAGCGCGAGCGCACGGTGAGCACTGACAATGCCGCGAGGAGTGAAGCAAGCATCACCGGGAAAGAGCATACCCGTCGTACCGCATGGGCCCAAGTCGGCAGGGAACTCTGTTCTACGATTGCCGTGTTGCTGCTCACGCTGATTCCACTTCCGAAAGACCTCCTTCGCTAGCCAGATCAGCGTCGGAAAGTGGATCGGATTCAGTCACTCGAATCAATCGATGCAGATAAGCACGCGAGATGTTAAGGCTGCGTGCCGCCAGTGTCTTGTTCCCATGATTCTCACGAAGCGCAGTTGTAGCCAGCTTGATCTTGTAACTGCGCAATTGCCGCTCGAATGACCCAGAGGGTTCGTAGTCGTCGATACTTACGACGGTGCTTTCCTCTTGAATCCTTTCAGGCAGGTCCTCGAGAGTAAGTCTGGTTCCCGGCGCAACAATAATGGCCTGCTGAATTACATTCTCAAGTTCACGCACGTTTCCGGGCCAGGAGTAGCTTTGAAGTGCTGCTGTCGCGACAGCATCGATATCGGTCATCGGCTTCTCGTACAGCTCGGAATAGTGCCGCAGGAAATGCAAAGCGATGTGCGGAATGTCTTCAGCGTGATCGCGAAGGGCCGGCGCATCGATCCCGACGACGTTGATCCGGTAATAGAAATCCTGGCGGAAGGTACCCTGCGCGACCATCTCACGCAGGTTCTGGTGAGTAGCGAAGATAAGCCTCGCTTTGAGAGGGATTAGACGAGTACTGCCAAGCCGGCAAAACTCACGCTGCTGCAAAACGCGTAGCAGCTTTACCTGCGTCGAAAGACTGAGCTCGCCAATCTCATCCAAAAGCAGTGTTCCTTCCCCGGCTTGTTCCAGATAACCAACGCGAGACCCTACCGTGCCAGTAAACGCGCCTTTCTCGTGCCCGAAGAGCTCAGCTTCAATCAGGCTCTCAGGAATAGCGCCACAGCAGACGGCCACGAAAGGCTTGTCAGAGCGCGATCCCAGCCTGTGAATACCATTCGCGATGAGCTCTTTTCCGGTTCCGCTTTCCCCAGTAACAAGGACAGACGCGCTGATATTCGCGACCTTGTTGATGAGCTCATAGACTCGCTGCATCTGCGGACTGGATCCAATCATCTGGTGGCCGTTGCGAGACGCTTCCCTGCGCTGCTGCGCGTTCAGAACCTCACGTTTCAGCGCCCAGCTTTCGTAGGCTCGAAGGAGCGTCGTCTTGAGGTCACGTATCGAGGGCGGTCGACGAACGTAGTTGTAAGCGCCCTGCCGAACCAACTCATATGCGTTGGCACGAAGATTGTCACTGGCCATAACAACCAACGGCATCTGCGACGCAATAAGCTGCGTGGATAAGTCGAATGCCTCCTGCAATGAGTCCTGGTAGGCATCCAAATCGAGCAATACAAGATCAAAGCGACCTGGTTCTAGCAATTGTTCGATTCCAGCGTCGATCGGCACCCGATAGGCGTCGAACTCTTTACCCAAGGCAGACGACAAAAGAGACTGCAGTGTACGGTCTTCAGAAGAAAGCCCGATTCGAATCATCTAACAGGTGCCCCCTGTTCTTGCTTGAGGTTCTACCCACAAACAAAAACCTACCCGTCGTCCTGATCGAAGCCACTGCGCTGGCTAAGTTCTCTTCGTTGTCGTCAACGCAAGTTATCGATTGGCAGAACTCCTTTGCAACATTGAGTAGGTTCCCGAGTATTTATCCGATTCCACTAATAAAGTCGAGAAAAATCGCGAGTAACCTTGGTAATCCGAGTAACTTAGTTACCTGGTTTTATAGTTCGGCAGCATAGTTGCCGGTCGTTCTGTACGACCTTACTTAGGAGGCGGGAGCCGTTGACTGTTCGCGTCTGCCGTGGCTCTGAGTCGGATACCATTTCGCGAGCTATACGACATCGATTCGGTGAACTTTGCATTAGCAATGTCACCCTTCGATCCGCGCGCGCCACAGCCTCACCCTCCTGGCTACTTTCTTTATGTCGAAGCAGCGCGTGCGCTGAACTTCGTCACCCACGACGCCAACCTGGCCCTCGTTATCTTGAGCATTACCGCGAGTTGCGGGCAGTCCTGCTGATCCATTGCTTGGCCTCCGAATGGTTTGGCACATGTATTTTTGTGCTCTCCCCTGGGCGGTTCCACGGCACGATAGCGCTGACTTATAGCGTCGAGGCCTTCTTTTCAGCGCTCCTGGGCTTCCTGTGCTGGAGAGTGTCCTATGGAGCAGAGGGTGCGTCGATTATCGCAAGCCTCGCCCTCGGAGTTTCGGTATCTGGCCATCATTATGCAGCCTATCTGGCCAACAGGGGCTGCTTCCTGCTCACGAACTGCAGATGGTTCCCGTTGGCGATAAAGAACTCGTCTTCGGCTCGACAGCCTTGCTGCCCTCCCTTCCCGGAGGCCTCCACGATGCCGCAGCAGGGTGTGTATCCCTCGCTTCACTCTCGGCTGCCGTATGTAAACAGCCGTGAACACCCGCTGAATCCGACAAACGCCAAACAGGCTCCTTAGCGCCACAAATACAATTTCGGTACGAGTTAGCGGATTTGGATGAGGAATTGCTCCATAACGGGAATAAGCGATCCCGGGAGCCTCATCGGTATGCATTCTCTCAGCTGGTGGCCAACTCTGATTGTTCTGGCAGTGGCAACGATCACTGACCTCCGCAGCCGCCGTATTCCCAACTGGCTGGTGCTCCCGTTTTTGCTTGTAGGTTTCGTCGTGTCCGGGTGGACTCACGGAGTCTCCGGAATTGTGCATAGCCTTGAAGGCCTGGCTGTCGGTGCACTGTTCTTCGGAGTTCTGTGCTGGATGGGCGGAATGGGGATGGGTGACGTGAAGCTGTGTGGTGCGATCGGTGCGTGGATCGGGCCATCGCAGATGCTCGTCGCCTTGGTTATCACCGGCATTGCGGGGGGAGTGATCGCAGTCTGCTGGGCAATTGCGGGAGGGTTTATGGGCCAGATGATGAGTGGAACCGGAGACATCCTCTTCGGCTGGAAGGAGCGGGGATTGAAGCGTCATCCCGAACTGGTGCTGGAAAACCCGGCGGCACGGAAGATGCCATACGCCCCTGCCATCGCCATCGGCACGATCGTCTCGTTCTTCTCAACGTAGCGCGAACTACGTATCGGTCAAGCCCATGTCGATTCCACTTCTACCAATCGAAACGAGGAAAGCAACAGGGAGCGGCAAAATCGTGATGTCCACTTCTACTACGGACCCGGACGCGCTAGGCAGCAAGATCATCTCGATTGCGCTGATCTCTCCAGAGGAACTGCAGCGAAAGCCGCTCGCCGACGCGCTGGCGGAACTGCGGGGCAGCGTCACGCGCGAGTTTGTGTCCTACCCGGAACTGGACGACGTCCCAAAGCTTCTCGAGGCGGACTTTGACGTCGTCATCGTCGAACTGGACAGCAACCCGGAGTACGCGCTCGATCTGGTGGAGAGCATCTGCGCCAATAGCTCCACAACCGTGATGGTGTACTCGAGCCGCGTCTATCCCGAGATGCTGGTTCGCTGCATGCGTGCCGGAGCTCGCGAGTTTCTCACCACGCCAGTGACACCAAGCACGATCGCGGAGGCACTGATCCGTGCCGCAGTGCGCAGGCCAGTCGCGCGTCCCGTGAAGAAGACCGCGGGGAAATTGATGGTCTTTGTTGGAGCCAAGGGGGGTTCGGGTGCGACAACGCTTGCCAGCAACTTCGCTGTCGCTCTCGCCCAGGAGACCAGCCAAAGCACTCTCCTGATCGATCTCAATCTCCCGCTCGGCGATGTGGCTCTTGAGTTGGGAGTCAAAGCGGATTACTCGACAGCAACTGCGCTCCATAGCTTCGATCGCCTCGACTTCAACTTCCTCTCCAGCCTTCTGGTTAAGCACAGCTCGGGGCTGTTTGTTCTGACGGCGCCGGACAAATACACCGAGGTTGAAGCATCGCGTGAGTCGGTCGAGAAGCTACTTACGGTAGCGAGAGAGAACTTTGACTATGTGGTGGTCGACGCGGGATCGAGGTTCGGCGCTACAGGCAAGGCCCTTTTTGGAGACGGAGCCAAAGTCTATGTGGTCACGCAGGTAGGTATCTCCGACCTGCGTAACTCCAACCGTCTCATCTCAGAGTTACTCAGCGAGAGTGGCGCGCAAGTCGAGATAGTGCTCAACCGGTTCACGCCTCGAGGGATGATGATCGACGAGGGCAGCATCACCAAGGCGCTTACGATGCCCGCCCAGTGGAAGATCCCGAACGATTACGCGGCTGCGCGAAACGCACAAAATACTGCGACTCCGCTGGTGCTAAAAGATTCGCCCATCTCGAGAGTCATCTCGCAGATGGCACGGACCGCGACAGGAGCGCCGGCGAATCCGGAGAAGAGGAAGCGGTTTGGCTTGTTTTGATAAACGACTCAGAAGGTAGATAGCGGGGAAGACGGGACCATATGGATCGACTGGATATCGACAAGTTCAAAGCGGAGATACATAAGACGCTCATCTCCAAGCTGGATCTGGAGAAGCTCTCCCGTGTCAATACGAGCCAGGCAAGGCAGGCCGTAGCGGGGATGGTCAGTGAGATCATCGTCGCACAGCGGGTGCCTTTGAACTTTGCGGAACAGGCAAAGGTCGAGGCCGAACTCCTGGATGAAGTCTTCGGTCTGGGACCTCTGGAGCCTCTGCTGGCTGATTCAAGCATCTCCGACATCCTTGTTAACGACAAGAACCATGTCTTCATTGAGCGTGGCGGAATGCTGCAAAAAGTCGATACAGCGTTTCGAGACGATCGCCATCTGTTGCAGATCATCGATCGCATCGTCTCTCGTGTAGGGCGCCGTGTGGACGAATCTTCACCGATGGTGGATGCCCGTCTGCAGGACGGGTCGCGTGTCAACGCGATCATTCCGCCTCTTGCCCTCGATGGCCCGGCATTGTCCATCCGCCGCTTCGGGACTGGGCCTCTGGCCGCAAATCAGCTGGTTGAGCTGAAGAGCATCTCCCCGGAGATGATGGAGGTCCTCGCGGCCGCGGTCCGCGCTCGCATCAGCATTCTGATCTCCGGAGGAACAGGCGCAGGAAAGACGACCTTCCTGAACATCCTCTCGCAATACATCCCGAAGACCGAGCGCATCGTCACCATTGAAGATGCCGCGGAACTCAGGCTTGCCCTCGACAACATCGTCCGGTGCGAGACGCGCCCACCCAATGTGGAAGGGATGGGCGCAGTCCGTCAGCGACAGTTGCTGATCAACAGCCTCCGCATGCGCCCCGATCGGATCATCATCGGCGAGGTCCGCGGCGAAGAAGCCTTCGACATGCTCCAGGCCATGAACAC
>Ga0126381_100006302_pt1 | contig 13100 bp, 9 predicted proteins | sample PanSoiMetPlot_28_FD_96465 | JGI IMG/M metagenome (GOLD analysis project Ga0126381, IMG submission 96465) | Tropical forest soil microbial communities from Panama - MetaG Plot_28 | ecosystem: Environmental > Terrestrial > Soil > Tropical forest > Bulk soil | place: Panama | collected 2016-02-17
GCCGGGGCCGCGGGGCCGAGCAGCACGCCGGCGGCGGCCTCCAGGTTGGCCCGGCCCGCTCCCCGGGTGCCGAGGTAGCTGCCGCCGGCCAGCGGCCGGTCGTGCACGGTCCCGGTGCCGACCACGATGGCGTCCGGGCGCCGGGCCACGACGCGGGCCAGGAGCTCCTGCTGCCAGGGCAGCCGGTGCGCGTCGCGGACCGCCAGCACCAGCGGCCGGGCCCCGCCGCGCGCGATGATCTCGTCCAGGTCATCGGGGAGCCGGGTGAGCCGGATCCCGTCCACGTCGGGCGAGGCGCGGCGCAGCACGCCGAGCAGGCAGCCCACGGCGTCGTCCAGCGCGGCCCGGCCGCCCGCGTCCAGCACGTACGGCGGGCCGGCCAGCGGCACCTCGGCCAGGTCCACGAGCAGGCCCCGGCGGGCCGCCTCCGCGCCGAGCGACGGCTCCGGCGGGCAGGCCGGGCTGGCCCGCGCCCAGTCGGCCAGGGCCCGGACCCGGGCGGCCGACTCCTCCACCCGGCTGGCCGGCACGGCGCCGTCGCGCACCGCGCGGGCCAGGCTGTCCCTGGCCCGCTGCTGCGCGGCCCACTGCCCCGGCAGGCAGAGCAGGTCGGCGCCGGCCGCCAGCGAGCGCACGGCGCCCTCCGCGCTGGCCTGGCCGTCGCCGATGGCCGCCATCTCGAGCGCATCGGTGACGATCACGCCGCCGAAGCCGAGCTCCTCGCGGAGCAGCCCGGCCAGGATGCGGCGGGAGATCGTCGCGGGGACCGTGTCGATCGCGGGGAACACCACGTGGGCCGTCATGACCGAGCGGACCCCGGCGTCGGCGGCGGCCCGGAACGGCACCAGGTCGGTTTCCCGCAGGTCGCTGAGGGAGGCCCCGACCTCGGGCCGCGTGACGTGGGAGTCCGTATCGGTCCGGCCGTGACCGGGGAAGTGCTTGGCGCAGGCGGCGACCAGCTGCGACTGGACGCCCTGCACGAACGCGGCCGTGTGCGCGGCCACCAGGCCGGGGTCGGCGCCGAACGAGCGCACCCCGATGACCGGGTTGGCCGGGACCGCGTCGATGTCCGCCACCGGCGCGAGGTCGAGATTGACGCCGCCCTCCGCGAGCATGGCGCCGATGCTGGCCGCGACCCGGCGGGTCAGGCCGGTGTCGCCCACCGCGCCGAGCGCCGCGTTGCCCGGGTACGAGGAGCCGGTGCGCGCCTCGACCCGGCTGACGATGCCGCCTTCCTCGTCGGCGGCGATGAGCACCGCCGGGTTGTGCTCCCGCAGGGCCGCGGTGAGGGCACCCAGCTGCACCGGGCCGGTGATGTTCGTCGCGAACAGCAGGACCCCGCCCAGGCCGTCATCCAGCCACCGGCGCAGCCAGTCAGGCGGCTGGGTGCCGGCGAACCGGGCGAGCAGGCAGCCGTCAAGCTCGCCCACGGTCTAAACCTGCATAGGCGCTATTCATGGGGACCATCGCTGACATTGAACCCTTTTCATCCGCCGGCCCTCGGGCTCAGAGTACGCGGGTAGCCGTGAGGAGGATGAAAAAGGTTCATTACCCAGATCTGGAACGGACCGCCCCGTGGTCGGCCGCGGCTCGCCGCGGGCGTGCCGCGACGCCGCTGGCGTCAGGAACGCCGCGTGGCCTCCAGGGCCAGCCGGACGGCGCCGGCCACCGCCGGCCGGGCCAGGGCCCGGATGTCGCTGCCGGGCCGTGCTTCCTCGATCGCGATCCGGACCGCGGTCTCGAGCTCGGCCTGGCGGAACAGGCCGCCGGACAGGACCACGGGAAGGCCGGGGGGCGCGCCGAGCCGCTCGGCGGCGGACACGGCGAGACCGGCCAGGGCGTCGGCCGCGGCCGCCGTGATGGCCGCGGCCGACGGGTCGGCGCTGCTCAGCACCAGCGGCGCGTAGCCGGCCCAGTGCCGCGGGTGCGTCTCGGCGTAGAACAGCTCGTGCAAGGCGCCGATGTCACGAGCCCCGGTGGCCGCGAGCAGGTGGTCGCCCAACTCGCCCAGGGGGTCGCCGCGGTCCCGGCGATCGAGCAGCACGCGCAGCGCGGCCCGGACCATCCAGTATCCGCTGCCCTCGTCGCCGAGCAGGTATCCCCAGCCTCCGGACTGCGCCTCACGGCCCTGGTAGCGGCCGATGGCGACCGAGCCCGTGCCGCAGATCAGCGCGATCCCGGCGTCCAGGCCCGCGGCGGGGAGGATGAGCGCCGCATCCTTGACGATCATGACCTGCCCGGATCGGGTCAGCGGGGCCAGGTGCTCGGTGAGGAACTGCCGGGTCACGGGAACGCTGGCGCCCGCCGAGCCGACGCAGACCGCGTCGAGGCGGCGCAGCGGATCCAGGGGCAGCTGGCCCAGCAGGTCGGTCAGGGCGGCCTTGGCGCGGGCCGCGCCGACCGCGACCAGGCTGGCGCTGGCGGCCTTGCCCTCGGCCACCACGGTGCCGTCCACGCAGAGCTGGGCCCGGCTCCGGGTCCCCCCGATGTCCAGGCCGAGGACCCGGCTACTCACGCGCTGCCCCCGCCGGGCCGGATCGGGCCAGGGCCTGGCGCACGCTCCCCCCGGCCTCGGCCAGCGCCGCCGCGGCCGGCTCCGGGTCCAGTCCGGACAGCAGGCAGAGCAGGGCCAGCCGCAGGTCGCCGCCGCATCGGGCCAGCTCGGCCCGGCACGCCTGGTCCGCGGCACCGGACGCCTCGCGGAGTATGGCCAGCTGCCGCTGGCGCAGCTTGGCGTTGCTGCCCGACAGGCTGGCCATCAGGTTGGAGTAGGTGCGCCCCAGCCGGACCATCGCCGCGGTCGACAGCGCGCTGAGCACCATCTTCTGGGCGGTCGCGGCCTTGAGCCGGGTGGAGCCCGCGATGGCCTCGGGGCCGGTGTCCACCAGCACGCCGTGCTGGGCCAGCGCGGCGAGCGGGGCCGCCGGGTTGCTGCTCACCAGCACGGTCAGCGCGCCGGCCAGCCGGGCCGACCGCAGCGCGCCCGCGACGTACGGCGTCCGGCCGCTGGCGGTGATCCCCACCACGACGTCGGCCGCGGACACCGCGCCGGCGTCCCGGGCGCCGAGCGCCTCGTCGTCCTCGGCGTCCTCGACGGCGGTGCCCAGCGCGTGCTCGCCGCCCGCCTGGTGGGCGACGAAGATCCCCGGCTCCAGGCCGAACGTCGGGACGACCTCCGCCGAGTCCGCCGCGCCCATCCGCCCCGAGGTCCCGGCGCCGAAGTAGTGCACGTGACCGCCTGCCCTGATGCGTTCCACGACGTGGTCCACGACCGTGGCCAGGACCGGCAGGACCGCGGCCACGGCCCCGGCCACCGTGGCCTCCTCGGCGTTCAGCAGCCGCAGCACCTCCTCGGTCGAGACCAGGTCGATGTCGACGGTCCGCTCGTTGCGCTCCTCGGTGCGGGACCGCGCCGGCCACGGTGTCGGCAGCGCGTCATCCCCAGACTCCGGCTCTGCGGGCACCCGCTCCTCCTTTGGTCCAGAAAGTCGGTGGTTCAGATTTTGCCGGTCCTGACCGGACGAATCCGAACCGCCGACGCCATGCGGCGGGTCCCGGGCTGATCAGCGAGGATAGGGCCATGCACCTTCCCGTGATGCCGCCGGTGGCCCCGATGCTGGCCAAGCCGGTCAAGGAAATCCCGCGCGGCCCGCTGAGCTTCGAGCCCAAGTGGGACGGCTTCCGGTCGATCGTCTTCCGCGACGGCGCCGAGGTGGAGCTCGGCAGCCGCAACGAGCGGCCGATGACCCGTTACTTCCCCGAGCTCGTAGAGGCGGCCGCCACGGTCCTGCCGGAGCGGTGCGTGCTGGACGGGGAGATCGTCGTACCCGACGCCGAGGGCAGGAAGCTCGACTTCGAGGCCCTGCTGCAGCGGATCCACCCGGCCGCCAGCCGGGTCCGGCTGCTGGCCGAGCAGACCCCGGCCAGGTTCATCGTCTTCGACGTGCTCGCGCTGGGCGATGTCGACTACCTGGAGACGGGATTCGGCGAGCGGCGCGACATACTCGAGCAGGCCATGACCGACGTGCTGCCGCCGTTCCACCTCACCCCGGCCACCCGGAACCGGGAGCTGGCCACCCGGTGGTTCAGCCAGTTCGAGGGCGCGGGCCTGGATGGCATCGTGGCCAAGCCGCTCGACGGCGCCTACGAGCCGGACAAGCGGGTCATGTTCAAGGTCAAGCACGAGCGGACCGCCGACTGCGTGGTCGCGGGCTACCGGCTGCACAAGAGCGGCCCGGACGCGATCGGGTCGGTGCTGCTGGGCCTCTACGACGACGCGGGCCGGCTGGCCAGCGTCGGGGTGATCGGCGCGTTCCCGCTGGAGACCCGGCGCGAGCTGTTCACCGAGCTGCAGCCGCTGGTCACGAGCTTCGAGGGGCACCCGTGGAATTGGGCCAGGCCCGAGCCCGGGGTCCGCAACCCGCGCGGGGCTGAGCACAGCCGGTGGAACGCGAACAAGGACCTGTCGTTCGTCCCGCTGCGTCCCGAGCGGGTGGTCGAGGTCCGCTACGACCACATGGAAGGCACCCGCTTCCGGCACACGGCTCAGTTCGTCCGGTGGCGCCCCGACCGGGACCCGGAGTCCTGCGGGTTCGGCCAGCTCGAGGAGCCGGTCGGCTTCAACCTGGCTGAGATCCTGGCCGAGTGAGCCCGGCCCCCGCTCAGACCTGCACAAACTCGATGCCCGCCAGCTGGCAGAACACCCGCCAGCTGGCCGCGTGACGGCCGAGGTTCATCACCTCGTGGTGCGGTCCGCCCGCAGCTAGCCACCCGTTCAGGCAGGCGCGCACGCCGGTGTTCGGGCGGAACTGGCCGTAGGGCATCTCCAGCGCGGGCAGCTCCTGGCTGTCCAGGTTCTCCCCCTCGGCGACGACCAGGCGGAACCGCTCGCCGCCCAGCGACACCAGGGTGGCCAGGGTGGCCGGGCCCGGCTGGTACTGGAACAGGAACGTGGGCGGGTCGTCCAGCCGGCCGATCCCCAGCGGGCGCTTGATCAGCTTCACCGGCCGGTCGGTGCGGGCGATCTTCCAGTTACCCTCGCCCATGTGGCTCATCAGCACCGAGTCGGACGGGAAGTCCATCGCGTACATCTCGGTGAAGTGCGCGTCGCCGATCAGCACGTGTCCCGCTGACACGAGGGACGCGGTCAGCACGTCGCCCTCGGCGGCGTAACCGTAGCCCTCGGCCATCAGCGTGGAGGCGGCCGCCAGCGGCAGCCGGGCGAACCGGCCGTCCTCGCCGATGGCGTCGAAGTGCGCGGTGTAGGCGCCGTAGCCGCCCTCATCCAGGATGTGCTTGATCGCGACCTGCATCCGGGCGTGATCGGCGCGTTCCTCCTCGGACAGCGCCGGGTCGATCTCGAAGCGCTCGTCCTCGAACGCGATCACCTCGTCGATCTGCTCGCGGGTGACCTTCAGCGTGCCGCGGTACAGGTCCCCCTGCGCCACGGCCAGGATCTCCGGGCCCAGGCTGCGGATCAGCGCGCTCTCGTCCACCCGGATGTCGCCCATGTCGTTCATCGCGTACCCGAAGATCGCCACCTTCAGCGACTTCCACGCGGTCACCGCCGCCGCGGCGCGCGCCCACCGGCCCACGTCGGCGCGGAACTGCTCGCTGCGCCAGTCGTCGGTCAGCACCGCGAACGCCCGGCCCGCCCGGACCATCGCGTTGGCGGTGTCCTGGGCGCCGTGCACGCCCTGGTTGTAGGTCATGTCGGCCATGTCCCACTCCGGGGTGACCGACGGGTCGGGCTGGATGTTGGCCAGCAGGATCGGCAGCCGCGACTCGGCCAGCAGCCGCGCCACCCGCATGGCCGGCCCGTAGGTGAGCATCACCACCATGACCCCGTCGAGGTTGCCGTTCTCGAACTCGCGCATCCAGTGCTCGGCTTCCTCGCGGTACTTGATCGGGTCGCTCGGGATGAACTCGGCCACGTCGGCCAGGTGCGCGGCGATCTCGCGGGCGTAGCCCAGCTGGCGCGCCGCGATGTCGGGGATGAAGTCGTCGTACAGGTCCTGCATGATGCCCAGGATCCCGATCCGGGGCTTGCGGTCAGACATCAAATTCCTCCTCAACGAACGGCCTCGTGCCGCCGGGGCGGCACGGCCGGTCATGGCCGGGGCGGTCAGCGCTGGCCGTACTCCTGCTGGTAGCGCCGGTACAGTGCGTCGATCTGGTCGTGCGGGATCGGGCTGAGCGGACCGCCGAGGGCGCGGGCGAGGTGCACGGTGCGCGCGGCGTCCTCACACATCACCGCCGCCTTCAGCGCGTCCCGGGCGGTGCGGCCGATGGTGAACACGCCGTGGCTGCGCATCAGCACCGCGGGCGAGCGGTGGCCGGTCAGGGTGGCGACCACGCCGCGGCCGATCTCGTCGCTGCCGATCAGCGCGAACGGCCCGACCGGGATCTCGCCGCCGAACTCGTCGGCTATGGCGGTGATGACGCACGGGATGGCCTCGCCGCGCGCGGCCCAGGCCGTCGCGTACGCCGAGTGCGTGTGCACGACGCCGCCCACCTCCGGCATGTGCTGGTAGACGTACGCGTGCGTGGCGGTGTCGCTGGACGGCAGGTAGCGGGGGCCGCCCGCGGCCTGGTCCTCGACGACCCGGCCGTCCAGGTCGCAGGCCACCATCGCCTCCGGGGTCAGCTCGGCGTAGCCGACGCCGCTCGGCTTGATCACCATGAGGTCCGCGCCGGGCACCCGGGCGGAGATGTTGCCCGACGTCCAGGCGACCAGGCCCGCCGCGGCCAGCTCGGCGTGCAGGTCGCAGACGCTGCGGCGCAGCTCGGCGAGATTCATGCCGGGCCCGGTCACGGCCGGCCGCCGCTGCGGGCCGGGGCCAGGACCCGGTCGCGTACCTCGCGGAGCCGGTGCATGACCTCGTTGCCGCCGCGGCCGAAGTAGTCATGCAGCAGCAGGTACTCGGCGTACAGCCGGTCGTACGCGTCGGCGCGGGCCGGGTCGGGCCGGTACACGGCATCATGCCTGCCGCCCATCGCCGCCGCGGCCGCAGGGACGTCGGGGTACCAGCCGGCCGCGACCGCCGCGTGGATGGCCGAGCCGAGCGCTGAGCCCTGCTCGGAGGCGATCAGGCTCAGCGGGCGCCGGGTCACGTCCGCGTAGACCTGCATCACGAACTTGTCCTTGATCAGGCCGCCGGCCACCACCAGCTCGGTGACGGGCACGCCCGAGGATTCGAAGCTGTCGATGATGACCCGGGTCCCGAACGCGGTCGCCTCCACCAGTGCCCGGTAGATGTCCGGCGCCCGGGTGGCGAGCGTGAGTCCCACGATCGCGCCGGACAGATAGTGATCGACGAGCACGCTGCGGTTGCCGTCCAGCCAGTCCAGCGCGACCAGCCCGTGCGCGCCCACGGGCTGCGCGGCGGCCTCCTGCGACAGCAGGTCGAGCAGGTCCACGCCGCGCCGCGCCGCCTCCTCGTGGTATGCGGGGGGCGTGGCGTGCTCGGCGAGCCAGGCGAAGTCGTCCCCGACGCCGCTCTGCCCCGCCTCGTAACCCCACAGCCCGGCCACGATGCCGCCGTCGACCACCCCGCACATGCCGGGGACCTCGGCCAGCCGGGTGCCGTTCATCACGTGGCACGTGGACGTGCCCATGATCGCGACCATCTGCCCGGGCGCGATCGCCGCGGCCGCGGGCGGGGTCACGTGCGCGTCGACGTTGCCGACCGCGACCGCTATCCCCTCGGGCAGGCCGGTCCACCGGGCCGCCTCGGGCGTCAGCGACCCGGCCCGCGCGCCCAGCGGCATGATGTTGTGCCCCAGCTTGTCCGCGGCGAAGCCGGCGAACCGCGGGTCGAGCGCGCCCAGGAACTCGCGCGACGGGTACCGGCCGTCCTGCCAGATGCCCTTGTACCCGGCCGTGCAGGCGTTCCTGGTCTCGGCCCCGGCCAGCTGCCAGATGATCCAGTCGGCGGCCTCGATCCACCGGCTGGCGCGCTGGTAGATCTCGGGATCCTCGTCCAGCAGCTGCAGGCCCTTGGCGAACTCCCACTCGGAGGAGATCTTCCCCCCGTAGCGGGCGATCCACGGCTCGCGGCGCTCGTGCGCCAGCGCGTTGATCCGGTCCGCCTGCGGCTGGGCCGCGTGGTGCTTCCACAGCTTCGGGTAGGCGTGCGGCCGACCCGCGAGCCCGGGCAGCTGGCACAGCGGCGTCCCGTCGGCCGCCGCGGGCAGCACCGTGCACGCGGTGAAATCGGTGCCGATCCCGGCCACCAGGGCGGGATCGATGCCCGCGCTAGCCACGGCGGCGGGCACGGCCTGGCGGAGCACGTCGCGGTAGTCTTCGGGGTCCTGCAGCGCCCAGTCCGGCGGCAGCGGCTCGCCGGTGGCTGCGAGCGCGGCGTCCATGACGCCGTGGCGGTACTCGTGGACGGCGGTGCCGAGCTCCGCGCCGTCCCGGGCCCGCACCACCAGGGCCCGCCCGGACAGCGTGCCGAAGTCGACTCCGATGAAGCAGGCATCCGGATTGTTAGCGCTAACAGCGCGACTGTGGTCCACGTGTGCCTTCCTTACATCGCCGCGGGAGGGGTCAGCGCCCAGGGGGGCGGGTCGCGCTGGCGCGCACGATGAGTTCCGGGGCGACCGGCATCCGGGCCCCCGGTGCCGGGCGGCCGCGGATCCGGTCGACGAGCAGTCTCAGCGCCTGTCTTCCGAGTTCTCCGAAATCCTGCCGCACCGTGGTGAGCGGGGGAAGGAAGAAAGCAGATTCCGGGATGTCGTCGAACCCGACCACGCTGACCGCGGACGGGACGTGGCGTCCGTGCTCGCCGAGCGCCCGGAGCATGCCGAGCGCCATCTGGTCGTTAGCGCAGAAGATGGCCGTCACGTCCGGCATCCTGGCCAGTTCGTGCCCGATCTCGTAGCCCGAGCGCGCGGACCAGTCCCCGCTCAGTATCTCTGGCTCCGCCGTGCCCGCCTCCCGCAAGGCCCGAGCCCACCCCTCGGCGCGCTCGCGGGCGTCCAGGGTCGAGTCCGGACCGCCGACGTAGTGCACGGTCTCGTGCCCCAGGTCGAGCAGGTAGCGCGTGGCCTGGAAGGCCCCGGAGATGTTGTCGATCGCGACCGAGTCCAGCGGCGCGCGGGTACCGCAGCCGACGGCGACCAGCGGCACGTCCGTGGTGACGCCGGACAGTGCCTCGAGCAGGGGCATCTCGGAGGCGACCACGAGGATCCCCTCGACGCCCTGGCCGAGGAAGCGGTCGACCGCCTCCTGCATCGAGCGGCGGTCGAAGGCGGGCAGGCTGGTGATGGCCACCGTGTAACCGGGGTGCGCGGCCCGCTCGATGCCGTAGAGCATCGACGCCGGGCCGTAGAGCGTGGTGTCGAAGCTGATCACGCCCAGCGCCTGGGTCCGCCCCGTGACCAGCGTGCGGGCGGCGGCGTTGGGCCGGTAGCCGAGTTCGCGGATCGCCGCCAGGACGTCCTCGCGGGTCTGCGGCCTGACGTTCGGATGGCCGTTGAGCACCCGGGACACGGTCTGGTGCGACACGCCGGCCAGCCGGGCCACATCGGCCATCACCGGCCGCGCGGCTGGGCCGTTCGCCGTAGACGCCACCAGGTCCCCTCGGTCACCACTGATTCGTAGCCCGTGCGGCGCTGCGCCGTGAGGCGGGGGCGATTGTGGCGTTCGCGTGCCGTGCATGTCGCAGCAGCGTCCCCGGGCAGGAACTAGCGTAAGCGAGACCCGCCCACGGCCGTAGCCTGGCCGGCGGCGAGCGGGCCCGGGCATTTGCCCGCCGCCGCCCCCAGTGATCGCCGCCTCGCCCCAGCGCCGGATTCCCGCGCTCATGAATGTACGTTTGGGCGGCCTATAACCGGGCCGTTGGTTCATCCATGAGGGCGCTACGTGCTCTATAACGACTCAACTAAGAAGTTCACCGGCCCTTGACAGTGATGGGACGCGGGTCGAAACTACTGCACATATTTTGAAACGTTCCATAACGGGCTGGCGGCCTGGTCTCCGGCGCGGAGAGGGCAGAGGGTAGTCCATGGATCCTGGGCGCGGCGCCAGTCACCGCGTGGGCGGCCCCCCGGACCAGGGCTCGACGCCGCCGCCGGATGCTCCGCCGCCGCACGCCGGGCGGCCGGATGCCGGGTCACCGGATGCCGCGTCGGCAGGTGCCGGGTCGCCCGGCCACACGCGGCCGGATGCCGGTCCGCCCGGCCCCGCGCCGCCGCAGGAGCCAGCGGCCGGGCGGGCGCCGGACGGTGACCAGGACCGCGGCGGCGAAGCACCGACCGCGGGCCAGCCGCTGCTGTCGCTGCGGGGCGCGGCCAAGTCGTTCGGGGCCGTGCACGCGATCGTCGACGCGTCGATCGACCTGTACGGCGGGGAGGTGCACGGGCTCGTGGGCGAGAACGGCGCGGGCAAGTCCACGCTCGTCAAGATCCTCGCCGGGGTGCACCAGCCCGACAGCGGGCAGCTGCTGGTGAACGGGACGCCCGCGGTGCTGCACGGCCCGGCCGCCGCGCAGGACGCCGGGATCGCCGTGATCTACCAGGAACCCACCTTGTTCCCCGACCTGACCGCGGCGGAGAACATCTTCATGGGCCGCCAGCCGCTGCGGCGGGGCCGGCGCATCGACGCGCGGCGGATGCGGGCGCAGGCCAGGGCGCTCTTCGAGCGGCTCGGGGTCCGGCTGGACCCGGGCCGGATCTGCCGCGGCCTGTCCATCGCCGACCAGCAGATCATCGAGATCGCCAAGGCGCTGTCGCTCGAGGCCCGGATCATCGTGATGGACGAGCCCACGGCCGCGCTGTCAGCGGCCGAGGTGGCCCGGCTGTTCGACGTGGCGGCCACCCTGCGCGAGTCCGGGGCGGCGGTGCTGTTCATCTCGCACCGCCTGGAGGAAGTCTTCGAGATCTGCCAGCGGGTCACCGTGATGCGCGACGGCCGCCAGGTGCTCAGCAGCAAGCTGGCCGGCCTCACCGCCGATGACCTGGTGCGCGCCATGGTCGGCCGGCAGCTGGACGACCGCGTCACCGACGGGCACCACACGCCGGGTGACGTCGTGCTGCGGGTCGAGCGCCTCACCCGGGAGGGGGTGTTCACCGACATCTCGTTCGACGTGCGGGCCGGGGAGATCGTGGCGTTCGCGGGCCTGGTCGGCTCCGGGCGCAGCGAGATAGCCCGGGCCATCTTCGGCATCGACCACTACGACGCCGGCTCGGTGACCGTGCGCGGCCGCCCGCTGCGCGGCTCGTCCCCGACCAGCGCGATGGCCGCCGGGGTGGGTTTCGTGCCCGAGGACCGGCGCCAGCAGGGGCTGGTCATGGACATGTCGGTGCAGCAGAACATGGCGCTGGCCTCGCTGGGCCGGCTGCGCCGCGCCGGGCTCATCTCCTCGAAATCGGAACGCAACTTCGCCGCCGACTGGGCCCTGCGGCTGCGGATCAAGTTCGGGCGGCTCACCGACCCGGTCTCCCAGCTGTCCGGCGGCAACCAGCAGAAGGTGGTGCTGGCGAAGTGGCTCGGGCGCCAGCCGAGCCTGCTGATCGTGGACGAGCCGACCCGTGGCATCGACATCGCGACCAAGGCCGAGGTGCACCGCCTGCTGTCGCGGCTCGCGGGGGACGGCGTCGCGATCCTGATGATCTCCTCGGAACTGCCCGAGGTGCTGCGGGTCGGCGACCGGATCCTGGTCATGCGCGAGGGCCGGCTGGTCGCGGAGTACCCCCATGCGCACGCGTCGGAGGAGAAGATCATGTCGGCGGCGACCGGCCAGCTCCAGGAGCAGGCCCGGTGAGGCGGGCACGGTGAGCACCACGCTGGCCCCGCCACGGGAGCCGCCCGAGGCACCGGCCGACCTCAGCTCGCGCCGGCTGACCGAGCGGGTCTTCCGGGTCAGGGAAACCGGCATCATCGCGGTCCTGGCGCTGTTCGTCCTGGTCACCGCGCTCATCCAGCCGCGCTTCGTCAGCTCATCGAACATCCAGTTCATCCTGGTCGACACCTCGGTCTACGCGCTGGTGGCGCTGGGCGAGACCATGGTGATCATCAGCCGGAACGTGGACCTGTCCGTCCAGTCGGTGCTGGCGCTGTCCGCCTACCTGTCGGCCGGCTTGTTCGGGCACGTGCACGGCATCCCGATCCCGGTCGTCTTCCTGGTCGGGTTCGGGATCGGACTGGCCTTCGGCGCGGCGAACGGGCTGATGGTCTCCCTCGGGCGGGTGCCGAGCCTCGTGGTCACGCTCGCCACCCTCTACATCATCCAGGGCATCGACATCCTGGTCGTCGGCGGCAACGAGGTCGTCGCGTCATCGCTGCCGAGCGGCTTCACCGCGATCCCCAACGTGACCGTGCTGGGGATTCCGTGGCTCGCGATCGCCGTGGCCGCGGTGATCGGGGCCGGGGCCTACTACCTGCGCACGTTCCGGTCCGGCCGGGAGCTCTACGCGATCGGGTCCAATCCCGAGGGGGCCCAGCTGGCCGGGATCCCCGTGGCCAGGCGCGTGTTCACCGCCTTCACCCTGTGCGGGGGGATCGCGGGGGTGGGCGGCGTGCTGTGGGCCGCCCAGTACCAGACCATCAACACCAGCGCGGGCGGGAACAACTTCTCGCTGATCGTGATCGCGTCGGTCGTGGTCGGCGGCGTGGCGATCTTCGGCGGCAGCGGCAGCCCGGTGGGCGCGGCCATCGGGGCGCTGCTGCTGGGCACCATCAACGTGGCCCTGGACGTGCTCGGCATCTCCAGTTTCTGGGATCAGGCGATCGCCGGGTTCTTGCTGCTGCTGGCCATCACGCTGGACCGGCTGATCTCGGTCCGGCTGGCGGCGGCGCTGCGCAAGAGGAGCGCCCACGATGGAACCTGACCAGGACACGTCGCTGGCGGCGACCGTCGACGCGCCGGTGGGCTGGCGGTCACGGATCCCCGCTCAGCACCTGATGCGCTGGGAGACCGGCCTGGCCATCGTGGTCCTGGCCATCGGGGTTCTCGGCGTCTCGACCTCGTCGCAGTTCCTGACCGGCACCAACATCTTCAACCTGGGCTTGCAGTCGGGCGAGATAGCGATCATGGCCCTGCCGATGGCGCTCATCATCATCAGCGGCGAGATCGACCTCTCGGTCGCCTCGATCC
>Ga0126381_100006303_pt1 | contig 13100 bp, 7 predicted proteins | sample PanSoiMetPlot_28_FD_96465 | JGI IMG/M metagenome (GOLD analysis project Ga0126381, IMG submission 96465) | Tropical forest soil microbial communities from Panama - MetaG Plot_28 | ecosystem: Environmental > Terrestrial > Soil > Tropical forest > Bulk soil | place: Panama | collected 2016-02-17
ACAAGCTGCGCGTCATCGTGTTCGGCCAGGAGAACCTGTCGAACTCCTACGCGGTCGATGCCGGCGGCTATATCACCATGCCGCTGATCGGCACCGTCAAGGCGCGCGACCTCACCGCCTTCGCGCTCTCCAGCGAGATCGCCGGCAAGCTGCGCAACGGCTACATCCGCGAGCCGCACGTGGCGGTCGAGATCGAAGCCTACCGGCCGTTCTTCATTCTCGGCGAGGTCACCCAGCCCGGGCAGTATCCGTTCGTCGCGAACATGACGGCGGAAACGGCGGTGGCGATTGCCGGCGGCTTCACGCCGCGCGCCTCGCGCCAGTCAGTGGTGCTGACCCGCAACTATAACGGCCAGCCGACCCGCATGGCGGTGCCGATGACCTATCCGCTGCGTCCGGGCGACACCGTCAGCGTGCAGGAACGATGGTTCTGACCAGGAAATGGCAATCAGTAATCAGTAGTCAGTAGTCAGTAGTCAGTAGTCAGTGTCCAGCGTGCGAGCGTCGAACCATTTTGACTACACGAGTGCAACTGAAAAAGTTTCGGACTTGTTTGATTTTTTTCTTCGGATCGTCATCTCATCCACCTGATTACTGATTACTGATTACTGATTACTGATTACTGATTACTGATTACGTCCTCGCAAGCGAGGCAGCGCTCCAGAATCATCTCAGTTGTATCCTTTCGTGACTATCAAAAGCGCTGGTATCAGACAGAATCACGCGGTCGCCGGGCAGCAAACCGTTCAGGATCACGACCTTGGTAGCGGAACCGCGGCCTAACTGGACCTTAGTTCTGGTGGCGGTAGCGCCGTCTGCACCTAAGCGGAACAACCCGATAGTAGAGTCATCCTGACCAAAGGCGGGCCGGCCGACGTAGACGGCATCCGCCAACCTTTCTAGTTCAATGGTTCCTTCTACACTTAGGTCAGGTCTTGCTCCTTTGGGTAGTTCCGTCCCATGGAAGGTAACGTCAACCAAGACGGTCCCTTCTCGCACCGCTGGATCGATTCGAGCCACCGTACCGCTCACAATACTGCCGTTACGCATATCAACTTGCCCGGTCTGCCCAATGGCAATGTCCCGAGCTTGCGTCTCCGGGATTTTGATCTGCGCTTTCAACTTCGTGTTGTCCGCTACCCGGGCGAGATTAGTGCCAGCGGAGACTCGTTGCCCTACATCAACGGCAATTTGTTGAAGGACGCCATTCATCCCGGCTCGGACTTGCAACGCATCGACCTGACTGTGACGCAAATCTGCTTGGGCCTTGGCCTGTTCCAGATCGGTTTGGGCGACGGCCATTCTCGGGGCCATGGATCGCTTAGCGAACTCGTAACGTTGCTGTTCAACCTCGAAGTTTGCTGCTAGTTCGACCGCGGCAATTTGCGCTTTCTTATAATCGAGGTCGGAGATCAATCCCCCTTTTGCCAGTCGTTGATCGGCCTCCAGCTCGGCTTTAGCGGTGTCACGGTCAGCCTGAGCTTTGGTGAGAGCGGCTTGTCGCTCCAACAATTCGCCTTCCAGCTCCGATTGTAGTTGGGTTAGTTTCGCTTGAGCGCTCTTGGTCGCGGCATCAGCGTCCCTCGCTTCCTGCTCTAACTCGGCACTGCTTAAAATCAATATAACAGAATTCGCAGCTACATCTGTTCCCGGCCAAATCACGATTTGCTCGACTCGTGCATCGGTTCGAGCCGGGATCCAACGGACGTCCTCCGGCACCAGTGTGCCGATTCCGCGCACGTCTCGAATCAACGGTCCTCGCGATACCGTATCGATCCAGACGGAGCTCCGGTCGACCGCAGGCAGAGCCGGTTCAAGCCGGGCGACGAAAATGCTAACTCCCGTCACCAGCGCTGCGGCCAGCAAAAGCAGCAACACATTTCTGCGCCATTTTTTTTGGCGGTAACCGATTCGGGGAATATCCATCCGGGAACCGTCCGCCGGAACAGAGAAACCTGCTTCTGCTTTCTTTTTGGGCAGCACGCGGATCGTCACGGTTAGGAATTTTGAACTACGCAGGTGGGTTGGATATTCTGTCCATCACTGACAACTGCCGATGCTCGTGGGGCCCCCGATTGCGCAGAAGCGGGTGTGATCTGGGACAGACTCAGAAGCATGCTGATTGCGGTGCTCGCAGCGAAGACCGCCCAGACGGCTGACTCCGCAAAGCCAGTACCACGAATCGCTCGTTGAGACTCTCGTTGAAATTCCATGATCGGAGAGAATGGGATGATTTTCATAATAACAGCCTTCGCCCCAGCCATATGCAGTTGCCGTGCCAAGCTCGAAAGCTACCACCTAAGTATCTTTCGATGAGAAGCTTACAAATAGCGTCCGATTTTATGTCTTTCTGAAAACGATCTCAAAATAGGATTGGGATTCTCAATTTGAGACGGGCGGCGGAGGCAAAACGGCGAGTGGGCGTACGGGCGAATGGGCGTAAGTGGACAGAGTGGACCGCACCAATCTCCAATGACTTTTCACCTTTCACCTTCGCCCTCTCCGCCGGCTAAGACCGGCAAATGCAGTTCGGCGACGCAGCCGACGATTCCGTCGCTACGATTTTCCAGGGTCAGGCTGCCGCCATGAGCTTCTGCGATTTGGCGGCAGAGGACTAAGCCGATACCGGATCCACTCGACTTGGTGGTAAAGAATGGGACGAATAAGTTGGTCGGGTTGGCGATGCCGCTGCCTTCGTCGATGACCTGGACCAGCCATTCGGTTTGCGATCTACACCAACCGATTTCCACATCGTTACCTTTTTCCAGGCTAGCATCAACGGCGTTCTTGACCAGATTGATCAAGAGTTGCTCTATCTGATCTCTGTCAATATTGGCCACGGCTTTTTCCGTCGACGTTGTTTTCACGGTGAGACGGGTCTCCAAGGCAGCTACTTGGTGGATAATTGGGCCAAGCTCAACCGGTCGCAGTGTCGGTGGTGGTAGCCGGGCCAGCCGGGCATAGGCGGTCATGAACCGACCTAATGCTGAGGCCCGATCCCGAATAATTGCCATCCCACCTTGAAGATCTTTTTCCCATGACCTCGGGCGCGTCTCTTCGTTTTGCGTGAGCAGATCACTCAAGCTCTCGGCAATCGACTGGATCGGAGCTAACGAATTGTTAATCTCATGGCCAAGGACCCGGATCAATCTTTGCCAGGCTATGCGCTCTTCTTCCCGCAGAGCCCGTCCGAGATCGGTTAACACTAACAATTGATGCGGACGGCCGCCTTCGCGGAAAGTTGTGCGGCGCAACCCCCAGCGAGTTCCGGATCGGCCGGGAAAATCTCGATCAATGAGACGGACGGGATCGCCCGCCAGACAATCATCCAGACCTAACTCAACCGCGTCGTGTCCCAGAACGTATTCCTGCCGGCGCATCAACAACACCGCGCCTGCGGGGTTCATGAGTCGCAACTTGCCTTTTTCGTCGAACGTAAATACTGCTATTTCGACGGCGTCAATCACCGCTTTTAGCAGAGCACTAGCTTCGGTTGCTAGTCGTCTTTCGACTAGCAATTGATCGCCTAATGCATTGACTTCCCGCATTACTTCGCCCAGAGAATCGGCCTGGCGAGCCGCCCGCGCTCGCAACGAATAATCACCTTCGCGGAGCGCTGCCAGCAAATTTGTCAACGTGCGGATCGGAAATAGCACCTGCTGGCGGACGGCAATAACCACGGCGATCCAAATTCCCACTGTGACCGCGGCGATGGTAACTCGGACTGACCAAGGCCAAGTCGAATGCCACAGCATGAATAGTGTCGCCGCGACCGCAGGTCCGCCCGCTATGAAGGTAAGAACCTGGACTGAGGTCTCGAATGGCAGATTCCGCCAACGGAGCAAGGGACGTCGGGAGGAGTCGTGCATGCGAAGTGACAATGTCACGCCAAGAGGCAAAGACGCAAAGGTGATTCGCGATTGGTGATTGGTGGGGCGAGGCTCCCGAAAGACGCCGTCGCTACAGCGGAGCGTTTCTGTGTTCGAGTACACATATGGCATCGCTAGGCCAATAACCGCACCGAGCCGTGGTCTATCGCTGTGCCCGGCTCGGCGCGCCAATAGGCCTAACAAACTCTTTTAGCGGCGAAGCGTCGGGAGCTCCGGTAGAACGGCAAGGCACTTCGGGAGCCTCGCCCCACCAAATTCACCGATCACCTGTCACGTTTCACGTTCCGTCTCAGAGCCCATACTGCTGCAACCGCCGGTAAAACGTGCTCCGGCTCAAACCGAGGGCTTCAGCAGCTCGCCGGGCGTTACCGCCGTAGCGGTTAAGTGCTTTCTTGATTAGCAACTTTTCGATGTCCTCTAAGGTCATTTCATCGAGGCGCGATGGGTCAGAAGCTGGCTGTCCTCCGATGTCGGCCAAGCCGAGATCCGGAGGCCGGATCTGAGAACTATCCGCCATCAGAACGGCACGCTCGATGGTGTGATCAAGCTCGCGCACGTTTCCCGGCCACCGATGATACATGAGTGACTTCTCGGCAGCCGGGTCAATCCCGGTGATCCGCTTAGCATACCGGCCAGCGTGACGATCTAGAAAATGTTGGGCTAATGGAACGATGTCTTCCGGGCGGTCTCGCAACGGCGGAATCTGAATCTCGACCGTACGCAGCCGGAAATAGAGATCTCGCCTAAACCGGCCGGCTTCGACCTCGGCGGGTAAATCGGTATTGGTCGCTGACAAAAGCCTCACGCTCGCGCGCCGGGTTTTCGAGGAACCGAGCCTTTCAAACTCACCAGTCTCGACAGTGCGCAGCAGTTTGGCTTGTTGGGACAGCGGAATATTCCCGATCTCATCGAGAAATAAAGTTCCTCCGTCTGCGATTTCGAAACGCCCGGCCCGCTCGTTTTTGGCGTCGGTAAAGGCCCCTTTCATATGACCGAACAACTCGCTCTCAAACAGATTCTCGTTCAGGCCGCCCATATTGACGGTTACAAAAGCCTTTTCAGCTCGCTGACTGGCGGAATGAATCGCTCGGGCGACGATGCCCTTCCCCGTCCCGTTTTCGCCGGTCACCAAGACATTGGCATCGGAAGGCGCAATCCGCTGAATGGTCTCAACCACAGATCGCATTCCCGGCGAATGCGCGATGAGGCCACTGGTTGCCAATGCCGATTGCTTGCCAGGGATCAGCCCGGCATCTCCGCGAAGCACCTGATTCTCCGACTCTAATCGCTGGCCGCGTTGCTCTGCCGCCGAAAAATCAAGCTGTGTCTGTACAATCGCTAACACTCGCGCATTCTCCCAAGGCTTTTGGAAGAAGTCCCGGGCGCCGGCTCGCATGGCCGCAACAGCAAGATCAACGGTCGCCCATGCTGTCATCACCACGATCGGCGGGGCGCCTTCAAGCTTTTTGACCTGAGCGATGAGATCGAGACCTTCCTGGCCGCTCGTGGTGTCACGAGCATAGTTCAAGTCCAGCAGGACAAGGGCTACTTCATTAGTTTGTAGCGTCTGAAGAACTTCTTTAGGGGACGTAGCGAGAACAACTTGATATCCGTCTTTCGCTAGAAGAATCCTCAACGCTTCCCGGACGGCGGCCTGGTCATCTGCGATCAGGATCAAAGGCTGCGATTGCATCTGCCCAATAGATCAACTGAATTTGTACAACCGCAAGTACAGTATCGATCGGGGAAATCGTCCTCATTTGGTTGAGTCCGTCTTGCCAGTTAGTCCAAAGAACGATCCTATCCTTCGGAAAAAGGAACGCAGGCCAGCGCGGTATTTTTTTATCGCCGCCATTGAGCTGAGCCTTTGGCGTTCGTCGCTGTTGAGAGGAAGCTCGGATAACGCATACGAGCCTGCGCCAAATCGATGAGCAAGATCGTTGAATCGAGCAAGAATTTGTGTCGAACTGTGTCCCATTTCCGCTAAAAGCGCAGCATTATTCCGAATAGCCGAAGTTTGGCGGCTTAGACACAAAGGCGGTTGGAACCAGATCCGAAGCCGCTATCTGCTCGCGGGAAGATCATGGACTCAGGGAGCCCCAAGGGATAACTTCATTTTTTTTCGGCCGCTTCTAGTGGAGACAGAGACAGCAGCGGAGTGGCATTAGTTCCCTCGAACAAAGTTGACGGTAGTATACCATTCCAACGATCTGCCCTGGCAAGGTCGATCACGAGCGGGCTTGTTTTTAGGATCTCAGCATTCATCCGGAGTACTGCCGCTCGCGATTCGCCCTCGAGCCGTATCGCTTCGGCTTTTCCCTGAGCGCTCAAGATTGCCGACTGCCGGTCAGCCTCAGCTAGTTTCAGCTTCGCTGCGGCCTCCCCGTTCGCCCGTTCGACCGTTTGCTGAGCTTCGTACTTGATCCGATTGACTGTATTCTCAGCGGCAACCGCTTCGTTCTTTGCTTTGACCGCGGCCTCCACAGAAGCTCGAAAGCTGTCTGAATAAACAATTCCCGAGATCTGAAAATCTACGACTTCAATGTGGTAGAGGTTGCCGAGATCATTCGATAGAACAGACTTGAGAGAGTTTAAGATTTGGTCGCGGTTTTCACTGATTCGGGTAGTATTTTGCTGGGCAAAGATCTTCGCAGTCCGATCCGCGACAATTCGCTGGAAGTTTTCGGTTATATCAAAGTTCCCTGCACGGCCCACTTCATAAAGAAGCGGCAGCACGGCCTGAGGAGGAATGCGATAGGTCAGGCCGACGGTTGCCGCGATCGGCTGATTATCGATTGTGTTTACTACCAGTTTGTCGAGCTTGAAGGTATCTAGAGATACCTGTAACCGATCGACCTGGTCGATGAGTGGCAATTTGAAGTGCAGGCCGGGACCCAGCGGCGTTGCAGTTGTCACCTGGCCAAGCCGGCGCACGCCTGCCATCTCGGTCGGTTCAACGACAAAGTACGAGTCTAACGCGAATAACGCGATGAGGACCAACGCCACGACGCTTAGGATCAAACTAACAAGAAGTGATGGGCGTATCCTTGGTGGTCCCTGACGCTGTAGAATAAATTCTGGTGATCTGGTGTCGCTCATCTCAGCTATTTGGGTACTCCGTACCGTTGGCAAAGTTCCAAATTGACTTCCAGCACGTTGACGAATTTTTCACCGGCCAATCCGCCAAAAGCAGCAGACGCATTCGTTTGCAAGATCTGTTCGATCTCTTTGCGGATCTGTCCGGCATCACGTTTAGTGTCGTCTGCCCATTTCGCAGCGACTCGATCGAGTTGAAACTCCGCGTTCTGCAAAGTGATGTCAGGATCAAGTCCGGAGCCGGAAGCCATGACTAAATCACCCGGCACATCCTGGAGTTCGACATCTGGATGTTCCTGGCGCCACATATCGAAAAACGCGCCTTGGATGTCCGACCCCTCTTTGACCGGTTGAATGGAAGTCTGCGGCTTACCATCGGCTCCCGTTTGCGTCACCGCCGACGGGAACATGCCAGGATGTTCCTGAGAGAAGTTCTCAAAGAACAGCACGGCTAGATCGGCTGCCTTCGGCTGCGGCGTACTCGGATTCTTTTTTACCCAATCAGCAACGAGGTCTGCATGTGCTTTTGACCAGGTATCCACGTATTGTGCATGCGTCGGATCCGCATTCACCCAAGCTGTGGCCACAGCGTTGTGCAGGTCTGCCCACTGCGCCACGATGTGTGGATTACCTTGGAACTTGTCTTGTTGAAACCAGGCCTCGATATCGGGAGCGACCAATTGGCCGGCCTTCGGGCCGGTCTTGTATTTAACGATCGGTCCAAGTGCAGTGGCAACACGGTTACGCAACAGATAGTTCGACGCCGCATAGGTCGACGCGGCAGAAGCGGAAGCATCATAAGACGCTGCGGACGGCCGCGGCTGAAAGTACTCATCTTTTGTGAATGGTTGCGCGATCAGCCTCGAACCGACAACGTTACCGTCCGGTCCCTTGACCAAACTACCATTGGCCTGGAATGGAAAGAAAACCTGGCCGATTACCCAGACGACGCCCGGATACATAACACAGACGATCACGACTGTGAAACCCAGCAACAAAACGCTTTTTAATAAATATCGAAACATTTTCTTATGCCTCCAAAATTGAGTCGAAGGTCAGGCCACGAAATGGAAAGCGACCATAATCATGTCGATTAGTTTTATGCCTGGGAAAGGTAGGATAACTCCTCCAAGTCCCCAAATGAGCAGATTCCTGCGAAGCAGGGCATCTGCACCCAGTGGTCTGTAAGGAACCCCTTTGAGTGCAACCGGAATCAACGCCGGAATGATCAGCGCGTTGAAGATTACCGCCGAAAGGATCGCTGAAGTTGGAGAGTGCAGATGCATCACATCGATCGTTTTCAGCCATGGTAGGGTGCCGGCAAAAAGGGCCGGAATGATCGCGAAATACTTCGCAACGTCATTCGCAATCGAAAACGTTGTCAAAGCTCCACGAGTCATCAGTAGTTGTTTGCCGATTTCAACGACCTCGATGAGTTTGGTAGGATCGCTATCGAGGTCGACCATGTTAGCAGCCTCTTTGGCAGCTTGTGTACCGGCATTCATCGCAAGGGCCACATCGGCCTGAGCCAATGCCGGTGAATCATTGGTCCCATCGCCCATCATGGCAACTAACTTACCTTCAGCCTGCTCCTTACGGATGTAATTAAGTTTGTCTTCAGGCTTTGCCTGTGCCACGAAATCATCGACTCCCGCTTTTTTGGCGATAGTCGCAGCGGTGAGCGGGTTATCTCCAGTGATCATCACGGTCCGCAATCCCATTCTCCGAAGACGTTCGAATCGCTCGCTCATTGCCGGTTTAAGAACGTCTTCCAACACAACCACACCGACGATTTTATCTCCTTCAGCGACCACTAGCGGGGTAGCGCCTCGCGAAGCGACGCCTTCAACTACTCGACCGAGATCAGCCGGTGCGCTGCCATTCTGATCTTTCACGAATTTTACGATAGCATCCGAAGCACCTTTTCGGACCTTGCGGCCCCCTGGCAGGTTAATACCACTCATACGGGTCTGAGCTGTGAAGGGCACAAACTCGGCCCCATCGGGAACGCCTAGTACCGCCTGACCAGTAGCAGCCACCTCTTTTGCTTTGCTGACGATCGTTTTACCTTCGGGTGTTTCATCAGCTATCGATGCCAATGCCGCCAAACGGCTGACATCGCCGACAGAATTCGTCCCCACGGGTAGGAATTCTGTAGCGTGCCGATTCCCCACAGTAATAGTTCCGGTCTTATCGAGTAAGACGACATCGATATCACCAGCGGTCTCTACTGCCTTACCGCTCTTAGCCAGTACGTTAGCTCGGAGGGCGCGATCCATTCCGGCAATTCCTATCGCCGCAAGGAGCGCTCCGATGGTAGTTGGGATCAGGCAAACCAGCAGAGCGATCAGAGTCGGGACATCAGTTCCCAGGCTTTTCAACGGATCTGTTAATCCGAGATAGCTCATAACGTACTGCTCCGCGTTCAACGCCATCGGCCAGAGGGGTATCACCACGATTAAGAAGATTAAGGTGAAAGCGGTCAGTACCAAGGTCAGCGCAATTTCGTTAGGAGTGCGTTGGCGGATTGCTCCTTCCACTAGCGCAATCATGCGGTCGAGGAAGGAGTCTCCGGCCCCAGATGTAATCCTAACGACGATTCGATCCGAAACCACGAGAGTACCTCCTGTGACTCCGGACCGATCGCCTCCGGCTTCACGAATGACTGGCGCTGACTCCCCGGTGATTGCCGATTCGTCGATGGAGGCCACTCCTTCAATGATTTCTCCGTCACCCGGAACGATTTGTCCGGCTTTCACCACGACTTTGTCCCCTGGCTTCAACTGCCTTGATGGTACTTCCTCAAAGGTATCTTCTTTCGTCAGACGAAAGGCAGTCGTTTCCCTGCGAGTCTTTTTTAGCGAATCTGCTTGTGCTCTTCCGCGCTCTTCAGCCAGAGCAGTGGCAAAGTTCGCAAAGAGAACCGTTAAAAACAGCCAGATATCGAGCGCAACAAAGTAGCCGGTAGATACCTGGCTTTCCGACCTGCCCATTGCTGCCTGTATAAGGTAGAAGAGGGTTAAGAAAGCGCCGACCTCTACCACGAACATCACCGGATTCTTCCATTGGATGTCTGGGCGCAACATGATAAAAGCTTGTTTCACAGCCGGCCAAAAGGTCTCTGGTGCTAATAAAGTGCTTTGCCGAACAGACCCTCTCCCCGGTGGCGGAACGATTTCCCGCGCAAATCGAGACAGATTTACAGTAGCCATAGTAATCTCACTTTCTTTTCAACTAGCCGCCAAACGGGATGGGGCCAAAATGTTCAGCTAACGGTCCGAGCGCCGCAGCCGGCAAGAATAACAGAGCGCCGATAATAATGATTGTACCTAGAAGCAGAACACCAAATGTCGTGGTGTCATCTCGTAAGGTTCCTAACCCGAATGGTGAAGGCTTCTTTGCTCCAAGGCTGGCAGCCAGCGCCACTGGCGCTATTATCGGCAAGTATCGGCTAAAAAGCATAACCAAGGCGGTGGCAATATCCCAGGGTGGGAATTCCGGTGACGGACTTGGGTTGCTGATTGTACCACCGGTCGTGCCAAGCCCATCGAAAGCGGAGCCGTTATTAGCGGAAGCAGAAGAGAATTGGTATACGATCTGCGAGAACCCGTGCGCTCCCGGATTGCTCTCAGCTTTAGTACCCCAATCGCTCGCGGCAAAGTAGCCGGTTGGGAAAAGAATCATGATGGGATGAACCAACAGCGCGATCATTGCTAACTTCATTTCCCGCGCGCCGATTTTCCTTCCCAGATATTCTGGGGTTCGTCCCACCATTTGCCCAGCGATAAACACTCCAATTATTAAGAATAGCAACAAGTTGATCATCCCAACGCCTTTTCCTCCAAAAATGCAATTCAGCCACATGCCAACCATCGGAGACAATCCGGCAAGCGGGTTGAGACTATCCTGTTCAGAGTTGATAGCACCACAGGTTACATCGGTAGTAACCGCTGCCCACGTAGCGCCTGCCGAGGTGCCGAAACGTAACTCCTTCCCTTCCAGATTACCCAAGTGCTGATCCACAGGTAGACCGGCAACCGCGGGAACGGCGATCTCTCTTTTACCGCCCTGCGCGCTCGCGCTCGGCACGTTAAAGGTCTGACCAGCCGGATGCGCCGTTAGTCCGGGGTTCGGTTTGTAAGTATCAAAATAGACACTCCAGACGATGGTCCCGATGAAAAGGAGGAGCATCACGGCAAAAATCACGACCGAATGCCGTATTCGCTTTAACATTCGTCCATACATCAGCACGAGTGAAAAAGGAAATACCATCATCGCGAAACAGGCCATGAAGTTAGTTAACGCCGTTGGACTTTGATAAGGATGCGCAAAGTTCATCCCGAAAAATCCTCCCCCGTTAGTACCGAGTTGTTCCATGGGCACGGTGATCGCCAGCGGACCTGTCACAATCGTTTGCGGTTTTGGCTGGCCGTTATCTCCTGTTCCCATCGCTCCGGCTTCGAGCGTTGAAACCTGATGGTCCGCCTTGAATGTCATGGGCGTCCCTTGCTGCAGAAAGACGATCGACAACACAAAGGCAGCAGGAAGGAAGATGTAGATTACTACTCTCCACATATCGACGAAATAGTTGCCTAGTGAGGGGTCTTTGCGGAAAGCCCGAATTATTGCAACCAGGGCGCAAAATCCCACGGCGGCTGACAGGAAGTAGTTAGCAACACAAAAAAAGATTTGGCTGAAGTTGGAGAAGTGTTGGTCACCTGAGTAGTGCTGCAAATTCGTGTTGGTCATAAAGGACACAACACTGTTAAAAATCGTCGTCGGAAACAGCATGCCCCGGTGGAGATCATTAAGCGGCATCACCGGCTGCAGCGATAAAACGAGGAAACCCCAGACGAACAGGACGCTATTGAATATCAAGAGCGCGCCGACGTACTGTTTCCAGTTCATCGGCCCGGTATTAAGTCGCCTTTCTATCCAGCCAAAAACAGGTAAGGGCCGGTATTTTCCTTCTAGAACCCAGGAGATGTATTTGGATAGGGGAATTGCGACGAGGAGGGTGAAAACTATCAGGGAGACAGGTAAAAACCACATAATTGTAACCTCAGAGGGAGATGGTCGGAATAATTCGAATCAGAACCACTCCGGCCGGATCAAGGCCACGAATAGGTAGATAAACAGCAACAACGATACGACGGCGGTTAAGATTATCATGACAAACTAAGGGCTAAATTTTGTCGCATGCCTTCATAAAAAGAAGGCATAGGCCCATTGAAATAAGACCAAGGATGAACATCCCTGACAGCCAAAGCTCGATAGGCACTTCCATTAAACCGGGTTCCTTTCAGTCAGTTAAACCTTTCGCAAGCCCCCCGACGGAACGAGACTACAAGTCTCTCCAGATGGAGAGTCACAGCTTGCCAAAGGGCGGCATGGGTAATGCCGCGGACAAGTTACTAGCATCGGACATGCCAGTCTCGACGTAGCGGCGTCCGGTCAGAGGGCCCTAGGAATCGCGCTAGCGAACGCGTCGAGGAATGCAAAGATGAATGACTCGCATATTGTGAGTACGACACAGGCCGCGGCTCGCAACATGCAAGTTCCTTAGCCGGCGTCGCTCATTCGGCCATGTTGCAAGAATCGAACTCCCGAAGCGAAAACGACGCTTGATGATGTGGTTTGTCCGGTGCTACTCTCGCCGGTATGGGCACTTCTGGGACAACAGGCGCCGCCAACAGTTCCACGAGAGGCCGGCCAAACGGTGAGCCGCTGGGAATTAATAAACACGATCTATTTGATCCTGCTCGCCGGCATTCATAATACCTCAAATCTGATCCATTGGTGCTTGCTCTATCTCAGCACTGACCCCGCCTGGGCCCAGAACTGCGCAACGAATTGAGTCAATGGGATACCGCTAATTTCAAGGGGATGGGCCAGTTCCCGAAGTTGAAGGCGACCATTCAAGAGGTTCAGCGGTTACGTCCCGGCGCGATTATCCATCGGTTAACGGCAGCGCGAGATTTTGAATTTGCCGGTTATTCAGTTCCCCAAGGCGCCGAGATCATCCACGTGAACACTTTGGTTCATTTTCTCGAGTCGGTTTATGAGGAACCTTTCAAGTTCAATCCACGACGCTACCTAGGCGGACACACCTAT
>Ga0126381_100006305_pt1 | contig 13098 bp, 7 predicted proteins | sample PanSoiMetPlot_28_FD_96465 | JGI IMG/M metagenome (GOLD analysis project Ga0126381, IMG submission 96465) | Tropical forest soil microbial communities from Panama - MetaG Plot_28 | ecosystem: Environmental > Terrestrial > Soil > Tropical forest > Bulk soil | place: Panama | collected 2016-02-17
AGAACCGGACATGAACCTCTCAGCTCATACGGCTCCCATTGCAGAGCCACGCCGCGCACCCAGTTGCCAGTGAGCAAAGAGCTGGGGAGTGCGTTGAGCAACACGCAGCAACCACTGCTCGGCTCGGCGAAAACGGTGCTTCAGCTTCTTGTATTTCCGCGTCGCCCACCGGGCGAGCACGCGGTTGAGGTAGCACCGGAGGGGATAAAGCCCCGAGCGGTAAAACCGCCCGTAGTATTGAAACCAACCCCGGATGATCGGGTTAAACATACGGGAAAGATCCGCAAGCGACGTGTCACTGCGCAGGTGCAGCTTCCAGTCTCGAACCGTTCGCCGTATGGCCTTGTTGGCTTTCTCAGAAATGGCCGGACTGAAGTTGATGAAGTACTTTCCCTTACGACTCTTCGAGCTTCGGGGACGAAACGTATAGCCCAGAAAATCAAACTTCTCCTGAGCATACCGTTCCCTTCGATCATCATCCTTACAATAGACAATTTTCGTCTTTTCCGGATGAAGCTCCAACCGACATTCCTGCATCCGCCGGGCACCAGTCCGCCGACGCGAGGTATCCTGCAATACGCTAGCTGTACCTGCGACGAGTTGAGCCACCCGATCGTTTGTTGCCAAGATCCGAAGCGATAACGTTTCGGCGTATTTGTAAGTATGGAGCGATCGCTGGATGAGCGCTACGTTGCAAGAGGTCTGAATCGTTTGCTTTCAGGATGTTTTCGGCGGCAAGCTCGCCCGTTACCACAGCACCTTCCATGAACCCCTGTTCGTCTGCTAAGTGCTCCCCCGCGAAATAAACACGGATGTGCGGCTCTTGCAGAATCGCGCGTATTCCAAACCACTGGCCGGGCCGGTAAAACGCATACGCACCCTGTGTGTACTCATCATCCTGCCAAGGTTGGGCTTTGATTGCTACTGTGTTTGGTTGAACGTCGTGAAAAATCATCCTTAGATCACCCTCGATAGCTTGCTGCAACTTGTTCGGATTAGCATCGAGAAGAGCCTTGAGGTCGTCGGCCTTATCGCCAATGGCATAACTGCACAGAATTCCGTAGGGCTCGGGCTGATACAAAGAAGCATCGAAAATAAAATCCGATGCTCCATCAGTAAAGCAGGAAAATTTTGTCTTACTCGTTTTCAACCAGAAGCGGTCCCTAAAGAGCAGAACAGTCTTCATAATACGCGCATATTGCAATTGTTTTGCCGCATCCCATTGGTCGTCGGGAAGTCGTGGTTCAAAAATAATATTAGTGAGAGTGCGTGCCGGTATGGTGCAAACGCAGAAAGCTGCACGATAGGTGCGTTTCCCGGGAACGACGACTTGAACACCCGCGTGATCCTGACAGATTCTTTTTACCTCATTGCTTAGATGGATCGAGCCACCACGCCGGATTATGGCCTTCTCCAGTCCTTCAATTACCTTGATGTTCCCACCCTTGACACGAAAATCCATTTCGTCATTCTTGTTGCCATCAAAATACTCCGCCGCGGCTGAAAAGCCTCCTACTTGGCGGATGGATTCACCAAAATCCGTACTATCCATTAAGTCACGTCGTAGCAACTCCTCCCGGGTGAAACCTCGGTCCCGCAGAATAGTCCACCAGTCTTTGCGATCCAGGATTTCCTGAGTCCGAGGACTCCAGGTCTTCGCCTCATCGCGAAGCGTTTCGAATGCATTACTGGCTTTTTTTGAAAAGGGCCATTCTCCAACGGCATAAGAGCGTGAGACGTGCCCGCCCTCTAGGAACGAAAACCCGAAAGCGTGCTTAAGCAACGGTTCAAGGTCAAATTCATTGCACAGGGCTTTCATCCGTTTGTGGCCGCGGCCTATCCACTCTCCCCCCAGTTCGCAGTAAAGATGGCGGGCGTCATTGTGAGAATCGAATCGATGAGTAAAAACGCGGCCGCCAATGCGATCTCTGGCCTCTAGGACGGTGACCTTCCAGCGTTCCTTCGCCAGCGCATACGCCGCAGCCAACCCGGAAAGGCCGGCGCCGATAATAATGCAAGATCGTTTTTCCACAATTGCGACCCGGACTGCGGTTACGCAGCACTCCGCTTTGGGGTGGCGAATTCCCAAATTGGCGCGTTTATATCAAATATAAGTCCAGATAGCAACTTTTTTTATTAATAACTCCTTTTTTACTTGACAGTAGCCGCCAGTAGCGTGAGACTTGCGGGCACGTTGCACGGCGGAGCCGGGTTCTCCCGCGTATTCCCTTCGCGTAAGCAGGTTCGGTTTCGAACGCTACCGAAATTTGAGCCGCAGCAATCGTTAAATAATCAGCTCCACCCTGCCTCGACTTATCTCGCGCGAGTATTCTGGAGGATCCCCCATGGCACAACGGCACAGCACACTCATCCGTGGATTAATGGCGGCACAGCGCTCGCCTCTATTTCAAGGCCGGTTTGGACGACTCTTTCGTTCACTGTCACCGGCTACATTCGGCCGAACCGACAAAGAAAACGAGGACAACTTAGCGAAACTTGGTGCGGCGATGTCGGCTTCATTCGATCCCCCGACGGATGGCAAGGATCCGGAAGAAAGCGGGATTCCGGCACTTTACACGTACCTGGGGCAGTTTATAGATCACGACATCACTTTCGATCCAGCGAGCAGCCTGCAAGCAAAAGATGACCCGGATGCGTTGACTGACTTTCGAACCCCCGCTTTGGATCTGGACAACATCTACGGCCGTGGGCCCGACGACCAACCCTATATGTACGACAACGACGGGAAAACTTTCTTGCTGGGGAAACCCATTAAAGCTGGGCAAACGAACGTAGGGGCCACCGATCTGCCGCGCAACAATGCGAATCCTGCTCGAGCGCTAATCGGTGATCCACGTAACGACGAAAATACGATTGTTTCCCAACTGCAGGGACTATTTCATCGTTTCCACAACCGGACGGTGCAGGACCACCCAGACGCGAAATTTGAGCACATACAAAAGCTCGTCCGTTTCCACTATCAATACGTGGTGCTGCATGACTTTCTGCCGCGAATTGTGAAGGCGAGCGTATTGGACGAATTGAAAAATGAAACGGGCGATTACGATAAAAGCAAACTGAAGTTCTTCCATTGGAAGAACGAACCTTTTATGCCAGTGGAATTCTCAGTGGCGTCCTATCGACTAGGGCATTCAATGGTCCGGCCGGGATATCGGCTGAATGACGATGATGCCACATTACTGCCTATATTTACGACAGAAGATGCCAAGAAACAAGGCTTCAAGGACGACCTCCAGGGATTTCGGGAAGTGGACGGAAACAAAGCGATCGACTGGGGGCGGTTCATCGACATTGATATTCGCGTCTACGATGGCAGCAAGGATGAAAACAAGAAGCGTTTGCAGTTTGCTTATCGAATCGATACATCTCTGGTGAATCCGCTCGGGCATTTACCGGCTGTAGTGGCTGCAAATCCGTCTTCGCTTGCAGAGCGCAACCTACTGAGAGGTTGGCGCCTTGGCCTCCCTTCCGGGCAACACGTGGCCAGCGCTATGGGAGTGACACCATTGGAGGACAGTGAAATCCTGATCGGGAAAGGTGTGGATAAACCAGACAAGGGAGAAGATCCGTTCAGCATCGACAAAGTAGGCGACGTATTTAAGCAAAACTGTCCTCTATGGACCTACATCCTTGCTGAAGCAATGCACAAGCCCCAACTGAACGTGCAAATCCCCGTAACAGAGAAAATTTCGATTACGACTCCGCAACTCGGAGAAGTTGGCGGGCGCATTGTATCGGAAGTATTCCTGGGCTTGCTTTTTGGGGATAACCATTCGGTTCTGAATTTGGACCCGACATGGAAACCGAGCAAAAGTTTTAACGGGAAGGTGGTGCCGTTCCCGGACTACAAGCTAAAGGATTTCATAAATTACGCCCTTGGAAACTGAGCGACTCGCATACGAGCCGAGACCGACGATCCGGCGTGAAAGTGAGGATCGAATATGGGGGTTTTATTGCAGGGGTTTTATTTCGGGCCGGGCCGCATTGCCGGCGTGCCGTCACCACTCGATGGAGATGCGACCGTCCCCTTCTGGTGGGATCATTTAGCAGCACAAGCAAACGCTCTTGCAAACGCGGGTTTCACGGCCATCTGGCTACCCCCTCCTTTGAAAGGTGCGTCTGGCTCCTTTTCGAGCGGGTACGACCTTTTCGATGACTATGATCTGGGCGCGAAAGACCAGAAGGGGACCGTGCCCACACGTTACGGAACCCGTGAAACACTGCAACGTTGCGCAGCCATAATGCGGGCTAACGGGATCGATGTTTACGTCGACCTTGTAGAGAATCAGCGCGACGGCGACGACGGACATTTCAATTTCAAATATCTGGATGCCTTCGGGAAAGATGGGGGCGGCCGGTTTTCGAAGGGGCCCGGTGATTTTCACCCTCATGTGCCCGAGGATCCCGGTGTTTTCAGCGATCAATTTCAATTTGGCCGCGATCTCGCACCAATCAACGGAACGCCCAAGAATCATTGCGGCAATGGACTCGTTGACGCCGCCGAATGGCTCACCCGCGCTCTGGATTTGCAGGGCTATCGGCTGGACAACGCTAAGGGAGTTTCGACCCTGTTTATGCGGCGCCTGCTCAGTACCGGAGCGATGGCTAACAACTTCGCAGTAGCGGAATTTGCCGATGGGAACATTCAGCTTATCGAAAGCTGGGCGAATGCCATTCAGCACCGGTCAGCCGCATTCGATTTTCCCCTTCATTTTGTCCTGAAAGATATGTGCAACAACCCCGACAACTTCAATATGGCTTCTCTCGATCACGCCGGACTTGTAGGCATTGATCCACAAGGTGCGGTCACATTTGTCGAAAATCACGATACCGACCGCGGAGGTGTGGGCGGACCTGTTGTACGCAACAAAATGCTGGCTTATGCCTACATTCTTACTTCCGAAGGGTACCCGTGTGTCTTTTATCGGGATTACAGCACGGACAAAAATTGCTTCGCGTTGAAAAATCAAATCGATCGGCTAATTCAGATCCATGAACAGTTGGCGGAGGGTCCCACCCAGCAGCGTTGGAAGGATGGAGGTGTTTTCGCATTTGAGCGCATGGGTGGAAAACACCTCTTGGTCGCGCTAAATAAGGACCCCAACGCTAGCAGGCCAATCACGGTACAAACGAGCTTTGCCCCCAATATACAGCTACAGGAATTCACCGGGCACGGCAGTGTCGTCTCAACGAAAAGTGATTCGCAAGTCGATATCACTATTCCACGAAATGAAAATGGCAATGGTTACGTTTGTTATGCCCTCCCAGAAGAATTGAGGATAGCCGCGCGAGCGGCACATGCAACCACTCAGGTTTACGAAGGTGCCCAGGATCTTGACATTAAGCCGGCGCTAGAGACCGAAAAGGTACAGGTTTGTCGTATTTTCGCGGAGGCGCAAACGCAACTCCATGCGCAGTTTTCGTTCGATGCAACTGGCTGGACGGCGGCGACTGCGATCCAGTTCGAGATAACTGCAACTTCAGGTGGAACGACCCTATCTCACCAATTTCGATCCACAGATTCCAAAGGATCAGTTGTAACGGCAAAAACATTAAGCAAAGGATTTGACGAGATTTCAGTACGCGTCATGAACCCGCCAGCGAGCAATAAAATGCCGCGATACAAATTGGCGATAACTTACACGGCGCCTCGAACCCTTTGACCAAGCGCACGGACGAGTTTCCGGAGAGCTAAATTTAGGAAAAAAATGATACCGGCAAACTCACACAAGAGGGGGCACCCATGGAATCGCGATTGGCACGGTTGCGCATACCAATGACTCAGCACGCTCTAAATCTACGGAATTTCGTCGCAGTGGTGTTGATTTCCATCTTTGCAACTCCGGCCGCTCTTGCACAAGTAAGCGTGCTGACACGGCGAAACGACAACTTTCGGAGTGGTGTCAATTCTAGTGAAACGATTCTTACGCAACAAAGTGTCCGCACCCGGTTCGGCAAGCTATGGACTCTGTTTGCCGACGCGAAGATTATGGCGCAACCGCTTTACGTTTCCAATCTGGTTGTTCCAGTGGAAAACATGATCGGCGCAACCGCTAAGACGAAATGCGCCAGTGGTTGCAACGTTGTCATTTTCGCAACAATGAAAGGCACTGTATACGCTTACATGGCTGACCAAAAACCTTCAACGAATAACGACACACTGTTGTGGGCAACCTATCTGAGCGACGGCAATGCCTGCAAGTGCGGCGCAACCGGACCACAGAACGGGAGTGGAAACTTCGATATGTGGGCTGTCGACGATCCCTGGTGGGGGGTGCTCAGTACGCCAGTCATCGATCGAGGCGCCAATACAATTTATGTAGTGACCTGGACCAACGATCAACAGTATCGGGTCTATGGGTTGAGTTTGACCACGGGGCAAGTCCAAAAAGGGCCGACTGTCGTCCAAGGAACGGTCAGCGGAGAGACGTTTGCTCTGAATACTAACGGATGGATTCAACGGCGCAAGCAGCGTGCCGGACTGTTGCTTTCCGACGGCTTGCTTTATGTCGGGTTCGGTGGGGACACTACCGATGGTCTGGCTGGGTGGTTGTTCGTCTATGACGCTGCGACACTCGCGATTAAAACAGTATGGAGTCCCACACCCGGTGGACGCAATGGGGGAATATGGATGGCTGGAGATGCGCCGGCAGCTGACGCGAGTGGGAATGTGTATCTGCAGACCGGAAACGGCGATCTTGTGCCAGGATCTCGGAGATTTGGAGACAGTATCGTGAAGCTGCGGTTGCAGAATAACGCGATTTCGGTGATCGGTTTCTTCGCGCCTTGCAATCAGATGCTTTTGGACCGTTGTGATCTCGATCAAGGTTCATCGGGTGCTGTTCTATTCGATGAGTTCCTAATTGGTGGCGGAAAGGACGGCAGGCTCTACTTAATGAAAGCCGACAAAATGCCCGGATACACGCCTGGTCCTTTCCCACCACCAGCGGATGCGTGCATGCCTGCACAACCGGATTGCACCGATTCCACTGATCTCGTCGAAAAGTGGCAAGCCTCGGGAGGACACATTCATGGCGCACCAATTATCTGGAAAGGTCCAAACAATAAGACTTGGCTATACGTGATGGGCGAGGGTGATCCGCTGAAGGCTTTCCCATTCGAGAACGGACATTTCGATGTTCAAGGGATGAAGCACGGTACATGGACACAGCCGAAACTGAACCAGGTCAAAGAATGCCAGACGCAGGCGAACCACGGGATTTGGATGCCGGGAGGATTGTTAGGTGTGTCGAGCAATGGCTCTACGGCGGGCACTGGCATCGTATGGGCCCTCGTGCCCGCGAATGGCGACGGCAATAGTTGCCGCGGTGTAAAGGGCATGTTGATCGCTTTCAATGCGGAGGATGTTACCAAGGAAATCTGGCGTAGCCAGGGAAAAGACATAAATCTTTCCGACACCAAAGACAGCTTCGGCCTGCTTTCACGGTTTAACCCGCCGACTATTGCAAACGGAAAGGTGTTCGTAGGAACCGCAGGAGATGCCGAACCGCTTCGCCGGTACGCGGGTCCTCGCCCAGCGCAAGGACCGGCTAACTACTACTTGGCGGTCTACGGCCTAAATTAGGAACCCACTTTCGCTGGTGTGGTTTTCGCTAGGTAGGTGCCGGATGTTCTCTTCGCCTGATCTCGACAATTCTATTTTCCAGAACGAATTTGCCTGGATCCGTTCCTCTCGCGAAGCTCGTTTCAACGCTCCGCTGACAACGGCGCCTGAAGACAGTCTGATTGGTCTCGCACTGTCCGGCGGCGGCATTCGTAGCGCTACATTCAACCTTGGGGTGATCCAAGGGCTGGCAAAGTCCAAGCTTCTTCACAAATTCGATTACATCTCCTCCGTCTCGGGCGGTGGTTACATTTCCAGTTGGCTGCTCGGCTGGATGCAACACCAGCAACTTGGTTCCCGCGAAGTGCAGCACAAGCTCAGACGCGAGCAGGTTCCTCTCACCACCATCAATGAGCTTCCAGAAATCCGCTTCCTCCGCAACTTCAGCAATTACCTTACTCCTCGGAAAGGCTTTTTCTCCGCCGATTTCTGGACGTTCTTGGCCATCTATGTTCGCAACACAACTCTCAACCTCCTAATCCTGTTCTCCGGGCTTTTGGCTTTCATTTACCTCCCTCGGGTTGTGATCTGGATTTTCCATGCACTAGAGGTGCTCGAAAACAAATTCAAACCTTTGCCGCACTCTGCTCCTACCTGGTTTCTGAGTTCTCAATTCTTCGCCCTGTTTCTCGGTGTTCTCTCTATTATCGGCGCGGTCATTTATATGGGCCTGAATATGACTTGGTTGGAACCCGATTCGCCGGGAATTGACGAAACTAGTTACAACCGGTTCGCCATACCGCAGCGTGTTCAGACACGTATCGTCCTGCCACTCCTGTTTTCCTCCGCTTGCCTGAGCTACGCCTTTCTCTGGTTCTTCGAAGATCTCTGCTTCGGCCCCGACCTCCATTGGGAGGCTCCCGTGCTCGGCCTAGTTCTCTACACTGTGCCGTGGGCATCGGCTTTAGTCGTACGTGCTTACAAGCTCTGGAAAATTGCTCGCGAGGGCTGCCCTCTTCCCCGCACTGGTCCCAAAGCCTGGGAGCTCCTCCTCTCCTCCATGTTCAGTGGCGCCATTACCGGCTTTTTGTTGCTACCCTTCGGTCATCTTCTCCACCACCATGGTTTCCCGGTCCAAGACCAACAGCACAGCCTTTATTTTGTCCTTACGTTCGGCCCTCCCGCGATAGTCGGCATAATGCTTGTCACTGGCATCCTTCACATCGGTTTGCTCGGTCGCGCAATGACCGATGATCGCCGCGAATGGTGGGCTCGTCTCGGCGCATATATGCTTCTCTACGCCGTCGCATGGCTCGCCCTATTCTCCGTGGCTATCTATTTCCCAGGTTGGTTGTGTCGCATTTTAAAGGGCGCCGCGTGGATGGGCCACCCAATAACGCTTAGCGGCGGGTTACTGTGGGCCGCTTCTACCACGTATGGCGTACTTTTCGGCAACAGCTCGAAAACAGCTCGCTGGATCCCCACCGCGCCGTGGTCCAAGAAACTACTCCACTATCTCGCTATAGTCACGCCTTACATTTTCGTTGCGGGGTTCCTTCTGGTTCTCTCCGTTGCAGCGGCCGACATCTTCAACGTCGTTATTGGCGAAGGTTTTGAGCTCGACCCAACCCTCGACGTTCACGACCTGTCGTGGCGGCTTTTGCCAGTCTTTTTTGCATGCATTGCCGCCACTTTGCTGCTGGCCTGGCGTGTTGACGTGAACGAGTTCTCCACCCACCTTCTCTATCGGAACCGCCTGACCCGCTGCTTCCTGGGCGCCAGTGTCCTGCCGCCACGCCCCTTCCAACGGTTTACCGGCTTTTCTTCCAAGGATGATCTCTCCCTTGCCGACATCACTTCTACTACCACCGCTCCTTCTTCCCCCCGCGACGGCCGCCCTTTCCCGATCCTCAACGCTACTCTCAACGTCGTCCGCGGCAGCCAACTCGCCCTGCAAATGCGCAAAGCACTTTCCTTTACTTTTACCCCTCTCCATTCTGGTTTCGCCAGATCAGAGCCTGGTAAAACCAATTGGGACATGAATTACCAACCGACCTCCGAAGCAGGACCACCACGCTTCCCCAAGCCGCTGCGCGCTTTAATAAAATGCTTGCTAAAGCGACAACCGGAAGCCTCCCGGCAGGGCATCTCCTTGGGCACTGCCATGTCTATTTCTGGTGCCGCTGCCAGCCCCAACATGGGTTTTTACTCCGAGCCTGCTGTGGGTTTCCTGCTCACTATCTTCGACGTGCGATTGGGTTGGTGGATTGGCAATCCTTACTACACTTCTGCTTGGAAGCAGGGTCGACCGACATTCGGTATCGCTTGGCTCACCCGCGAACTTCTCGGACTGACCAATGACGATCAACGCTTTGTTTATTTGTCCGATGGAGGTCACTTCGAGGATCTGGGAATTTACGAATTGGTCCGCCGACGTTGTCAAGTCATCGTCGCGTCCGATGTTTCACACGATCCGCTCTATGGTGGCGCCGAGCTTCGCAACGCCATCGAACGCTGCCGCGTCGATTTTGGTGTGGAAATCTATATAGACCTGGGCGACTTCAAGCCGTTAGGCAAACCTCCGCGTTCCGGTTGTCACTACTCCATTGGCAATATTTCATATCCCGCAAATCCCAAGGGTGGAGGTGGGCACCCAAGCAATGGCACATTAATTCTTCTCAAGCCGGCCATTGTGACTGCGGATCCCTTTGATGTGCGCAGCTACCCTCAAACTGATCCTGAATTTCCCCACGACACAACGTTCAATCAGTGGTATGACGAAGCTCACTTCGAGAATTACCGCGCCCTCGGAGAGACTACAGCAACGGCTGCATCCCGCGACATTGCTGTCCTAATAAACGACGTTCTCCGCTGACCTTTCGACGACTACGCTATATGCCCGAGTTCGGATGCATCTGAGTACACACACGAATCGCCGCGCACCTGATCATCTTGCGACCACGTGCTTGAGGGCCTCGGCCAGACGCTGGGTGCCGTAGAAAGGCCCTTCGAGCAGCAGTTCGTTAGATCGTTCGATGGTCATCGTTCCAAAAACCTTGTCTTAGCAGCGTCTGTGAGCCGTTGATATTCCGCGGCTGGGACAGACGTGCCGTGCTTTCGAAGAACGGACCTTCAAGGGCCATTCTTAGCGCTTTCTGCGAGCGACCATCACCTGGGGGCCGCTGACAACATATCAGCAGGCCGTCTCCCACAGCTCACTCATTTTCCCTTGTGTTTACGAAGAAAGATGTAATTGCCGACCCATAGAAATACAGTCCAGTCAACGCTGGGTCATCAGTTGGACTGCGCGCGTATGCTGGGTGGCGGCTGCTCGTCTTAGCAGTTTTTCGAAGTCCGCTTTTGTATCGCGCCCGGCATACGCGTATGCACTTTGAATGACACTAGCCAGCGCTTTCCATTCGTTGAAGTCTGGCTTGTAGGTAAGGATGCTGGACACAATAATTGGGATCGCTTGATCGTGGTCTGCGCGCCCATGCTGCCTGAGAAATTTTCCGAGGTTGTTACCGTAATTTCTTAATGATTGTGCTTGAGTCTCGAAGTTTGTAGACATACCAAACTGCTGTGCATCTTTGCTCAGGCCCTCGATTCTCTGCGCTAACAGCTTCGCCCTAGCTGCGCGATATCGGAATGCCTCCTTGATTCCCTCAGAAAAACAGTCCAGGTAGGGTAGGACGTGACAGAGCTCTAACAACAGCATGGTCACTATCGAAGAAAGCTCTGATCGTTTCCGCACGCCTGACAATCGAATGTAGACCCAAAGATGACGACCGTTTCGCCGATGGATACCTCACCCGTCGAGGCACATTCCAAAAGCTATATGAACAGAACGAGCTACGCACGTGGATTGATTCGACACTAAATGAATCGTCTGTGGCGGCGGGGCCGGGGGTTTTTTACGTGTTTCGGGACGCCGATCTTAAATACGAGTACCTAGTTCTCGCGTGCGAAGAGCAGCCGCACTGCCAAAGCAACGTCGGAGCGATCAGATATTTGAACAGTATCGAGATCTCTTCGAGAGCCTGATGGGTTTCGTCTCGTCTCATGGTCGTCTCCCAACCGAGTACGAACTGCCGGCGGCCGCGCAGTTGGCTCGTGAAATTGGCAGCATTCGACGCGCTTTTATGATTGTGAAGAGAGTCACGGACTCTTCACAATGGGAGAGAATTCGCGTCGAACGTTCCCAGGACCTTCTGGTTTACATGGCCTTGGCCCGCTTTTCCACGCGGCCCAAATTCTCCAGCCTCCCTACGTCCCTTCAGCTTGACATTCGCGCGTTCTTTCTCGAATTACAGTCATGCCTGTGAATTGGCAGATAAATTGTTATTTTCCGTTGGAGACAGACAACTAATCGAAAGCATTTCTCGAGCATCTGGAATCGGTAAGTTGACCCCGACCGGGCTTTATGTACACCGCAGTGCGTTGGAATCGTTGAATTCCGCACTCCGCGTCTATGAAGGATGCGCTCGCGCGTTGACCGGTGTGGTAGAGGGAGCGAATGTCGTTAAGCTCTACTTGCATGAACGATGGTGTCCTATTTAACGTATCCCAACTTTGAGTTGGACCCGCACCCATCTTTGCATTCTTCTCTTCTGGTACATCTACAGACATTCGAGTTAAAACGCCGAGATTATTCGGATTCCGACAATCCACCCATTCTCCACCGAAAGGAACTATTCGTTCGAAAGGAAGATCCTCTGCGCCCAAAATACGAACGACTGACGAAGCAAGACGAGGTCAAAGGCCTCTATGAGCCACCTTCTCAAATTGGGAACCGAACAACTTGGCAAGCGCTACTGGATCAAAAGGGGCTGCTGATACGAGGGCACAGACTGACGCGGACTTTGACGAGACCGGTAACGGATAATCAGATGTTGAATCCAAACGATGTCTGAACTTGCTGTGTGCACGCTACGTGACTATCCTTTGGAAGAAATGCAAATAGCAACGCCAAAACAATGGGTCTTTCCCTCAGCACGTTCATCACGACAACGGACAAACCGGAGAACATAGGTGTCGCCGCCTATATTTTGGCTCCATTAAAGATAATCTGCTTTTTGTTGACATAGTGCTGACAAATCTGCACAGATCACCGGCCGCCCGGTTTGCAGTCTTCAGAAACCCTTATTTTTATTTCGGCAGGGTTTTGTGCCCAAAGTTGTTCCCAACTTTTTTGATACGATCAGTAAACTTTTGCCAGAAAATCCCAGGAAAGGACGGCGGTCAGACGGTTCATGCTCCACAATAATGACTCGACCTGACCATCCCTCGGCGACGTCACATCATCACATGTCGGACAGGCGGCCCCGAACGTTTCGCCTGCTCGAGCGGTTGACCACCGATCATACCTCCTGCACCGAACGCGAGACCATCAGCCCAAGTAAATCCGCTTTGCGCGGCAAACTCACGGCAGATGGCCAAGGCTACCGCATTCTCAAATCTGGAGGAGGCTCATATCTTCAAAACCCTCGCTGGCCGGAACGCCATCAAAATCC
>Ga0126381_100006306_pt1 | contig 13098 bp, 11 predicted proteins | sample PanSoiMetPlot_28_FD_96465 | JGI IMG/M metagenome (GOLD analysis project Ga0126381, IMG submission 96465) | Tropical forest soil microbial communities from Panama - MetaG Plot_28 | ecosystem: Environmental > Terrestrial > Soil > Tropical forest > Bulk soil | place: Panama | collected 2016-02-17
CGATGGCGTCACCGGGATAGACGATGGGCGAGCGGTGCATCAACTGCGCACCGTTCAAATTAACCGACACTCCAGGTCCATCCGCCACCATCTGCGGCGCGGCGGCCAACGGAATGGCGCCCGTGACAATCCAGCACGCGCAAGCCAGCAGGGCCACTCCTGCGGCCAGCGCGGAAACCAAGCTCTTCTTCGACATGTTGACCTCCTTGAAAATCTCCACTACGCGATGTTTGAGATGACGCTTCTTCAAAAACAAGGGCGCGGGCGCCAGGTCGAGCTGCGGGCGCGCGCCGGCCATGGCCAGCAGGGCGTCCACGTAAGGCTCACGCGCTTCGGTAACCTCAATGACGCGGCGATCCACAGCCTGCTCGCGCGCGAGATGAATCTGGCCCAGGACCCACCAGATGGCGGGGTGGAACCAGAAGATGGCGCGCACCGTTTCTTCCGCCATGGCGAACAGCCAGTCGCGCCGCTCGATGTGCAGGATTTCATGGCACAGGATTACCCGGCGCATCGGCTCGGGCAGATCAGCGAAATGTTCCGGCACAAGGATGACAGGATTGAAAGCGCCGAAGGTCACGGGGCTCGCCACGTCGGCCGAGACGCGAATATCAGCGTCATAAGCCGTATCGAAGGGATGAGAATGCAGACGGTAGCGCCGGAGACGCCACAGCCCTCCCATCAGCCACGCGAAGCGGAGCGCGGCGCCGCCGGCCAGCGCCCATAGCGCGGCCCGGCTCCAGGGGAAATCGGGATTGGCAGGCGCGGCCGGAGCATACCCGCCCGCCGAGGGCGTCGAGACCGGCACGACCGTTTTCGCTGTAATCACTTCCTGCCGCCACGGCCGGACCAGCGGGAGCACAAGGCAGGCTACCAGCAGAATGTGCCAGTAGATCAGGCGGCCCGCGGGCGCGCGCATCCGGAGAATCACCGGCACAACGGCGCCCAGGGCCACTAGAAGGCCGATCTGGAGGCTGTAGACCGCCAGATTGCTGAGAAAGAGAGGATTGTTCATGACTTCCTCCGCAGCCGCGCGATCTCCTCGAGGTCTTCCCGCGAAAGATTATGCTCCTCGACCAGATGCACGAGGAGCGGCTCGGCCGAGCCGTTAAAGACGCGGTTCACGAACTCGCGGACCATGGCGCCGACCACCTGGCGCTTGGGCTGCGTGGGCCGGTAAACATACGCTCGCTCCACCGCGGTCTTCTTCAGGTATTTTTTCTGCTCCAGGATCTTCATCATGGTCATGACCGTGGTGTAGGCCACCTTGCGATGCTCCAGCAGAGCCTCATAGACATCGCGCACGGTAGCGCTCTCCCGCTCCCACACGATCTTCATGATTTCGAGTTCCTGTTCGGTGAGCGTGCTGCTCGGATGACGCATACTAATTTATTAGTACTAAAATTGATGTGTGTCAAGGAGAAAAACAGCTCGCAGCGCGGGCAGGTGCCGCCGACGTGTTGCGCCGGACCGCGGCGGGGCGAACGGCTTTCGACGAGTACCGGAGGAGTTTTGCAGCAGGCGCTCGAAGGGCAAGGCTTTTAGCTGTTAGCGCTTAGCTTTTAGCTAAGACTGGCGCGCTAGCCTCGAAACCTGCAAGTCTTCTCGATGATTGCGGGACTGCGCTCGCTCCCGCTGGCGGCTCCGAGAGGCGGTCAATTCTCCGTAGGGGCGCGGTCGACGTGGTCGATGACGATGATGGGCATGGGGTGTTTTCCGGTGGCCAGCTTCAGGCCGAGTTGCTTGTCGATCGCTTCAAACAGAGTGAGGCCGACGGGGCGATCCGCGGGTACGGGCAGGGCACTGCCCGAGGAGGAGGATGCTTCACCCTTGGCACCGCCGGTGCGGGCGCCGCCTTCCAGAATGGCGCGCGCCGTATAAGACACGGTGAAATCGTAGGCGCCCTTCAGATCTGTCAGGTCCACCACGCGGTGCTGCTCCAGGTATCCGGTGTTCATGGTTTGCAGCTTGCCGGCGAACTGGGCCATGGTCATGTTCGTACAAGCGATAGTGCGCTCGCCATTCGCAAGGCCGCCCCTGCAAGTGCTGCGCTCGGAGGGGTCCGCCTCTTTCATGCGGGGCTTGGCGGCTTTGAGCGTGTACACGGTCACGGGCTGCGGCTCTTTGTGTACCTGGAGATGGAAGCGGTCCTGGAGCAGGGCCTGGAGCATCACGCGAAGCGCGTCGTCGGACTCGGTTGGTTCGGTTTTCGCCATTAGGTCGAAATGCTCGGAATCGACAAATCTCTCGCCGCCCTTCACCCAGCTCTCTTCCACGTTGTAGGCGTATGAGATGAGCAGCCGCAGGTTGAGGCCGTGCGCGTCGATACGGCCGTTTTTGATATCGGCGTCCATGTTCGTGCCCGGGCGGCTGGGGCGGATGTCGGCCACCTCGAATTTCGCGGGCGGGGCCAGTTTTTCCGCGACTCCGGGGGCATTGGGCGAAGGCGTGCGGCTCAGTCTGGCGATGGTGAGCGCGGGCAATGGCTCGTCGCGTTTTTCCACGCGCACGCCGAGTTGCTTTTCGATTACGGTGAACAGCGACATGCTGTTGCCTTCCGCGCCTGGAGGCAGTTGGCCGCGCGGCACAAAGCTGAGCGAAAAATCGTAGGCGCCTTTGAGGCCGGTGCGATCCACGGTGGGTAGATTGAAGTAGCCGGCCGCATTGATTTGGAGGCGCTTGGCCAACTCCTCCATGGGCATGTTGTGGCAGGCGATGGTGCGCACGCCTTCCTCCGCCTTCATCTGACAATCCGGATCGCCTGATCCCGAGGACTCTTTCGCCCATCCCTGCCGCGCCAGAACCAGCACATACGCGGGAAGAGGTTTGTCCTCTCGCTGCGCGACCAGACCGAAGCGCTCCGCCAGCAGCGCCTGGAGCATGGTGCGCATCTCCCCCGCGGACGCCGTGCGCCCGGCGTCCGCCACCACGTCGAAGCGGTCCGTATCGAGCCATGTGGGCCCACCGTAGACCTGCTCGGCGCGGACGCCGTAGGCCGTGGTGATCAGGTGCAGCAGGGTGACGCCGATGAACTCCAGCCGTTTGGGAAGGAACGCGGTGCTCGGCGTGGCATCGGGCGCACTCACGTGAACGTCTGCGACTTCGAACGTGCTCTGAGGGAAGGCAGCCGCGCCTAGCAGCACCCCCAGTCCCACGGTTGCAGGCAAACGTCTCATCGATCACCTCCCGATGACGTCCTTTAGACGAACTCGCAGGATATCTGTTTAGCTTGACCGTGGTATTTTTTTGTGCTAAAAATTTAGCATATGCTAATTTTTTAGCATAGGAGAAAAACGGTGCCGAACCCCGATCCTTCCCTTCCCTTTTCGAAAGATATCTGGGGCCTTTATGGCCGGCAGAACAAGTCGTTTCTCTTTTCCACTGTGATTCAAAGCGCGGTGGTGGCGCTGGCAGTGGTGGCGTTTTCGAATCCGGCGGTGCAGCAGACGGCGAGGCAGGTAGCCACGCTGGTGATGCCGGCCGGTCTGATTCCAGCCGCACCAACACCAAAGCCCGAAACCAGTCGCGGCGGAGGCGGGGGCGGCGACCGCTCGCCGCTGCCGGCGAGCAAGGGCAGACTGCCCAAGGCCGCAGCCCGGCAGTTTGTGCCGCCGGCCGCGGTGCTGAACAACATGGCTCCCAAGCTCGCGATGGAGCCGAGCATTCTGGCGCCGCCTGACGTGACGCTTCCTTCCGTCAACATGGCGAATTACGGCGATCCGCTGGGGCAACTGGGACCGCCGTCCAATGGGACCGGGTCGGGCGGAGGCATCGGTTCCGGAAAGGGCGGCGGTGTGGGTTCGGGAGCAGGCGGCGGCGTGGGTCCGGGCCAGGACGGCGGCTTTGGCGGCGGGATCTACCACGTGGGCGACCGCGGGCTCGTGCTCCCGGTGGCGCTCTTCAAAGCCGAGCCGGAGTATTCCGACGACGCACGGCGCGCGCGGCTGTCGGGCGAAGTGCTGGTCGAGGTGGTGATCGACGAGCACGGGCACGTGCGTGACATGGAGGTGGTGCGATCGCTGGGGCTTGGCCTGGACGAAGAAGCGATCAAGGCGGTAAGCAAGTGGCGCTTCAAGCCGGCCACGAAGGACGGGAAGCCGGTGGCGATCCTCGGGGAGGTGACGGTGGGGTTTCACCTGCTTTGACAAACTCCACGGGCCTAAAGGCCAGGGATTCTCGATTCCTGGTTCAACCTGCAATGCTGGCCTGCGCCAGGCTGATTCGCAGTCCTCAGGCGTTTTCCGTCTCCAGGTGTCCCTCGGCGACGATTCTCAGACCCTAGGCTCTCACGTTCTTGGCAGCGTTCCAGTCCCTGCGATGGAGCGTTCGACACCTCGGGACAAGTCCACTCCCGGTCGGAGAGCGAAGAACTATACCCTTCCCGCGCGAAAGCGGACTATTTGGAGGGTGAACTGCCCGCTAGTTTGACCTATGACGGCGGGGATAAGGGACCTGGTATTCGTGTCGCTTCTGTCAACGGGAATTGGATTCGCGCAGGACACGACGCCGCCCCCCGCGGCTGCCGGCAAGAACGACCAGACCATGCCCAGTGCACCCGACGAAGCGCCGAGTTCGCACAAGCGCATTTTCTGGATTATTCCTAACTACCGTACCTCTCCGAGCCTGGTGAACTATCGGCCACTGACTGCGGGTGAGAAGTTCAAGATTGCTACGCAGGACAGTTTCGACCGCGGAACCGTGGCGCTCGCGTTGGCGTTTGCCGGACAGAGCCAACTGACCAAGGCAGAGCCGTCATTCGGCCAGGGTGTGGAAGGATACGCTCACTACTTTGTCACTTCGTACGGCGATCTGGTGATCGGCGATTACCTGACTGAGGCCGTGTTCCCTGCGCTCTTGCACCAGGATCCGCGATTTTTCCGGCGCGGGACCGGATCGGTGCCGTCGCGGATGCTGTACGCGGTGGGACAGACCTTTTGGACGCACAAGGATTCCGGCGGCTCGATGTTCAATTTCTCCGAGCTCGGCGGCAATGCGGCGGCGGCGGCCATCGGGAACGCCTACTATCCCGACAACCGGACGGCGGCGAACGCAGCTACCCGTTGGGCGACGCAGATCGGCGTGGATATGGCGGGGAACGTCCTGAAGGAGTTCTGGCCGGACATTTACGATAAGCTTTCGCGGAAGCATCACCGCTGAAAGAGCGAGATGCCGGCGACTCCGGCCGCACCCGCGGCCTTGCATTGCGGCGCATTTTCTTCGGTAATGCCACCGAGCGCGAATACTGGGATTTTCACCGCGCGAGCCGCTTCGCGCAGTCGGTCGAGGCCTAGCGCCGGGCCGTAGGATGCTTTGGAAATGGTGGGGAAGATGGGGCTGAAGACGGCGAAATCGGCGCCTTCCGTTTCCGCCGCCTTGAGGTCCGCCAGCGAGTGCGTGGAAACGGCAATGCGGAAACCGGCGGGCACGATGGCACGCAGCGTGCCCGGCGCTACGGAGCCGCCGGGCAGGTGCACGCCGTGCGCGCCCGCGGCCAGAGCGACATCGACCCGGGAGTTCACGAGGATTTCGGCGGCGTGCGGATTGGGCAGTGACAGAACACGGCGCGTCAGCTCGTACAGGTCGCGGGCGGGGAGATCTTTTTCGCGGATCTGGATGAAGTTGACACCCGCGGCCAGGGCGCGCTCGACGAAGTGCCGCAGGGCTTCCATGCCGCCGGCTGAACGGCGATCGGTGATGTAGTAGCGGAGCACGGGGCGGGTTATCTCGGCGATAACGACCGCTCCTGACCGTGGCGGCTCAGAACGGGGCCGGTTGGGGAGTGGCCGCGGCAGTTCATCAGAGCACCCGGAGGCTTTCGGGTGGAAACTCGATCTTCCATTCCTGGTTGTCTTTCAGGCGCGCGTATTCGTCGCGGCCGATTTCGGCGAAGATGCCGCCGTCGAATTCGATGCGCACGTACCGGACGCGCTCGGAGACACGGCGGAGAAGTGATGCCACGAGGTTCTCGCCGGAGGCTTTGCCGTCGTGCACGCGCAGGTCGCAAGGCCGCACCGCAACCGTCACACGATCGCCGCGAAAATGACCGGGAATGTGCGGGCCGTTCAGTGCGAACGCGCCGAAATCGAGGCGGCTACTTTTGCGGGCGGGGTCGAGTGCCGCGATGGTCGCCTGGAACAGATTGGGGATGCCAAGCAGTCTGGCGGCCTCGACGGATTCCGGGCTATCGAGCACCGAGCGCGCCGTCCCGCGCTCGACCATGCGCCCAGCGTCAAGCAGGATCAATTCATCGGCCGCGGCGGAGCAGAGATCCAGATCGGCGGTCGCCATCAAAATCGGGTTGGAGAACTTTTCGCGAATGAGCGCGAGCAGCGGTTCATCGATAGCGGCATCGTCAATGAGGAGAAGCTTGGGCTCGCCGATGAGCGCGCGGGCTACGGCGCAGTGCAAGCGCTCGGCCGCCCGAGCTTCGCCGGGCCGGAGAGCAGCGGCCGCGGTGAGATCGAAACGGTCGAGCATTTCGGTAACACGGCGATGGCGCTCGAGCCGCGGCCAGTCGTGGGCGGCGAACGCCACATTGCGTTCGAGCGTCATGTGCGGGAACAGCGCCAGAGACGGAAAGATGTAGCCGATTCCGCGTCTGCGGGAGGGCGCATTCACGCGCGCGGCGGCATCGAACAGAATGGCGTCCTCGAGGAGGAAGCGGCCCGAATCCGGCGTGACGAATCCAGCCATGGTTTCGAGGAGCAGGCTCTTGCCGGCGCCGGCCGGGCCGACGATTCCGGTAACCCCGGGGCCGACTGGGAAGTCGACGTCGAGGGAAAGACCGGTCGCGGTCTTCTTGGCAATGCGGACGTGCGTCATGGCTGCGCGATCCACAGCGTGAGGGCGCACTCGGTGCCCAACCGGGCGAATACGATCGCCGCGGCGGCGGCCAGGGGACGGCCTGCGAGCGGCAGCGCGATGCGCCAGAAGACGCGCCATTCCGAAGCGCCAGAGATGCGGGCGGCATTCAGTGTCTGGCGGTCGAGCCGCTGAAATTCCAGCCGCGCGGCGCGCGCCACAAAGGGCAGACCGGAGAGGATGCCCGCGGCAATCGCTGCCCCAACCGCGAACCGGTGGAACAGAAAATAGCTCGCGACAATCGTCGGCGGCAGAATCAGCAGAACAGAAAGCACCGCGCCCGCAGCCTTCTTGTTCTTTAGCGCATGCCCCAGCCAGATGCCGGCGATCAGGGAGACGCCCGTGGCGCCCGCCGCTACGCGAAGTGTGTCGATCACCACGGAGTAGGTCATCGCTTCCAAGCTCGCAGCTTGTGGCTGGGAGCTCGAAGCTAAATTATACCGGCCGGAAGCGCGCGCTGAAATGGCGCAGGAAGGGCGGCTGCTCGACGATTTCCAGGCCGCGGATCTCGTTCTTGCGCTGGTTCACTTCCAGAATGGCCTCCACCACGTAATCGATATGGCTTTGCGTATAGACGCGGCGGGGGATGGCGAGGCGCAGCAACTCATGGCGCGCGGCGTCGCCGAACATCAGCGAGCCGATCTCCACAGACCGGATGCCCGCGTGCCGGTACAGTTCCACCGCCAGCGCTTGTCCCGGAAACTGCTGAGGCGGGATGTGGGGCAGCATGCGGGCCGCATCGATGTAGATGGCGTGGCCGCCCGGCGGCTCCACAATGGGCACGCCGGCGTCGGCGATGTGCCGGCCGAGGTAGGCCGTGGAGACGATGCGGTAGCGGAGATAATCCGGATCGAGGACTTCGTCCAGGCCTACGGCGATAGCATCGAGATCGCGGCCCGCGAGACCGCCGTAAGTGGGGAAGCCTTCGGTGAGAATCAACAGATTCGTTTCCTGCTGCGCGATGCGATCGTCATTGCTGCACAGAAATCCGCCGATGTTGGCGAAGGCATCTTTCTTGGCGGAGAAGGTGCAGCCGTCGGCGTAGGAAAACATTTTCTGCGCTATCTTTTTAGGGGTCCAGGCGGCATAGCCGGCCTCACGCTGGCGGATGAGCCAGGCGTTTTCGGCGAAGCGGCAGGCGTCGAGATAAAGGGGAACGCCGTGAAACGCGGCGACTTCCTTGACCGCCGCGATGTTCGCCATGGAAACCGGCTGGCCTCCGCCGGAATTATTGGTGACGGTGAGCATAATGAGCGGAATGCGCTCACGTCCCTCCCGGCGGATCAATTCGCCGAGCGCCGCTACATCCATGTTCCCTTTGAAATCCAGCCGCGCCTGGGTATCGGCGGCCTCGGGAATCGGCAGATCGACCGCTTGGGCGCCGGTGAATTCAATGTTGGCGCGGGTGGTGTCGAAGTGAGTGTTCGACGGTACCAAGTGGCCCGGCTTGCACATCACCGTGAACAGGATGCGTTCCGCCGCGCGGCCTTGATGAGTCGGAACCATGTGGCGGAAGCCGGTGAGTTCGTCCACCGCGCGCTTCAGGCGAAAGAAGCTCTCGCTGCCGGCGTAGGATTCATCGCCGCGCATCACCGCCGCCCATTGTTCGGTGGACATGGCGCTGGTGCCCGAATCGGTCAACAGGTCGATCAGAATGTGGCGGGCATCGATGAGGAAGAGGTTGTATCCCGCCGCCCCCAAATACTGTTCGCGCTCCTCGGCAGTGGTCTGGCGCAAGGGCTCGACGCTCTTGATGCGGAAGGGTTCGATGATGGTGCGCATAACTCGACGATAGACAGTTATCAGTTTACAGTTCCGGCTTTCGGCTTCCTGTGAGCCCGAGGCGGTTAACGGTCAACGGAAAACTGTCAAACCCTAATGGCGTGTTTGATGCGCCGAGGCTTCCCATCGGCCGACGACCAGATCGACGAAGGCGAGCCATGCGCCTTCGGGGCGCTCCAGCTTGTGATAAACCGCCAGGTACTCGGGTTTCTTCATGCCCATTCCGGCGAACGCCAGGAAATATAAGCCCTCGTTCTGGAAGTCGGAGATCTGCTCCTTGTTCCACTTCTTGGGATCGGAAAGATAAGGCAGCAGGTAATCGATCACCGTGGCGAGGGTGGCGCCATTTTTCGACCGTACGCTCCACAGATCGGTACCGGCCACCTGCGCGATGCGGCAGGTCATGGTGAGCGCCTCGGTGTTGAACGCGGAGTAGGACAGCGAGCGGGTGCGCGCCTCTTCGCGGGGCGCGCCGCCGTCGGAGCGAATCTGGCGGGCAAAGATGTGGTCGCGGTAAAACTCGAAGGCCGCGTCCTGGTCGCGTTTGCTTTCGACGAAGCCGGCCACGGCCGCGGTCTGGGCAGTCCACCAGGAGGCATGGTTGTTGCCACTGGTCTTCTCGTCGGCAGCGTTCTTGCTGGTGGTCAGCCAGTGGAGGTATTCTTCAAACCACTTTTGAACCGCGGCCTGCTCCTTGGGATCCCACACGCCCGCCTGCGCCAGAAATTCCATGCCCTGGATAGCACGGATGAGCCCGCGGCCGTCCAGCACGCCCGCACCGCGCCCGCTGTTCACGCCACGGATGGCCTGGGCGTATTCCAGGTTGGGATTCATGCGCGTTTTGGGATTGACAAACCAGGCATTGATGACGCGCGCGGCACGCTGGCCGTAGCGCGGATCGTCCAGAAAGAACGAGGCCGTTCCGAGAGTGAACACCGCGTCGCACATCGAATTCAACGCCGATTTATTGGCGAGAAAACGATCGGGGTTCACCTTGCCGTCGTGCCGCACATAAGGGGCATTGGGATCTTCGGGATTCGGCCACCAGTAGGGCGCCTCGCTGTAGTAGTCGTGGGGGTCGATATCAATACCGACAGGACGGTCGGAGGTGACGGTCCACGGACCTTCCTTTATGCGTTTTTCGGCCTCCGCACGCAGGCGGCGCACGGCGTCCTGGGTCCAGGCTTCTTTGCGAATGATGGCGCTATGAATCGGGTCCGCCTCGTCATCCGAGATCAGCGTCATCGGAATCTTGGCGGCCTGGATGGAAAATGGGATGAGGACCAGAAGGCCTGCACATCTCACGATATTGCGATTGTAACGAATTCGATTCTCCCGCGCCGCTTATCTAACGGGCACAACGCTCGTTTTCAGCGTTAAATTCACAACCTACCAAGGCGATAATCGCCATAAGGTACATCCACACCAACAGGGCGATGCCGGCGCCGATGGAGCCATACATAAGGTTGTAATTGGCGATATTGCGTGCGTACCAGGCAAACCCCGACGTCGCCAGCAGCCACAGCACGGTAGCGAGCACGGCGCCCGGCCAGACGAACCGCCAACGCTGGGGCCGGTGAGGGCCGAAATAGTACAATAGCGCGGTTGCCAGCACAGTGGCAGCGAAGGAGACTCCGAACCGCGCAATTCGGCTTACCAACACCCACGCCCACGACAGCGGATGCAGCAGCGGATCGATCTTGATGGCATTGAGCACCGCGCGCTCAACCTGCACGCCGAAGATGATGAGCAGAGTCGCGCCGAGCAACGGCACGGCCGCCAGCAGCACCAGGGAAATCGCCACGAAATTGCCGTGGAGGAAATCGCGATTGCGCGGGACGCGGTAGGCAGCCTGAAATCCTTCGATGAGGCTCTTGACGACGCCGCTGGCGGCCCATACCGAAACGAGGCCGGCCACCACGAGCAGCGAAACCGGCCGCGCGCCGGTGACGCGGAATTGCTGGACGACGAGGTCTTCCGAGCCGGGTGGCACGATGTCCTGCAGCGCACGCTCGATTCTCGTGGAAACGAAGCCGGCGCCGGTTTGCACCAGGATAGTGGCAGCCGCGGTGAGCACCGGAAAAAAAGAAAGCAGCGCGGAATACGCCGCGCCCTTGGCGATGCCGAAGCAGTTGTCGTCGAAGGCGGCGATGAGGCTTCTCCGCAGCAGCCACAGGAAGTTCCGCGGGGTGAAGCGCACGGTGTTCAGTATAGCGGGCTGGCGGCCAATCCCTCGCTCGCCGCGCGCCACGATACCGGAAAGGCTTTTAGCCTCGACATGTGCGCCACCGCCAGCAGCAATGCGCCGTTGCCGGGCAGGTAGAGCGGCAGATTCGCCCTCTGCCAGTTGTGACCGTTGGGCAGCCAGGCATTCTTGGGCGTTTCCATCGTGAGGATATCGCCGGCCATCTCGCGGTCGCCGAGGCTCGCCGCCGTCATGGCCAGCATGCCGAAATCCCAACCCCACACGTCCGGCCACCGCCACTCCGCCATGACTTTGCGCAGCGTACGCCGCGTGGTTTCGCGATCTACCTTCGAGCCGGAGAGCACGCCCAAGGCCCCGAGCATCGACGGATGGTCGCGGTTTCTCTCGGTGAAGGTCTGCGGGCAATTCTCGTGCGCCAGGTAGACGCCGTCCTTTACCGGCAGCGCGGAGAGGTGCGTACGGACATCTTCCCACCTGGGCTCCGGCGTCATGCCCAGGCGTTCGCGCCAGCGGCCGGCGATTTCGAGAGCGTCGGCGAAATATTGGAGCTCGAACGTGGGGTTCCACGTTTCACGGGGCGGATGATTCTCCTGCACCGGGATCACCGGCGGCCCGAGGACGTAGCGCTTGCCGCGCTCATCGTAGTGCGCGAACGAAGCCAGAAAATCGGCCGTCGCGAAAACCACTTCACGATACCGTTCCAGCGTCTCGCGCCGCGGGCGGGCGCGGTACATGATCTCGGCATAGACGATGGGGTGAGGTTGCTGCCAAACGAGCAGCGGGCCGATGGGCGACGGGCTCTCGCGCCCCACCGGATCGGTCATCTTTGGCCAGCGAGCGCCGGAGTATCCCTGGTCGTGGGCGCGCTCGCGCGCCGAAGCGAGAATCCTGCCGTAGTAAAACAGGCTGCGCTCCAGCAGTTCGGGCCTGCCCCAAGCCGCAAAGTGCGCCGCGTGCCAGAAGTGCATCTCCAGATGGAATTTACCGAACCAGCTATTGCAGGTGAGGCCGGTCTCCTGCGGCGGCAGCGACCCGGCGCATTGGATGGCGGTCTGGTATTGCGAAAGAACCACGCGCCGTTCGATTTCGCGGGCGCCGGGGGCTTCCATGGCAGCACCCGCCCAGAAAGAATGCCAATGACGCTCGCATGCGGCTTTGGTTTCCGCGACGGCGGGCATGGCGCTGGCGGGGGGCCTGGGGCTGAACTCGCAGACGAACCCGATGCGCTCGCCGGAAGGCCGCAGCGCGAACCGGTGCGCATCCTCGGGCTTCCATTGCGCCGCGCCTTCCGAAGCGAGGGAGACGGAATAGGCATCTCGATCCAGCGTGCGCATGATGTCGATTTGCTTTCCGCCATTCCGCACCAGGCTGGCGTGCTTTGCGGGGTGTTTCCAGTCCGCCGCATTCATGCCGGGCGAGGCGTAAGGAAATTCGACTACGACGGGGATCCTTCCCTCGACCGATACAGCGAGCAAATCGCGCTGCGGGTGGCAGCAGGTCTCGACGATGATCCGCTCGCCCTTCCAGGTGAACTGGCTTCGCAGGACGCCGGTCCACAGGTCAAGCGACTGCTCTACGCCGCCGACATCTTCCGGCCGCTCGATCTCGAAGCCGATTCTGCCCAGGTGCAGCCGGTGTGGATTCTCGCGCAGCCAATTGAAAAGCTCTTCCTGGCCGCTGGAGCCGGTAGGGTAGCCGACCTTCCGGCCGTAGGTATCGAACTCCGTCAGCCGCAGCCCGCCCGCGGGGCGTCCTGGATTCGTGTGCCATCCCCACTGCGCCATGGTACAGAGCGGCATGGCGTTGTCGTAAAGCTGGGGGAATGTCTGCAGCCCCGTAACGTCCGCCGTGAAGGCGAATTCGCCGTTCCCCACCGAGAGCGGCGACCGCGCGTCGAACTCGCGAAGCACGGGGTTGTGGCGCATTACCAGGCTGCGGCGGTCGATGCGCGCGGACCCATTTTGCGCCGCGAGCGCGGACGGAATGGAACCAAGAAAAAGGCGCCGGGAGATCACGCCAACATGGTAGCGCTAACAGCGATCTGGCCGGACAAGCTAAAGCATGTCCCACCAACCTACAGATACTTCACGAACAACGCGGCATTGCCGCGCTCGTTGTAGAGGAGGTCGTCCACCATGTTGCGCGTCATGAGAATGCCGAAACCGCCGGGGCGCTGCCCCTGCTCGGCGCGCACCTCGACGTGCTTGATGGGGGAATCATCGGGGTTGGAAATGGCGGCGTGCGGGAGC
>Ga0126381_100006307_pt1 | contig 13095 bp, 11 predicted proteins | sample PanSoiMetPlot_28_FD_96465 | JGI IMG/M metagenome (GOLD analysis project Ga0126381, IMG submission 96465) | Tropical forest soil microbial communities from Panama - MetaG Plot_28 | ecosystem: Environmental > Terrestrial > Soil > Tropical forest > Bulk soil | place: Panama | collected 2016-02-17
GGCCTGGGTGATGGCGGCGATGTGGTCGTCGTTGAAGCTGGCGTGGAAGGCGGAACCACGATGGCCCGAGGTCCCGAACGCGACACGCTGCGCGGGGACGGCGGGGTCCGGGTGAAGGGCGTAGTAATCGGTGATGAGGCGCGGGATGTCGACGAGGGTTGCGGGATCGGGAAGCTGGCCTGGGGTGTTGGTCTGCTTGCTGCTCATCTCTGTTGTCCTCGCTTGGTTGACTCTTCGTCTTTGCAACTATATGGGATGTCGGGCTGAAGGTGCTGATGGTGCAGCTACCTGCCCCCCAATCCTTTTCGTGCAAGGTTTTGATAATAAACAACTTGACCTTGGAATTCCCGGGCAAAGTATTGATTCTAAATGGCCTTGCTTGTAAAGCATTCATCCTGACACATTTCCGGGAAAAACGAAAAGGACCCCTTCTCCTGCGTCATTGTAGCTCTATCGAGAGACGCCAGCCTGCCAGCGGGGAAGCAATTTGGATTGTTCGGATTAGGCTGTTTCGAGGGATGGACGGGGTTGGCCGCCTGGGTCTCAGGGTCCAGGGGATTCAAGGGCGATGGGTCCCCCGGCGGCGAATTATTGGTCAATTACTCCTCGGGGACGAACTATGGGCTACACGATGCGTTCAGCTATGGGGCTCGACGTATCTCGCTCGTTTGCGGGGACCCTGGGGCATAGTCCTGATGTCAGCCCGTCGTATTGGGCTTTGTTGGCTGCCAGGGACCCGCAGGGTCCGCCGGGCCTACCGGCATCGCGGGGACGGACCGGACCGCCAGGGCCTGTCGGCGCCTACAGGAGTTATAGCTCCGCCGGGGGCGGCCGGTCGTCACCGCAGTCGAACACCGTGACGGTGACGCTGCGCGCGGGACTCCGGGAAGCATCGCGAATACAGCGCTGAGCTGTGCGGCTCTTTTGGGGAAGCTCGACAGCGACTGGAAGCGTGACGGCGGCGTCCGGCGGGCTAGTTGACGTGAGTATCACGGGTGCGAGCGGTACGGCCGTGGCCTGTGGCTCAGTCGAGTGCTCTCGGACATCGATCGTTTGCGCAAGTATGCTGGTAGCAATCGATTTTTCTCGACGAGGTAGGGATGAAGTTGTTTGCGGTTGCGGTGGCGTTTGGACTCGCGGTGCAGAGCGGAGTTGCCGAGGTTGCGGGAAGTGCCGATTGGCCTGGCGCGAAGATGGCGGAGACGGTGATCAAGATGTGGCCGGATGGGATGGTTTCAACGGTGAATCATCCCGGCGTGTGGGCGTATGAAGAGGGCGTTCTGCTCGATGGCATGGCGGCAGAGTGGCACTCGAGTGCGGTGGGAGCGGACTTCAAGTACATCAAGGCGGCAGTGGACAAGTATGTGACTGCCGACGGCACGATCAAGACCTTTGGCGCGGAGGCTCACAGCCTCGACAGCATCGAGATGGGGCGGGCTGTCATGCTGGTCTACCGGGTGACCCAGCAGGCGAAGTATGCGAAGGCGGCGAAGTTTCTTGAGGACCAGCTTCGAGGCCAGCCGCGGACGGCGAGCGGAGGGTACTGGCATAAGGAGATCTATCCCAACCAGATGTGGCTCGATGGAGCGTACATGGCCGAACCGTTTCGTGCAGCGTATGCGGCGACCTTTCAGCAGCCGCAGGAGTTCGACGATGTCGCAAAGCAGCTTTTGCTGATGGATGCGAAGATGCGCGATCCGAAGACGGGACTGCTGCGGCATGGGTGGGATGAGTCCAAGCAGATGACCTGGGCGGATAAGACGACTGGGCTCTCACCCGAGGCGTGGGGCCGGGCGATGGGCTGGTATGTGATGGCTCTGGTGGATGTGCTGGACTGGATTCCCGAGGATCACCCGCAGCGCAAGGAACTGATTGCGGCGCTCAATCGCGCAACGGCAGCCGCGATTCGCTATCAGGACAAGAAAACCGGCCTGTGGTGGCAGGTGATGGACAAGGGTGAGAGAGCCGGGAACTACACCGAGTCTTCCGCGAGCTCGATGTTCGTGTATGCGATCGCCAAGGGGGTGCGGATGGGATATCTCCCACAGAGTGACGAGGCAAGCGCGCAGCTTGGCTGGGAGGGGATCGAGAAGGCCTTCGTGAAGACCGGCGCGGATGGAATGATGGAACTCGACGGGACTGTGAAGGTCGGCGGACTTGGCGGCTCGCCGTATCGCTCAGGAACGTATGAGTACTACATCGGGGAGAAGACGCGCGTGAACGATGCGAAGGGAATCGGGGCGTATCTTCTTGCCGGCTCGGAGATGGAGCAGTCCTCCACCGAGGCTCTTGGTCAGGGAAAGACGGTCCTGCTCGATGCATGGTTCAACTCGCAGACACGGAAGAATGCCTTCGGCCAGAACGAACTCTTTCACTACAAGTGGGATGACGATGCGAACTCCGGGTTCGCGTTCTTTGGGCGCGCGTTTCAGCGCTACGGGGTAAAGCTGGCAACGGAAAAGGCTGCTCCCAAAATCGCCGACCTCAATAAAGCACAGATCTATGTGATCGCTTCACCAGATATCCCGGCCAAGAATCCTGATCCGCACTATATGGACAAGGCGAGCGGAGACGCGATCGCGGCGTGGGTGAAGGCGGGTGGTGTGCTCATCCTGATGGAGAACGACGTCAACAACTCCGAGTTCGAGCACTTCAACACGATGAGCGAGAGGTTCGGGATTCACTTCAATCCCGTGCTTCGCAATGCCGTCCAGAACAACACGTGGTCGCAGGGGACGGTGATGATTCCGGCGGGAACTGGGGTATTTGCGCGTCCGCACCAGGCTTATCTGAAGGAGATATGCACGATCACGCTTTCGGGCCCGGCTAAGGCTGTCATTACCGATAAGGGCGACGTTCTGATGGCGGTGGCGAAGGTAGGCAAGGGAACCGTCTTCGCTGTGGTGGATCCGTGGATTTACAACGAGTACGTCGACCGCAGAAACACATTGCCGGTGGAGTTCGACGGCTATGATGCAGCGATCGATCTGGCGGGCTGGGCGGTTAAGCAGGCGAAGTAGCGAAGAACCGATCAGAGGTGGCCATCGAGGCACTGGCGCAGGCTTGCGACCGCCGGAACCAGTTCGGCGAGCGTCTCGGGCGTTGGCGCTTTCAGCGTCTGCTCGATCCGGCTCGCGATCTCACCGGCCTGGTGATGGCCGAACATACCGAGATTGCCGGCAAGCTTGTGCGCGACTGACTGCGCCTCGGCGCGGCTCTCCTCCGGTATTGCTCCCAACGCGGCTTCCCCGGCGGTGCGCTCCAGCACCCCAATGCGCTCGACGAGCGAGGGAAGGTGACGTTCCCAGAGGTCACGGAGAAGAGCCTGGATCTCAGCGTCGGGGGGGGTGCTCATGGGGCGATTCTCAAGCCTGGAAGCGTATCCGGGTGAGAGTACTCTACGTCTTCAGGCCAAAGGAGGGAAGGGCGATTCGTCACATCATTCAGATGGTATCTAGTGGCTCAACGACGGCGCGCCGTCTTTCCAACGAAGGGCCTCGGCGATCTGCTCGGCGAGAGTGAGAGGATCGAATGGCTTGAAGAGAATGCCTGCGACACCGAGGTCGGCGAAACGGCGCTTGTCCACGCCCTGGACCTTGGCCGTGAGCAGAAGAACGGGAATCCCGGCGATGGCCGGGGTCGCCTGCATGGTGCGAAAGGTCGTTGGCCCGTCGACACCGGGCATCATGACATCCATCAGGATGGCGTCAGGGTGTTCCGCCAAGGCTATCTGAATGCCTTCAGCGCCGGAACTTGCGGTGATCGTTTTCCAGCCGGCGGTGGCTTCGAGAGACAAAGCTGCTACCTCGCGAATATCATCCTCGTCATCAATAATCAGTACACGTCGCATGCGCGAGCTTATTTTCTCATGCGCTCGTAAAAAATGCAGGTAACTGCGAAGTTTCTTCCCTGGTGGAGGCCGGGGTGTGTCAGGAGGCCGAGCCTGCGGTGGTGAGGTCCGTGAATGTGGTCCGAATCCTCTGAACCATGGAGAGCACCAGTTCTTCGACCTCCTGGGGTTGAACCTTCGCCTTGGTTAGGAACTCGGTGGGGCCGAGCCGAAGCTTGGTCATCTCGGTCTCGGAGATCTCGCGGCCGGAATAGACGACGAGCGGGAGAGTACGGAGAGTCGGCTGCTGCCGGAGCCATTCGACGAAGGAGAATCCGTCGCCGTCAGGGAGAGTGAGGTCGAGGATCAGCAGGTCAGGACGGCGGTTGATGCACTGCCGAATCGCATCCTGCCGCGTGGACGCATGGTCGATGTGGACGGGAGTCTCGTGGAAGCTTGCCATCAGCACGCTGGCGAGATCTTCATCGTCTTCGACGAGCAGAACATACGCGGGCCCTTCGCCATTATGGAGAACACGGCTCAACTCGGCGAAGAGAAGGTACTCATTGAAGGGCTTCTGAACCCAGCCCTGCGCATCGCCCGTAAGCTGAGGGCGAAGCGTCGAAGAGAGGACGCTCAGAACTACCACTGGAATGTTTGCGGTAGCCGGGTTATTGCGGAGGCGCTGCAGGGTCTCCCACCCGCTCAGTCCGGGCATGTAGAGATCGAGCAGGATTGCTTCTACCTGGCACTCGGCTGCGAGAATGAGGGCATGGTCTCCAGAAGAGGCCTCGATGACGGTATAGCCTTGCCGGGTGAGGTGCTCCGAGACGACCGTGCGAATTCCCGCGTCATCATCGCAAACCAGGATGGCTCCCTCACCGCGCGGAGGCAAGGAGGCGGGCAACTGCGGTTGTGTCTGCGGCTGCAAGTCCGTCGCGCGCGAGGTTCGGGGCAGCATGACGTACAGCGTTGTGCCGGGGCCAAGATTGCGCTGCGCCCAGATGGAGCCACCGTGCTGCTGAACGATGCTGCGGCAGATCGCGAGCCCAAGACCGGTGCCGCCACGCTGGCGGGAGTCCGACGGCTCGACCTGCTGAAAACGGTCGAAGACGGTGTCGAGTTTCTCCGGAGGAATTCCCCGGCCTTCATCGACCACCTTGAGTTGGATGGAGTCGTGCGTGGCGTCGGTGTAGATCCGGACGGTCGATGCCCGCGGTGAGAACTTGATTGCGTTGGAAAGAAGGTTGGTCAGTACCTGAAGGATGCGGTCCGAGTCGCCATCAAGGAAGAGGGCCTCCGGTGCGGCGGCCTGGGCGACCGTCGAGGGCACAAGCTCGAGATGCACCATCGAATCGTCAGCCATGGCGCTCATCGTCTCGATGGCCTGCTGGCAGAGGTCGCGCAACGAGCAGCGCCGGATCTGGAGAGGTGCGCGGCCCGATTCCATGCGTTCCAGGTCCAGGATGTCGTTGATCAGGCGAATCAGCCGGTCGGTGTTGGTGGTTGCAATGCGAAGAAGGTTCAATGCCTTGGCGTCAACGTCCCCGATGGTTCCTGAGGAGAGCAGGCCAAGCGCACCGCGAATGCTCGTCAGCGGTGTGCGCAGCTCATGCGAGACGGTCGAGATGAACTCATCCTTCAACCGGTCGAGCTGTGACCGCTCGTTGAGCTGAATTTTGTCCTGGTGCTGCTGTTCGCGGGCCCGCGTCAGTTGCTCGGCGAGTTCGCGCGTCGTGCGCTGGGCCCGAACGCAAGCGACAAATAAAAAGATGCAAGTTGCAAGCAGTGAGAGGTTACTGAGAAGTGGGTAGATGTGCATTGACGAACCTTGGCAACCTTACTAAGTGTCCTTTTGGGAGATCCTACGCTAACGCGTTTTACTCCCCTGCAGGATCAGTGAATTCTGCGTAAATTTATCTATTGCTTTACTTAGAAGCAAGATCTGAATCAACACAAAAACCTAGGGGCTCTCGTCCTGCACTTGGGAATAACAGCAAAACTTCAAGTAATGGTTGACGATTCTTTTGTTGCAGCCTGATCATCATCACCTAAGACGGTTTACATGTTCTTTCGAAGAATGACAGAAAAAAGTTGCAGGCGACAATAACACGTGCGAGGGTTATCACCTATGTCAACATCAATCCTCCGGTTACGCGCATCTAAACACGACGAAATTACGCAATCGGGCTGTTTGCATCCCGGATGGACCGGCGGTTCATAATCCTCTGGCTAGCGGAGACGCTTCCCGATAAACTCTCCCCAATCACCTATCCCCTTGCGGAGTTCCCCTTTGCCCCGATTCATCGGCCTGCTCGGCCTGATTGTGTTCCTCGCCCTTGCTTATGCAATGTCGACAAACCGCAGGGCGATCCGCTGGCGCACCGTGGCCTGGGGGCTGGGGCTGCAGGTTGCCTTTGCCTTTCTGGTAATCAAATGGAGCTTCGGCCAGACCATTCTGCGCACAGCGAGCAACGCCGTTACCGCGCTGCTTGGCCACGCGGTTGAAGGCTCCTCCATGGTCTTCGGCCCGCTGGGTACGCCGGGCAATCCGCTGGCAGTGTTCGCCTTCGCTGTTCTGCCGACCATCATCTTCATCTCCGCCTTCTTTGCTCTGCTCTACCACATTGGCTTTATGCAGCAGGTCATCCGTGTGGTCGCCTGGATCATGCAGCGGACGATGGGGACCAGCGGCGCCGAATCCACCAACGTGGCGGCCTCGATCTTTATGGGGCAGACTGAGGCCCCCCTGACGATTCGGCCGTTCCTCAGCGGTGCGACGCGCTCCGAGCTGATGACCATCATGACCTCCGGAATGGCCCACGTCTCCGGCGGAATTATGGCGGCCTACATCAGCTTCGGCATCCATGCGCAGGACCTGCTGTCTGCCGTCATCATGACCGCACCGGGAACCATCCTTGTCTCCAAGATGCTCGTTCCCGAAACGGAGGTCCCAACCACCGCCGGCACCGTCCATATGCCTCCGAGCGAGGAGCATAAGGGGGATAACTTCATCGCGGCGATCGTTCGCGGAACCATCGATGGAGGCCAACTCGCCTTCAATGTGGCCATTATGCTCATCAGCTTCCTTGCGCTTGTCGGGCTGCTCAATGCGATCATGCTAGGGATCTCGAACTTTCTCTGGGCTCACGGGCAGATCCCCTTCCCCCATTCGCTGAACTCCGTCCTTGGAGTCATCGGAGCGCCGGTCGCCTGGCTGATTGGCATTCCGTGGAACGAGGCGCCAGCCATTGGCAACCTGCTCGGGACCCGTGCTGTGCTGAATGAGTTCGTGGCTTACACGCAGTTGGGACTGGAGAAGCACGCCCTCACAACGCGTACCTTCTCCATCGCTACGTTTGCGCTCTGCGGCTTCGCGAATATCGGATCTATCGGGATGCAGATCGGAGGGATTGGAGCACTCGTGCCCAATCGGCGTAACGATCTGGCGCAGCTTGGCCTTCGCGCCATGCTGGCCGGGACGATGGCAAATCTGATGAGTGCGAGCATCGTCTCCATGCTGCTCCAATAGCTCGGCGCTAAAACAGAAGGCGGGCCTCCATCTGGCCAGCCTCCGTCATTCGGCTGAAACTAGGCCCGGTTCCACGGCAGGCGTCCCAGCATGGAAGCCATCATGCAGGTGTTGCTCGCCCCGGCAAAGACAAGCCCGGCTCCCACCAGCCCCGTACCGATCAGCCACAGCTTCGATAGCGCGAGCGCGAGGCTCACCGTCGTCAGCACCAGCAGACCGGCTGCGATCCGCACCTGCCGATCCATCGCCCACGGCTGACGCTTCGCCGTAATCACGGGGCGCCCCTCGGCGCGCCACTGGTCCATGCCGCCTTCCAGGACCATCAACTCGGCAAAGCCCAGCGAGGCCAGCCGCTTCCGTGCTTGCTCCGCCCTTGCGCCGGCCTTGCACACCAGCACCAGCTTCTCTTCGCGCTTCCACCCCTTGGCCATCTCCCGAACCTTGCTCAGCGGAGCCAGCCGCGCCCCTTCGATGGATCCCGCGGCAAACTCCGGATACTCCCGCACGTCCACAATCACCGCGCCTTGCGGAACCTCTCTTACCTTCGCCATGGCTGAATCCTTTCTGTCGCAGCCTTCATCATAAGACTACTTGACTATATTACCATATAGCAATATTATCATCCATCATGATGATGACAGTCATACCCATGAACGAAGGCACCCTTGAACTCGTCGCACGGCGCTTCCGCACCCTGGGCGAGCCGTTCCGCCTTCGCATCCTCCAGCAGCTCCAGCGGGGGGAACACACGGTGGGCGCGCTGGTCGAGGCGCTCGATGGTAACCAGCCCAACGTCTCTAAGCATCTACAGCTTCTCTACGAGGCCGGGCTCGTCTCCCGCCGCCGCCGCGATGGCAACTCGATCCTCTACGCGATAGGCGACCCGGTCGTTTTCGAACTCTGCCAACTCGTCTGCCGCAGCGAAGCCGAAAAGAGCAGGCGCGAACTCAAAGAACTCACCCGGCCTCTGGCCCGAAAGGCGACACGTTGACCAACAGCGACGGAATCTTCTTCAAGCAGTACTATCTCGGCTGTCTCGCTCACGCCTCTTACCTCATCGCCGACCAGGACAGCCGCACTGCGATCGTCGTCGATCCCCAACGCGACATCGAGCAGTACCTCGATGACGCCGAAAAGCTAGGTGTGCAGATCCGTCATGTCTTCCTCACTCACTTCCACGCCGACTTCCTCGCTGGACACCTAGAACTCCGCGACCGCTGCGGAGCCGACATACGGCTCGGTGCTCAGGCAAAGGCCGAATACAAGTTCGTCCCCATGAAGAACGGCGATGCGCTCGACCTCCCCGGCCTCCGCCTTCAGGTTCTCGAGACCCCCGGCCACACCATCGAGTCCATCTCCATCCTCGTCTTCGATCTTCAGAAGAGCGTCGACACGCCTTACGCCGTTCTCACCGGAGACACGCTTTTTATCGGCGATGTCGGCCGGCCGGACCTGCGTGCCTCTCTTGGATGGTCGGCACAGCAACTCAGCGAGCATCTCTACCACTCGGTTAGCCATAAACTTCTGCCATTGCCGGATGAGACTCTTGTCTATCCCGCGCATGGCGCGGGCTCGCTATGCGGAAAGCATCTCTCCTCCGACACGGTCTCCACGATGGGCGAGCAACGGCGCTTCAACTATGCGCTGCAACCGATGACCAAAGACGAGTTCACGCGCATCGTGACGGCTGACCAGCCGGACGCACCGGCCTACTTCACCTATGATGCAATCCTTAATACGCGCGAGCGGCCCACGCTCGACACGACGCTGGAGAAGATTCTCAAGCCAATCGAACTCGACGAGGTTCTCGCCATGGGCAACGCGGGTGCACAGCTTCTCGATGTCCGCGAAGCTGCTGAATACGCCAAAGGACATCTCGCCGGCAGCATCAACATCGGTCTCGGAGGCCAGTATGCTACTTGGGCTGGAACCATCCTCGACTCCAAGAGGCCAATCGTCATCATCGCCGAGCCGGGAAGGGAACAGGAGGCCGCGCTGCGCCTCGGGCGAATTGGGTTCGACCACGTCAAGGGCTACCTAAGAGACGGGATGGCGGCGCTGGCACAACGCCAGGACATGGTCTGCTCAACCGATAGGGTCAGCGCGCCGATGCTGGCCGAGGAACTCGGCACGGCCAATCCGCCGCTTGTCATCGACATTCGCAGTCCGCTCGAATGGCGCGCCGGCCATCTTAGCGGCAGCGTCAATCTCCCGTTGTCTCAGTTGCAAAGTCGGATCGACGAGGTTCCTCGCGACCGGAGAGTCGCAGTGCACTGCGCAGGCGGTTACCGGTCCTCGATCGCAGCGAGCCTTCTTGGTCAATTGGGAATCACGAACCTGACCGAACTCGCCGGCGGCATTGCCGCGTGGGAGGCGGCGAAGCTTCCAACCGTCACCAACTAAGCGCTGGTCATGGGGCTGTCCTTTACAGTCGCTCCGGAATCCCATACCTTCAGTTCGCGGCCAAAAACGAGTTGCCGCACTCACTGAAACTGGGAGCGAAGTATGAGTTTTGATCGCAGGACCTTTCTGAAGATCGGCAGTCTGGCGGCTGCCGGTTCGAGCTTCAACATTCTCGAAGCTGCCGCGCAGCAGTCCGGAGGCGGCAGCACTTCAGCCAACGACCATCTTCAATTCGCTCTTATTGGGGCAGGGATTCAGGGCCAAAACGACACACGCGTCGCGGTGCAGGTTCCCGGCGTGAAGCTCGTCGCTGTAGCCGACTGCTACGACGGCCGTCTCGCGCGCGCGAAAGAGCTGTGGGGCAACGATCTCTTCACCACCCGCGACTATCGCGAGATCCTCAGTCGCAAAGACATCGACGCCGTCATCATCGCCACACCCGATCACTGGCACAAGCAGGCCGCCTGCGACTCCATGAGCGCAGGTAAGGACGTGTATCTCGAAAAGCCGATGATCCACCTCTACTCCGATGGGCCGAAGATCATCGAGACGGCGCGATCCACGAATCGCATCCTGCAGGTTGGCAGCCAGCGCGTCAGCTCTGTCATCTATTCCAAAGCAAAGGAACTTCTCGCCTCCGGAGCGATCGGCGAACTCAACATGGTCACAGCTCGCTGGGACCGCAACTCCTCGATGGGGGCCTGGAACTACACTGTTCCGGCGGACGCCAACACCGAGACCTGCGACTGGCCGCGCTTCCTTGGTAGCGCTCCGCAGATTCCGTGGAACGCCGAGCGGTTCTTCCAGTGGCGCAAGTGGACCGACTATGGCAGCGGAGTCGCCGGCGATCTCTTCGTCCATCTCTTCAGCGGAACCCACTTCATCACCGGCTCCAAAGGCCCGACCCGCGCGATGGCCACCGGAGGTCTGCGCTTCTGGAAGGATGGCCGCAACGTCCCCGATGTTCTGCTTGCGCTGTTCGACTATCCCGAGGGCTTCAACCTCTCGCTGCGCGTCAACTTCGTCGATGGAGGCGACGAGAGCGAAGGCTTTCTCTTTACCGGGTCCGAGGGCACGATGGAGATCGCCGGCCAGACCGTCACCGTGACACGTGCCCCACGCGAGAAGGAACCAGGTTACGGCGTCGGCACGTTTACGAACGAGATGCAGCAGCGCACGATCGAGCTGTACCGCAAGAAGTATCCTGCCATGCAACCTACCGGGAAACCGTACAACTCGATCGAAAAGTACTCCGCGCCGCGTGGCTATTCCGACAGCTTCGATCACTTCTCGAACTTCTTCGCCTCCGTCCGCAGCCGCAAGCAACCGGTCGAAGACGCGACATTCGGTTTCCGCGCCGCAGGGGCCGCGCTGCTCAGTAATCTGAGCATGGAGAAGGGAAGCGTCATCCACTGGAACCCCGAAACCATGAAGATTGGTTGAACCTTCCAATACGAGGACAGAAATGCGACCGCTCATCGCTCCGTTGCTTCTTCTTTTCACGATCGCGACAGCCCCCGTGCGCGCGGCGAACCCGGATTCCAACAAACCGATCCGCGTCGCGATCGTCGGCCTTGTCCACGGACACGTAAAAGGCTTCCTGTCCGCACTCCCTAAGAATCCCGCAGCGCAGCTAGTCGCGATCGTCGAGCCCGATACTGCACTCGCCCAGCAGTATGCGGCGAAGTACAACCTACCCCCATCTCTCTTTGACGCCGACCTCGAGCACATGCTCACGACTCAGCACCCCGATGCGGTCCTTGTCTACACGACCATCCAGGACCATCGTCGCGTCATCGAGGCCGCGGCTCGCCACAACATCAGTTCCATGGTTGAGAAGCCGCTCTCCACGACGATGGAAGACACCCTCGCCATCCGCAATGCCGCTCGTGAGCACCACGTCCAGGTTCTCGTCAACTACGAGACCACATGGTACGCGTCCAACGCCGAGGCGATTCGCGAAGCCCAGGCCGGCAAACTCGGCGAGGTCCGCAAGGTCGTCGTGCACGACGGCCACGAAGGCCCCAAAGAGATCGGCGTTGGCGCGGAGTGGCTCCCCTGGCTCACCGATCCGGTTCAAAACGGAGCGGGCGCGCTCTTCGACTTCGGCTGCTACGGCGCCGACCTCATGACCGTCCTGATGCACGGCGAGGTGCCGCTCTCGGTCACGGCAGTTACGCAGACCGACAAGCCTGCAACCTACTCGCGCGTCGACGACGACGCGACCGTCATCCTCCGCTATCCCAAAGCACAGGCCGTGCTCATGCCCTCATGGAACTGGCCTTTCTCGCGCAAGGACATGGAACTCTACGGATCGACCGGCTACGTCATCACCGTGGCCTCCAGTAACCTGCGCACGCGCTATCCGAGTGAGAAGGCCGAGTCACAGATGACTGCTGCGCCGCTGCCCGAGAACCAGAAAGACTCGCTCTCCTACCTGGCGGGTGTACTTCATGGAGAGATCAAGCCACAGGGCGACCTCTCCGCACTCGACACCAATATCATCGTTATGCAGATTCTCGACGCGGCCCGCACCTCCGCGAAAACAGGCCGCACCGTCGAACTCAGACAGCTTCCGCAATAACCCGAGTCCAGAGATCAAATGAAGAATCGAATCGCGCTCGTCCTCCTCGCCCTTACGGCCATCGCCCACGCACAGGACCCCGCTCACGCCAAGGAATTTCGCAAGCCTACTCCCGGCGCTGGTCTCAACGGAGCATCGAATCCCACCTTTCTCATCCATCGCCTCGGCAACGATCACGCCGAAGGCATCACCCTTCTCGACATGAACGGCGACGGCTTCCTCGACATCCTCAGCGGAGCCTACTGGTACGAGAACCCCGGCGCGCAAGGCGGCGACTGGAAGCAGCACCAGTTCCGCACCGTCGGAACGCACAATGAGTTTGTCTCCGACTGCGGCGAGTGGACCATCGACGTCAACCACGACGGCAATCCTGACGTCGTCACGACTGGCTGGATCTCCAATGGCGTCTGGTGGTACGAGAACCCCGGCAAATCCGCCGCCCCCGGCACCCTGTGGCAGAAACACTTCATCACGGACAGCTACGACACCGAAGGCGGAGCCATCGGCGACCTCGACGGCGATGGCCATCCTGATATCGCGCTCGCCCACTACAACCGGTCCGGCATTATTTGGATCTCCTTCGCCGGGCCCAAGCCTGAGGTCCACCACGTCGGCGGCCGCGAGCAGGACGGCCACGGCATCGGCATCACCGACATCGATGGCGACGGCAAGGCCGATATCCTCACCCCCTTTGGCTGGTTCCAGAATATCGACGCCGCGCACGACCAGTGGCAGTGGCACCCCGAC
>Ga0126381_100006309_pt1 | contig 13092 bp, 11 predicted proteins | sample PanSoiMetPlot_28_FD_96465 | JGI IMG/M metagenome (GOLD analysis project Ga0126381, IMG submission 96465) | Tropical forest soil microbial communities from Panama - MetaG Plot_28 | ecosystem: Environmental > Terrestrial > Soil > Tropical forest > Bulk soil | place: Panama | collected 2016-02-17
CCTATCCGGACTGGAGCCGGGTTGCCTGCACGGAAACAACCCAGCACGTCGTGATCGGCAAGGAGGCCTATATGCTGAGCGCCGATGGCATGCTGATGCCGGCCAAGAAGGACCAGACGCCGCCTGATCTGCGATACTTCAAGCAAGCGCCGAGGTGACTATCGGCCGCGAACAGAAGCGACAGTGGCACGACCGGGCCGAGCGTCTGGTGGCCGACCTCGGTAGTTGCCGAGCAATACTCGCCAGCCCATCGCCGGAGACAAGATGCTGGGTGCGGGCGCGCAGCAGATTCGTCACGCGGATGAATGCCCAGCGTAAGAATACGCACCGCTGCGCCACCGCATCTCGCAGCGTGGTCATGAATTGTCTTTGATTAGCCGGCCGGCTATAGGGGTCGCCGAAAACGCGGCGGATGCGGCCATGCGACGACGGGATTTTATTTTATCGGGGCCCTTTTTGCGGCGGCCACAATGCTGGCCAAGGCGCGCGCTCAACCCGCAACTCCGTCAGAAATAGCCAAGGATAATGATGTTTTTACCTATTTCTACAGCAATCCTCAACCCGAGCGGCTGGTCGGCTTTCTCGAAAGATTTCAACACAGAGCACAAGGCTGGAATGGCTTCCCTCCGGTGGCGGGTTTCTTCGCCGTTGTGTTTCGACAGCACTCGGATTGGATTGATCGGCTTGTTCCGGACCACCCGGATACCAGAACCGCAGTGGCAATGGCCGCGGCTTTGCGCCTTTCCGGGCTGCCGCAGACCGAACCCGACTTGCAATCTCGGCTTTCAGCGGCTGGCGCCGATCCAACATTGCGGGTTGAACTAGCAAACCTGCCGCCTCGGTTGGAGGAATTGCACGTCGTCACGCCAACCCATCTTGATGTGTTGTGGGGAGCGTCTGTCGCAAGCGGCGATGACCGCTATGTGCGTATGATAGCGGATTTCTTCGCGACGACCGCAAATCACTCAGAACTCATTGCAGTGGATGTCGCCAAAACCGCGTTGGCGATCTCCGGAGGGCCACGGGACATCCTGGGTCAACTGAGGGGCAAGTACGGTGATGAAGGTGCTCGCGAGATTGTCTTCGCGGCAACCGCTGCCTGGGCTCTTGCATCCAATGCACAGCAGCATTCGTTCGTTGACAAGTTCCTGACCGAATATATCGCGGCGAATTCCGGCAGCCCGGCCGCGAAAACCTTATCGGCACTTCGGCCAAGAAAGCCAGCTTAACAATCGACGGCACGCAGCGGCAGCGGCCGGCTCCGGACCTTCGCGCTTAGCCAAGCCCCCTTTTCACGCGCAGCGGCGTCATGGGCGTCTCGCGCAGGCGCACGCCGGTGAGCTCTGCAACTGCGTTGGCGATCGCCGGCGCGACCAGCGGTGTCGCCATCTGCCCGACGCCGGTCGGATGATTGTCGGTCGAGGCCACCTTCACGGCGATCTCGGGGATCTCGTTCATCCGCGGCACGTGGTAGTCGTAGAAATTCGACTCCTGGACCGCTCCATCCTTGATGGTGATGCGCTCGGACAGCGCAAATCCCAGCCCATAGATGACGCTGCTTTCGGTTTGCGCCACGATATTGTCAGGCTGCACCGCTATCCCGGGATCGAGCGCCACCCAGACATGCGGCACCCGCACCCTGCCGGAGCCGCGCTCCAGCGCAACTTCCGCCACGAGTGCGATCTGCGTGCCCGAATAGTTCATGTAGGTGATGCCGAGCGCGCTTGCGTTTCGCTTCCTCCCCCAGTCCGCCATACTGGCGACCGTATCGATGATGCTCACGGCGCGCGGATAGGCCTTGACCAGCTCGCGCCTGAACGTCGCCGGGTCGACGGCGCGCTTGCGGGCGAGCTCGTCCATGAACGACTCGATGGCGAAGATATTGGTCAGATGCGCAATGCCGCGCAGGCTCGATGTGCGCAGCCCACTCTCGCGCGGCACCGCTTCGCCCAATCGATTGGGAATGCCGTAGTAGGGCGCATCGAGGCCGTTGAACGCAATGCCGTCGCGTCCGTTTTGCCGCTTGAAGCGCACGGGGTCCTGAAACGCCGTCACCTCGTCGCAAGCCTTGCGGTGATGGAATGCGATCAGCTTGCCGGATGCATCGAATCCGGCGCGCAGATAGTGCGCTGACAGCGGATTGAAGCGGCCATTGTGGACATCGTCCTCGCGCGTCCACATCATCTTCACCGGTCGCTTGACCGCGTTCGACAGCACGACCGCGTCGTGAACGTATTCCTCGTCGCGGTGTCCGCGCCGCCCGAAGCCACCACCCAGCAGCATGTCGTGGTAGGTGATCTTGTCGGGCTTGATGCCGAGCGCGTCAGCCGCAACCGTCACCGCGATGGTCTTCGACTGAACGCCGCACCAGACCTCGCAGGCATCGCCGTTGCGGGACACCGAAGCAACCGCGTTCAGCGGCTCCATCTGGGCGTGGTAGACCAGATCGTTGCGGTACTCGCTCTCCACCACGCTCGCCGCGGTCTGCAGCGCGGCGAGCGCGTCTCCCTCCTTGGCCCATAGTTTGGTCGGCTGCGACAAATCGCGCGCGGCCGCAGCGAACGCGACCAGAGCTTGCTCGCTGTTGAAGCCCCACGCCTTTCCGGTATGCGTCCAGGTGACGTTGAGCGCATTCTTGGCCTCGAATGCCGCATAGGGCGCTTCGGCAATGACGCCGACCCCATAAGGCAGCGCGATGATGCGCACCACGCCGGCGATCGACTTGGTCTTGGCGTCGTCGATCGTCTGCGGCGCAGCGCCTTCGACGGGCGCGCGCAAGATCGCGCCGTAGAGCATGCCGGGCACCTGCACATCGATTGCGTATTGCGCGGTGCCGTTGACCTTGCGGGGCAGCTCGATACGCATCACGTCCTTGCCGATGAGGCGGAACTGATCCGTCCTCTTGAGTTCGCTCTCGGCAACATTCGGCGCCTCGGCGGGCACCTCGGCGAATGCGGCGACCTCGCCGTAGGACAGGCGACGTCCCGACTTCTCGTGAATGATGACGTTCGGTGCGGTGGTCACCTCCCCCACCGGGACATTCCAATGCCTGGCGGCGTTCGCCAGAAGCACCTTGCGGACCTGCGCACCGAAAAGGCGCAACTCCTTGAAGTAGGACGTCACCGCATTGCTGCCGGCCGTATACATGAATCCAAACGCGGGATTCTTGTAGAGATCGTCGTTGGCCGGCGCCACGACCACCCGCACTTTCGACCAGTCGGCGTCCAGCTCCTCGGCGAGGATAAGAGGAAGTGAGGTGAGCGAGCCCTGTCCCATTTCGGCCGCAGGCGACATGATCGCCACCGTATCGTCGGTCGAGACCGTCACCCACGGGCTCAAGACCACGTCGGTGCTGCGGGCAGTTTGTGCAGCGGAAGAGCGCAGACCCGACGCCACGGCGAACGTCAGTCCAGCGACCCCAACCATCATGCGCCGGCGAGTGATTTCGACATTGTGCGATGCGATGGACATGGCTCAGCCCTCCCGGGCGGCGCGCTCGATGGCGCGCACGATGCGTGGATAGGATCCGCAGCGGCAGATATTGGTGCTCATGTGCTCGATGATCTGACCGCGATCCGGCTTGGGATTCTGCGCCAGCAAGTCGGCCGCGCTCATGATCTGGCCGGACTGGCAATAGCCGCACTGCGGCACGCGCTCATCGAGCCAGGCCTTTTGCAGCGGATGGGAAGAGCTCACTGAGAGGCCCTCGATGGTGGTGACCGCCTTGCCGGCGACCTCGGAGATGCGGGTCTGGCAGGAGAAGGCACGCTTGCCGTCGATGTGCACCATGCAGGCGCCGCACAGCCCGGTGCCGCAGCCGAACTTGGTGCCGGTCAACTTGAGCTCCTCGCGGATCACCCACAACAGCGGCGTCAGCGCGGGAGCCTCCGAGCGCGCCGCCTTGCCATTGACAACGAAATCGAATGCCATGCGATCCTCCACTCAATTCAATGCGATGTTGAATCAGATGTATCGAAGGCGCGCCGTACTGCGGGTCGGAACCGGCGGCGAGGAGGCGCGTCTTCCTGATCTGCCGGAAGTCTAGTTCAGAATTGGACGATTGTGGAGCGGCGACGCCGCGGTACGAGCCAGCCTGCAGCACAGCTTGGCTTGCCTCTCCGGTTGCCGTACGATGATCGGAGATGACAGGGGAGCATTTGCGATGCGCAGGAATATTCTCGTCAGCTTCATCCCGGCGGGCCTGTTGGGCATTCTTTCGGTGACGGTCGCAACGCTGTCGGTGGCGCAAGCGCCGCCGCCGGCACCCGCGCTCATGCCGCCCGGACTTCCGCCCACGCTCGTCGTCGATCTGATGTCGGCGGACGGCGCCGCCATGCTGGGCGCCCAGTGGCGTGTTTCGGACGTCACGATCAAGGAGGTGCCGCCGATCCCCGGAACCATCACCCAAAACAAGATGACCTACGATATCGATCCCCATGCGGGCGGCACCGATTTCGACGACTCGAAATGGCCGGTGATCGAGCCCAAGGATCTGAACGCGCGCCGCAGCGGCGGCCATGTTGCCTTCATGTGGTATCGCACCCCGCTGACGATCCCGGCCAAGATCGGCGACTTGGATCCCTCCGGGGCGGTGGCGGTATTCAGGACGACCGTCGACGACTACGCCGAAATCTGGGTCAACGGCGTGATCCCAGGCCGCTCGGGCTATCCGCGCCCCGCCGCCATCGCGGGGCACAACATGCCCAACCAGGTGGTGCTCAGCATGGGCCTCAAGCCAGGTGACAAGTTCCAGATCGCCATCTTCGGCATCAACGGACCGATCTCGATGGCGCCGGCGAACTCGGTATTCGTCCGGGACGCGAAGCTTGAACTGTTCAAATAGCGCAGGGCGGCCCGGGAGCCGAAGCCGCCACGCCCTTGGCCGGCGCCAGAAGGCCTGCGAGGCCGGCGGACGCGATTGCCCGGTATCGGCGTCATCGCAATCCGGGTAGCATGATTGAGCTGGCAACCCTCGCCCAAGGAGGACTCGTATGAGCTCCGTGCGTGCGCGAAGCCTCCGCCCTAAAATCTGCTGGTTCAGCCTCGGCATGGCCGTGCTATGCGCCGCGCACCTCGCGCTGATGACGACAGCCGCCGCCGCGGCGCAGTTCCACCTCGAGGAAGCGACGATTGCCTCCGTGCAGCGTGCGATCCGGGCCAAAGAGATCACCGCGGAGCAACTCGTCCAGCTCTATTTCAAGCGCATTGCGGCTTACAACGGTACCTGCGTCAAAGGCGAGATCGATCCGGCAACCGGCCTCATGCTCGGCGAGATAACCCCGATCGAGAACGCCGGACAGCTGAACGCCTACGTGACACTCAACATCCGCGGCAAGCGTTCCAAGACCGACGCCGCCGACAATGACCCGAAGATGCTCGACGCCCTCGAAACAGCGCGGGCGCAGGATGCGTATTTTGCCCGAAGCGGAAATTTCGTAGGGCCGCTGCACGGCATCCCCATCGCCGTAAAGGACAACTACGACACCGCCGATATGCGCACGACGGCCGGCGCCGTCGCCGACTATGCCAACGATAAGCCGCCGAAGGATGCCACGATGGTGGCGAAGCTGCGCGCCGCCGGCGCGATTATCCTCGGCAAGACCAACCTCGACGAATACGCGCCGGCCGGCATCGGCCGCAGCACGCTCGGCGGACAGACCTGCAATCCTTATGACACCAAGCGCATCACCGGCGGTTCCAGCGCGGGCTCGGCGGCGGCAGTTGCCGCAAACCTCGCGATCTGCGCACTCGGCACTGATACGTCAGGGTCGGTGCGCTATCCGTCGTCGCTCAATGCGCTGGTCGGAATGGTCGCGACGCAAGGGCTGGTGAGCCGCGCCGGCATTGTGCCGCTGACGTTCTCCCGCGACCGAGGCGGCCCGATGTGCCGCACCGTCGAGGACACAGCAGCGATGCTCGAAGTTCTCACCGGCGATGATCCGCGCGATGCCATCACGGCCGCTGCGCACGGAAGGCCGCCGGTCGCCTATTCGAATTACACCGGCCGCCGTTCGCTCGCCGGCAAGCGACTCGGCGTGGTGCGCGACTTCATGATCGAGGCGACGATTGCCGACCGCGACAACATCCGCATCGGCAACGAGGCGCTCGCCGACATGAAGAGCCTCGGCGCCACCATCGTCGATCCGGTCGATTTCAGCGTTGCCATTGCCGAAATCATGACCGCCTATGAGCCGAGCTTTTTCGCCCAGACCTTCCCGGCCGCAGTTCCCGCTGGAGCAAAGCCGATCGACCGCCTCGCTGCGATAGCCGCTGATCCGAAGCTCCTCCCAGGCGGTGCGCGGGGGGTAAATTTGCGGATGCTGGCGGCTCAGAACCCGCGCATCGAAGCCAGATACGCGCTCGATCTCTACCTCAAGGAACGCGGCGACAAGAAATTTCGCAACGTCGAGGACCTGTACAGCACAAAGTCTTTTGCCGGCGAGAACGACTGGCTGCGGTTTGCGCTCGGCGCCACGGCGGAAACGCTGGGCACGCCGGACGAGATCAGCCACACGCTGCGCATGACGAACCTGCAGCGTGTTCTCTACAAGGTCATGGCGGACAATAATCTCGATGCCCTGGTCTATGTCTACACCACGATTCCGGCGCCGCTCGTCTATCCGAGCCGCGTTGCGGCTGTGTACGACCACCTCGTCGAGCCGCGCGTGCTCAAGGCGGGAACGAAGATGTCCGATCCCGATCTCGTTCCGGGAGAGCCCAGTCTCAAAACCGATCTCGACACCTTCCGTAGTGCCGGCGGCAGCTGGGCGGTGAACCTGAGCCCGGTCAGCGGCTTCCCCGCCATCGTGGTGCCGGCAGGCTTTACCCGCCTGATCTATGACCGCGTGCCGGACGCAAACGACCCGAATGGCAGCCACCTGGATGCGCCGAAACCCGATCAAATGCCCGTCGCCATGGAATTCCTCGGACGGCCGTTCGATGAGGCGCTGCTGTTCGAGATCGCGTCGGCCTACGAAGCGGGCACAAAGCACCGCCGGCCGCCGAAGGGATTTGGCGGGCTCCCGGGCGAGCCTTAGCCAAGCTAGCGTTCGTCCTGCTCGACAAAGCTCGAAACCAATCCGTGTCGCTCCGCCTTAGATAGCTTCGGTCGATTTGCTCGATTGGCCCGATACCGGCCAGAGATCGATTCGATGTTCCGATTCCAACACAACAATCACCCTGCCGAACATCGTGAGCCTTGGAGTGTTTATACCTCTACTTGGGAGTTAGGTGGACGAATACCGCGTCCTGAAGTTAGTCTTTTTTAAGCGGCACCCGCTATGTTTGTACCGGGCAGAGAAACCCCACTCGGCCCACACGTGGTCGCAGCCCACGGGAGCCGCCAGGGCGTGTCCCCCCTGGCGGCTCCTTTTCCATAACCGTGTCCGACCCTCGCTAAACCACGAACGATGCCGCGTTGCCGACCGCGTGCCGCCGGGTTGCAGCGTTGCAAGGCCGGCGAACGCGATCAGCCCACATCCCTCTGCCCTTTCAATCACACATCATCAGAAATCGGGCGCGAGGGCCTGGGGTATCGGCAAGGCGGGTACGCCCGGAAAAAACGAGTTGGGATTATCGGCGCAGTTCATCTCCACAAGCGGACCTTCCGGTGCGCTCGCCAACTGCACAAGCCGCTCGATGGGCACCTTGCGCACGGCCGCCTCATACTGCCGGAAGCGCTGGATCGCATCCCAGGGCATCGTGAAGGCGCCCGGGTCCTCGACGTGAACGTTGGCCTCCAGCACGTTGCCGTCCTCGATCAGGTGGAAGCGCTCGATGACGTGAAGCTGCGTCGTGTGCGGCGTGCCGAATCCGTCGACCCGGGTCCTGTCATCCAAGCCGGTCGTGTCCACGACGAGCGCATCGCCTTCGTAGTGCCCGATGGATTCACCATACCAGGATGTCTTGACGTTGGCGGAATGCTTGTCCGTCAGATGGATGTGGCGAACGTCATTGAAGCTGGTCAATATCATCACCACTTCCTTCGGTCCCTGAACGAAATACATCGCTTGGGTCATGGGTGAGAGCAGAAATCCGGTGACGCCCTTCGGCCAGCAACTCGCGGTCGGCGAGGGGACGATCTGTCCAGACAGGACGAGCTCATTGCGCTTGCGCACGACCTCCCTCGCCCAGGGCTGGAGGATGGGATTGTTGAGGTCGGCCAAGCGCTCGGTCGGCTGCCTTCCCGTCACGCGGAACTCGTCATTGGTGACATAGGGACGCGAGGGGTCCTGCAGCACCGGCCCAGCACCGTGCGCCGGCGGGATGAAGACGCGGTTATACGCGTACCACCCGATGTTTCGATCGGGCGCGAAATTAGGCGGCGCGCCCTGCGCTTTCGCCGAGAAGGTGCCCGCCAGGCAAACCACGCCGACAAGCGCGGCCGCCGTGAGGTTCCCTGCATGTCTGGTCATCGGGTTCTCCAATTCCTCGGCGCGTAGCCTGCATGGAGTTAGCGCCAATGCGGGAGCGGCGTTCCCCGGATTACGCTTCGCTCCATCCGAGAGGCTATGCGGCGATCCTCATTACCGTTCGGGGCCCGCGCCAGCATTGGCGCTGGGCGGCGCGTTGACGTCCCCCATCTGGGTTCCGTCCGGAAAGGTAATGGCCATGAACTGTCCGCCATTGCTGCCGTCGCGCATCGGATGGATCACGGTCTTGACCTGCATGCCGGGCTTGAGCGTCTTCGGCGTCCAGCCCTGCCGCGCCAACCCGATCGGTCCGCCCATCTCGATCGCCCATTGTTCCAGCTTACCTTCGCCGTTGCTCACCATGATCAGGATCCAGCTGTGAGGATTGGTCCACTGGAACTCCTTGATGGTGCCCTCCACGGTCTTCGATGATGCGGCATCGAACATCGAGAATGAGTGATGCGCGAAAGCCGGGACCGCCGACACGGTGATTCCCGCCACTGCAAGTGCTTTGAGCTTCATCGGATGTCTCCATTCGTCATGTCGTTCGTCTTCTCAGGGCCGGCGCACGCCCGCAACCGAGGACAGGTCGCGGTGCGGCTCGCCGCAGACGTAGTCTTCGAGCCAGACGTCGTTGCGCAGCGTATAGACGAAACGTGTCTGCCAATCTCGCGTGTAGTACATCGGATCGTGGATGGTGATGACGTCTTCGAGCTGCGTCGGGCTGATCCGGCGGATGCGCTCGACCGTGCGCAGCTCGTCGGTGTGGGGCGCGCCGGAGCCGTCCACGAAGGTCTTCTCGTTGAAGCCGGCGGTCTCGACCACCAGCGTATCGCCCTCGAAGTGGCCGACCGAATGCCCGTTGTAGAAGGGCAAGGTCGTCAGCTCCTTCTCGCTGGGCATCGGCTGGTCCAAGGCGATCACGCGGATCTGATGGTTCAGCTCGTGGACGATGGTGATCTGGCCGGGAGGCGTCTGAAAAATCTCGAATGGATAAGGCGTGGCGAGCGCGCGCGGCAGTCCGTCTGGAACGCAGTATCTGCGCGCATTGTCGATGATGGAGCCGTCCTTGAGGCCGGCGACGTTGTTTTCATAGGCCGCCTTGCCCTCCGCGGTGAGCGGCAGGTCGCCGCCGCCCAGCACCGCAATCTTGGCCCGATATTCGCTCGCCCAGTAGGTTCCAGAAATATCCGGCGTCTCACCGTAGGCAGAGCCGGATAGCGCCGTCAGTGCGAGCAGCACCGCCCAAGCCGACCCGGCGCGAGCCGAGATGCTGAAGCCTTGCATGCCTCCCTCCCTGATCCATCAGAAATCGGGCGCTCTGGCCTCCGGTGGCGGCAGCGCATCGGTGCCCGGAAAGAAGGACCGCGGATTGTCGGCGCAGGCCATCTCCTGGAGCGGGCCTTCCGGCGCGCTTGCCAACTGGGCGATACGCTCGATCGGCATCGCCCGCACCGCCGCCTCATATTGCCGGAAGTGCTGGATGGCGTCCCAAGGCATCGTGAAGGCGCCCGGGTCCTCAACGTGGACGTTCGCCTCCAACACGCGGCCATCCTCGATGAGGTGGAAGCGCTCGACGACGTGAAGCTGCTTGGTGTGCGGCGTGCCGAATCCGTCCACCCATGTCCTGTCATCCAGGCCAATCGTATCGACGACGAGCGCGCCGCCCTCGTAGTGGCCGATGGATTCGCCAAACCACGACGTCTTGACGTTCGCCGAATGCTGGTCGATCAGGTGGACGTGGCGAACCTCCTGCTTGCTGGACAATATCATCACCACTTCCCTCGGCCCCTGAACGAAGTACATCGCCTGGGTCATGGGCCTGAGCAGGAAGCCGGTGACGCCGGCCGGCCAGCAGCTCGCATAGGGCGGATTGACCGCCTTTCCGGAGAGCACCATTTCGTTGCGCTTGCGCACCGCCTCCCTGGCCCAGGGCTGGAGGATCGGGGCGCTGAGGTCGGCGAGCAGCGCCGTCGGCTGCTTTCCGGTCACACGGAACTCGTCATTGGAAACGTAGGGATGCGCGGGGTCCTGCTGCACGGGGCCGGCCCCGCTCGCCGGCGGGATGAAGATGCGGTTGTAGGCGTACCAGCCGATGCTTGCACTGGGCGCGAAGTCCGGTCGCGCGGCGCCTTGCGCCATCGCCGAATAGCTCGCACCAGCAGCCAGGCCGAGCGCGCCGGCGAGAACGGTTATCGTGAGATTTGCCGCGGGTCTGGACATCGGGTCCTCCTCATGGAGACGGTCGCCCAACATCAAGACGCACCATAACAGTGCAGGCGCCAATATTCGAGGTGGCCGGCAGGTACTTGGTCCTAATCGAGCCCGCGTCGGCTTTATCAGGCGCAGGTTGGTGGTACGCTGCCGCCATAGGCCAATTCGCGCCGCTTATTCGGGAGGGATTCGCCAATGTCGAACCAGGACTCCAGCGATGTCACCGCGCTCGAGTTCTCGCGGCGCAAGCTTCTCGTGGCGGGCGTCGGCGCGCTGGCCATCGGTGCCGCTGCGCCGGCTCGGGCGGAGATCACAAAGGCGGGCTTTCGTGACTTGCCACCCTATGGTAACGGCACGCTTCCGGACGGCGTTCGGTCGCGGCTGATCCCGGACGTCAACGGTCTGACGGTCAATATCCTGGAGGCAGGCTTTGACAGGCCAGGCCGACCCCTCGTGCTCATGCTGCACGGTTTTCCTAACCTCGCTTACAGCTGGCGTAAGGTAATGCCGGCTTTGGCCGCGGCGGGTTACTGCGCGGTCGCTCCGGATTGTCGTGGCTTTGGCCGCACCGCGGGCTGGGACAATTCCTGGGACGCAGACCCCCTTCCCTTTCTCGCGCTCAATATGCTGCGCGACCAGATCGCGCTCGTCTCCGCGCTCGGCTACCGCGGCACCGCGATGATGGTGGGACACGACCAAGGCTCGCTCATGGCCGGCTTGGGCGCATTGATCCGCCCTGACGTGTTCCCCCGTCTCACGCTCATTGGCGGAGGCTTCGGCGGCCCGCCATCGTTTCCGTTCAATACGGCCAACGGCGCTCCCGCCCCGCATAGGGAATTCACCAATGCGGAGCTCGACGCGGAGTACGCGAAGCTCGATCCGCCGCGGCGAGGTTATCAGGATTACTGGAGAAGCTTCGAGGCCGATCAGGACATGAAGCACGTGCCACAGGGGATGACCAATTTCTTTCGCGCCTTCTATTACATGAAGAGTGCCGATTTTCCCGGCAATCAGGACCTTCAGCCGATGCATGCGGTGCACACCGCCAAGGAGGCCGCCGAGCAGAATGCGCAGATGCCGGAGTACTATGTGATGAGACGGGAGAAGAGCATGCCGGCGACGGTCGCCGCGGCCATGCCTGACGCAGCCTACATAAAGGCTTGCACCTGGCTGAAGGAGCCCGAGTGCGATGTCTACGGGCAGGAATACAGCCGCAGCGGCTGGACCGGCGCGCTGCAGGAATATCGCCGCCGGCGCAACAATGACTTCCCCCCGACCGTCGCCGAGCAGCTGACGTACTCGTCGCGGACGATCGACGTTCCGGCACAGGCCATCGTGGGCAGACAGGACTGGGGCGCAAACCGGACGATCGGTGGACCCATGAACATCGGCAAGGCGGGTTACACGCAATTCAAAGGGGTCCATATGGTGGACCGAGCCGGCCATTGGGCCCACGAGGAGCAGCCGGAGCAGGTGAGCGAGCTACTGATCAGGTTCCTTCGCGAGCACGGCTAGGCGACCAACGATAAGCCTTGGCGCAGGCGCCGCCCATCAGGATGGCCCGCTCACTGTCGCTCAGGCGACTGGTCTCGACGAACGGCGCGACGGCCTGCTCATAATTGACGACTGCGAACGCGCGGGTCCAGTCCGTACCCCACAAGCAGCGATCGAGACCCCAAGCATCGAACACGCGCGCCAGCGGGTCCCAAATGTCCGGGAAGGGGTAAGGTTTGTGCGACAGCGTGCAGGCGCCGCTGACCTTGATCACCGCGTTCGGGCGCCGCGCGAGCTCCAGCACTTTCGGGAGCTCGGTCCACGGCTGCGGTGGCGCGGGCGGCACACGTGGCTGCAGGATGCCCAGATGATCGATGATGAATCGTGTGTCGGGGTGGCGGTCGATCAGCGCAGTGCCTGCGTCCAGGTTGCCCCAGCACAGGATGTTGACCGGAAGGTCGTAACGGACGGCCGCGCGCAGAATGCGGTCGAGGCCCGAGTCGTCCGGCTCGCGGCTCGCCTCCTTCGTCAGCATGACGCGGATTGCGACCGCGCCCGGCGTACCCTTCCAATCGGCGACGACATCAGACACGGCGGGATCGTCGGGGTCGACCGGCTTGACGATGGCGAAGCGCCCGGGATGGGCGCGCTGCACTTCCACCGCATAGCTCGCGTCGTAGCGGTACATGGAAAACGCGGAGATGAAGATCGCGCCGTCGACCCCGACCTTGTCCATCGCCGCCACCATCTCGTCGCCCGTGACATGATCGGGCCAGTTCGGCACACTGTGCCAAGGCCTCTTCGGCGTGTTCGCCTCGTAGGCATGAACCTGAGAGTCGATGATCGTCATCGTAAAGGCTCCTCTGTGCCGAGGCGAGTTTGGTTGTCGCACTTGCACAAGTCATGCCCGGCTTGTTGGTCCCGGGCATCTACGTCTTGGCTCCAGCCCAAGGCGTGGATAGCCGGGCATAAG
>Ga0126381_100006310_pt1 | contig 13090 bp, 14 predicted proteins | sample PanSoiMetPlot_28_FD_96465 | JGI IMG/M metagenome (GOLD analysis project Ga0126381, IMG submission 96465) | Tropical forest soil microbial communities from Panama - MetaG Plot_28 | ecosystem: Environmental > Terrestrial > Soil > Tropical forest > Bulk soil | place: Panama | collected 2016-02-17
CAGATAGGACTGCTTTACTTGTGAACGCTTCGCGCAATAGGCTCACGCGAAAGCCGTATGCGGGAAATCCGCACGTACGGTTTGAGGAGGGAGAGGGTTCCTTAGACCCTCTCTACTCTACTAAAAAGATCCTGTGTTGGCGGGTCCCTCGAAAATGTTCATTCGCTCTCGTGTTCTTTGTCTTATCTCGCTGTCCCTCAGCCACTTTGGAATCGCTCAATGGAATCCGCCGGATTCTCTTCGAGGTATTCCCGTCCGAAATGATTGTAAGAAGACGCAGGGCGGAATCGGTAGATCATTCCAGCCATCCCTGTTTAACCCGCATGGAATTATCTTTCTCTGCCCTGACCGAGCCGAAGCCATTGATCAGCGGCATCCTGGCGCTTCCTTCTTTTTTCGCGTGCACGAATATGGTCATCTTGCTCTTGGCACCCGGGATGAAGCGGCAGCGGATGCGTGGGCGGCAGAACAGCTTAGCCAAAGCAGTGAGGGGCGAGTTGTTCTCCGAGCGGTATTGGCTCACTTCGCCGATATCGGAGAAAAGTTTGCTCCCTATTACGGAACCGGATTCTATCGCGGGCTGAATGTGGCCAGTACCGCCGGGATCGATCGAAAAGAATGGCCGGAGACCTTAGTCGCTTATCAACGGAAGTGGGAGGATCGCCTAAAGCGGAACGGCTCGATCTCTTTTCAAAGCAAAGAGCAATCGGTGTTCGATGGGTTAGTGGTGATCGACGGCGACACGCTCGGTTTCTTCGACACTATGCATGCCGATCGGTCTCTGCCATTGCCCGCGCTAAAAGAAGGAAAACACCAGCTCTCTTTGGTTAATGTTTGGAGCTATCAGATCGGTCAAAATCGCAAACTCCTGACCTTGGTTAGAGGGATGAACACAACTGCTTCATTTACAATATCTAACACGGGAGATCTGGTCGGTTATATTTCGGGAGGTGAATCAGATCTGTCCGTGGTAGTCAAAGGACGCCAGTAGGGGCGGCGCTCGCTGCGATCGCCGAGACCGGACACTGGGAGATGGATCAGCTCCGTTCGGAGCGCAATCTTTATAGCTGTTGAATCCAAAACCGAGCTCAGCTCCGTAGGAGCGGCACCTACGGAACCAGATCTACCCTTGGTCCAATGAAGATGTCGCTCTTGCCGGGTAGGAAAGTTCTGGAAACGGTGGTTATAAAAATCTTGCTCCGACGGAGAATTCTTTTGGCCCCGAGCTCCACAGTTTTGCGCAACCCAATGTAGATAATCAATACCAATGGAGTCGCCACAAATCGGTAGACCGGAAGATGCTAACATCAGGACTTTAGGTTATGAGAACAGCTGTAAGGGTGTTGAAGCAGCGGGGGATTTCGTATGCGCGTAAGAGAAGCGCGACCGGGATGACGTTGGTCGAAATCCTGGTAGTGATCGCTATCATCGCCGCGCTCGCAGCGATGATCTACCCTGCGATCATAGATTCGCTTCAGAAATCGCAGGCGGCAATGATAGCACAGCGACTCGACGCAGTGCAAAAGGCTGAGGTGCAATACAGCATCGATCAGCAAACCAATGGTCAGGCTCTACCTAATAACGGCACTCCTGTCACGATCCAGCAACTTCAGCAGTACCTCACGAGATTTGGCGTCCAGATTCAAGGAAGGAATGACCTCAATCAAGGAACCGGTGGCACCATTGAATTCGGGAGCTGGGGGAGCAATCCGTACTTCAGCGCTGGGTCAAGCGTTTCCTCGAACCCATATATCAGCAGGTACAATATTCCAACCGGTCCACTTTCTCAGGCAAGCCCTGGCGGAAATTAGTCTCAGGAAACGTTGAAAACCGGAATCTATGCCGAGGTTCGAGTACGTCACGCAAAAACGCAAAGGTGACTCGTACGTCAGGTCGGTAATTGAAGGAAACTCTCTTGCAGACGTTAGTATCCGACTAAATAATCTCAATCAGCCGATTGTGCTGATTGCAGACCCGTCTCGGAAACCGACCGCAGAGAAAAAGGAACGCGTCTCGCTTCGGTCGAAATTGACCTTCCTCGAGAACTTGGAGGCGTCTGTTTACCTCGGAATGGATTTCCGAACCGCGCTCTCGATCTGTCTCAGTACAACCTCGACTCGGGATCCGTCCGGAAAGCGAATTCACCACATTATTGAAAGGTTGAGAGATCGCGTCTCCAAAGGGATGTCATTCTCGAACGCTATCGCTTCGTTCCCAGAAATCTTCGATCAGGTTGCGATTGGGTTGATCTCAGCGGGTGAGGAAGGCGGTACATTGACGGAAGCGTTGACGAACGTACGAAAAATCTGGGCTAGGAACGAGGATCTCAGACACCGTCTGCTCATGATGCTCATTTACCCGATGATCGTCCTGGCTGCTGCCGGCGGCGTTGTCTGGCTGCTCATGACCCGGGTCGTACCACAATTTATCGGGATCCTCGGGGAAATGCATGCGGACCTGCCGCTTCCGACACTCTGTTTGCTGAACCTCTCGCGACTTTGTACCAATTATCCTCTGGCCGTGCTGGGACTGACGATCGCACTCATCCTGCTGATTTCGCGGATCCCGGCACTTCTGCGAGGTCAACCTAAGCTTCACCGTCCTGTTCTGCGGTTACCTGGGCTGGGTGCTTTGATGCTTCTCCTCATGCGATCGAATTTCGTCAGGACCTTTGCCCAGTTAAAACATGCTCGAGCGAAAACGACTCAGGCCCTACTCCTATGTCGCGACCTGAGCTGGAACTATGAATATCGGTCGGCCATCGGTCGCACTTTGGTCCGGGTTCAACGGGGCGAATCGCTCGCCGCGGCGTTGAACGATGACCGGGACATTTTCGGCGAGATGGTTATCAACGGACTCGCCTTTATGGAAGCAGCCGGCGCCGGCAGTGACGGGCTGTTCAGGCTCACCACTTTACTCGAACGTCAATTGGATAGCCGGTTAACCGCACTCAGACAGATCCTTGATCCTCTTTTAATTATTGCACTTGGAGTGGTAATTGGCGGGATCGTGTTTGCCACGTTCCTGCCCGCGATGGAGGTAATACAACACATTTAGATTACAGCAAAAAAACGAGTTGTAATCTTGTCTATTTAGTGATCTAAGAGAGACCAATGCACTACACTTTCAGGCATTATCTTCGGCATTTTCCGCTCCGGTATTATCTCACCGGCGGATTGTTCGGAACGCCTGAACAAGTTGGCGTGTTCTTCGTCTCTTCGAAGACTTGTTCGGTGCTTTTGACTCGGCGTCAGCGCGTGGTGGCCTTCGAAGAGAACATTGGGGATTTACCGGATGCCCCTCCTATCTTGAGCAGATCGGATCCCGGCACGGCGGGTTTTCGCAGTTTCACGTCCAAGCTCTTGGCTCGAAACCGATTACGAGGAAAAACCGAGTTACTCCTGTTACCGGACTGCACGGTGAACGATCTATATTTCAACGTTCATCTGGTGCCGAATCTCAGGGAGTCGACGGTTGAGGGGATCTTGGAAAGCTTAGCGGAAGAGCCGCGTCAGGTAATTGGCGCCTGGGATGAGGACCGGCCTTTTCGATGGGCGGTCCTGGATGCAACGCTCAGACCGATCACCGGACACTTAGAAGCGAAGCACTCGCAGATCATTATCCTCGGAATGCCGGCTGACTACTGTGCCGAGTGTGAGCTCTGGACGGAACGGCAAGATGCAGCGCTACTGGCAATCCTGCCCGTTCCGGTAGCCTGTCTTGCCTGGTTCTTAAAGAGGGTGCCAACCCAAGAGAGAACGGCCTTCTTATTGTTGAGTCTGACCAGCTCGTTGGCCCTCGCCGCTATCCAAGACGGAAGAGTTATCTTGTTTCGGCAGTACGATGAGGACTTCGAGTCGGTAAACCAAGAATTGGCGTCGCTCGCGAAACAATTGAGTCCCAACAAAGAGCCGTACGTTTGTGTCTGGTCCTCATCGTCGGAGGAAGATCCTGTGTATGCGGAAGTCCAGGGATTCCAACTTACCGGCCCTGTCCTGCAACAGATCGAGGGTGGGGATATTGTCATCCAGCGTCAACGCGCCCCCAACCTGTCTACGCGTTCGTCGGTTGCTCTCTTGTCGCGCTGGCTTGCTCAGGAGTTCAAATGAAGAATTTATTTCTCAGCCCGGAAAGAATTGTTCTCAGGAGTTATCAGCGAGAGCTAGTTTTTAGGGCAGTCGGTCTTATTGTAGTGGTTACAGGACTATTACAATTACCGATCCTGTTCTTTGCGTTTACCACCTGGCAAAATTATCAGACTCTAAGCGATAAGAAGTTTCAACTGGCCGCGGCCGCGAATGAGCTGCAAACCAAGTTGGTTGCCTTTAAGGATACTCGCCAGAAACTAAGCCAGATTCAGCAATGGGAGCCGATTATCCGAGGTCGCCTTCCGTGCAGTGCCGTGCTCGCTGCGATCGAACAAACTGTCCCCACGGATGCAGTCCTTGAAAAAATCGGGATAGAGTCATCGAGATACCAAGCTCTTCCTGTCGCCGGCGGAACCTATCGCGTGCCCGAGTTCTACACACTTTCCATCCAAGGAAGCCTGAAGTTCGGGCACGCTGAGGAGTTAGAAGCTTTTACTAACGAATTGAAGAAGCACCTTCCTACGGGGTCTCAGGTGTTAAGGTCTAAACTCCTTGAGGGCACAGAAAGCCTGGTGCCGTTTCATCTGGTTTATTCGATTATGCCGGCCGGCAACTACTCGACCTTAGGCGTACAGCGGATCGCAGATCCCGACCGATTATGAAGCCTGACCAACTCGAACTGGCTAAATGAAATTCAAGGCGCTCTTTCTCTTTGCTGCCATTTCGGTCTCGGCCGGTCTGCTGGGGCTGGAACTAAAACTATTTGTCGATGGTTGGACTGTGGCTCAGTCTTTGGACCAGGAGAATAAACAGCAGGAAATTGCGCAAGACCACCTTGAAGGTGAAATCGAGGGACTGCGAGTTAGTAAAGCGAGGATCGAGGCACTCTACACTCGCCTTAGCGACACGATGATCGCATCTCGAGGGACCTCATCGCTACATATCAATTCTACGCCAACGACGCCTTTAACCGGTGACGGTTCTTCATTCGAGGCGGCGGGCATCACTGGGTTTACTCAGGCGGGTCTAATCGTACAACCAGTTCGAGTTCCCAATGGCGAAATGTCGATTATTTACGAAGCCGGCACCGCCGGCCTGGAGTTCCATCGGTTAGTGCCGCTTCTGGCGGAACAGGAGAATGCCGACCTCTTCTTGTATTTCGATAAGGTTGTATTGAGTCGGCCACCTAACATTCCACCGTTTACAACCGAACCCACGTATCTGGAGACTCGGCTTACCATTCGGATGCTGACCGGGAAATGAGAGGCAAAATGAGGACAACAACCCTTTTTATTCTGTTGGTTGTTTGTGCTTCAAACTTCGGGTTCGCCGGAGAGACCATCTTGCCGCGTTTACCGGACCTATACGCGTTCAGATATACACCCGCGCCCCGGGATCCGTTTATTAGCTCAGATGCCGGTAAAACGCTCGTCGGGAAAGGCGTAGAACTAGACAACTCGTTTAGCAGCAAAGCGGCGCAGCGTTACCTCCAGACACTAGTGACCGCTATACAGAACGACCTTTTCGTTGAGGGAGTTAGTACCGGGGAAGGGCAAAGCCGCGCCATCGCTTTGATCAACGGAGTGGCCTTTAGCGAAACCGAAAAGATCCCAGTAACGGTTTCCGAAACTGACCTCATTCAACTGACTGAGCTAGCACGCACTTACGGTCTGCCGTTGGAGAGGGATATGAGCGAAAAGAGCACGATTTTATTAGAGGTAGGACCAATTGACTCTGGCGGCGTGTCCATCCTGTTGCCGGGATTCAAAGCGTCGCTCTGCAAGCTCCCCTACGTGGGAGACAGCGGGACGGAACGGATCACTTTAGAACGGAAAAAGAAGGCTGAGCATGATTAAGAGGCTGATTGTAGTGGTTGTATGGCCGTTGCTGGCATTGGCGCAAAACGGTAGCCCAACGCCAGCACAGACCCAGAGCCCTGGGCCGGTACCTGCAGCCGACGCAACGCCGGGCAGTGAATTCTCCCAAAGTCCAGAGAGTGTGGTCGATCAAATCGAACGGTTGTTACGGGAACGCGAAAACGCGGAGGCGGCGACTACCGCGCAGATGCCGCCTGACAAGCCGAGGACTCATCGATTTACCAATCAGCCGATCGCCAAAGTCTTGAGGATCCTGGCGGAGCAGGCCGGAATTAACTATGTCGAACCGAACATTCCCGAAGACGAGAAGATTTCGGTTGCGCTAACCAATCTCACTCCTCTCCAAGCCTTTTATCAGATCGCTGAATCGCGTGGCTTCCATATTATCACGGATGGCCAGCGCTATACGCTTCATCGGGCGGATATCGCAAGTCCGAGTTTCTATATCACCAAGCGATACATTATCAGAAATCAGCCCGCGGAACTCTTGCTGCAACCGATCGCCAACTATTTAGGGATCAAGGTCACTCCGGCACAGGCCAATTTTCCTACTTATCCGAAGCCGGATAATACTACTGTGACTCCCGACGCGATAGGAACGGCCTCCGGCACGGGTACGGATCAAAGCCGGCCCCGCTATGAGCCGGGCGTACCTTTCGACTCGCCATTATCAGTAGGGGGGTTTGAAAAGAATGGGCAAACTGCCGTATTCGTCGAAAGAAGCAGCAACTCTTTGGTTGTCCGCGCCACTCCGGAAGAGCATGACTTAATCAGGACGGAACTCCACCGACTCGATGTCGCTGAGAAACAGATTCTCATCAAGACCTATATCGTTGAAGTCACGGATACTAACTCCATCGGGGGCGGTCTGGATTGGAGCCAAACTCTTGGGCTTCAGCCCGGACAAGGCGCCAAGTTTTCGCTTACTGGGCAGGCGGGTATTCCACCGGCTTCTAACTTTCAGACCGTAACCGGTGCGATCAACGCACACGGCGGCGGATTTTTCACCAATGGCCTGGTGTTAAACATGTCCGATGTGCAAGTCACCCTTCAGGCCTTGAAGGCTAAGGGCTGGATTAGAAATAACAATTCACCCATGACCGTGGCAAAGAGCGGGATGCCAGTGACCATACGTTCGGACACCAAGCAAACCATTTTCTTGCAGACTCCCGGCACCCAGGTCTATGGGCCAAGCACCGTACCCTATACCTTCACGACCGGGCTGACGATAGATGTCGTGGGTCGTATTTTGGAAGGAGGTCTCATAGACCTCAATCTCAATCCAACTCTGTCAACGATCTCGGGGACTAGTGCAGCGCAACCTGGTACGACGACCCAGATCCCGATAATCTCGACCCGAAGTACGACAGCGGACATTACAGTGCGAAGCGGTCAAGCCGCCGTCATCGGTGGGATTCTGCAGGATAGCGTGACCTTCACCGCGAATGCGGTTCCCGGACTTTCCAAGATTCCCATCGTCGGATACGCCTTCAAATCGAGATCGTACTCTAAGCAGCGCACAAATCTCATCGTCATTGTTTCTCCCACGATTATACCGGCCGGGGACCACCGGTTCGACAGGTTAGGTGAAAGCGAAAGAAAAACTCTACAGTATTCTTCGGATTTACCTGGTGAGCCGCCGCCAGTTCCCCTAAATGGGCCGGACAAGCAGATTCAAAAAACGAAACGCGATGATTTGGATTTGCCCAACACGAATTGAGTGGCGCAGGTATGGAGCGCTGCCTTGCTTACGAGGCCGATTCGATCGGAAACGCCGAGTGTCGCCTCGACTCCAATCCGCTTTCTCTCTAGTCGAAGTGTTAGCCAGCCTATTCATCCTGACGCTTTCCGCCGTCGGTATTACGGCGGCCTGGCGGCTAGCAGACTACCAAGAACTTCTAACTCGCGCGGATCGCCGAGCGGAACGAATCCTCCGCGAGTACTATGAACTGCAGACGTTCGCTCCTGCTGATTCTCGACCCTTCATGGTAAATGCATTGGCATCGCCATCGCCGAGCCCGATAAGCGGCTACCTTTATTATCCCAAGTTAATCGCCGGCCAAAACAGCTCGCCGCAATTTGGTAAAATGATTCCTTTTTCTGTCTCGATGACCAACGGAACGACGGGGGCTCAGCTGGTACTGACTTATACTATTCCGAGCTACGGAACCCAAGCCTCTCGGCAGGTCACGAAGACAGTAGTGCTGAATCCTTGACCTATGATGAGGCCTGCCACCCCCTGCTCACACCAATCAGGTTTCACGCTGCCTGAGATGCTGGCCGCCATGCTCGGGGTCTTTGTCGTGGTCAGCGCTGCCACTGGTTTTCTACTCACAGCCATGCAACGCCAAGTCGCCGTGCTGCAAGCGACGGCATTAGAGGCCCAACATGAGGCGCTGGCTGAGATCATGAACGATTCAATTAAGAGCGCCGTTGATTTTCAAATTTATCAGGACGCTCCTACTGGTGCTGGCAATGGGCCACTTGCCCCCGGCAATTCATCCGGAGATTGGTTGGTGTGCGTTAACCAAAACGGGACGACCAGGTTTCACTTTGATGGCACCCAGATCGAGTGCCAGCAGACGGGAAATGGCGCAGTTCAAACTCGGGTGTTTGTCGGGGCATCGCGTGCGTCCCCTAATAACGGTCAGCCCGATAATGGGCAGAATAGCGATCAGCCGATATTTAATCTGAGCAATCTCGGGATTGTCCAGGCTCAATGGAACGTGAACACCACGGTTGATCAAGTTCCGTTCAACGTTTTCGGTGTGCCGCTACAGATGCAGTGAGTTGTATCTATGAACCTCGGACTGCAACGGAACAATTCGGGCTCAGTGTTAGTCTACGTTCTGGTGCTCGTTGTTATCGCTGGGATTATAGGAGCTTCTTATCTAACCTTCGTGGATAACCAACGGGCGACGACCGCCCGTAATTTGAACCAGGACGCGTTACGAATTTCGACAGAGCAGGCGCTGTTAGGCCTGGAGTCGAAGATCCGAAACGAGCTCCTTACTAATGGGGAAGTCAATTTGGCCAGTCTGAATCAGTCGCGGCCGGTAGCTGGTCTCTCGTTGAGTCTACGCTCTACGACCGATGGCACCGGAAGCAATGTTCTGCGAGTTCAACCGTTTGCTGTAACCGGCGATACTGGAGAATATACTCCACTCCTCGGCAAGAAAGACCTGTTCGGTCAGGCGTCCGCCCGGCAGACGACAATCGATGTCAATATCACTACGAAGGCGACCGTTCCGAACGTGCGGCTGCCGGACCTAACGGTTACCGATGAACCACAGATAGCGGTCCGGGAAATTCCAGTCTCACAGTTTACTATCTTCTCGGCTGCGAGCTCGTTTACGCTTAGTTCAGCGGTCTCGAGTCAGGACATCGGCAGAGTTTTTTCCAAATCCATAATTTCTGTGTCGGGGAGTTTTTCCTCTGAGTTTCCAATCGTTGCCGGACAAAATGTCGCCTTCACTGGCGGCAACGACTCGCTGCAAGTGAAAGATCCATCCGGAAATAACGCTTCGATTCAGTTGGCCAGTGACACGCAAAGCTCGAACTTCCTTGCCGATGCTAGGACCTCGTTAGATACCAGGGTTGTAACCGGCAGCGTTCTTCCCATTGATTCTGCACCGCTAAACAGCATCTACGAAACTGACAGCAGCGTTCAAGCTACCTCGAATGGGCTTAACCTCTCGCTCTTGCAAACACAATGCAGTACTTTAGTCGTGGCCCGTCCGGATAAGCCGATCACGACTCCGAACGGACAGAAAGAATGCTTGGTGCAGGTGGAGGGGAGTGTAGGTGGCGCGAGCTTAGCCTATCCGATGACGGTGACTAGGGGCGGCTCACAGAGTCAAGGAACTGTCAACCGGCAAACCGTGCCGTTTGCTGCCGCCCAGAGCAAACAGAATCCTTCTCAAACTATTCTGGCTTTGGATCTTCAAGCTCCAGGCGCGAAGCAGCTCAGTTCTATGTTTCTGGTGGTCCAGGATCCAGGCGGTAATCCGCTGCCGAACGCCATCATTCTGATTCGAGGAGCCAGAACTTTGACTGGTCCTGTTTCCATCATAAGCCCGCATCCAATCATCATCGCTGGGGACTTCAACAACTTCGATTCGCAGCCGGCATCGATTATTACTCCGGGTAATTTGCAGACGGTGGCAGCGGATTGGGGTAGCGATGTGTTCGGCAACTACTAACTAAAATGAGTTCCATGTTAGCGACGACGAACGGGTGGCGACAGCTTGAGCCGTTTCAAAATCTGGATCGTCTGCTTCATTTTCAGGTCGCTCGGCTCCTGGGGATACGCGAAAACGAACTCCGCTTCCTGCTTGAACATATCGAGTCTTCCGACGCAACGAACCCAATGGCGGTCTGGCAGACCGATTCACTCATCGAACGATATAGCAAGAATTTCGATCTCGAGCTGGGGTCGATTCTCTCCAAATTGATTCGCGATAGCACACTGACGCCGTTCGATCCGACATTACTCCGGTTCTCGCCTAACGGACTCAGAATGCCTGCGCTCTCGGTTCCATTGCTTCCAGTGGCCCGAACGTTGAATGAGCTGACAGTTGCTTCGTCAATTCCCGGCCTGGATGGATTGCTGCAACAGCCGGAGTTTCAGGTTCTCAACGCTTTTTGGGGTGTTCCCAAACTAACCGCGGTTTGGTGCGAACCGGATCATTTGAGGCACGTGCTGAACTCGGCCACGGATAATCTTGATCTCACCCCCTCGAATATCAGACTGGCAACTGACATATCCAACGGTGGAACGCCTTGGATTAACCTGGATGAAGTTTCGCCCTCCGGCAAGGTGAACCATTGGTTCAGTCCAACCTTGCAGAGACGCTATGCTGCATGCCCAGTCTATTGTGCGCGGCGACGCCTGACGTTAGCGGTCGAGAGGCTATTACCTCCAAATGTCAAAGCTGAGATCGAGGGTGCTCTCCGCCACCGGTTCAGCGTTCAGCAGGTATTGGCTGATGGCGAAGCCTTGGAGCGGTTTATTACTACCTCGGAGAGCATGGCCATCAGCGCTTCCGGGATTCTACGGAGCATGTCCGCGCTCGATCAGGCAGACAAGAAAAACGAACGATTAGAAGTAATTCATGCCGACAGTCTCCAGCAATCTAGCCATCGATATCGCAACGATGAGGAGGCGGTTATCAAGTTCGTGCACTCGATCCTGTATAAGGGGGTCGAGTTGGGATCGAGTGATATCATGTTCCAGGAATTTCCCCAACAATTGCGGGTTCGATACAAGGTCGATGGAGACTGGTTCGATCAGGAAGGAGATTTCCCCGGGCATATCGCCAGGCAAGTCATCTCCCGAATCAAAGTGATCTCTGGACTCGAAATCCAATACGTACGGTTACCGCAGGACGGTACCTTTCCGATAAAAATCGGCGACCAGCGATACGATTTTCGGGTCAACACTTCCTATCAAACGCAGGGCGAACAAGCCGTTCTCCGGTTGCAGCGCGACGAACGCAGTGTGAAATCGCTGGCCGATCTCGGTATGCCGTCCCATTACATCAGCGTGATCAAAGACCTGATGGAGGGAGATCATGGACTCTTGATTTTGTGCGGACCGACAGGCTCTGGCAAAACCACCACGATCTATAGTATTCTTCGTTCCGTTGATGCGGTTAAAAATAACGTCCTGACCGCAGAATCACCGATCGAAGTTTTTCTCGAGAACATCAGCCAAACTCAGGTCGATGACGATGGTCCTTACAGTTTTGCCATGTGGGCCCGAGGTATTCTGCGTCAGGCACCCGACGTAGTGATGATGGGAGAGATCCGCGATGAAGAAAGTGTGGAGGCGCTTATGCGGTTATCTTCTTCCGGCCATCGAGCGATCTCGACGTTGCACACCAACTCGGCTTGCGAAGTTCCCAATCGGTTATTTCTATTTCGAGCCCAACCCTTCATGGTCGCCGACAGCCTCAAGCTAGCGATCTCGCAACGATTAGTTAAAAAGCTCTGTCCACGTTGTGCCATCGAGGTACCCTTGCCGACGGAAGAACGCCTGGTGAGGCTCGGAATCAAACCAGAATGGTTAGCTGGAGTGAAGTCAATCAGCCGCGGTCGGAAATGTGATTTCTGCCGCAAAACCGGCGTCAGCGGGCGGAAGGCGATTTTCGAAGCGTTAATCGTTGATGACGAAGTGAAAATCGCTATTCAAGAACGCGCGCCGGCCCTGCACCTGCAAAGGATCCTCGAGCGTCGAGGAGAAGCTTCCTTGTTCGAAAAAGCAATTCGCGAAGCCGCCGCCGGGATCATTTCGCTGGAGGAAGCCTGTAAGTTCCGAGAAGTGGGCTCTCTATCGGCGGGCTCTTTCTAACCTGCAGATATTCCGTCTTTAAGATCTGGCTACATTTGGCGGTCAGATACGGCCACGATGATGCGCTGGCATCCACTTCTTTGATAGTTGGTCCATCCAGGGATTGAAAACTTCTACGCTAACCCTTTAGTGGTCGTCTCGATTTCGCGTAACAACGCTGAGAGCATAGTGAATCGCAGTAGCAGCGACAATTGGGTCAAGCAGCGATAAATGAGGTCAGGTTGAGAGAACGTGTGTCCAACCTTGCCGCCGCTGTTGACAAGTAGGTGCCACTTAAACCTGATCTCCTCATCAACCGGTGACATCCGTTGCAGTCGTAATAACCAATGAGCTTGGTTTCCCTTAAATCTACCTGGATAGCCAACGCTCGAACAATTCACCTGTCCCTCAGAAAGAGGCCTTGTTTGCATATCAGGTGAAGCCTTTTAGGCAAGCTCTTCTCCGGTCGGCGGTTGGAAAATAGTGATGTATCTACCCATTTCCGTTTTGGAAATTTCAAACACCCCCTCAGGGCGGTTTCGATTTCGTTCTTCCAAACGGCGATATAGTTCCGAATACGGAACATCCATATAATGCAGCTTGAAATCTGCACCTAACTCTTTCGCCCTGTTTCTGTAATCATCACGCTCCACCCGCGCCCAACAGCCATAATCAAGAATTACATCGCCGCCTATTCCCAAGACATGTTTCGCAACGTCCCACATGATCTTTTCTATGCGCTCATGTCTTTCATCGTGAGGTTCCTGCCCGACATCATCACCAAACAGCTTCAA
>Ga0126381_100006311_pt1 | contig 13089 bp, 9 predicted proteins | sample PanSoiMetPlot_28_FD_96465 | JGI IMG/M metagenome (GOLD analysis project Ga0126381, IMG submission 96465) | Tropical forest soil microbial communities from Panama - MetaG Plot_28 | ecosystem: Environmental > Terrestrial > Soil > Tropical forest > Bulk soil | place: Panama | collected 2016-02-17
GTGCTTGCCGTCTTTGTGCTGAAAGTAGTAGCAGATGCCTTCTTCTTCCATTAGCCGCGAAACGAAGTTAAGATCCGTTTCGCGGTACTGTACACAATAATCTCGCGGAGTGAAGTCCCCGTAGAGGCGAAGCTCGAAATCTTTGAATCCCAAATCGCCGAAAATCTTCTGTATGATCTCTGGAGTTTTTTTGTTCTGAAAGATCCGGCAGTCTGCCGTGCGCGATAGGAACCAGAGCCAGGGCACCATCTGAGCACGATACGTGGTGAAGCGTCGATCCTGTGTCCCTTGGGAGAATCGACTGATAAAGCCGTTCCAGGTACGCTCCGCGCCATCTTTATCAAAGATGCGCAAGCTGACATTCTTTCCGACTACATCCTTAAAATTGATCGAATCACTTTCTGACAAGAGGTCGAGATCGAAATGGAATAGTTGCGAAATTGCCTCCGTCCCGGTGAATCCTCTCAAAAGCAGAACATCTTTGCCGAGAGGCGTCGAAATCGCGATGCGCCGGTTTGTCTGGGTAGTTGGCATTTTTAGGCCTTTCTCTCTGCGGCATTCAATGAGAGTACCGACATCTGGACCTTGGGAAGGGATGCGATTCTACCGCACGCTATCACCGATGCCGATTCCAAATACTCGAAGGGGCTGCGCACGGCAATCCAGTAATCCTGCGAGTGCAGAATCGCGAGCTCAATGTGCAACAGAATCGCCATAAGGAGGTTATTCACTCCCGCAATTTCCTGATGACTGGCCGCATCTTGCCAATCCTCGGATTCAAGCGAGCGCAGCAGAGCTCGGGCTTCATCTCCCTGGGCGAGGTCGGCCGTTCCGACGATGTTGTATTGAATCTCCCGCAATGATGACCGTTCGCCGGCGACTCCGGCGGCAAAATCGATGATGCATTCGATCTGATCATCGCTTAACAGGCTCTGCTGCGCAGGAACTCGGATCATCGGCTTCTCCCCGCTTTGGCAACCGCAGCCTGGCTCCCATCGAGTGAACGATAGACGAAGTCGCCCGCCTGACCACCCGCCCAGCCTCCTAGCACTGCACCACCAACCATTCCGATAACGCCGCCCACTGCACAGCCGACAGCATTCCCTGCGACCGGCACCAATGACCCCACAGCGCCAAGCGCCTCGCAGCCCGCAGCTCCTCCTGCCCAGCCAAATGTCAGCGCACCTGTCCACGACCCGGCTTCCTGTGCCGCCATGGACCATCGTTCGTTCTCAGGCGCGTTGGCGACGTGGTAGGCCGAAAAGCTGACTTCTAGAACAAGCAGTGCTGGTCCGAGGTAACGGGCAACGAAAGTGACGCGGTTAACCCAAGGATTTGTTTTGGCGCTGCTCTCGATGATGCCTTCGGCGTTTTTCCCAAGCCTCGCAAGATCGCCTGCGCTTCTCAGTTTGCTGGTCGGTTTAATACACTCGGCAATGAATCGGCCGATCGGACTCGATTGATCCCTGGCTGCCTTGATCAACGCATTTCGCTGCCCGACGGCCCAGAGTTTTGCTTGCTCCGCGGTCATTCCTCCTATGCGAACCGATTCGAGCGCCTGCGCCCGAACGGCTTCAGCACCCTGCCTGTACAGTTCACGAACGGCAACATCCCAAGTTGTTCCTCCTGCAATCGAAATCGTAATGCTCTGCAGCACTCTGGGTAAGGGCGCCGCAGCACCAGCGACTAATGTTGACGTCCCAACCGGTCCTGGAGCGGGAGATGGAGCGACGCACATCGTCCCATCGCCGACCCAGACGGGGTGCTCCATTTGGCATACTGGTCCAGGTTTTCGCGCGTTTGCCATCGTCGAATCCATCAATTCACGTACGTAAACACCGCATCGCCTGCATCTGTCCCGAACTCCTCCGTCTTAAGCCAGGACATCCAGCCGAGACGGGGAGCATTCTTTCCTTCGTCAATGAGGCGACAACCAGGAACTTCTTCGGCCCGAAGGAAAAGCTGCACGTCAAAGGCCATTGACTCGCCAACGAGGTATTTCGTCAGCTCGACAAGCTCATCCATCGCGGATCTGTCCGGCAGAAAATCTCGGAAGCGCTCGAAAGGTAGCGGCCCCAGTCGAATACGAAAGCGGGCCTGCTGGTTCCAAACCTCGTCGCCTATAAAAGCGCCCTCGCCGAGTTGATTTCGTTCGAGTTCTTCGGAAAGGTAGCATCGGTCTTGGTCCTCCAGCTCATACCAGTTGCCCAGGCATTGATCAATTTCCACGGGAATGGCAAAGAAATCCCGAATGATGCCTCGTAGCGCGCTGGCGGAGTGAGGGCGTTGCGCAATCAAACCGGCGTAAAGCAGTAGGTTCTCGTCCTTGATGCGCAGGCGCCCGCGCAGGCCGTCGGTTCCCATGCCGATGAGATCGAAAAGGCTCTGCGTAAATGAGTCTGGCTGCCTGCCGCGGATGAAACTCGACTCGTACAGGACCGGCGGGCGGTGTTTTTCCCAGGCACGATAGAAAAACGAGATAAGCCGATGATTGAATAGATCGAAAAATGCAGCCGCGGTATTGTCCTTTGCGGCCTTTCGCGCCAGAAGCCACTCGGTATAACAAAACGGCAGAATGCCTTTTGTGCCGGTCAGCCCCATGAACGCCACCATGATTCGGACGGGTTCGGGGGAGTCCGGAATTCGTGTGATGTCGTGCACTGCGCTAGGGGGAAAAGCCATGGAGAGAAGGACTTCAAAACGGGCAACCTCCTCGGCAGGCTTTGCCGTTTCCCCTACCGCTTTGCGCTGAGGAAACAGCCAGGCAAGGAGACGTACCGCCTGGAAAAACTCAAAGTCGTAACCATGGCCGAACAATGCCTGCTCTAAAGCAGGATCTGCTCGCCTAGCCGGGGAGGCCATTGCTTCAGGGCTCCTTTACTTGTTCTAACCATGAGACGGCTATAGGAATTCACCGAGCTGTACAATCCCAGAAATCGTTCCAGTACCGAAGAGAGAAGAAACACCCCGCTGCCGACGTATTGGTCCTCATCGAAACTGATAATTACGTTCGTACCGCGACAGAACGTCACTCCGGTTTCGGACGTGACTCTACTGACAGAGGAGTGGCTGGTAACATCAGAGATTCCGGCAATCTGTCTGCGGATCGCGAGATCGTTTGAAAAATCATACAAGCGGAGGATTTCCTGCAGCGCATCCCTGCCTTTCTCGACAATTGAGAGATGATTTAAGGAAAGATGAGAGATTAGGCGCCACTGCAGGCCGCGACGCAAGGGCGGCCGTGCTGTCCGCGTGGGTCTGCGAACACAGCGCGTGCGTAACAAAGCGACTCTTTCCGCCACCAATTCGCCAAGCTCGCCTGTCAACTTCAAGCGCGAAGCCTGGTCGCGGTTCGTGCACGTCACATGCAGGCTGAGCATCTCTACGGGCGGAACCGCAGGATTGAAATCGAGGTCGACCAGTGAGAGATATACTTCGGTTCCTTCGTCATTCTTGCGAAATGAGGGGCGTCGGTGTGCATGCCAGAAGTGCTTCTGCCCGTCACTGTGACCGTGGCGCAAATCATAAAAAGGTTGATAGGTGCGAGATTCCTCTTGATCCCTAACCGTGGAAGTGACGCGGTCAATCGAATACACTTCGGTGCTCAACTGCCTGTGCTGATCCGGAACGACCCGATACTCGGCCTTGGTTTGTGAGACACGAATGGGTTCGGCAATACGCTCAAACAGATTCACTATGGGCGTGCAGCCAAGTTGAAAGGTGTTCGCACTCACGCTCTGTTCGAGTGCAATGAGGCGGTGCTGCTCCGCGGGTGCTTTGAGCGCAATCAGAATTTCGAACGCCGCCCCCAAGTTTCGATTCCTCAGGCGCTCGAGTCCCGTGAGGTCGAAGAAGAAAAACTTCTCTGGGAAGCTGAAGTATTCCTGGAGCAGGCTATAGCCCTGAAAGCTGCGATCTGAATAGGGCAGGATTCTCTCTGTCCGATCGAATCCCACCTGGTGCAGGCTGCCGGCCGGAAAAACAGCTTGGGCAGCACTGTCGCGTGCCGGCAATGCCCGCAGCGAAACGCGCAGTGCGTTGAGGAAAAGTAACTCGTACAGCGTATGTACCACTGCGCTCTCTCCATCGAGGTAGAAACGGAGAGAATTGATCGCCAGCTGCTCAAAACGAAGGCCGGCAAGGCATTCCATTTCGATGCGAACTACGGCGGCAGTATCGGCCGAAATTGGCAGCGATGCGAATTTGCTTACCGCGGACACGGACGCATTTGTGATGCGCAGCGGCCAGAGCGTTACTGGATAACAGGTCCGGAACGAGCAGACTTGCCCCTCGTTCGGACGGCTGTGGATGACGGTGCCGGAGGGCACCTGCGTCGATGCCGGGGCATTTTGAGAAGGGTCGAGCTGAAATTGCACAATTGCCTGCGACGGGAGCGGCCTCAGGTAGTGGGGATAGAGACTATCCAGTAACGCCTCAGTAATTTCCGGAAATTCATCGTCGAGCTTGTGGCGCACCCGGCCAGCGATTAGTGCAAACGATTCGATGAGCCGTTCTACATGCGGATCTTGGCATTCCTTCTCTCCGTCGAGCCGCAAACGCGCTGCCACCTTAGGATATTTCTCCTGAAATTCCGCTGCCATTTGCCGGATAAACGTCAATTCGCGCTCGTAGTACGGTAATAGCTCGTCACTCACGAGTTTGCTCCGGAGACGGCGATGCGCCGAGATTCGCGATGCAAGGTAAGGTCGAACAGTATGGCTTCCGCGGCGAGGTCGGTCTCGAGCGTCGCCTCGACCTGAAACCGCAGTAGTGAGCGAACTGGGTCGGGTTTCTCCATGAGCACCGTCACCCGACTCAGGCGCGGCTCGAACTGACGAATCACTCGCTCAATGGAGCGGCGAACACGCTCCTGTTCGACTTCGCTTTTGAGGTTATACGAGGTAAAGTCGGTGATCCCGAAACTGAGCAGCGAATTAGTCGCCTGTTCGTAGGCTGAATCGAAATCTTGTTCCGCCCGGCGTGTGTTGAGAAGATCAGCGAGATCTCGGCAGAGGGACTCCTTGACCCGGCGCATCTCCTCCCACGAGCTGAGCTGCCGTTCCTTTGTTGAATCGGGTTCAAGGTCCGTAAGTCGATCCAACATAGACGGCGTAACCTCGACTTCTGCTTTGCTCGTGGGCACGACTTACTCCTCGCCGCAGCCGAGAGCCTGCCATGGATCAAGCCTGCACAGTCGTTGATAGAGCTTGGCAGCGCGTTCGAGGTCTGCAGCGTCGCTACCTCGTTTGTACAACTTGTACAACCGGCTCCACACGCGGCTAATCAATTCCGACGACTCCCACAGCTCTAGCTGCAATTTATCGATCTGCTCTGCCAATTCCTCAAGAATGGATCGCGCGAGGAACTCACGCTGATTACCTAGGCACACTTCCGCTAGCAGTAACTTCCTTTGGAAGCGGCTGCGTCCCGTGGTTTCTCCCGCCGCTAAACGCCTCATCTCGAGTAGGCCTTTTTCGGTATCGCCCGAGCGAACGAGGTTTTCTGCCTCTTGCCATGTAGCTCCCGCTGAGGGCTGGGACTCGATGCTCGGTGGAAAGCGGACGACGAGCGGTTCCGACCTATTGGCAGAGCTCCGTACCCCCTGCTCCGATGGTGCATCTCGATTTGCTTTAGTTTTAGCTCCAAACTTAGGATCCGGCTCCGCCAAGCGCACTTTGTCGAGAATGTCGGAGATCGCCTGGCTGATGTTATTGAGCCCTGTCCTGCAAGCAGACAATGCTGGTGCCGCGTCGCCGAATCTTTCGTCGACGATCTTATCTAACGCGATAAATTCCTGGTGAGCTTCGATAAAGTTCGAGTGCAGCTCCTCGTAGGAGTTGCGTTTCGTTTCCTTGACGGCTCGCTCAAACATCTCCATCGAGATATGGCCATCAGCCAGAGCTTGATCGTAATTCCGCTTCTTGTTCTCATCGATGTCGCCGTGCTCGGTTTTGCAATTTGCTTCTGAACCTGTACGTCGAGCATCTTCGAGATCAATGAGGCTGTACTCGGTGCCCTGGTCGCCGCGTGCCGTGATGGGAATAGCCCGAATCGAGTCCACCAATTTGTCATTCAGCCACTCAAGCGGGCCGGCCCGATCCTCGGGACCGTCCTCCATCTTTGGATAAAGCCCTTTGTCCCAGTAACGGATCATCAGCTCCCGTGCCGTTTTCAGTCCATCGCGCAGACCGGCAAAGCCCTGCAATTTGACGTTGGCTTCGGTCATCCACATCGCCAGCTGCAGGTCCTTGGAGCGGTCGCGGAGCAACGACATGGTGAGTTCTTGTGTCAAGCGCCAGTCCGCGCTCTTGCTCTCCTTCTTTGCCCATTTTCCGGATTCAAGCTGATCGTCGGACCGCCTAGCCTCCTTGATCCGATCCCATTCCGGAGCCCACCGCAGGTCTACCCCCGCGGGTTGCTCGGAGGAGATCGGACCGAGGAGGTCGTCGATATGGAACTGTGCTACTGACATAGTTCCTCCGGGGAAGGCGCCGCATCCCGTTTAGGCAGCGGCACCCTGGGCTACATTCCACTTCGTGGCTATGTTGCCGGCAGCCTTCCCGTCTGCCCCTTGCTTGGTATACGTTATTTCGATCGCACCGTAAGTCATCTTGATGGTTTCCGTCGGAAATTGCTCATCACCGGACGGATCACCGTTATGAACGACACCGCTGATCAGAACCTCCTTGAGTTTGGTGGACATATACTTGACCGGCGCATCGCCACCTGACCGGCTCAACTCAATCGTGACCTCCGGGATATGTGTCCCCTTACAGCAGGATTCGAAGAGCTTGGCAGAAGCCGCGTCTATCAGCTTGACGACGCAATACTCCCCGTGGGTCACCGCCTCTGCGCTTCGCCCGCCCGCCGTTAGTTGTGTTACAGAAGGTGGCTGAGTGATCTCGTGGGAATAACTCCGAATCATCACCCAATCTTTGTGATCTTTTTCGGTACATTCACCCTTGATGTTGCTACCAAAATTCACGAACGCATGAAATGCCATACATACTCTCCTTTTCGAGATTTCGTTGATACTGTGCCCGTCCTGGCCGACACTTATCCTCTGTGGGCGATGACCCCCAACGCGTTTGCCACCGAGATAGTTCGAGGGAAGATACTGGCGGTTGCTATCCCTTAGCTGCTGGCAATTTGGCTACCAGTCGCAGCGAAACTGCCAACTCCTCCAACTGAAAATGTGGGCGTAGAAAAGCGACGGCATTATACGCCCCCGGCTTGCCGGGAATTTCCGATACTTCGATGCGTGCTTGTCGCAGAGGGAACTTGGCCTTGACGTCCTGGTCTGCCGTGTCGTCGAGCAGCACGTAATTTGCAATCCACCTATTCAGGAAGCTCTCACATTGGTCCCTCGACATAAAGCTGCCAACCCGATCTCGCATCATTACTTTCAGGAAGTGAGCGAAGCGCGAGCAGGCGAAAATGTATTGGAGCTGTGCCGAGAGGCGCGAGTTTGCGTTAGCGTCGTCGTCCAGGTAGAGTTGCGGCTTCTGCGTGGATTGGGCTCCCATAAAAACCGCAGTGTCAGTGCCCTTGTAATAACAGAGGGGAATGAAACCGAGCTTCGCCAACTCACCCTCCCGCCTGTCGGTAATGGCGATCTCGGTGGGGCATTTCGTCGCTATGTCACCATCGTCCGTGGTAAATGTATGGGCAGGAAGACCTTCAACCAGTCCACCACCCATGACGCCGCGGATGGCAGCGCACCATTCATGGCGGGCAAACGCGTCGGTTAGGCGCGCCCCGAAGGCGTAAGCGGCATTTCCCCAGAGGTACTTTGAATGATCTCGCCCATCTACCTTCTCCTCATAGTCGAACTCTTCCACTGGCGTCGTATCTTTGCCATACGGTAAACGCATGAGGACGTGGGGTAAGCAGAGTCCGACATATCGCGAATCGTCGCTCTTTCGGAACATATTCCACTTTAAGTACGCCTCGTTGTCGAAGATCTTCTCCAAGTCTCGAGGACCAGACAGCTCGCTAAAGCTTTCGAGGTTAAACAATGCCGGGGTGGCAGCAGCGATGAAAGGAGCATGAGAGGTCGCGGCAACTCCAGACATTTTCTCGAGCAAAGCAATATCTTGTGGGTGGCGGCCGAACTCGTAGTCGCCGAGCAGGACACCAAAAGGACGTCCGCCAAGTGTTCCATATTCCTCTTCGTAGATCTTCTTAAACAGCTGGCTCTGATCGAACTCGGTAGCTTTCTCGAAGTCCTTTAACAGGTCCGACTTGCTGACGTTCATCAGCTTAATTTTGAGGCTGCTGGATGTTTCCGTCTGCATCACGAAGTAATGCAATCCTCGCCAGGATCCTTCGAGCTTTTGCAGAGGCTCGGCATGCATGACCTCATTGAGCTGCACGGAAATCAGCTCATCGAGCTCCTTAATTCGTTTGTTGATCATCAGCTCGGTGTCATTCGACACCGTCATCTGGCCCGTCATGACCTCCTGAACGAGGCTCTTGAGCCAAAGTTTCCCGCTGCTGAGTTCTTCAGGGCTTTGCCCGATGCGGCCTTCTTCGGCGATGCGGTCGAGGAGACTGCGAGTTTCAGTAGCCGATTCTGCTGCGGGTTGTAAGTCTGGCAGCGGCTTTGGATTGGCACTCATGTTAGGTCTCCTTCTCCTCGGTTGCCTTAACGCCGGCTTCCGAGCCGGCCTGACGCAGCAACTCCTGATTCTGTATCATCTCCTGCAAGAGCGTCTCCAGCTTTTCATTGCCAATCAGACTGCTGCGCAGGTTCGCGAGGCTATTGCGCAGCTCTAGCAACTTACGAAGCGGCGTAATCTGCTGCGCCACTTTCGCCGGATGAAAATCATCCATGCTCTCGAAGCGCAACTCCACGTTCAATTTCGTATCGTCCTCACTCAGCCTGTTCTGAACCTTAAAAGCCAGCCGTGGGCCGATTTTCTTCATGACATCATTGAAATTGTCGCGGTCGATGTCGATAAACTTGCGCTTGGCGATGGGTGGCAGGGCCTTCTCAGGCGTACCAGAAAGATCGGCTAGCACACCCGCCACGAAAGGCAGGTCTCGCTTTTCGATAGCATCACCGACCTGGACATCGTAAGTGATGTGCACCCTAGGAGGTCGGACCCGCCCGACCTTTTTTTGTAAGCTCTCTTTTGGCATTGGCGAATCCTCACGGACAATTTGTCGCCCAGCTTAACTCCTGCAGGGCGGTAGATCCCACGGGGCTACGCGGAGGACGCGTACGATATCATGAATCGAAACCGAAGTAAATAGGTTCCTATCGGTCTTTGAGGGCCACTCAGCTAACCGCCGACCGGCATGTAATCCGCCGGAAAGACGCTGAAACCCATAGCACCTAAGTTTCGTTCATGGTCAGACGTGCAATCATGGTTCCAAAATTATTTAGAACCGAATTCGCAGAAGTTCTGTGCGAGGCGGGATATTTTTCCCTTTGAATTGTGACCTTTAGCCTGATTCCCGAAAAAAACTTCCAGCGAAGAGCGCAATCGCACTAACCAAAAGGTTAGGGACTAAACCGAAAAGATAGGTATCGCAAAGCAAGCCCGAACGAATGGAATATCGAGCTGATTGATTTTTGGGCGACGAGACATAAAACGCTGACTCAGGTGAGGACGCTTGGAACGGCGAACCACTTTCTGGCGCCATACACAGGAAGATTTGCGCGCAGGTGCCTGTCAAGAACGCGACGGTGGCCAGCTTTGTCCGCTTGGGACCACTCGTGCTTCCCTTACAAGACCTATTCGACGGCCTTCAACGGACACTGCAAGTCAAAAAACTTGGGATTGAACACATCCGCACCGCCGGGAAATTCAACGATTTCCACTCGAACCGGAGCGGGCTGAATCGCCTCTAAGCGACCATCGCCCCCTCGCAGGTACTTCCACTCCACAGTTCTGGCGAGAAGCGGCCGAGGTTCGGCGTCATCCATAATTCGGAATATGCCCCACAGCCCGCCACGGGAAGCAACCGGAATCGTAAGGGCACCAGCTCGTACTCGCGCCACGGCTCCAAGATCCTTCGTGTCTGCGGCTGCGGGCCAGGTGAACTGTTTTTGCAAGCTAGACGTCCATTGGTAAGCGCGTCCGTCAATATCCAGTTCCAGAGTCGAATCCTTAAAGCTGCTGTCCAGTTTGGGCCGCAGCGTGTAACTAAGCTGTGGCTGGGTCGCGCCTGCCGGGTAAAACACGTCCGCAATCGCCTGTGCTCGATTAAGAAAAGCTAGCGTAGCGAGAGTTATCTGGGGTTTTTTCGCCGGATCTTTGGCCTTCCACTGGGTGCCGTCCTTGACAGTGAACTCAGCGAGTGATTTCGCCTGGAATTTCCAAATAGCTCCGATTCCTGGCGCGAAGGAAGTGGCCAGTTCTTGCAAACTTACTTCGTCGCTGCTCCCCGGCTGGAACGGGTACTTAACGGTTGTGCTTCTCAGGCTCGCACAGAAAGCACGCGCCTCCCCGTTGACTTTTCCCGCAGCGGCTTTATCCATGTCGCTGATTATGAACGGTTTCGCTAGTGTGATGGGCTCCTCGAGCAACCGCTGCACGACCGCGTCCATGCCGTCAACTCCGACGGGTTTGAATCCTCGCGCAATTTGCTGGGCGGCATCGATCGCCTTTTCGTAGTTCTGACTTGCCGCCTGATGAACCGAGGGATCGGGATTCGCGGCAGTACGCTCGATGTCCTCCATCGAGTTGCGCAATTGTGAAAGGGCGTCTATATAAGCACGATTCCTCTCGGCGACCCAGGTGTCGCTATTCGGGGGCACCACCCAGTGTACCGGCTGGAAAGATCGTGTTATGTCGATGGGGGTATTCACGTTGTGAAGCCCCGCGGCTTTATCTGCAGCCGCCTCGGCCTTCTTTCCGGCCGTGAAAATCTTGTGAATGGCCGGCACTTTACTTTCTAACAACGTCTGCTGATCTGAAGCCGGCGAAAAGTCGGTCTGGTTTGCTGTCATCGCCAACACGGCTAGGAGAGGGGATCTGTGTCCTGCCAGGATATCCAGTTTTCGTGCAGCATCGCCTGGCCCGCTATAGCGAAGAACCGAGAAGCCCGCCACAAATCTCCGCCACTGGCCAATGTAGTCGCGAATGAACCTACTTTGGATTGCTTGTGCTAGTTCAGCCTCCTGCACCCTTCCAGCAACGGGAGATGAAGTCTCGCCCATCACGCAGGGTTCGCCCAGCGCCGCAGCGTTGCTTTGTTTGGAAGCTTTCTCCACGAAGTTCCAGCCATCATGCGTGAAGGCAGCGCTCAATTCTGCCGGACCGTACAGTACTTTGGCATAGTCCGGAGCAAGATCTGCCAGGCGTTGTCTCTTGGTTAGTGTCTTTTCCGCATTGGCCAAGATGCTGCCATAGATCTGCTCAATGCCCCTGACGTTGCGAAGATATTGCCGTGCGCGATCTCGGGCCGCAGCGTTCTCCGTCAAACGAGTTGGATTTCCATACGGCAGCTCGTCTGCGTAAAACTCGATCTGTCGGTCAATCAGCGCTCGCTCTTCCGAGCCCGCCCCCATGCCTGTTTCTTCACGTACTTGCTTCAACGTGCCAGATAAAAACGCTGGTTCAGCCGGACAGCAACACGAGATCATCAAATGCGCTTTCAGCATGCCATAGGCCGGACCGTAAGGGTTATTGGGCCCAGGATTCGGCAATGCTCCCAGGCGAGCGACCATCGCGTCGTTGAGCTGATTCAAGATAAGTTGCTGAAAGCGGCGAAAGTAAGCCGCTCTCGCGTCCGCCGTGATACTCCCACCCGAGTAAAGCCCCCACCGTAGTCCTAACGGCGGCGCATGGCGGTCGTACTCTGTCAGCCGAGCTACCTGGACCCGAAAATCCTCGAGTGGATTGAGTTCGGCAAGAGTCGGTACGTTGCCCTTTTGCTGGCTCTCAGCGGAAGCCGCACCTTCGACCTCGGACAAAAATTTGCGATTGCCTAGCCAAGACAATGCGAAAGCAAACAACAGGAAACCGCAAACAGCGCATACCGCGGCATAGAATACCCGGCGGTATCGTTCCACGCGAGCATCGACTCGCAAGGCTCTTCGTACCGGCTGATCGATAACGATAACTTTCTGAAAAAGGTCCGCCGCAAAGATCGTCTGCTTCGATAGTCCAGCGGGACTGTAGGTTTGAACGGCCGAACTGTCGGGGCGGAAGATGCGTGTGGCTTCAGCGCTAAAGACTCGGGTGGCTCCCATATTCTGCTGGGGCAAAGACCAGTCCAGGCGAGTCTCACCCGCACCTACGAAAGCAGCCTCAACTTCCCGAACCCCAGTCAGATAATAACCGCGCAGCTGAGGGCCGTACCGGAATGAGTGCGGGCGGAATGCATTGCTCAGGAATTGAACAAGCGGTCTGCGGATGCGGTTGAGTTCCCTGGGGAACTCATAAATTCCGGGTCTCCGCTGGGGATCGGGTTCATGGGCCAGATGGGTGGTTCGCCGTTTGGCCATTGCGCCATAAAGGGCTCGAAAGGACCAGGTGAGTCGCCTGGCTTCTTCCTCGGCGAAGGCCAGATCTTGGGAACGTGGTTCTCTCTCGCGAAAGGGAAGAGTACAGCCAAAGATTTGTTTTGCTTCTGGTTCGGGTAGCCGCTTAAAGAAGTCTGCAAAAAACGGTATCGTGTCACACTTGCTGATGACTTGAAAGACCGGGAACTCGGAACTAAACACCTCGCCGATGGTGTCCAGCCGTTCCCGCCAAAGGTGAATCCGGCGCTCCGCAACTTGGACGTCCGAGGGCCCGGTGAACTCCTTCACGTCGCAAAATCCAATAACTCCGCGGAGGGAGAGTCCCTGATCAGGCGCACCCCACAGGGTTCGCCACCATGGCATGGGTGGCTCTGCGCGGAGCACCCTAAGCAACTTGGTCCAGCGCAGATCGCCGCTGAAAGCCCGGCCTGAAATCTCCGCGAAGATCGCGCCCCTGGCTAGCCATAGAGAGCAGGGTGCGCTGGATGCGAGGAGCATCCCTTCAGCCGGTTGACCTGCGAGTAAAACCGGATCCAGACCAGAGTCGCGGAATGTACTTGTCTTGCCGCTGCCTTCAGATCCGATTAGAAGGTATAGGGGCATTCCCGAAA